>Ga0070730_10004857_pt1 | contig 11697 bp, 7 predicted proteins | sample Coa_R1_3_FD_66447 | JGI IMG/M metagenome (GOLD analysis project Ga0070730, IMG submission 66447) | Surface soil microbial communities from Centralia Pennsylvania, which are recovering from an underground coalmine fire - Coalmine... | ecosystem: Environmental > Terrestrial > Soil > Unclassified ... | reverse complement strand
GGCACCTATCACCTCCGCGCCCTGATGGGTGGAACGAAGGCAGGCGAGGCGGACACGGCACCCACTAATACCGCAGAGATCGCGCTGAACGTGGAGAAATACGTTCTGCCTAAGTTCAAAGTCGCCATTGATTTCTCCGGCAAGGACAACAAAACCAAGCGCGGCTACCGGCCCGGCGACCACGTCACCGGAACTGTTCGCGCCAATTATTTCTTTGGCAAGCCCGTAGACGGTGGTGAGATTACGGTCAAAGCCTCCGGCATGGATGTTGCGGTGTTTGAAGCCGGAACTGCGCAGGGCAAGACAGACCACGAGGGCGCTTATTCCTTTGATATCAAGTTGCCCAGTTATTTTGCCGGACGTCCGCTTAATCAAGGTGCAGCCCGTGTGCTGGTGGAGGCCACAGTAAAAGATTCCGCCAGCCATTCCGAAACTCGCGGCGAACCTATCACGGTGAGCGAATCACCGCTGGTGATTACCGCTGTGCCGGAAGGCGGTACGCTGGTCCCCAATCTGGAAAACCAGGTTTTCATCCTGACCTCCTATCCTGACGGCACGCCCGCCAGCACAGACTTAAAGGTCCACGCTGCCGGCAATTCCGATCAGAACGCCACTACCGATGATGGTGGAGTTGCCGTGGTTCACATCAACGCCGGTGTCGGCGCTAAAGCCCTGGAGGTCGAGGCAACCGACAGGCAAGGGAACCGCGCTTCGAGCACAATTCAACTTCAATCCCGCGAAGGTCTCGACCAGATTCTTCTGCGGACCGAGCGCGCCGTCTACCGGGCCGGCGATCGGATTCAACTGCGAGTATTCTCTACACAAAAGCGAGGCACCGCTTATGTCGATATCGTGAAGGAAGGGCAGACGGTCCTCACAAAAGACCTGGACATTGAAAATGGCCAAGCCGAACTTACCGTGACTGCCACGCCGGAGATGGCGGGAACCGTAGATTTTAACGCTTACCTCTTCAGCCGTGACGCGCGGCCGGTCGGCGACCACCGCTTGATCTTCGTCCAGCCTGCCGACGAACTCAAGATTGAGACTGTGGCCGACTCCACGGTCTACAAACCGGGCGGCGAGGCGCGCATTCGCTTTCGCGTGACCAACTCGCGTGGCGAGGGCGTCCATGCCGCGCTCGGCCTGCAAGTGGTGGACGAAGCTGTCTTCGCGCTGGCGGAAAAGCAGCCCGGCTTCGCCAAGGTCTTCTTCTATCTGGAGCAGGAGGTGATGAAGCCTCGCTATGAGATCCATTCCATCGGCATGCCGGAGATCGTGGAGCCGGTTGAGAAGTCGCAGGCTGAGCAGCGCGACCGCGCGGCCCGGGCCTTGTTTTCGGCCACGGAAATGGTGACCGCCAACAAATTTGAAACAGAATTTGGACGGGCTGTGCCAGCGACGAAATATGCCGACTACTCCAAACGCTATCAAAAACATTTCCTGGCGCAGGTGCATAAGCTCGCAGAACGGCTCAACGTTGCCACCGCCAATACATCCAATCAGGCTGACCTGATTAAACTCATCACCAAACAGCTGCCAGTTCACGACGCCTGGGCGACCAACCTACGCATCGAAAATGCTGGTGGGGATGCCCAGAAGACGTATTACTGGGCGCGCAGTGCCGGTCCGGACAAGCAATTCAACACCGGCGATGACATGAGCGTTTTGATCGAAGCCCACCATAGAAAAGTAGTGGGCCATCCATCTACAGGCGCAAGCGCCATCGACGTGCAGATTGAACATGATCGCGGTGCATTCAACGGTCGCGCGGAAATCACCGGCACGGCTGTCGACCAATTGGGCGGCGCGCTGGAAGGAGCCACCGTCAAGGCGCGTCAAGTCGGTACAGGAAAAACACGCATTGCGAGAGCCAATGCCAGCGGACAATTCCGGCTGGAGGTCCTGCCGCCGGGCGATTACCAGATTGAAATCTCCACGCAGTCAGAGAGCCTATCGCAGAAGCTCAACCTTGAGCCGCGAGATCGCGCCACCCTCTCTGCTTTTCTCCGGAAGGAACCCGCCGGGGCTGTGGTGGCAGCCAATGAAGTCACCTGGATCGTCGACGCAGAGTTCGACGCAAATGGAAACGCCGTGGGTTTTGGTCAAGGCATCGGGCGTGGGTTTGGAGGTGGTGTTGGCGGTGGAGCTGGAGCTGGTTTTGGCCCAGGCGAAGATCGCATGGTGTTTCGAAAAGAGATGGCTGTGCCCGCGCCGGTCATGGCTATGGCGGAACCTCGTGCCGACATACTCATGCAGGCAAGCCACTCTGCGACTCTGGTCAAGGATGAAAAAGAAAAATCGGATTCCGGCTCTTCCGGGGCGCGGGTGCGCTCGTATTTCCCCGAGGCGCTCTATATCAATCCGGAGATCATCACCGATCAGGAGGGACGCGCCAGCATCGTGATACCGATGGCTGACTCCATCACCACCTGGCGCATGGCCATGATGGCATCCACTACGCACGGCGCGCTCGGCAGCGCCACATCGAGTATCAAAGTATTTCAGGATTTCTTTGTGGACCTCGACCTGCCGGTCACGCTTACCCAGGGCGACCGGGTCTCCATCCCCGTGGCCGTCTATAACTACTCGGGTGAGCGCGGCGACGTGGACTTGCAACTACAACCCGACAACTGGTTTGCACTGGTGGACGATGTTCCGGATAAGTCCGTCACGGTGGAATCTTCTCGCGTGGGGGGATCGCAGTACACCGTGGAAGCGCGGCGCATCGGTAAATTCAAGCTCACACTCTCGGCCCGAATGAAAGGCGGGGCCAACCGTGCCGACGTGGTAGTCCGGGAAATCGAGGTGATTCCCAACGGGCGTGAGCAGAACCTGGTCTTTAACGGACGGCTGGAGTCTTCCGTTCGTCACGAGCTGAATTTTCCCGAGACGAGTATTCCTGATGCAAGCAAAATCTTTGTCAGGCTCTACCCCGGTCCGCTGAGCCAGGTCATCGAAGGCATGGATAGCATCCTGCGTATGCCCGGTGGCTGCTTCGAGCAGACCTCTTCCAGTACATATCCCAATGTGCTGGCTCTCGACTACATGAAGCGAACCAAGAAGCTGACCCCTGAGGTTCACGCCAAGGCCGAGGGATACATCGCCAACGGATACCAGAGGCTGCTGACCTTTGAAGTTCCGGGCGGCGGCTTCTCCTGGTTCGGCCAAGCGCCGGCCAACAAGATCCTGACTGGTTACGGCCTGATGGAGTTCTACGATATGTCACAGGTCTACCAGGTGGATTCCAACCTGATCCAGCGGACGCAGCAATGGCTTGCCGGGCAGCAGCAGGGCGACGGAAGCTGGAAGCCGGACACCTACTTCATCAACGAAGGCGCTACCAATCGCTACAACAAAGACGTGTTGCGCATCACCGCCTACCTTGCCTGGTCACTAGAGAACACCGGTTACAAGGGGTCGGCAGTGGACAAGGCCAAACAGTTTATTGAAAAGAACATGGGCTCCGGCGCGAAGCTGGACTCTTACACCCTGGCGGTGCTGGCCAACTTCGCCACCGACTATGGCAAAGACCGTGACTTCACCCGCCAGGCGATCCAGCTCTTGCTCGATGCGCGCACCGAAAAAGAGGAACAGGCCTGGTGGAGCGCCGACGAAACCAGCGTCTACGCCACAGGCACCAGCGCCAGCGTCGAGACCACCGGACTGGCAGTGCAGGCGTTGCTCAAGTGGGGCCAGGCTTCGGGCACGGCGCGCAAAGCCATGACCTACCTTGCCTCCAAGAAAGATGCTTCAGGAACATGGGGCACGACGCAAGCGACCATCATGGCGTTGCGAGCGTTGCTCCTGGCGACCGAGAAAGGTGCAGCAGACGTTCGCGGCACGCTCGAGGTTTTGCTCAACGGCAAGCCTATCCAGAGGCTCACGCTGACCCCGGAGAATAACGACCTGCTCCATCAATTCGTCTTCAAGGGCGGCGATACGAAAGACGCTACCACCGTGGAGATACGGTTTGAGGGCAAAGGCGGCCTGGCCTATCAGGTGGTCGGCCAATATTTCCTGCCTTGGGACAAGAAGCCGGCCAACGAGGCTCTTTCCATCGACGTGGCTTACGACCGCACACGCCTTGCGCAGGATGACATCGCCACAGTCACTGCAACCATCAAGAACAATCTGCCCAAGGCCGCCAACATGGTGATGGTCGATCTGGGTATTCCTCCAGGGTTCGACCTGTTAAGTGAAGATCTGCAAACGTACCAGGAGAAGAGTGCCGGCCAGAAAAGCGGACGCCTGGAAAAATTCAGCCAGACCGCCACTCAGGCTATTCTCTACTTCGATTCCTTCGCGCCCGGTGACACAGTCAAGCTACGCTTCCGGCTGCGCGCCAAATATCCCATCCGCGCCAAGACGTTCAAATCTCGCGTCTACGAATACTATGATCCTGAGGTGAATTCAGTGGCGCGTCCAGTGGAACTGGAGGTGCGTCAGCGTTAAAACCATTCCACGCAAAACACGCGAAGGGTGCAAAGGAAATCAAAACCTCTGCGCCTTTCGTTGTTTTTCCTCCCCTCGCAAATGGTTCCGGTCCGGGTAGCAGCTAGAAGCAGGTTCTTTTGGCTGAATGTGATTGCTGAGTGTTAACTGCTAAGATGTGGCCGAAAACCACCACTTACAGCATCCCTTCTTAACAATTCATTACCAAACGCGCCTTTTTATGAGGGTGCGCATTCTGGATTCGACAATATGCCTTCGTCTACAATTTATAGGAGTGGCACGCTACGAAGTGCGCTGGCCATGATTGGATGATTGGTTCGATCGCAACAGGAGGTGGAACCGTGCTCCGCAAATTCTCACTTCTTCCGTGGGTCCTGCTATTCGCTGGCAGCCTCTGCTTCGCTCAATCTTCAGACAAACAATCAGCCGACTCAAAAGATAAAGATGACGACGCAATTTTCCACGGCGCAGCCATCAATGACATCAACGCCATCGGCCATCGCAACGTAGGATGCGACCGTGGCTTTGCCAATTGGTACAGCCTGGAAAAGCAAGTGGCCATGGGCAGGGAGTTTGCCCAGCAGGTGGATCAGTCTTCGCACCTTATAACGGACGCTCGCGTCAACGAGTATATTAACCGGCTCGGCCAGAATCTTGTTCGCAATTCCGATTCCAAGCTGCCCTTCACCATCAAAGTGCTCGATGATGAGACGCCCAATGCCTTCACGTTGCCGGGCGGATACATGTACGTAAACTCTGGCGCGATCCTCACCGCCGAAGACGAGTCGGAACTTGCAGGGGTGATGGCGCACGAGATCGGGCACGTGGCCGCATGCCATGTGGCTCGCCAGCAGACTCGTGGAACGCTTGCTAACTTGGCAAGCATCCCATTGATAATGGTTGGAGGCCCGCTGGTGGGCATGGGCGTCAACCAGGTGCTCGGGCTGGCTGTTCCAGCCGCCTTCATGAAATTCAGCCGCAACTTCGAGGCCCAGGCCGATTATCTGGGCGTTCAGTATGCTTACAAAGCCGGCTACGATCCGGTGGGCATGATCAACTTCTTTGAAAGACTGGAAGCGCTGGAAAAAAAGAAAAAAGGCTTCATCACCAAAGCCTACGACAGCCATCCGCAGACGCCCGACCGCGTCGAGAAATCGCAGCACGAGATCGAGGCTATTCTGCCGGCCAAGGAGCAGTACATCATAGATACCTCTGAGTTCCAGGAGATCAAAGCACGGCTGGCAGCGATCCTGAATCACCGCAAGCTTCAGGACGAAAAAGACGATCATCCAAACCTGCGCCGTGCCAGCAACCTTCCCGGCAGTGACAAACCTCAGCAACCAGACGATGACCACCCGGTGCTGAAACGCCACGCTGCCGGAGGCAGCTAGTGTTCTGACCGCGCATGATTTTTGGACACCACCAGCCAGCGAAGCTGGCGACATTCTTCTAGCCCACAACGCAAGAAGCTGTGAATGAATTCAATTTTGGTTTGTTAACAATCCTCCCATCACCCGATTCCCACAGACTTTACAGCCTTTTTACAACGAGCCCGGCGATGGGTGTTTAGGATATGCAGAATATGTACCTTTTCTTGCTTGGAACTGGACTCGGATTGTTGACATTTCTTAATGCATTTATATTCACGCCCATCGTTCCGTTACTACATCGTAAACACACCACAACGAAACGAGGAAAATAAATGAGGCCCCCATTTATAACGTCTTCTTCTTCAAAGCCACAACTGAACTCTTCAGCCCATCCCGAAACCGCACTCGATGTGCCTGATAGCAGGGTCGACAAAACCTCCACCGTTTTGTGGATTGACGATGATGGATTACTTCTCGAAGCGGCTGAGGGCGTGTTGCAGATGCGCGGCTTTATTCCGTTGACGGCTCAATCGGCTGTGCTGGGTCTGTTTCTGCTGTGCATCTGTGACGTTGACGCCGTCGTGGTGGATTACAACATGCCTGGCATCAATGGGGCACAACTCGCGGCCCAGATAAGAGACTCGCGCCCTGAGTTGCCGGTCTTTCTTTACTCCGACTGCGCGGCAGAGGTCGAGGCCGACTATCCGGGGTTGTTCGACAAGGCCTATGTGAAAGGCGGCAACTGCTTCGATCAACTGATCAGGGACCTCGGAGCGACAACCCGGTCTTCGATTCAATGAAGCTGTTTAAATTCCTGGATCCAGAATTACTGGCACGGACAGGCTAACGTCAGGAGCTACCCATGTATCTCGATATCGTAATGAACCTGTTTCTGGCCATACTGACTCTCCTCAGCCTCGGTCTATTCGCGGCGTTCTGTTTTATCTTCCGCGAAGACCTGAAGAGCTAGAGTATTTTGATTTTCAATTTTCCAATTACCAATTTACCCAATTACCAAATTCTTAAAACGGTGTTTCTGATACGCTAAAGGTTCACCATGATCACCTACTTGCGCACTGTTTTTGGAGAATCGTTTCGGGAGTTGGCCCGTAACAAAGTTCGGAGCGCGTTGACCATTCTGGGCATCTCGGTGGGCATTGCCGCATTCATCTGCGTGGTCGCTATCGGCAACGCCGGTTCGGCGAAGATCGAGCAGCAACTGCATGACCTGGGCGACAACATGATCTGGATCGAAGCCGGCGCCCGTTCGGCCAGTGGCGTGCGCGTGGGCTCAAGGGGGAGCAGGACCCTGATTGTGGATGATGCGCTGGCTATCCAGCGCCAGGTTCCCGGCATTAAAAGCGTGGTACCCAATGCCGATGGGCACCTTCAGGCGATCTACGGCAACCTGAACTGGGGCACCCAGTATCGTGGTGTTTCAACGGAATTTCCCGATGTTCGCCGATGGGACATGAAAGAAGGAGGCTTCTTTACCCAGGAGGAGGTGGACCAGGCGGCGGCTGTATGTGTCCTGGGGCAGACAGTTGTGGATGGGCTTTTCCAGAACAACGAAGATCCGGTTGGCAAAACCATCCGGCTGAAAGATCTGCCGTGCCGCGTGGTTGGAGTCTTCACGCCCAAGGGAATGTCGGCCAGCGGGCAGGACCAGGATGATTTCGTGGTGCTCCCCTACACCACGGTGCAGAAAAGAATTACCGGGACCTTCTGGCTCGACGATATCTTTTGCTCGGCCACCTCACGCGAGACCATGGCTGAAACCACTCGCCAGATCGTTGGACTTCTGCGCGAACGGCACCATCTCCACACCGGGGAGCCGGACGACTTCAATATCCGCACTCCGGAAGAGTTGATCCGGGCACAGCTCCAGGCCAGTCACCTGCTGACTCTTCTGCTGGCCAGCACGGCCTCGTTGTCGCTCATTGTGGGCGGAGTGGGCATCATGAACATCATGCTCGTCTCCATCACACAGAGGACGCGCGAGATCGGCATCCGCATGGCTATTGGAGCCACGGAAGGCGACGTGCAATTGCAGTTTCTCAGCGAGGCCGTGGTCATCAGCCTGCTGGGAGGAATTTTCGGAGTGGTCCTGGGAATTCTGGGCTCTGCGCTGCTGCAGAATACCTTGCACTGGCAGATGCAGCTCTCGCCGCAGATCATGATCTTTGCCAGCCTGTTTGCTGCGGCCACTGGAATATTTTTTGGTTATTATCCTTCGAAGAAGGCGTCGCAGCTCAATCCAATCGAGAGCTTGCGCTTCGAATGAAGCTGAATCGATGCATGAGCCCACGGTGAATGTCCGGCCAAAACTCATGCACCATGTTCAACCCTGCATCCCGGATCAGGTTGAAAGTCACGCGCCCCAGAATGGGATGAAGTCCCTGTCTCTCTCCCGGCACATAGAGGTCGGCAATGGCCTGCGAGGCCGCGCCTCCCAGGATCTTTGATGCGTTGAAGGTCTGGCGCCCGCTGTCTGCATGAGTGATGAATACGCGGCTGATGGAATACAAAGCACGTTGCGAAAAAGGCAGGCCGGGATTGCGGAAATACCTGGGGTCTTGCTTCAACAGCGTGGGCATCAGAAAACTCTCGAAGAACACATTGGTTTCGCCGGTGGCCAGATTGATGCCCCAGCGCTGCCCAAACCCCATGAAACTGCGCTCGTACTCAGAATCACTTTTCCGGACGGCTGAAAACTTCAATGCATCGATTCCAGCGCCCAGAAAGGTGTTCGGAGAATAGGTGTGCGCCACAAAGACATGAAATTTCTCGCCCGCGGTCAGCGGATGCCAATTTTCCAATAAAGGGTACGGCCTGCCATCAATAGCTTTCTTGAGCTGCTGTTTTACCAGGGACTTGACCTGTTGCGGACGCATAAATCCAAAAGCGCCGACGGACGGTCCTCTGGCCGAAGAGTCAGGGAGATGGATCTGGACCATTTCTTGGGTATCAACAGCCGGTATTCCCTGCGCCAACACCGGCGCGGAACAAAGCAGAACCACAACCGCAGCAAGAAGAGAACGCATACCCCAGGGCCCCAGTAGCACAATCGCTTAGCCAGTTAGAACTAAGTAAACAGGTTGGGGTTGCCGCAAGATGCAGAAAAACAGCACTTCTTACCAGGCTATCACTCGCAATGCTAAGAGTGAACCTGGAATGTCCACAACATCTTTGCGAGAGCTGAATCCGTTGGCGCGGATCGGCCTGGCGTTACTGGTGTTGAATGGCCGCTGGTGACCTCTGCCTGTCAAGTGGCATAACCTGAACATCCCAATTCAGGGGCACCGACACAGGTGTATAGCAGATTTTCTCGTCACAAGCCTGATACCTTAATTGACCTTTAATGGAGATGGCTTTTCCCTGACCCAATGACGAGCTAAACGTCCTGTCTGCTGAAATGGTTACATCCTGTGAAATGCGGAACTTTCCTCCCAATACTGGGGCCGTCTCCTTGATTGCCGGTAGAAACAACGTTTTTGGTTGCGGATAGATGGTTGCATCCAGTTTCAACTCCGGCGCGGACTCCAGATTGGTTTCGATAGGTATGTAACCCTTTGCCCCTGGCGCATAGACATGCAGTCCCGGGGGAAGATCCAGGTCTACCATGAGCGTGAGCCGGCTGCCGGGAAAAGCGGTCTGATCGGATTGCTGGAGCTTGAGGGAAACGTGTGGAGCGTCGATCGTTCTCGGAACTTGCTCGCCCAGTTCCGGGAAGAGCCTGCTCATCAGGTTATTGGCGGTATAGCGTTCTGCGTAAGCAGCCTCGAAAAACTTCTCTTTCACCTTGCCCTTGGAATCAATGTAAAAAAAGCCTGGATGGGGCATACCCTTAGTCATGCCTTGTGCTTCCGCATTCAATACCTGAAATTTGCTGATGATCTCCGATTGTGGGTCAGCGAGTAAAGGGAAAGTAATGTGCTGCCGCTCGGCAAAGTCTTTCAAGATAACCTGTGTGTCATAGCTGATGGCTGCCAGGCCAATTCCCTGATTTTTGAACCGTTCTGCTGCCTGCTGCAACTGAACCAGTTGCGCTTTGCAATAGGGTCACCAATCGGCGGAACGAAAAAACAGCAGAACCATCCCGTTTTTACCGGCAACTGTCTGATTGGTTTGCTCATGACCGAATTGATCGGTTGTCTTAAAAGGAGGTGCTATCTGGCCTTCTGCGATTCCAACCTGTTGCATTGTCTTATCCGCTTGCCCTGGACTGCTTCCGCCATAAGATTGCGCGACGTAGGATATAACGATCAATAGAAGGCCAATCCCGATATTTCTGAACTTGTTCATGTTTCATCGTCCTAAACGCAAAGAGGACATTATACGAAATTTCTAAACTATGTATTGGGGCTGGTGGCGTTTTCCAGAGGGGGAAATGCTTCATACCAACGACACTATAGGATGTACAGACAGCTTGTACTCACGACTGCTGCCTGCTGCCCTATTTTTTTCTTAGGGCGCAGCTTTTGGGCATTCAGCTTCATCTACATCTAAGGTTGTCTACAAGTCCTGGACCATTTCTTGAAATGGGCCACCTTTTCGAAATGAAACCTTTGTGCCAACGGAAGTGTAAGAGAGCGTGGCACACCCGGCTTCTGCGACGGGCTGCCTAAGTGTTGAGTATCCGGTTTGAGCTTCGCAGTCGTCCCGTTGAACTTGGTCAAGCTAATGATGGCTGTTGAAGGAAGGGGCGGCCCGTTGCACCGGGCCGCCCCTTTTAATTGTTGCTTCGAGATGGTTTGCGATCATGTCCCGTCGAACTTGGTCAAGCTAACGAGGTCCACTACTGTTCGGTTGCGTCGTTGTCATGGTCGCCGTCCCCGGCGGTTATGTTGCTGATGGTTGCTGTCGTTCCATCGAGTTTGGTGATGCTGATGGTGAACGGCTCATTGTAAGACTTGGCCTTGTCCCGTAAGACGCTCAGCGCAATCTGTTCGCCCAGTACAACAGACGAGAAACTTGAGCTGCGGAAGTGAATGCCGGCGTGAATCCCGTGACCAGTGGTGATGTTGAACGCCAGCTTGACCAACTCGCCGTTGATGTCCAGATCGTTCCGATCTGTGCCTGTGTAGGTGTTGAGTGAGAGGCCATCGGTGCTGGGTACCACTACGTCCCGTCCGGCGGCAGTGAGCAGGGGGCGGATTTTGTGGTTGCAGTCGAAGAAAAACTTCAGCGCTGTGATGCAGGCGCCGCCAACCGTTCCGTGACCTGTGGGGTAACATGGGTGAGTCGGTGAGCCCTCCGGGAATGCCTGTGGCAGCAAGAAGCTGCCAAAGTTAGAGTGAATGATGGGCAGCACAGCAGAGTTCAATACATCTGGGTGCAGCGCGCCTGCCGCTTGTGGAAATGGTGTCGAGTTAGTTTTGTTGGCTTGTACCAGAGCCCCGTATTCCTCCGGTCTCATACGCAGGTCTTTGATCCATTTGTGGAACCAGACTCCTTTGAGAGCCCGGCTGGCCATTTCACCGAGCAGCCCCGCAACGTCTGGCCCGCCTAACGTGGCGAATGCCTTTTCCGTGTTCGAACCGATATAGGGGTTGCCGGGATTGGGCGGTGTGCCGATGCCTGCGAGGACGAGGAAGGCAGTAAAATATGCTTGATAGAGAACGTCCACGCGAGTATAGGCGGAGAGGTCTCGACCGTTGCGGATGAATCGGTGGGTTGGGTCAAAGGCTACTTGGCGGCCCGAATCGCCGCCGTTTTGAATAAGTTGGAACTCGGTGGGCGAGGTCATGAAATCGGTTCCAGGAAGGAAGGTTTGGTACTGCTGGCTAAGGGCTTGGGCACCAAAGAACGTCGGTTGGACCATGAACTGCGAGATGAACGGTCCTTGAACGTTGCCATCCCCCGGCACGATCTG
>Ga0070730_10004856_pt1 | contig 11699 bp, 8 predicted proteins | sample Coa_R1_3_FD_66447 | JGI IMG/M metagenome (GOLD analysis project Ga0070730, IMG submission 66447) | Surface soil microbial communities from Centralia Pennsylvania, which are recovering from an underground coalmine fire - Coalmine... | ecosystem: Environmental > Terrestrial > Soil > Unclassified ... | reverse complement strand
CACGGCGTACATCACTCCGCCGCACCCCACTAGTTGCCTGACCTGCTCGACTGTCTTTGTCGGCGCGAGCGCTGGGGTGCCGGTGGCCGGCTTTGGGGACACCGGGCCGCTCTGGGCGGCCGCTACTCCCGGCATCAGGGCCGCCGCACTGGCTGTCAGTGCGCACAAGGCGGCGACAGGCGCGCTGCTCAGCAACCGGCGCCCTGGTCCCTGCATCATGCCTCCATTTACCCGTCCCGGCCGACGCGTCATCAAGTCCCCCAGATGCGATGCGATGCCTGATTTGTGACCTATGCCGCCCACAAGTGCAACATTCTAAGAGCTATCTTGCGGGGCATACCGGCAGACTCCGTGATATAGCGCAATTCTCGGTATTGCCCCAGTCCGGGCGCGCGAAAATCGGGGCGATCTTCCGGGTTCAGCGCGGGCATCTTCGAGGTTCAGCAGCAGCGCGAGCTCCTCAGTACGCGCCGTGCCCGCGCGCCACCGCGGGCCAGGTCTTCCACAGGATGAGCAGGTCAAACGCAAGCGACCAGTTCTCCACGTAACGCAGGTCGAGCCGGACCGCCTCGTCCCAGGACAGGTCGGACCTGCCATGGATCTGCCACAGGCCGGTCAGCCCGGGCCGCACCGCCAGCCTGCGGCGCACATAGTCGCCGTACTTGGCGGCCTCTTCCGGCAGCGCGGGGCGCGGTCCCACCAGTGACATCTGGCCGAGCAGCACATTGATCAGCTGGGGCAGCTCGTCGAGCGACCAGCGGCGCAGCCTGCTGCCGATCTTGGTGATCCGCGGGTCGTCGCGAATCTTGAACAGGACACCTGCCCCCTGGTTGTGCAGTTGCAGCGCCGCCTTCTGCTGTTCGGCCTCGGGCACCATGGTGCGGAACTTGTACAGCCGGAAGGGCCTGCCGTCCTTGCCCACCCGCACCTGCTTGAACAGTGCCGGGCCGCCATCTTCCAGCCGGATCATCACAGCGATCGCCAGCATCAGCGGGGCGAGCAGGAGCAGCGCGGAGGCGGCTGCCACCTTGTCGAACAGGCCCTTGATGACCTGGCGGATGCCGGACAGATCGGGGTGGTCCACGTACAGCAGCGGCAGGCCGGCGGTCGCGCGGACGCTGGTGCGCGGCCCTGCCACGTCGAGCAGTGCCGGGGCCAGGCACAGGTCGGTGTCGGTCTTCTCCAGTTCCCAGGCAAGCTGCCGCAACTGGACCGGCTTGAGTTCGGGGCAGGCGAGCACCGCGACGGTGTCCGCGTCCGACCCGCGGACCGCGCTGATGACATCGTCGAGCCCGCCGAGCACCGGGACGCCGGCGATCTCCTCGGGACGGAACGCGGGACCGGCCAGGCAGGCGGCGATCACGGTGAGCCCGTGGTAGGGCTCCCGGCGCAACTCGTTGACCAGGTCAGCCACGGCTTGCGGGTGCCCGACCGCCACCGCACGGCGCATGCAGGCACCCGAATCCCGCATCCGGTGCAGCCGCTTCCGCAGCGCATACCGGGCGACGAGGTCGATGCCCACGGCGCAGGGCATCGCGATCAGCACGTAGCTGCGCGACACCTGGGCCCTGGTCGCGTAGGACAGGATGGCGATAGCGGAGGTGAGGCCGAGGCCCGCGTTGATGATCCGGCGGAACTCGTCGGCGCCCGCGCCGATAAAGCGGGGCTCGTAGCCGCCCGCCAGCGCCAGCGTGCCCAGCCAGATGAACGGCAGGCTGACGGTCAGCACGATGTAGGCCGCCGGCACGTGGCCGTGAACGTCATAGCGCCCCCGCAGCGCGATGAGCCCGGCCGCGAGCGCCACGGCAGCATCGAGAGCCATCGCATTTCGCAGGTACCGCCCGACCCAGCCGCCTGCATCGGCTGCGCCACTCGCGGCGGTGGGCACCACCACATGGGCGTGCGGGCTTACCGCCAATCGCTCTCGCACCTACGTGCCCTCCCATTCCGACCCTGGGCCGCCGGAGATCCCCTCGTGGACACGTGACTGGGGCGGAGTGACTTCGCTGCAGGGCCCGACACCCCGGTCATGTCTGACGATCTTGTGCGTAACCTTAGCGGGAAGGCGTTTCAATTATACGGAAATCGGTAAACTTAGGAACAACACAGACGGAACTAAGCAGCTTATGACAAGTGCGATGCCGCACGTAGGCAACAATCTAGTTTCTTGGTAGGGATACTTAATTAACTACCCCGCGGTCGGCGCAGACGCCTGTCTTCGCTACGCACGGTAATGTGATGCCTGTCATGCCGCCGGGCATGCGGCCGCCTGGCGTGTTGCCGGACGGTATCCTGCGAGAGTCGGGCATGTGAACTCCTCTCGTCCGCGCCTCGTTACCGATCGTGATCGAGACCAGGGTGGGGCAGTCAATCAAGGAGCACCGCCACGTGACTGTGAGCCGTCCGGCCGCTGTCGTCATTCTCGCCGCGGGCGCCGGGACGCGGATGAAATCCCAGCTTCCGAAGGTGCTGCATCCAATCTGTGGTGTAACCATGCTCGACCACGTGCTGGCCGCCGCCCGGGAACTCGGCCCGGACGAGTTGATCGTCGTGGTCGGGCACGGCCGCCGGCAGGTGGCCGCCCATCTGGCTCAGAGCGCGCCGGACGCGCGTGTGGTGGTCCAGGACCGGCAGGGCGGCACCGGGCACGCGGTCCGGACCGTGACCGAGACGGTGGGGCTGAGCGAGGGCACCGTGGTAGTGACGTACGGTGACACTCCGCTGCTGCGCGGCAGCACGCTCGCCGCACTGGTCCGCGAGCATGCCGCGGAGAAGGCGGCGGCCACCGCATTGACGACGCTGCTGGCCGATCCGACGGGATATGGCCGGATTCTGCGCGATGAGCGGGGCGCATTTGCCGGGATCATAGAAGAAGCGGATGCGACTCCCGGGCAGCGAACGGTCACGGAAATCAACTCCGGCGTTTACGCATTCGAGTCGGCCCTGCTCGCCGATTCGGTGAAGCGGCTGCCGACCGACAACGCCAAGGGCGAGGAATATCTCACCGACGTGGTCGCCATCCTGCGTGCGGAGGGCCACCACGTGGCCACTGTCACGATCCCCGACTGCGACGAGGTCCGCGGCGTGAACGACCGCGTCCAGCTCGCGCACGCTCGCCGGATCCTCAACGCCAGGATCCTGGACGGGTGGATGCGCGCGGGTGCGACGATCGTCGACCCGCTGACCACGCTCATCGACTCGGGCGTGGTCCTCGAACGTGATGCCGAGATCGGCCCGGGCACCCAGCTCACCGGCTCGACCGTGGTCGAGGCGGGGGCACATGTGGGGCCGGGGTGCGTGCTGCGGGATACCGCCGTCGGCAAGGGTGCCACGCTCACGCACGTGGTGGGCGTGTCCGCCAGGGTCGGCCCGGGCATCACGGTGGATCCGTTCACCTACCTGGCGCCGGGTACCGAACTCCCCCCGAGCAAGCCAGGGCGGCCGCGCGGCGGCGCGGGCGGGCCCACGAGAAAGGAATTACCGGCGTGACGGGCATCACGATCAAGGCCAGGAAGAAACTCATGCTGTTCTCTGGCCGCGCGCACCCCGACCTCGGCCAGGAGATCGGCGCCTGCCTCGGCATCGAGCCGACTCCGACCAGGCTGTCGGACTTCGCCAACGGCGAGATCTTCGTCCGCTTCCTGGAGTCGGTCCGTGGGTCCGATGCCTTCGTGCTGCAGAGCCACACGGCGCCGATCAACCGCTGGATCATGGAGCAGCTGATCATGGTCGACGCGCTCAAGCGCGCCTCGGCCAAGCGCATCACCGTGGTGACGCCGTTCTTCGGCTACGCCAGGCAGGACAAGAAGAGCCACGGCAGGGAGCCGATCTCGGCACGGCTGATGGCCGACCTATTCGCCGCCGCGGGCGCGGACCGGCTGATGGCGGTGGACCTGCACACCGCACAGATCCAGGGGTTCTTCGACGGGCCCGTGGACCACCTGTTCGCATTGCCGATCCTGGCCTCCTACATCGAGGGCCGGGTGGACGTCGCGCGGGTGACGGTGGTCGCCCCGGACGCGGGGCGGGTCCGGGTCTGCGAGCGGTGGACCGACCGGCTCGGCAGCCCGCTCGCCATCATCCACAAGCGCCGGGATCCGGACGTTGCCCACCGGGTCGCGGTGCTCGAGGTCGTCGGCGCCGTGGCCGGGCGGACGTGCATCATCGTGGACGACATGATCGACACCGGTTCGACCATCACCAAGGCGGCCGAGGCCCTGTTCGCGCAGGGAGCGGCGCAGGTAATCGTGGCGGCCACGCATGGGGTGCTCTCCGGCGCTGCGGTCGACGATCTGAAGAACTCCCGGATCAGCGAGGTCATCGTCACCAGCACGCTGCCCATCCCGCCGGAGAAGCGCTTTGACAAGCTCACCGTGCTTTCGATCGCGCCGCTCATCGCGCGAGCCATCCAGGAGGTCTTCAGCGACGGTTCGGTGACCAGCCTGTTCGAGGGCCGCACCTGACCCGCTGGCAACCCGAGCGTCAACCGGCCCGTAAGCCCAGCGCCATGGCGGCGTGGTCCGCTGCAACTTTGCCGATAATGCGCACTTTGCGCGATACGCAGCTAATGATCCGATGGAACTCTGGGGCCGTCTCCCCGCGCCACCTTGAGCCAGCGGGGGTTCCAGGGGGCCGCCCCCTGGACTGACAGGGCCGCCGGCGGAGGGCTGGCATTCCGCCGGCGGCCGGCCTGCAGGCCGATGATCTGATGGCAAGACTGACGGGCTGCTGGTGGTGGCCGCTGCCCCGCCCCGGCAAGCGCGGGGGCAGCGGCCACCGGCTATGTGGACGCGCGGATCGCGGCTCCGGCCGTTCGCCAGCCGGACGAGAGCCGTCCCGTGACCGTGCGGCCACCCGGCCGCTGGGTCACGGTTCGCTACGGATCGCCCCCGCGGAGACCCGTAGCTATTCCGGTCTCATCCGGCTCACTGCTCACAACCGTGTATGAAAACGAGCATGCCAACGCGCGATTGCGCGACGATTAAGTCGTGATTGAGGCAGCGCAGCCGGGCCGGTTCCGGATCCTCGGCCCTGTCGAGGCCTGGACCGGCCGGGAGTGGGCGACGATCAGCGCCGCCAAGCAGCGGTCGGTGCTGGCCGCGCTGCTGCTGCGCCCGGGTGCGCTGGTGCCGACCGATGCGCTCATCGACGAGGTCTGGCCTAGCGGGCCGCCCGCGAAGGCGGCCAACCTGGTCAGCGTGTACGTGCACCACCTGCGCCGGCTGATCGGGGATTCAGGCGCGCAGGTGCTGGTCACCCGGCCACCTGGCTACCTGGTGGTACTCGGCCCCGGTGACCTCGACGCGGACCGGTTCGTGGCGCTGGCCGCCGATGGCCGGCAGGCGCTGGCCTCGGGAGCCCCCGACCGCGCGGTGGAGCTGCTCACCGAGGCACTCGGGCTGTGGCGCGGCGGGGCGCTGGCCGACGTGCCCGTCACGCCCCTGGTGGCAGCCGAGGCGGACCGGCTGCGGGAGTCATGGACCGAGGCGACGGAGTTGCGCGCCGAGGCCAACCTGGCGCGCGGCAGGTACGCCGAGGTGGTACCGGAGGTCCGCCGGCTGCTCGCCGACCATCAGTTGCGGGAAAGGCTCTGGCTGCTGCTGATGCGCGCGCTGTGTGGCGCTGGCCGGCAGGCCGAGGCGCTGGAGGTGTACGAGCAGGCTAGGACGACGATCTCGGAGGAGCTTGGCGTCGATCCCGGCACCGAACTGCGGCAGCTTCACCTGCAGATCCTCAGCGCCGACAGCGAGCAGGCTGTGATCAGCCTGGCCATCCCGGCACCGGTGCCGCCGCCCCCGCCGTTGCCAGCGCAGTTGCCGGCCGACATCTCCGACTTCACCGGCAGGTCCGGGCAAGTGGCACGGCTTTGCGAGTTGCTGGCCGGGGCCGATGGGGACGCCAGGACCGCGGTGCGCGTGGTGCTCGTGGTGGGCTCGGGCGGACTGGGCAAGACCACGCTCGCCGTCCACACAGCGCACCTGCTGGCCGGGAAGTTTCCCGACGGGCAGCTGTATGCCAACCTGCACGGCGCGACCCAGCCCGCCGACCCGGCTGAGGTGCTGGCCAGGTTCCTCCGGGACCTGGGCGCCGACGCGGCAAGCATCCCGCCGGGCGCGGAGGAACGTGCTGCCCAGTTCCGGACCAGGCTGGCGGGCCGGCGGGTGCTGATCGTCCTCGACGACGCGCGCGGCACCGAGCAGGTCCGCCCGCTGCTGCCTGGCAGCGCCTCGTGCGCCGTGCTGATCACCGCCCGCACCTGGATGCCGGAACTGGCCGGCGGCTCGGTCCTCGACCTGGACGTGCTCTCCCCCGAGGAGGCCGAGACACTGTTCACTAAGGTGGCCGGCGGCAAGCGCGTTCATGCCGAGCCGCAAGCCACCAAGGACGTGCTAGCGGCCTGCGCCGGCTTGCCGCTGGCGATCAGGATCGCCGGCGCCCGGCTCGCCACCCGGGCGAACTGGAGTGTGCGCACCATCGCCAGCCGCCTCGCCGACGAGCGGCGCCGGCTGGACGAACTGCGCGTCGGCAACCTGGAGGTGCGGGCCTCGTTCGAGGTGAGCTTCGCCACCCTGCCCAGCCCGGCCGCGGCCGGCGGGCAGCCCGCCGCCAGGGCGTTCCGCCTGCTGGGCCTGTGGACCGGCCCGTCGATCGGCCTGCCGGCAGCATCCGCGCTGCTCGGCGAGCCGGAGGACGCGGTGGCCAATGCGCTGGACGTGCTCGTCGACGCCCACCTGCTGGAATCACCCGAGCCTGACCGGTACCGCTTCCATGACCTGCTCCGCGTCTACGCCGCCGACCGCGCCCACACCGGGGAAACCGAACAGGCCCGCACCGCGGCCATCACCCGGGTCCTCACCTGGTATCTCCACTCCACGGAAGCGGCGGCCCGGATCATCTCACCGCAGCACACCCGGGTGCCGCTAGCACCGCCCCCCGGTACCGTCCGCCCGCTGGGCTTCGCCACGCTGGAAGAGGCACTCGCTTGGTGTGAGTCCGAACGCCCTGGCCTGATCGCCGGCACGCAGCTCGCCGCGGCCTCGGGCCTGCACGAGATCGCGTGGCAGCTAGCGGCCGCCGCGATGAGCTTCTACTACCGCCGCACCCAGTGGGGCGACTGGGTGACGACGCACCTTACCGGCCTGGAGAGCTCCCGCGCGCTCGGCGACCGGCACGCGGAGGCGTGGATGCTGAGCAATCTCGGCATGGCCTACGGCGTCCAGCGCCGGGGGGAGGCGGTCGAATACTCCGAACAGGCCTTGGCGATCTACCGCGAACTAGGGGACCTGCGCGGGGAGTCACGCGCGGCAACCAACGTCGCCAGCGGTTACTTCGAACTGCGAAGGTTCGGGCAGGCACTAGAAGCCGCGCAGCGGTCGCTCGCCATTCAGCGGCAGGCCCGGAAACGGTACGGCGAGGGTATCGCCCTGGAACTGATCGGCTGCGCGTGCCGGGAACTCGGCAGGTATGGCGAAGCGATCGAGCACATGGACTCGGCCCTGACCATCTTCCGGGAACTCGGCGACCGGAGGACCGAAGCGGACGTGCTGAGCGAACTGGGCGAGGCGTATCTCGGATCTGGCCGCGTGGCGGAGGGGGCCTCGGCACTCAGCGACTCGCTGGCCATCTGGGTGGACATCGATGACCGGTCCGGGAGGGCGACGGCGCTGGAGCGGCTCGCCCTGGCGCAGCGCCGGATGGGTGAGGACGACCAGGCACGAGCATCGCTCTCGGAGGCCGTCCGGCTGTTCGGGGAACTTGGCGCCGACGACCGTGCCGCGGAAGCCCGGCTGCGCTTCTTTGCGAGCTTATCCGCGACCGTCTGATAAAGGATCATCGCGCACCATAGCACATTTCGCGGTCATGAAGGTATGGATGTCCTGGTACCGTTAGGCTCTTGCCCGGCAGTTCCCGCCTCATTGCTGCTCCCGGGGATTCGGGGGAGAAAGGACGATCATGGGGGATCCAGAGGACGAGGCCCAGCAGCCTGCGCCTGACTCAGAGCAGCCGGGCCAGTCAGAGCAGCCGGACCAGGAGGGCGCCCAGTCGCAGCCCGAGCCCCAGCCCGAGCAACCGACACAGCCGGATAGCGGCGGCGTCGAACCCGACATCACCTGGGAGGGCTAGGCCTGAAACCTTGACGGCACTGTGGCATGGTCCCAGCCATGCCACAGTGCCTCCGTGTTTGTCCGCAGCGGTAGCGCCCGTGCCTTACCGTGAAGCTCCACCGCACCGCACCGCGCCCGGCAGGGCGATCATTCCCCGGCAGCCGCGGGCGCCCGTTTCTCGGACATAGATCGCGATCCGCATTACCAAAAAATCGCCGCTAAATACTAGCACAGAAAGGTGAGCCAAATCAAGGAATCCAGTAATTTCACCAATCCAAATAGACGTCTTGACGTGCTCGACCTTACTTGCTATAAGTATTGCTTGACTGCCGGCATACAGGCGAAGCTGACAGAGACACATTCAACGGAGGTAATTAGCATGAGTATCTACGGCGGAGGGTGAGTAGCCTCTCATTGAGATCAGACTTGGTGTCGGTCAGCTCCATAGAATGGAGCTGACCGACACCCGGCTAATGCGGCTAGGTGTCGTCGATTCGGAATGCCGATCCCGACACGTCAAGTCATGGATGAGGTCTCGATCGGTTTTGTGCAGCTCCCAGGAATATTACCTTGTTACACATTTAGGCATACCTTATACGGATGATTACTGTCTTCAGCGACCTTGCGATGCATCGACCGAATTCTCCGCTCTGGCGTCACCGAGATTTCATGTTCCTGTGGGCCGGTCAGACCGTTAGCTTTATTGGTTCGTCGGTTACTCTGCTAGCATTGCCGCTAACTGCAGTTGTGACTCTGCACGCATCTACGTTCCAGGTCGGCCTGCTGTCCTCCGCTATCACGAGTGCTTGGCTGATATTTGCCCTGCCTGCAGGAAGCCTCGTCGACAGACTGCCTAAGCGGACACTAATGATTGGGTGTGATGCAGCGCGTATGATCCTTATCGGATCGATTCCTTTTGCTGCGCTGGTTCACATGTTGACTTTGATTCAGCTTTATTTGGTAGCATTTGCGGCAGGGGTGGCCACAGTGCTATTTGGGATTTCATACCAGAGCTATTTGCCTGCGCTTGTAAGCCGCGAACACCTCGTTGAGGCGAACGGGAAACTCCAGGTCTCACAGGAAATGGCAGATCTGGCCGGTCCTGGACTGGGCGGTGGACTGGTCGGTCTTCTCAGTGCGGCGGGAGCGATGATTGCTGATACTCTTTCCTATGCCATTTCCGTAGCCTCATTGCTATCAATCCGGTCACGCGAACTTCCTAATTCGACAGTGAAACGCGACTCATCTCAGGCGCGGGGCCTTAGAGAATTGATGGCTGGCTTGTCTTTTGTGTTTAGAGATGCGGTTCTGCGGAGGACGGCTGAGTACTGCGCCATCTTTAATCTCTGTGCTTGCATGGGTGTGTCCCTTGAGCTTATCTTTTTGGTTAGGATCTTGAATGTTAGGCCGGCTTACACGGGCCTAGTGGTCGCGGCGTCAGCTTTGGGCGGAGTAATGGCTAGCGTCACCTCAAGATCGCTTTCGCGTATATTCGGTTCAGTCCGCATCATCTGGATCTCCGCGCTCGGGTTCGCCCCAGCCTGGCTCTTGATGCCGCTGGCGCGGCAGGGCTGGGGCATTTTGCTTTTTATTGTGGGTTCGGCTGGCAGGTCCTTCAGCATAGTTCTTTTCACTATTGCTCAGGTCAGCTATAGGCAGGCGGTCTGCCCACGGATGCTACTCGGTCGAATGAATGCGGCAATGCGCTGGATCATGTGGGGGACAATTCCGTTTGGGGGCCTGCTCGCTGGTGTGCTAGGTAGCACCATCGGAATCCGTCCAACGCTATGGATCAGTGCTGGCGTCGCGTGGGCAGCTGGGCTCTTGCTCTTTTTCTCACCGCTTCGAGTGATGAGAGACCTGCCGGAATCCGGCGTAGATGATTTGCACGCTGTCCGCACAGCAGACCGAGGTAAGGTTGAGGCTTGATCTTGGCCAGATGATGAAGATCGTGGCGATCGTCTCATCCAGCAGGGTGAACATTCACCTGCTGCACGCTGAGTGATTGTGATCTTGGTGCGGTCAGGCGGGTTGGGGCACGGGCGGGCGCCAGGGGTTGCCTGCCATGGCTGAGCGCAGGATGGTGAGGACGTCCTGGCCGTGCTTGCGGGCGGTGCCGATGTAGCCGCGAATGTCGAGCCTGGCCTGGGTGACGTCGGCGCTGGTGAGCCTTCCAGAGATCTTCTGCTGGGTCTTCAGCGGGCGGATGCCGCGCTCGCTGATGTTGTTGGTCGGCCACACTCGCGTGTCGCGGGTGAACCGGATCACGTCGTCCTGGCGGTGGTGGCAGAACTCCAGCAGGTCGCGGCCTGGGTGCTGGGCGGTGGAGTGCTTCGGGCCGGGGATGCGCGGCACGTCGGACAGCCGGGCCAGCACAGCGTTCCGGAACTCTTTGATCAGCGGGTCACGGATGTGCTGCGGGATCTGGGGCAGGCCGTGGTCGCGGGCGGCGTGCCAGGCTCTGATCGGGCCGCGCAGCGCCCGCCGGGCCTGGCCAGGCCAGATGGTGCCGGGCCAGCACTGCCTGGTGCCCGGCCAGGTTCTGCCAGCCGTCGTGAAAGTAGTTCTGGTACCGGTCCGACACTACGACGCCTTCGAAGTCCGCCAGGATGCCGAAGTCGCGGAACGACTCCAGGGTCCGCTCGCCCAGGAACAGCGCCGAGTACCGCTCGGTGAACGCGCCGATCACATACCGCTTGGTGCCGGCCGGGCCGGCCCGCAGCGTGGTCTCGTCGAACCCGGCCACGGCTGCGGCGGTGATCAGCGCCTTGATCGGCTTCACCACGCCGGCGATCGCGTCGGCGGCGGTGGCCAGGCGGCCGTGGATGAAGCCAGCGGACACCTGGGCGCCGGTCACATCTTCGATCAGCTGCCGGCACCGCTCGACGGGCACGTGCTGGAACACCAGCAGGTACACGGCCAGGGCGCGCAGGCCCGGGCCGATGCTCACCGCCGCGGCCGGCACGCCCGCAGGCCGCGCCGCGACGTGCTCGCGCCCGCATCCGCACCGGGCAGGGTGCAGGTCATGCTGGATCCGCCGGGCGGCCGGCTCGGGGATCTCGACCCGCTGATACGAGCGGACCACGCCGAGGTCCGCCGCGCCGGCCAGGTCCGCGCCGCACCCGCAGGCCCCCGCCGGGTAATGATCCTGGATCTCGTCTGGCCCGGCCCAGGCCAGCGCCATGCCCGGGGCGCCGGGCTGCTTGCCGCGCTTGCGCGCCGCCTGCCCGGCGGCCCGACGCTGCTGCCGCGACAGCGGCTTGCGCCCGGGCAGATCATCGGTGCTGGGCGGCATCGAGGAGTTGCCGCTGTTGCGGGACACGATCCGCTCCAGCCGCGCCATCTTCGCCCGCAGGTCCTCGATCTGCTCCTGCTGCGCTGCGTGACTAACCAAGTAACGATGGGCGCGGCTGCCGGGAAGTGCTCATTCACCCGCGGGCCCGCCGGTTCTTCTGTGACGCCGCGGACGAAGCCCGGCCGCTAGTGCGCTGGCCACATACGTTCACCGGGTGCTGACACGCGGCGGTGATGTGCCCACACTCGATCTGTTAGGCGCAGGTCGAGTGGCGGGAGGGGAGATGGCTGAGCTGGTGC
>Ga0070730_10004855_pt1 | contig 11700 bp, 9 predicted proteins | sample Coa_R1_3_FD_66447 | JGI IMG/M metagenome (GOLD analysis project Ga0070730, IMG submission 66447) | Surface soil microbial communities from Centralia Pennsylvania, which are recovering from an underground coalmine fire - Coalmine... | ecosystem: Environmental > Terrestrial > Soil > Unclassified ... | reverse complement strand
GCCACCCAGGACGTACTCAGCAAGATTAACCAGCAGGCGGATCGCCTGACCGGGCTGGTCAATGATCTGCTGGATGTGAGCCGGATTCAGGCGGGCAAGCTGGAGTTGCGGCTGGAGAGATGCGATCTGGCCGCGCTCTGCCGTCAGGCGGTGGAGGAGCAAGAACTCTCTAGCGGGCGCCGCATTAGCCTCAGCCTGCCTCCAGAGCCAGTATGTATCTCGGCGGATAGTGAACGGCTCGGCCAGGTGCTGAATAATCTGCTGACCAATGCCCTTAAATACTCGGATGCGGATCGCCCGGTACGCCTGATCCTCACCCGTCAATCCCAAAAAGCGCAGATCGTTGTTGAGGATGAAGGGGTGGGCATCCCCACGGACGAACTGCCCTTCATCTTTGATCGCTTTTTCCGCGCGCGCACGGCCCGCAATGGCCCACAGCGTGGCCTGGGATTGGGGCTGGCGATCTGCAAAGAAATCGTTGAGCGTCATCAGGGACACCTCTGGGCGACCTCAGAAGAGGGCAAGGGCAGCCGGTTTACTTTCGAGTTGCCGCTGGATGAGGCGCCGCGATTGGAGAGCAGAGCCTGATATGGATGGGATCGCGCTTCAGCAAGCGTTGCAACACCAGCTTCAATTGATTGCGCGCACCTGTCTGCGTCTGGAATTAGAGCCGGGCGCCCATTCCGCGAGCGAGCCAGAGTCTGGTTTTGGCGGATGCCCCTGGTGGCCGGTAGGCGAAGCGTGGCCGCTCTGCGATAGCTGCGGCGCCCCGCTGGCCTTTCTCTGTCAGTTGCGCCTCGATGGCGGGGGCCACTGGCGGCCAGATCATTATGATCTCTGTTCGGTCTTCTTCTGCGCGTCATGCGTCCAGCAAGATGACGCGACCCTGGCCGAACGGCCCAGCGGCGATGGGTGTCGCTTGCGACTGCTGCACTTGTCAGAGCAGCCCCTGGCGTCGCTGGCGCCGCCGACGAGTCTGAGCGCAGATGGTAGGCTGGCGCCGTTCCGGGTGCATGGCGCGCCGGTGTTGGATGTGCCTGGCTGGCAGGATGTCGCTGATGAACTTGCGGAGGTAGCCCCGGAGGCGATGGACACGCTCCATGTCGGCTGGCGCCTGGCCGAGTTAGCGGTGCTGCGCCGCCAGGCAGACGCGCCACAGAGCCAGCTTGGGGGCTATCCGCATTGGGTCGGGGCAAGCTCCTGGCCGGAATGCCACTGGTGTGGCGGGCAGATGTATCTGCTGGCGCAGTTCGTTGCGGCGACGCCACTGGAGCCAATCTGGGGAATGAGACGACGGGGCTATCTCTTTTGTTGCGCAGAGCCATGTGATCCAGAGGCGCTGACGCTGATCCTTCAAGGCTGAGGTGCAATGACCGAGGCAGAGGCAAGACAGCGTCTTGACGCCTACTATGCTCAAGCGCTCGGCTACCCACAGAACCGCCTTTGGATGCCAGGGATCAGGCTGATCCCCCTGGTGAAGCAGCGTCCCGCTCCATCTCTCTTCCGAAACAGCGCGCTCATCGTTCACGCGCCAGTGATGGCGCCTGAGGAGCGATCATGCGCTGTCATCGCGCATCCACACCTGCTGGGGCCGCTGCGCCAGTTTCTGGCTGGCCTGGCAGTTGATGCGCTCTTTGAAGCGCCAACGCTGGAGCGGCTGACCCGACTGGTGCGCGCTCAATTCCCGACCGCCTCGATCTCGCCGGACGGGCTACTCATCATCGCGCGTTTTGTCTCACGTGAAACATTCCGCCCTTTTCACGGGCCGGAGAGCGCCTATGTCGAGCGGCTGGATGAGCATACGCTGGCACATCTGGCGCTGATCAGCCGGTATACGGGAGGCGTTTACGCGCTGCGTGATGCCCAGGGCCAGGTACTCTCGCGCGCCGGGGTGCGCTATGAATCGCGCGAGGTATGGGAGATTGGCGTGCGCACCGAGGCTGAGGCGCTGCGCGGGCGGGGGTTGGCAAAAATAGTGGTGACGGCGGCAACCGAGGCCATCCTGGCCGCCGGGCGGGCGCCACTCTATGTGCATAGCGCCACCAACGTGGCCTCACAGAAGGTGGCGCTTGCACTGGGCTATCAGCGCTATGCTGATGAACTCATCTGGTTTTTGCCGGGGTGAGCGGCATTACTTCGTTGCCACAATTGCCAGGCGATCAGGCAGGTCCGCCTGGTCCACCGCTTGAAAACCAGCGGTCGAGAGCCAGGAGCGATATTCGGCCTGCGTATGGCTGCGCCCCCCTTCGCTGCTCAGCAGCAAGATCAGATCGCCCAGCATAGTATGGGGCGTGCTGACGCGAGCGTCATCGATGGTGTTGCTGGTGATGAGTGCCCGCCCGCCCGGCTTGAGGGCGCGCGCCACGCGACGGAATAAGACCTGATTCTGCTCAGGACTGAACATGTGGCAGACCTGACCCAGCACTACCAGATCATACTCGGCTTCGCCAAAATCGGCGGTCAGCAGATCGCCTTCAGCGTATTCAAATTGCGCCTCCAGCTTGTGCCCTTCCACAAACTGGCGCGTCACCTCCAGAACATCCGCCGTATCCAGGGCAACCACCGTCGCCAGCGCGTTTTGCTGGGCAAGCGCGATGCCCCAGATGCCAGAGCCAGACCCCAGGTCCAGGATGCGCGCCGCGTTGCCAATCTGGCCCCGGAAGAGTTGGCGCGCCAGTTTGCGGGCATCTGGCTCATGGAGGACATAGAGGCCGGGCACCATATCAGCGAAATAATTCTCGATGCCCCCATGCTGGACACCCCACTCCGGCCAGGGTTTGCCGCTCGCCACGCTCTCAGCCAGATGTTCAAACGCCACCACATCGCGCACATGCTGCTCCACCAGTTCGCCCAGATAGGTCGGCTTGCTCTGCACCAGATACGTGGCGGCCTCTGGCGTGAGGTGATAAGTCTCACCGCGTTTGGTCAACAGTTCCATCGCTACCAGGGCGTCAAGCAATATCTCCATGCCCCGTACCGAGGTTTTGGTATTCTGGGCCAACTTTTGAGCGGTATTCAGCCCTTCATCGAGCGCGTCACAAATCTCCAGTTCAATGGCTGCGCGTAGGGCCATCGAGCGCGCAAATGCGCTTGCCTGCTCTAAAATCCTCGTTGGAGTCACAGCCCTGATATGCGTTGTCGGGTCCATAACGTCTCACCCCTGTCAGCACAATACGTAGTTGGCCCACCTGAGCCACAGGCTCAGAATACTCTATCTGAGTAGATGAATCAAGCCCCAGGGGACCATTTGGGCTAGTGGCATCCAAAGAGCAGCACATCGTTGCGTGCGTGTTCAGGGCGGCTCCCGACGCTAGCAGTCGCGCCTGATCGGCCCTTGAGCTTTGGGAGACGCTTTGCTATACTGCTGCCTGCTGCCGTAGAGATCGAGGAGGACAGCGGCTGACTTCCCGCTCGATGCGTGCAATATTCCTGAGGGAGCTGCGTGGAGGCGCGTGATGGAGACAACCTCTGCCAATCTGGGAGACCAGGTTTCGCCCCCAGCCGCCCCTGCCCACCAGCACTGCGCCAGAAGTGACGCGCCGACGAATCCGCGCGCGCGTCTGCTCTGGCGGCTGGGCAGGGGCGGCTGGGGCGTGATGCTGCTCCTCGGCCTGGTCTTTCTGCTGGGGCAGGTGATCGTAGTCAGTCAGGGGCCGACCGATTTCTGCACGGATTACACGTCGGCGCAGCGCGTGATCGCGGGACTGCAACCCTATGTTCCGCTGCACTGCTCTATTGGTTCTTATTCTTTTCCTGCGGGCGTGCATGAGTATGATACCCATCCGCCCTCCTCAGTGCTGCTGCTGCTTCCCTTTGCGCTCCTCTCGATGAGCCACGCAACGCTGATCTGGGGTCTCTGCTCGCTGACTGCCTACCTTGTTGGCGGCGCGCTCTTGCTCAAAGAGATGGGCTGGTATTCGCTGCGCGGCACGGGCCTCTTCGTGATTGGCAGTGCCCTCTGGGTTCCTTTGCTCTTCTCCGAAACGTTCCTCAATTTTGAGCAGATGCTGACACTGCTTTTGATAGTCGCCTGGCTGTTGGCGCGCAGGGGGCATCATGGCTGGGCGGGCTGGTTTCTGGGGGTGGCTGGCCTGCTCAAGCTCTGGCCCGCAGCTTTGCTGCTGCTTCCACTCATCCAGCGCCGCTGGCGGCCTGCGCTGATAGGGGGATTGACCCTGGCGTTGGGGGCGCTGCTGGCGCTGCTGGTGATTGGGCCAGGAGCGTACGCCGCGTATCTGGGGCCGGTGCGCGTGAATGAAACCCTGGCCGCACCTGCTGACGCCAATGTCTCGCTGGTCGGCGCGGCAGCGCGCTTGTTTACGGGCATACCGCCCTCCCTGGCGCCACTCCTGGCTGGGCTGAGTCCGACAGCAGCGATGCTGCTGGCAGAAGGACTGGCCCTGCTTTTCCTGGCAGGAGTGATGGCCCTGATCTGGCGCCGCCAGCGGCAAGGCAGGTCCGAAGCGATGGACCTGCTTAGCCAGGGGTTGCTGGTGACAGCCCTCCTGCTGGCGTTTCCGATCACCTGGTACTGGATGCTGATTACGATCCTCTTGCCCTGCGCCACCACCCTCCTGGCGTTGCGCCAGCTTCCCAGACCACCGCGCTGGTGGTTCGCGCTGCTCCTGGGCGGTCTGCTTCCTGCGGCTGGTCCGGGCTGGCTTGCCATTCGGTTGCCCGCCTGGCTTCCACAAGCGCAGACCGCTGGACTCGCGTGGTGGCAGCTTCTGGTGGTAGAATTGCCCACCGTCGGGCTGCTCTGCTTTGCCGGGGCGCAAGCCTGGCTGCTCTGGCGGGCCAGTGCCACGCAGATAAATGGGGCCTCTAGCGCATCTGAAATGGTTGATGAGCAAACGCAGCGAATCGAGAAAAGCCCCTTCGTTGGCTAGAAACATACGCGCGGCGATTATTGGGAGGAACTGATGACAGGGGAATCTGCTGCTTCTGAAGGTGGCGCACTGGTTGAGGCGCCAGCAGGGCCGCTGCTCCTGGGCGATAGCCGCGAGCGGCCTTTCGCGCCACGCCGCCGCCCGCTGCTGGCGCTGGCTGGCATCGTCGTCCTGCTGGCCCTGGCGACAGTCTATCATTATGCCATCTATTTGCCCCAACCCGATCAGCCCCACCGGCTGACGCTGCTCGATGATATTTTCGCGCTCGGCGTTCTGGGCCTGGTGGGGCTGGTCGGCCTGGTTGTGGGCCATCGTCTGCTCCGACTCTTCAGGTTGACTGGCTTCTCCTCGCTGGAGCGCGGCGCGCTGGCAGTTGGGTTGGGCTGGGGATTGCTCAGCCTGGCTGTGCTGGCGGTGGGTCTGGCGCATCTCCTGTATGGCTGGCTGCTCATCGCCGGATTGGCGCTGGTGCTGGCGTTCTTCTGGCGAGATGTCTGGAGTATCCTCTCTTTGCTGACCTCTGGCGCTCCATATCGGAGGCTGCGGTTGCTGGCGCCGCAAGGGTGGTTCTTGCAGGCGCTCTGCGCGCTGGTGGTGGTCGAACTGGCGCTGCTGGGCACCCAGATGCTGACGCTGCCGGTGGTGCCACACAGCTATGATGATTATCAGTATCACTGGGCAGTGCCTGAACTCTTTCTCTTGCATCATGCGATCTACGCGCTGCCGGGCTGGGCACACGCGAACTTTCCCTTCAATTCGGAGATGCTGAATACCCTGGCGCTGGCCTGCGAGGCGCCAGTGGCCGCGACCTTCATCCAGGCAACCTTTGGGCTGCTGGCCGTCATCCTGCTCGTGAGCTTTCTCGCACGACGTTTTGGCGCGCTGGCGGCCTGGGTGGGACTGTCGCTCTGCCTCTGCAACAATCTGTTCGCCGGACTGCTCATCAGCAGCTATGCGGAGTTGGCGGTGACTTATTACGCGGTGGCAGCCCTGGTGGTGATTATGGCCTGGCTGGAGCAGGAGGATCGCTCAGGGGGCATGCGTCTGCTTGCCCTGGCGGGTCTGTATGTGGGCTTCGGCCTGGGCGCGAAATATACCGAAGGGCAAACGCTCGTGGGCATTGCCCTTCTCTTGAGTGGCGTGGGCGTCGTCCGCATGGTGAAGATGGGCCGCCAGGGAGTACAGAGCCTTCTGGCATTCTGGCGCAGCCTGCTGCTGCCGCTGATCGTCTGTGGCGCGGCTGTCCTGCTGGCGGTGCTGCCCTGGCTGCTGAAAGACTGGGTGTTGTTAGGCAATCCGATCTATCCGTTGGTCTGGGGTGGGCCAGAGTGGAACGCGGCGCGCACCGAAGTGGGGGTAGCGACGTTTGCGTATTTTGGGCCGCATGGGCCGCTCTGGCAGCGGGTGCTGACCGGCTTTTTCATCCTCTTCAATGGAGCCGGACAGGCTGATGAGCCAACTGCCATGCCGCCGAATTTTCTGTATCTGCTAGTTGGCCTGATTCCGCTGATCTGGGCGGTGGAACAGGCGCGTCGGCGCAGGAAACGCTTGGCACCGGCGCCTGTGCAGGCTGAGCGCGCGGGATGGGAGGTATCCTGGCTAGTGGTAGCTGGAGGTGGCTACCTGGCGTGGCTGCTCTCTGGCGCGGCAGTGGGGCGCTATGCTCTACCCTGGGTGCTGGTACTGGCTGTGCCCATTGCGGTGCTGCTGGTGCGCGCCTCGCGGGTGCGCTGGCAACGGCCCTTCTTACGTCTGCTGGCGCCAATCATCCGAGCCTTTACGCCGTGGATCGTGCTGCTAGCAGCGGCGCTGCCAGTGGTATTCACGGCGCCGGCTTGGCTCTATACCAATCCGCTCTCTGTGGTGGTAGGCAATGTCTCGCTGCGACAGTGGGAAGCGCGGACGATGATGGATAGAAGCTCCTGGGAAACGGTGGACTACGTGGAGCAGCACATCCCCCACGATGCGCGTCTCTTGCTGGTGGGCCGGGCAGGCGTGGCCTATTTCCTGACGGGGTTTGATTACGTGGCGGATTCGGGCGAGGATTGGATTCCCTATCTGGAGACCGAGGGCCACACCCAGGCAGGCATCCTGACATTGCTACAGCAGGATGGGTTTCGTTACGTGATCTATGAAGAGAAAACCCTGAACTTTGTGATTCACACCTACGAAAATAGCTACCTTGCAACCTTCCTCCCGGCCTTTCGGCAATTTCTGCACGACTCGCTGACGCAGGTCTGGAGCTATAAAAACTTTTCTGTCTATCATGTGCCCTCACCTTGATTGGCTAGAGATGAACGCGAGAATCAGTAGTCGGTTCGCTCTTTTGTTGGGTATCATATCCTATAAAGGGGCTTGCCCTTCCAAACGGGCTAGCCTGAACGGCCTGGCTTGTAAGGAACGAGCGCAGCCGCTATAATGAACTCGGCAGGCTTGCTCCGCTGCTCGCCGACTTCTCATCGATGACGCTGACTCAACCTGTCACTGCTTCCTGGCATAGTTCCTGCTCGCAGCCAACACTGATTCCTGTATACCAGGCGATTAAACGATCAAAAGCCAATTGCTTTGTATGCTATCTGCGCCCGAAAGGAGCCTTGTACGTGAGTAGTCGTCTCAAAGCCATTATTGCGATAGGTGGGCTGGTCACCATCATTGTCGCGGTGGGCCTGATCTGGCTGATCAGCTATTTCGGCGTCTGGCCTCAGGTCCGCGATGCCTTTCTGGTGGCGCTGGCGGTGGCAACCTTCATCGCGCTGGGGTTGCTCTCCTACGCCGTCTTTGTCATGATCAGCCTGGCCCTTCAGGTCAAGAAAGAACTGACTCCTGTGCTGGATTCCCTCAAAGATACCACCGACACCGTGCGCGAGACGGCCAAGGTCGCCAGCGAACTGACGATCACCCCAGGCGTGAAGGCCGCCAGCACGCTGCTCGGCGCGGCCCAGGTAGCCGGGGTTTTCTTTGGCGTGGGCCGGGCACGCAAGCGCGCCGAGAAGCGCGCCCAGCGCAGGAAGGAACTGGCGGCGAAAGGAGAACTCAGTGCCTATCGCTGATATTCCTGAACCATCCTGGCTCCAGGCAGTCGGGCAAGCCGCTGGCGTGGTTCTCATCATTGAGTTGATGCTCTTGATTCTCATCACCGCAGCGTTGGTGGGCGCGATAGCCTTCGGGTTGTATTATGTACATAACAAGGTGGTGCCCCTGCTGATCCGCTTTGCCCCGGCCATCGAGCAGCGCTTGCAGGCGACAGATCGGGGCAGCGCGAAGTTTGCCGAGCGCGTCATCGACATCCACGCGCGCACGGTTGCGGTCAAAGAGGGACTGCGCGCTCTTGTCCGGCCTAATGGCAACGGCTACCGCGAATTGCCGCCCGGCCAGAATGGGACACGCGCCCTGGTTGAAGGCGCCGCGCCCGATGGACCGCGCCGTCTTCCCAGCGGGGGCAATGGGCACTAGCCAGCGACGAGATGAGCAAAACAACTCATGGCAAGACTCAAAGAACAGGCGGGCTTCTACCTGCGCCAGTTTGGGCGTATGAATCGGAACGCCCGCCTGTATCTTTTGAGTAATACCCTTAACGCCATCACCGTCGGCATCTTTGTGCTGCTCTATAACCTCTATCTGGTCGCGCTAGGCTATCAGGCCGATTTTATCGGTTGGCTGCTGGTTATTGGCGTCGCCGGTGGCGCGCTGGGCATGGTCACAACCAGCCCACTCATCGCCCGCTTTGGGATCAAAGCGACGCTCTTCTGGTCAAGCGTGGTCGCGGCTATCGCGGGCGCGCTCCAACTGCTGATCCCCCTGGCGTTCTCGCTCACCATCACCAGCTTTGTGCTGGGCGTGGCCGGAGGCATCTATCTGGTGATTGGCGCGCCCTTGCTGGCCGAGGGCAGCCAGGAATCGGCGCGCAGCCATATCTTCAGCCTCAACGCCGCGCTGGCGCTGATTACCGCCGTGATTGGGCAGGCGCTTGGCGGCTTTCTGCCTCATCTGGTCAGTCTGCCAGCGATCAGCCAATCCTGGCTGCTGGACATCCTCAGCCCGTTTCTGGTTTCCGGCGCGCAGGCGCGCAGCTATGAACTGGCCCTGCTGGTGGGAGGCATCATTGCGGCGCCCTCCTTCATTCCAATCATTCTGATGGACCCGACGCCGCCGGTTCGGCAGTCGGCGCAGCCCCCCGGACTGCTGCCCGCAAGGGGGGCAGGCGCTCTGCTGGCAGGCGCGCGCCAGTGGGGCAGCAGCCTTCAGACACCCACGCTCCAGCGCCTGCGCGCGCAGGCGCTGGAGCTGCTGCGCGGCCCCATCGGGCAGATTGCAGCAGTGGAAGGGCTGATCGGCCTGGGCGCGGGCCTCTTCATCCCCTACTTCAACCTCTACTTTGTGCAGCATCTGGGCATCAGCACGACGCTGTATGGCCTCATCACGGCCATCTCGACGGCGCTGATGGCCCTGACTACACTGGCCGGGCCGTTCTTCGCCAGCCGCCTGGGCAATGTGCGCGCTGCCGTTCTCTGCCATCTGGTCTCGCTGCCTTTCTTGCTGCTGCTAGGCTTTGCACGGGCGCTGCCGCTGGTGCTGGCAGCCTATCTGGTGCGCTGGAGCCTGATGAACATGGCCGAGCCGGTGCTGCTCAGCTTCTTTATGAGTGTGGTCCCGCCCACGCAACGCGCCAGCGCCAACAGCGCCTATAATCTGAGCTACTGGGCCTTCTGGGCGGCTGGCGGCGCCATCGGCGGGCTGATCATCGCCGCCGCCAACTTCACATTGCCCTTTGTGCTGGCGGCGACGCTCTATCTGCTGGCAACCGCGCTGCTCTGGCGCTGCTTTCAAGGCAGGCGCGAGTGGAGCGCACCCCTGTCTTCAGACGAAGCTGCCGCTTCAGACGCCCAGGTGGACAATCACCATCCAAAACTGCAAAGCGCCCAGCACATTGATGATCACCCCCAGCGCCCCCAGCAGAGCGAAACGCCAGTCCACACGCGCCTCACCGAGTACCAGCAGTAAGAAGGCATAGGGGTACACATCGTAGAGGTAGCGTATCCCAAACTGAAACCAGCCCTCATTATAGAAGAGCAGCATGGCAATTACATCTAATCCCACCACCACCCAGAGCGCGGCGCGCAAGGAACTGAAATGCTGATTGCGCCAGAAGAGCAGCACAAACAGCGGCGTAGTGGCAAAGACGCTGAGGCCATTGCCGTTGTTGAGCAGGTCGATATGCGGCGAGCGGTCGAATGGCCCGGAAAAGATGATATGTGGGAAGTTCAAGAACATATCGATGAAGTTCGAGGGCACATACCCCAGGCTGAAAAGCCCATCTTTCACTGCGGGATAACGCTGCTGAATGAGGGTGGCATAGCCGGTATCCAGCGGCGCGCCAAAGACGATCACATTGCGCGCAACAAAGAGTAGCCCAACCACCCCCAGCACAACGGCTACTGGCAGGAGGCGGCGCCAGGGAACGGCGCTCCAGTCTGGCTGGCGCGCGCGCAGCGAAGCCCAGAAGCGCCCAAGCAGGGGCTGCCTTCCGGCGTCTTGCCAGGCCAGGTAGAAGAGAAAGAGAAAACCCAGAGCGACGGGAAACCGACTGAAGAAGGCGCACCCCAGCAGCGCGGCGCTCCAGCCATAGCGCCGCCGGAATGCCGCGAGGAGCGAGAGCAGGGTGAAGGTCATGCAGACAATGTGGGCAGTAAACCAGACCGTTCCACCGAGCGAGAGATAGAGGTTGATGGAGCCGAAGCAGCAAAACACAGCGATGAGAGCCTGTTCCGACCACACCCGCTTGCTCAGGCCATTCGCGCGCAGTTGTTCGAAAAGCAGGTAGAGCAAGCTGAGGTTGCAGGCGGAGAGCAGCGTGGTAAAGAGGATGTCGCTGATGGAGACGCCAAAGATCGCCACCAGCGGCAGGAGCAGGAGCGCCGGGAAGGGCGGATAGTACATATACTGCTGGCCGTGCAGAGTCTCGATGTCGTTGGCGGTGGCGGGGAGATTCAGATTCCACTGTCCATGCAGAAAGCTCTCTGCCTGCTCATTGAAATAGGGCACACCCGATACCCCGGTAATCGGGAGATGCAACCGGGACTCCAGGCTCAGGAGCAGGAGCAGCGCCACCAGAAAGAGCAGCGCCGCAATCAGCAGCGTGCGACGGTTGAAGACAGGCTCATCTGGCGCCTCCACTCCTGTCACCGCCTCGCTTGTGGTCGCCAAGACAGGCTGCGCGGGCGCGACATCAGGCGAGAGACGCGTCCTGGCGCTGCTTTTTAAAAACATTAGCTTCATGGGCCAGAGTCTAGCGTCATCTCGGCGGTGTGTCAAGCCATGCGCTGGTGGATTGGGACAAGTTCCTTATCCCGAAAGGCAAAGGGAAGGAGACCCGGCGACCCGCATGCCAGCGCAGATCGTCTCCTGGCAGTCCTGGCGCTAGGGCAGGCGGCGCGCGAGCTGGCGATTTGCCAGGCCGCGCAGCGTCTCGCCGAAGCCGCGCAGCTCCAGCCACTGGCGCGTCTCCCCACTGACCAGCACATCCGCCTGGCGCAACTGCGCCACGTCCGCCGCGCCGCTCAATTGCATCGCCACGTTCAACTCCAGCACAAATTGGCGCACAAACGCCTGCACGGCCTCGTAGCTCTCGCTGGCCGCTTTTAAGAAAGGGAACGCCATGCCGACCAGCGTCGCGCCCAGCGCCAGGGCGCGCGCGGCATCCAGACCCGTGCGCACACCACCTGTCGAGATCAGCGGCAGGCCCGCTACGCCTGCCTCCACCACCGCAACCGGCGTCGGAATGCCCCAATCGCTGAAGACCTGGCCCAGATTG
>Ga0070730_10004854_pt1 | contig 11701 bp, 7 predicted proteins | sample Coa_R1_3_FD_66447 | JGI IMG/M metagenome (GOLD analysis project Ga0070730, IMG submission 66447) | Surface soil microbial communities from Centralia Pennsylvania, which are recovering from an underground coalmine fire - Coalmine... | ecosystem: Environmental > Terrestrial > Soil > Unclassified ... | reverse complement strand
CATGCACAAGACTTCGTGCTGTTTGGGCGTAAAGTCCTTGCCGATCGCCACGCTGGGCGGATCTTTCAAATACCGGTACGGTGCAGCGACCGCGGCAGGCAGCGCTAGCGGTGACCCGCCCGGGATCGCCAGGGGTGGGGAGGTTGCCGGGGTTGCTGCACCTATAGGCTGGGGGACTGGTGAACCCGGTGGCGATCCGGGCAGCCCGCCCCCAGGCGAGGTGAGATTGGCGGGCGGACCGCTCGCTGATGGTGAACTAACCAACCCGGAGACCGCCGCCAGCCCCACCAGGCCCCCTGTCACCCAGGGATCGGGACTGCTGCTGTTGCCTGGTGGTGATGCAGGTGGAGAAATGCTCGGCACATTACCCCCGCCGCCCGTCACAACCGGGGCGGCCCCGGCCAAGTAAACGTGCAGTTCAGTGATTTTCTGACCGAGATAGGCCACACCCTGCGGCAGCCCGCTGTCCAGCATTTGCCGCGTGCGCTGTGCCTGGGTGCGATATCGGGTGGCCGCCTGCCCTATCCGCGCGATCCAGCGCTGCACTTCTTCCAGATTCCGTTGGGCTTCGCGGAGTAGTTGCTGATACTCGGCCAATGCTTGCTCTTCCGTACCGCACGACGGAGGATAATAGTTTCCGTCTTCGTCGGTATACCCAGAGGCCTGACAGCGGGCTAGTGCTCCGGCGGCCATTCTAACTGCGGCCTGCCTACGCTCTACTTCTGCCTGCCAGTAGGCCAGGCGTTTCTTCAGCCATTCTTCGGTCTGCCGGATTTCCTGTTCGGCCGCGTAGAGTAGCTGCGGGGTATCGCTGCCCACGCGCTGTAAGCTGTCACGCATTCCCTCAAGGGCTTGGACGGAATGGATGTCGGCACTTGAACTCATGGGCTGCCTGGACCTCGATTGATGAACCGGACATTGGCGCTATGCCCGCACGTGTCATCGAATAGCAGCAGAAGTAGAGATACCCGCTGCGAATAAGGGGTAGCCGTAGTCTAACATAGATCGACTATAGATGCAACTACCTCAAGGGCTTTCATCTAACGAAATAAAGCTAAAGTTAGCCACGATTCGTGCTCTGCCCTTTGCCACCATCTCTTCTCTTCCGCTTTCCTCCGTTTTCCCGTCGCGTACTCCCCTCCTTGGGAAGTGCGCGGTGCGCTCGACTTTTGGCCATCCGATCTTACCAAATGTAGGCACGGCATCTCCACCCCTCCCGCATAGGTGACCGTCCCCTGAGGGCAACTACCCTCCCTGATACAGTTGGATGAGGGCTGATCGTGCTTGCACTCTGGCGGATCATCTGCTAGACTGAGAGTAGAATTATTCCCAGTTCTCGTTTAACTGCCCTGCTGTAAAACCGCGAAATGCACCTCCCTGGTGATTGAGGTACCCATGGAATCACAACTCACGGTCGATCAACGGTTACAATTGGTTCCGCTGCTCGGTGGCCTCGCCCGGCTGATCGCGCGGGGCACCGCATTGTCCACCGGGCGGCTGCAAACCCTGTTAAATGGGGCTGACCTGGAACAGAACCCGGCCGCTCTGGTGGAATTGCAACGCTGGGCACGTTTACTTGCGAGCGTGCATGACGATCCCAGCCCCGACTCCCGACAGACGGTGGTCGAAACATTGCTGGCGCGCGGTTTACCCGAGGCGACCATCCTCCTGGCGATTGATCTGGTCGCCCGGAGTGAATCTGGCCTGCTCGATTCGCTACCGTCTGCGCCGGTATCGCCCCGTCTACAGGTACAGCCCGAACGGTTGGAATGGACTTTGCCGCCGGGCCAGGCCACGACCGTAAACCTAGAAGTGCAGGGGGGTCCGGGTCAAATTCACGTCGATTGCGACCAGGTGACAGTAACCCCCGCCCAGTTCGGACCGGACCCGACTCAGGTGCGGGTGGACATCCGCCCGCTGCAGGCGGGTACTCTGTGGACGACGATCAAAGTGGTGACCGCAGAGACGGCTCTGGATATACCACTCGTCGCTAACTGGACGGCCGACGCCCCTATGCCCACAGTGGTGCCCTCCGCGCCCGCCCCCGATACTCCCATACATCACCAAGCGATGTTTAGCCCACCACCGGCAGTGGTGGCCAGCAGCCAGGTCAGGGAAACATCGGTTGTCGTCATTCCCAGTACCGGGAATGTTGTCGCCCCCAGTACGGGGAATGTTGCGCCAGTGGTAGCCCCCGCGACTCGCACGCTTCGTGGGCCGACGCTGGCGCTCGGCGGGGGGCTGCTGATCATCTTGGTAGGGATCGCGGCCGTTGCGCAATTCCAATCGGCAGCCTCGACAATACCGCCTGGGCGTAGCGGGACACCGGCCGTCACCGTGCATAGCGAGGCCGCGCAGATACTCACGCCGATCCCTGCCGTCGATCTCGATGCCACCCGCCAGGCGCAGCAAATCGCCACGCTGCAACCTCTCCAGGCGACCGCGCAGGCCCTGGCAGTGCAGGCCACACAAGAGGTGCTGGTAGTGCAGGCCACGCAACTTGCCGGTTCTCTACAGGACACCCGGCAAACTCAGACCGCTGTGACGGCCGCACAACAAACGGCCGCTGCCACGACGGCGGCGCAACAAACGGCTGCGGTCGAGGCGGCCGTGTACCAGACAGCCGCTGCCGAGTTGGAGGCCACCCGACAAACGCAGATCGCAGGCATAGCGACCCTGACGACTCAAGCGCAGTTGGCAGCCACCCAAACCGCGTATACGGCTTTGGATGGTTTCGGGACGCGCCCGGCGGCATTTCCCGGAATCCTCGCCTTTGCGATCCAGGATCGGGGAACAGACTGGGCCATCTATACAATGCGTGGTACCGATACCAGCCCTCAGCGGTTCAATGCCTTGGATCAGATTAGCAGCAGTAAGATCAGCCCAGTCTTCTCTCCGGACAGTAGTCAGTTGCTTTTTGTCGAGGCGATCAGTAAGGCCAAAGAGCATATCTGGCGAGTCAACCGAACGGGGCAAGCGCTCATGCAGCTGACGAACAGTGAATCCAATGATCAATACCCCTGCTGGATGGCCGATAACCGCATTTTGTTTCCGCGCACAGTGAAGGGTACCGAGTTGTGGCAGATGAACGCCGACGGCGGGGGCCAACAGCGGGTGCGCCAATATGGTGGGCTATGCACTGCGTACCCCGGACCCTTTCTCGTGGAATCGGCAGGGTCGCCAAACTATCCGAACCTGGCCCTCTACCGCGACCTTGATGAGAATCCCTGGCTTACGGATCCGACAACCAACCTGGAATATCCAAGCTGGTCACCAGACGGACGATATCTCGCATATGTGCGGGGTAAGCCATATGAGAACCCGCCCCCGGAAATCTGGATCTACGACACTATGACCGATACCTCGCAGCAACTGACCTTTGCGGATTATACCGATGCGGACTACGCCCATACCGATCCAGTCTGGGTCAGCAATACGCAGTTAGTATATATCCGGGGCCTGGGTAGCCAGCGCGATATCTACACCATCGATTTTGTACCCGGGGTCAACACCACGCCGCGCCTGGTCTTGAGCAGCCCGCAGAAAAAGTTCTACCTCAGCTGGAGCGCCCGATGAAAACCCTGTTCCGCCGCGCGATTTTTCTAGCTTGCGCCGGGCTGGCGGCTACTATACCAGTCTCTCCCGGCCCGGCGACGGCCGCCGCACTGGCTCCCACCGTTCGCCTGCCAGCCGGGTTTGCATTGCGCGTGTTTGCGGATGGTATTACAACCCCCCGGTTCCTGACCTATAGTCCGCAAGGGGATCTCTATGTGGGGCAATTGCGCAGCACCAACAGCGCCATTACCGTACTGCCCGATCGGAATCATGACGGAACCGCCGATCGTAACATCGAAATTGCCGCACCGCTTTATTCGCCCAACAACGTTGCCTTCCGCTCCGCCGACTGGGGCACGGTGTTCGCCGTGGGCGAACTCGGCCAGGTCAAAGTCTACACCGATGTCCAGGGGGATCTCCGTTATGCCGATTCACAGATTCTCCTGCCCGGACTGCCCGGCGATGGGCAGCACCGCACCAAGACGGTGGGCTACGGCCCGGATGGACAGCTCTACGTCTCCGTGGGATCCTTTTATGATGATCCGCCCCAGGCGGAAGAGCGGGCCGGAATCTGGCGGTACGCACCGGATGGCAGCAGCCGACATAAAGTCGCCGGAGGGTTACGCAATACGGTCGGGTTCGCCTGGGACGCGGTCAGCGGCGCACTGTGGGGAGTGGATAATGGGTCCGACGACCTGGGCCGTAATGCGCCCCACGACGAGTTAAACCAGCTGATCGATGGCGGTAATTATGGCTGGCCGGATTGTATCGATCAGCAGATTCCGAATCCACACCCCCCGCCTCATAATTGCGCCTCTACGAAAGCCCCGGCGATGTTATTGCCGCCGCATTCCGCGCCACTGGGCCTGGCTTTCTACACCGGGGGTAGTTTCCCTCCGCACTACTGGGGCGGCTTGTTTATCGCCTACCATAGCAGCGCCTATCCAGAGCAGCGTGGTGTCTACTACATTCCTTTTCAGGACGGTAAGCCGGCGGGCGACCCGGAGCGATTCTTGAGCAGCGACACAAACTTCTGGATGGGGCTGGCCGTGAATCCCTACGACGGGTCGCTGATGGTATCCGATGATCGGGCGGGTCAGATTTTCCAAATCGTCTACACCGGCCCACCCACAGTGCTACCCGATCCCCCCCCGCAACCGACAATTCCCGGCCACGCCGCCCCGTTGCTGGCCCGCCCGCTGCCGGGCGTGGGGCGGCAATTCCCGGCCACCGGCCAGCGCTTGCAGGGGGCATTTCTCCAGTTCTGGTTTTGGAATGGCGGGCTCGCCCGGTACGGATTCCCCATCAGCCCGCCGTTGCAGGAAACGCTGGAGGATGGTCGTTCCTACCTGGTGCAGTATACGGAGCGGGCGCGCCTGGAATACCATCCCGAGTACCGGGGGACCGACCACGAGATCCTGCTGGGGCGGTTGGGCGCGGATCTGGTGGCCCGGCGCACTGATAGCCCGTTTCAACCCGCGCGCCCACTGCCTGGCGGGCGCTTCATCGCCGCCACCGGGCATAATCTGATCGGCCCCTTGGCCGACTACTGGGCTGCGCATGGCGGTGTCCGGGCTTTCGGCTATCCCCTGAGCGAAGCTTTCATGGAGCGCAGCCCCACGGACGGCCAGACCTACCAGGTGCAATATTTCGAGCGGAATCGCCTGGAATACCATCCAGAGAATGCGGGCACCGATAACATGGTGCTGCTGGGACTTCTTGGCGTGCAAACCTACCAGGCTCGTTATGGGAACGCCCCTCAAGGGCTTTCACCTAATAAAATCGCGCTCTATCTAGCCGCGATTCGTGCTCTGCTCCTTACCAGCATCCCCGCTCTGCCCTTTTCCTCCCTTTTCCCGCCGCGTGCTTCAGCATGTAGGCACGGCATCTCCACCCCTCCCACATAGGTGAAAGCCCCTGAGGGGAACGCCCTGCCGCGACTGACCATCCCCTGATATTTGTGCGCAATCGGCAACTAGTGAGAGGCTAACGATGGAATCACAACTTAGCCCAGAACAACAGGCTCATTTGACTCCCCTACTGGGGAGCCTGGCTCGGCTCATTGCCCAGGATACGCCGGTGACTGATCGCCAGGTCGCCGTGCTGTTGAGTGCGACGGATCTGGAAGACAATGCGGCGGCGGAACGCGAGATTAAGCGCTGGGCACGCCTGTTACAGGCGGCCCGGGATGCGCCGGATGCCGCCGAACGTCAGGTAGTCGTCGAAGGCCTGCGCCTGCGTAGGTTGCCGGAGGCACCGGTGCTGTTAGCAGTGGATCTAGTGTCGCGCCCGGCTCCAATCCCGATCCCAGGGTCGGAGCGGGGCGGACCTACGCTGCGGGTCAAGCCTGAACAACTGAGTTGGTCGCTTACGGACCGGGAGCCGGCGGAAGGAGTGCTGGAGGTCGCGGGGGGACCCGGCCAGGTGCTGGTCGAGAGTGACCAGGTGGAGGTCGTGCCGCTGGCCTTCGGGGCTGACCCCACGACCCTCCAGGTGCGCGTGCGGCCACTCACCGAGGGCCTGGTGTGGACCAGCCTGCGCCTGGTGACGAGCAGCGAGTCGCGCGAGGTTCCGCTGATCGCCGAATGGCGCATCGCTACGGTTGGCGCCGACTCTGGTGTAGTGGTGGATCCACTCCCGCCAACTCCGGTAGTACAGCCGGCGGCGCGGATCGCGACCCCGGCCCTCAGCGCGACGGCAACCGTTACCGCCCATCTTCTTGAGTCGGTATCGGCCGGTCATAATCGGACGATCGAATCGACTCCTATCGCCCGCGCGCCGATCGCAATGCCTCCCACTGCAGCGGTGCCAGTGGTGAGCGTCGCGCCGAATGTGGCGGCTCCCGCCCAGGCACCTGCACAAGGTAAACCGGCGTTGCGCGTTGTGGGCGGTGTGATTGCCATTGTCTGCCTGTTGGTGCTGGGAGGCATCCTATTTGGGCAACGTAGCTCAACGGGTGGGAATGGATCCCAGTTCAATAGTGGGGGAGGTTCTATCACGCAGGGAAGGGATCCAACCTATACACGGTCGGCGACTCCTATCGCCGGCACCGGGAATACAGGCAATGCCGTGCCACCTACGCCCCCACTACCACAGGCACCGACCGCCACGCCCATACCGATCCCTACATTCGCGCCGACCCCACCGCCACCGGCGGCTCCGCCTACGAACACGCCGACTCCTGTACCGGCTCCTGTCACGCTGAAGATGCTCATCGTGGACTATATCAAGGGCAAAACCGACCAGTGGCTGGAAAACGAAGCGATTCCGGCCTATCGGCAAAGCCATCCGAATGTCACGATCCAGGTGATCTATGGTGACTGGGGTACCCTGGATAAAACCATTCTCGGCTATTTTAACGCTGGCCAGGGGGCCGACATCCTGAATCTCGGCTCCGAGTACGCGGCCCAATATGGCGATCACCTGGCCCAGTTAAACGACTACTTGGGTCCCGATGCCTGGCCGGAGATCCGGCAGTACCTGCCCAGTAGCCGGGAGACGGTGACGTGGAACGGCCAGATGCGGGGGTTGCCCTGGCAGACGGCACCGCGCGCCTATATGTGCCGGCGCGATATCGTGGGCAATAATCCGGTAACCTATCAGGATGCGATCAACGAAGCGGGGGCCGCCACGATTCTCGACGGGACGACCATCCGGAGGGCTGGCCTCGCCACGCCCGACCGGCTGGCCAACTGGCAGGAGTATATTCAATTAATCTGGGGACTGGGAGCCTCGTTATACCGGACCGATGGAACACCGACGTTTGACTCAGCCGAGTCGCGCGCGGCGTTACAATTTATGTACGACCGACGGCGCGCGGTGTTCCCCAACGCGCAGGTAAAAGATCCGACGACCGGTGGAGGTGCTCGCCTGGCCGATGGAACACTGGCCTGCTTCTGGGGGAATCTGTCGAGTGCGCCCGGCACGGACGATCCCAGCTGGAATCAAATTGACCTCACTGGTTCGCCCATCAATCCCGATTTCTCTGCATCCCGCCCGGTGGTGCCGATCTTCTATGACTGGCTGGGCGTGGCGACCTATTCTCCCCACATCAGCGAGGCCGCCGAGTTTTTGAAATTTCTGGGATCGGCTGACAACCAGAACCGCTATAACAGCGATTTCGGCGCTTTCCCGCCACGACGGGATGCCTGGACCGGCTATGTGAACCAACCGGTGATGCAAAAAATGGGAGATCTGATGCTCCAGTATGGTGTGGGCTTTGCCGATGTGCGCGAATCGGCAAAGCTACACAGAATCCTGGGCACCGAGCTAACAGCCTTTTTTAACGATAAACAGAACATGGAAACCACAATTCGCAATATTCAACGCGACTATACACAAGCTCTCCGCGATGCAGGACGCATCCGGTAACAGTCTGGTGGGCGATCAGGTGCCTAGTTAAGGAGGCGGGATGGACGTATGTCTTGAGCGAAAGGCGGACTATGAAGCTCGTTAGTCGTCGCCAGTTTCTCACAATTACTCTGGGTGTCGTAGGCACTGCCATCCTCGATGGGTGTATGGATTCGGCATCAGTAGCACCTCCCACCGAATCGATACCGCCTACCCGCACCGCGCTGCCCGCGCCGGCTACCGCGTCCGTAACGGAAGTACCTGGTGTAACAGCCATACATTGGCCGGACCCAACCGAGACCGTCACGCCCGAATTGCCGCCGCCCGCCGCTACCGCGACCCTGCCGCCGCTCACGGCCACGCCGACTGACGCGCCCCCAGAGGCAACGCCGACCTCCACCCACCCGCCCGCTTCATCCCCCACCGATGCCGATGTACGCGCTACCCCGACTGCTATGACGGCCCAGCCGCTGATCAGCGGCTATCCCGCCCGACCTAGCGTGCAGCCCGGCGACACTTTGCGGCTGCATATCTCTACCAAAGCCCCAAGTTTTCGCTTGGTGATTTACCGCCAGACCACCACGCTAGAGCAAATGGCCGAGTTCCCTGGCCTCCCTGGGCAGTTCCAGCCGGTGCTCCACGCCAGCGAGGATTTCCGCTGGCCCGTGTATCCTGTGTCCATCCCGACAGACTGGCCGTCCGGGGCCTATATCGCTCAGTGCGTCCCGGATGTGTCGGCGGGTGGCACTTCAGAAACTAGCGAGATTCTGTTCGTGGTACTACCCGCAGAATCCGGGCAACACGCGCGCATCCTTTATAAACTAGCGCTTGCCACCTACCAGGCCTATAATTGTACGGGCGACTCACTGAAGGAGGCGGACCCCCGCCGGGCCAGCCTCTATGTGAACCCCATTCGCACGACTCACCCAACCGGTAGCAAAGTGAGCCTGCATCGACCTGGCGGCGGTCTCGGCGGGGCAAGTTGCGAACCCGACGATTTCTATGATCGCACCTCCCCGCGCCAGACGTTCGCCCACTGGGATGTGCCGATGATTCGCTGGTTAGTGACCGAGGGCTATAGGGCGGACTATTGCACCGACCTCGATCTTCACGAAAACCCGGCCTTGCTCAATAACTATGACTTGCTATTGAGTGTGGGTCACGACGAATATTGGAGCGCCGAACAGCGCAACGGGGTCGAAACGTTTATCGAGCGGGGTGGCAATGTCGCTTTTTTCAGTGGCAATATTTGCTGGTGGCGCATCCAATATGTAGACAACAATACGGCGATCGTCTGCAATAAAGCGGATAATGCAGATAACTGGTTTCACACCCAACCGGAAAATACCCTGACAGGAGTCAGTTATCGCAATGGCGGGGGGAAATGGTTCGGCACCCGGACACCTTTGGGCTATACCGTACAATATCCCGATCACTGGGTGTACGCCGGAACCGGATTACAGGCTGGAGAAGTATTCGGCCAGCAGAGCACGCCACCCCTGATCGGCTATGAATGCGACGGGGCACGGCACACCCGCACTGCTCAGGGAATCGCCACTCCAACGGGCACGGATGGCACCCCCATGGATTTTGTGATTCTAGGAACAGCCTATCTCGATCCCGACGCAGTGCCCGCCTGGGATGAGAGAGTAGGGCAGGCGACAGCCACCATGGGCATCTATACACATAAAGGCACCGTCTTCACCGCTGCTACAACCGACTGGCCTAAGGTGCTGGCTACGGATCCAACGGTTGCCATAATCACCCGTAATGTGATTAACCGCCTCAGTAATAGAAGTTAATGGCTGTCAAAAATAGTCTTGATCGGTTTGGCTGTCAACTTGGCTGTCAAATCCTCACCCTCGCCGTCCTCGCCAAGCTCGCCGGTTACTCCCAGTTACGCGCCATCGCGGAGTGGGCCCGCCTGTGCCAAACCGAACTCACCGACCTGCTCGGCTTGCCCCGCGCCACTTTACCCCACCCCACCACTTGGAGCCGCGTCTTTGCCACCGGCCGCGACTCCGCCGCCCTCGACGCGGTCGTGCCGACCTATTTTGCGCCCCCCGCCCCGCCCGGGCCGCGCCGCGGCCGCTGGATCCAAGTCAGTATTGACGGCCAGACCCTGCGCGGCCCCATCCCGCTGGGCGCTTCCCAAGGGGTGCATCTCGTCGCCGCCTATCTACCGCAGACGGGGATTGTGCTGGCCCAACTGGCCGTGACCCCGACTCTACTTGGGTAGATCAGCTTGAGCGGGGCGATCGTCACCGGCGATGCGATGTTCGCCCAGCGCAACTTGAGCGCCCAGATTGTGGCCGCCGACGGGGACTACATCTGGCAGGTGCGGCGCAACCAGTCCGCGCTCTACGATGATATCGCCTAGTTGCTGGCCCCACTGCGCCCCGATGAGCAGGCGCGCGACTTCGATTTCCGCGAATACACGCGCGTGGACAAAGGGCATGGGCGGCTGGAGGAGCGCACGATCCGCGTGAGCAGCTTGCTGGTGGGGCACAGCGCGTGGCCGGGGCTGGCCCAGGTGTTTGCGGTCACGAGCCGCGTGACGGATGGGCGGACGACGTGCGAGGTGCGCTACGGGGTGACGAGCCTGACGGCGGCGGCGGCGAGCCCGGCGGCGTTGCTGGCCGTCGTGCGCGGGCACTGGCAGCAGGAGAATGGGCGGCATTACCGGCGGGACGTGACATTAGGGAGCGGGCGCCAGCAGCACAGCGTCGCACCGAGCCAGCAGAGCACGCCGGTGGTCCCCATGCAGGTCCGCTTGGCCGCCTGATTGACTTTGCAACAGCCGTGCCGTCGGCCCCATCACGCGTCCGCTTGGCCCGAGTCTCTGGTATAATGGGGTGGCACCGGGCCCGACGGCCGATCACGGCGATCGGCCGTCGGGCTATAAATGTAATGCGCCCCGGACGCGGCACGGGCAGCGGCGTTACGGCGGCTCCGGCGCTTGTTCACACGGTGACGGGCTACAGCGCGTTGAATGAGGTGATCACACGCACGAAGGCCAAAGAGGCCGAGTTGTTCCTGATGCTGAAGTACCCGCAGCTGCCGTTGCATACCAACTCGGTGGAGTTAGGGCTCGGCAACGGGTGCGCGAGCGGGATGTGAGTTTCGGGCCGCGCAGTCCAGCGGGGTTGCAGGCATGGGACACGTTCATGACGTTGGTGGAAACGACGTGTCAGCTGGAGATGAATTTTCATGCCTACATGCAGGCCCGGGTGCGCAGCCTGGCGTAGATCCCGACGTTGGCCGGCCTGGTGAAGTAGCAGGCGGCCGCGATCCAGCTGACTCTGATCTGATTCTCCTGACCTTTTGAGAAGATACTCTGATATGATAAAGAGGAGTGGATCAGATGGTAAATGTTGTATCAAAGGCGGATCTAGAGCAGTCTCAGCAATTGCTGGATGAATTATTTATAGAAGTTAAGCACCAAGAAAGAACGCTTGCAGGCGGGAAGGATCTCGGGCGAGGTGGTCAGGCGCTGCAAAAGCTATTTGATTTGCGCCTCCGTTGGGGGGATCCTCGAAATGAACTAACCCGCCTTACGCCCGAGTTGTTCGCCGCCCAGGGTGTGGACTTGACGCCCATCCGTCGGCAGCAAATGCAGAATCAGTTCGATTTCTATTACATGACACTGTCCGCTCACATGGTGCCTCAGCAAGGACTCCAATTGCGCGAGATGCGAGCCAATCTCGATTTCGCCCCGAAGGGTGTTGACGAGCCGATTATCCAAGCAATGTTCCCGAAACCACGGTGGCGAGAGGTTATGAGCTGGGGGGGTGGA
>Ga0070730_10004851_pt1 | contig 11703 bp, 8 predicted proteins | sample Coa_R1_3_FD_66447 | JGI IMG/M metagenome (GOLD analysis project Ga0070730, IMG submission 66447) | Surface soil microbial communities from Centralia Pennsylvania, which are recovering from an underground coalmine fire - Coalmine... | ecosystem: Environmental > Terrestrial > Soil > Unclassified ... | reverse complement strand
AGGGCGGTCGCGGCGGTCACGCCCCGGCCACCGACCTCGACGACGAAATCCCGTTCTGATCGGGTGACGCCCTGCGGTTCCGCCCTCGCCTCAGATGAGACGAGGGCGGAGCCGAACCGGGCTTGATCGTCGACACCGGGTCGCGAAGCGGACTCCGACGAATGGACCGCCGGCTCCGGAAATGCCCGTGGCGCCAGATCCAGAAGTCGCTCTTTGAGACGACTTCTGACCTGGCGCCACTTCGCGCCTGTTAGCCTGCATAGAAGCCCATCAGACCTTCAGATATAGGTCCCTCGCGGTCGCCCACTCGTCCACATCCCACACGCTGAAGCGCGGTTCCATGCCAGCCGGGATGGCGCCGAAAATCGTCTCCTCGGTCTCCAGGCTTGCGTGCTGACCGTAGCCCGAGCCATCGACCGTAGCCCCGTCCTCGACGGCGAAATGGATGACCAACCTGGGCGCCCGCTCCATTCTCGACAGTTGCTCTCCAGCGATCTGAATGTTGCGGTCGCCGACTGCGAGCTTCCGTCCAGCCTTCGCATCGACGAGGCACAGTTTGTCCTCCCACTGGCCGCTCTGGACTAGCGTCAATTTCCAATGGCCGGCGGGTACGGGAACGATATGGACCAGGATGACGCCGGTCGTCATCAGGGTCTCACCCTTCGGCCCGAAGCGCTGGATAAGGATCAGATCGGCCGTGCCGACGACCTTCGTTCCCCTGCCTTCGACATCGACAGGCGCCGCGACGACAACGGTCGGAACGTCCTTGGAAACGCGCGTCTTGTAGGCCTCCGCAATCTCCCGAACCTTCTCTTCTCGGACATCTGGCGGGATCTCGATGGCAACGAGTTCGCGTTCCTCAACGATCGTTTCCGCGAGGAGCGCGCGGACGATGTCCTGCCTTTCCTGCTGAGGAGCCTCCCTATGCTCAATGCTCGGCGCCGGTTCCACCGGATCGGCCTCTACCTCGTCCGGCGTCCAATCGCCTTCGCCGAACCCGGTTTGGTCCGGTAGCCCCTCGGTCCAGGCGCCACCACCTTCAACTTCGACATGAGACGGGAGATAGTCCTCCGGATCCACGACGGCTGGACCGCGCTCCTCCGGTCTTTGAGGCTCCGGCTCCGGCGAGCCCGCCGGCTCCAAGATCGACGGAACCAGGCGCTCCAAAACCGGGACGAGGAGCCTGTTGTCAGGATCCGAAAGATATTGCGTCAGCCCACTTGGCCCAACGTTGCCGACGGCGTCGCGAACCCCGCTGGCGAGTTGATGTAGAACCTGACGCCGCTCCTGTTCGTCTTCCAGTCCTTCCGGAAATGGATCTCCAAAACTTTCCGCCGTCATGATCGACGTGTACACGTCCCGCAGCGCCGCGAGCGCGCGGCTCAGTGCCAACACGGGGTCGACATCCTCGTCAGCATTCACCGATGTTGAGGGCGTTGGCACGTCCTCTTCCGGCTCATCCCGTTGGGCAGCGTCGCCAGAGGCAAACCCCGCCCGAACATCTCCGAAATGCTGCTCCAAAGCTGTTTCGAACGACGCCTCGGCAGATTGTCCCCCACTCGAGGTATTCCCCCCAGCCGCACGCCGGACCTTGTTTTCGTCCTCCAACAAGTCGGCGTCGTCAGCCGCCCCCGATGCCCCGTCCACCCGCGTGGTCGATACGCGATCAGACACCGACGTCTGCCGGAGGCTTCCCGATTGAAACTGCTCTGCGGCACCAGTCAGCGAGACGATCACCGCGTAGGAATTCACTCCCAAATCCGCCAGGAGTTGCTGTTTGATTTCCTCCGTCAACTGACTGTGAAGATCGACGGCCTGTTCATATAATCTTTCGGTCCTGGCTGCCGGCGCCGTTTGCCCGAATACCGCATGCCATTGGATGATTCGCTCGACCACTGGGCTGTCGTCTCGCACCTCGGGATCCTTGAGATCTCCATCGGCGACAGCAAGACCAGAAGAGGTCCCGCCCGGAAACCCCGCAGCTGCCGCTCCCTTGGTTGCGCGCGCCTTAATCGCCTGAACCGCTCTTGCGATAGCGACCTTGTGCGAACCTCGATCCTTTGGCAGGGCCGTCTCTTGCGCAGGCGACACCGATCCACGGTTCATCGAACCGAACCTGATAACACCCGCCATTTTACCAAGGCTGAACCTATTTCGATCGAAAACCCTGGGAAGCCGACTTAGGCGAAAACGGAACCGACCACCCCCCTGTAAACTGGTGGAACGGCCGTGCCCCCTGGGGAGACGAAGTCGGAGAGAGCCGACCAGACCCCGCAGGGAAATGGCAACACGGCGCACGGCACTTTTCCGTTCCTCAAGCCCCGCGAGACGAGGGGGAAACTCCGTGCGCGGCGCTACCTCGAAGACTGGTTCGGTCCTCGCGGCACCATCGAAAGCCGCATCCTCGACCACGCTTCCCTGCTGCCTGTCGTTGCCGGTGAGTTGCCCGAACCCGGAACCGAATTCGCTTCGGACACCGACCATCATCCCTCGGCGCCCAGCCCGCCATGAAATGCCGCCACCCACCAGAGCCAACGCCGCCCCAATGATAGGACAGACAGAAATCCATATCGCGCACGCGACCGTGCTCGTTGGCGGTAAACGCTCCTGGGAGACCATGATCCTGACGATGTCCACCCAGGCCGAAGGCGACAGTGCGGGAACGCCTCGCTTCTGCAGGTATATCGCCGGCGGGAGATAGGCCACGGCGAGCCATACCGCTGAAATGATCAGCAGCACCATCACCGCTTTCCATGCTCGTTTAATCACCATCGGGATCGCTCGCCTTCCCATCTATCCGCGCGGCTCGTAACGCAGATCACGAGGCAGGTATCGAGACCATGCCCCGTAGATCCGTTGGCTTCCGATCAGGGCCGTCCTGCGAACTGCCCACCGTCGCCGAACCATCCTCGTAGGGCCGCCTCGACCGCCTTGTGAAACTCCGGCGACGAAACGTCCAACAGATCCAACTCGCTCATTTTTTCCTTGAGGATCCGCTCTGCGGCCCCGCCCACCACGTTGACGATCTTACCTTTCAGCGGTGCTACCAAAGCCTCCTCTTCCTGCCGACAGTCTTCCAACGCCTTTTCCGCGCGCAACCGCTTAGCAGCAAGAGCCTCTAGTTTTTCCTTATAAGACTTCGCCATCATTCCCTCTCGTTCTTGGTCAAAAGACGCTTCTCTGAGTTGTCACCGGGATCGGACAGGTTGGCCGCGTCGATCCACTTATTCACGGTGTCCAGTTCCGACCGGAACGACTCCTCTAACAGCTCCAGCTTTCGCAGCCGCTCGGCATAGTCCGCATGGACAGCGGTCTTTCGCTCCGCCACCTCCGCGATTCTTCCGAGGAGGATTTTCGCCCGCTTATCCGGGGGATAGTTCCCCCATGGATACCTGTTCTCTCTATAGATCGCCATGAGCCTCGTCGCACGTCATCTGTCGATACTGAGGACCGTATCCGTTCCGCGCTCGTCCGACTGGACCGCCGCTCATCGAGTTCAGCCACAGTTTGTTTTAACGGTCAAGGTGGCTGTTTATATGGTGTGAATGGATTTTTTTTCGGTGAACAGGGCGCAATAAGCGCATTCTTTATGCATTCGTGTTGCATCTCGACCCGTTGATCACGATACTCCGTCCTGTAGAAGGTGCACAGTTCGACAGGCAGAGCCGACCTCCAATGACGTCCGTTATCGCGACACAGATGCTGGGAGATCTGAGCAGCAGGCTTCAGCGAAGCCGTGCAGCGAAGGCAAAAGTCGCAACGGGTGGGGCGCGCTACGTGGCGACCCTCGCCGGTCGCGGGCGACATGGGCAAGTGCCGGATTTTTCCAAGCCCGCCGTCGCGGGGACCCGACCAACCTCCGGCAGGGGCGTGACCTTTCACTTCAAGCATACCTATGTTTCAAAGCTTTCCGGAGGGACCAAGAGCCAGTTCCACATGACGAGCGCCTCCGCTCACCAGGCCTACATCGAGCGCCCAGGTGCGGCAGAGCGGGTTCCAGACGACAAAGGGGACCTGATCCCAGCGAGCTTCGGTACGATCGACATTACGAAAGGCCAGCGGGTCGCGTTCTGGGACAAAGTCGAACTGGCGGAAGGCCGGACGGGTCGCGTTCAATGCCGACTGATCGTCGAGCTCCCTCACGAACTGGGAGCCGTCGAGCGGCTGCGGGTGGCGCGTCGCTTTTGTGAGGAATTCGAAAAGAAGAAGCTGCCTTATTGGTCCGTGCTGCATACGCCTGGACCCACCAGCGACCCGCGGAATTTCCACCTACACGTCTGCTACTACGATCGCCCGGCACAAAAGATCGATGGAAAGTGGGATTTCGAGATCACTGAGGCGCGGCGGTATGCCAGTCGAAATGTCCGTATGATTCGACCGGAAATGCAGAAGAAGGATCGCACCGCTCAGGGTCCGAGCTGGCTGCTGCATCTCCGCGAAAGTTACGCCTTAGCAGCCAATCAGGAACTCAGCGCGCGCGGCGAAGCCAAGCGATACGACCCGCGCTCCTACTGGCAGAGTGGTGTTGAAAAAGCCCCGACGCGGCATCTGGGCACCAAAGCGGCATCGCTTGAACTGACCGGTCGCAACACGAAGACGGGATCCGATAACGCTTCAAAAGAGATCGATTTCCGTCAGCGCGCGGCCGGCGCCTCCGACCTTGATCGGCACAAAACCGCATCGAAGATCGTTGGAAATATCGACCATCTCCGAACCGGTCTCTCGCGCGAATTTGACCGGGACGATCAGTCGGTTCAGGTCGCTTACGGGCTTTTGGAAACGCACAGGAAGGTGACCGAAAACATCGTCGAGATCAGGCGCCAGGTGGTCGACAACGAGATCGATCTGGAAGCGCTCGCCTTCCGGATCGATCGCCGAAAGAACCACGTCGATGCGGACAGCAAGAGCCTCCTGACAAAATCGGATGATATCGATCAGGCCGGCAACCGGCACCTGTCGGATCTCCTCTTTGAGGAGGCGATGATGATGGAAGAGACGAGGAGCGAAGTTTCCCATTTCATCCTTGATCTTCAACGAACGATCAAGGAGCGCGAGACCGCGGCCGCCATCCTCGGCCTTGAGCGCGATAGCGTCGAAGCCGCCCTCCGGTCCCTCGAGGCAAAGGCGGTCCAAAGCCAGGCGAGGCATCTCGGTGTTTCGGTCGAGGAAGTTCGAGCGGACCTCGAATTCGCGGCGCTCGTTTCGGAGATCAAGTCTCAGGACACGCTAGGTGCATCGCCGCAGGCGCCGACCTTGAACCAAGGATCCGAGGGCCGCGATTCCTCGCCCTCCAATCGGTCCGCCGACGTGGCGATTGGAACGTGGCTCGACCGCGTTTCCGCGCCGACCAATTCGACGCCAGCCCCTTCGATCGAGGAATTTCTAAAGGGCAACGAGGCTCGTATCGCACGAGGCGGTCCCAGTGCTCCGCCTGCCCCTCCTGCGGCACTTGACGCCTGGTTGCAGGCACGCACCAACATGTCCCCGGAAATAGGCGTCGCACCGATCGAACCGATGAGCCAGGCACCCAACCCAGTGCCATCGCCCGTACGCCGTGGCGACTACTTCCTTGAGACGCCAGAGATCGACGGAGCAATCCGGTTCGAGGGCAATCCGACGAATCTCGCCGTTCGCGAATTCATGAGCTCGCTGTCCGTCGTCGACAACAAGACGCTCAGATGGCATGCCCAAGCCACCGCCGATGCGATCGACTTGACGCCCGACCGATCCTTCCAAGGTGACTACAAGAAGGCGCTGCGCGTGATCGCGCACATCGCCGACCTCCGTGGTTTCGATCTGGATACCGGGGTCCACAAGCCCGAGCTTGCCAAGGATCCAAACCTTGCAAAACAGCACGTCGACACTCTTTCGAACCCGGAGTTTCGCGACATCCGTTCTCGAGTCCGGTGACCTGGGATTTAGGCACAAAAATGCCCCGGGGTGGGATCCCCCGGGGCTGAAGTTTTGCGAAGACCACTGATCATCAGCGATCGGATGGGGCGCCGGATCCGTTCTCCGAACCTAGCCGGTGCCCGCCTCTATGATAGATATGGGGATTGGGACAGAACCCAAATTTTCGGCCGAAAATTATTGCCCGCCGACGTCCCCGCCCTTCTCCCAGTCCACCTTGAAAAGTTCGTGCACCTCCTCAGCTGCTGCCGCCCGTTGTTCATCGGCCGCCACAGTCGGATTGGTGACATCCGCCTTGCGTCGAAACACCCCGATATAGAACTGGTGGAAAAACGCGAGAGCGCGATCCCGATCCCGACCGAACGCGAAGTCGACCGCGCCGCGCTCACCCCTCACGGACAAATATTCCCGGAATAGCTTCAGCTCCCTCTCTACCGCGCGCCGGGCTATAAGCCGAGAACCAGCCGCTACAAACGCCAGATCACCCCGACGCCGCATCCTTCGCGCGTCTGCGACAGCGGCTTCCGCCGACACCGCATCCACAATCGCACAGGGCTTTAGCCCCGCACCCTGCACCACCGCCAAAACCGTGAAATAGGTCATCTAAGAAATCCGGCATCGCGGAAGGGTTTCGGGTCCATGGTGGGTGTGATCATCCACGCGTTCTTCTCGCCGATCCAAATGGCTCCCAGTGCGGCGGCCCTGTCCCGATCTTCACGACCATAGACCGCCAATGGAATTCCAGATTCTAGGGCCTCCTTCTTCCTCTGAAGATAGACGTCCTTCGGAAGTTGCCCGGGCCGGGACTGGCCCTTCCTGTTGCTACTCCCGGCCATGTTGTCGACCCCGACGCCCGCTCGAATTTGAGCGACATCGCGCCGGATCTGGTTCTCCACCATCGACAGAAACGAGGTCACACTAAATTTGCGCTGTGCGATGAGTTCGAGCTTGTCCTCCCACAGCGCGGTCATAACCGGGTCGACATAAGTCGGCGCGAGCCTCCGCAGCGTTCGAACGACGTTCCCTCCCAACTCCGACGGCACGACATAAATCCCTTGTTCGAGCAAGAACCCGCGATCCTTGAGCGACTTGATGATGATGGGGCGAGTTCCGCCGGTCCCGATCCCGGAGCTCTGCTCCAGCACTCGCCTGTGACGCGGATCCTGGACGGTCGCGCCGATGTTCTCCATGTCCGCGACCAATGTCCCCTCGGTATAGTGGTCTGGCGGCGACGTATGTCGCTCCACGACGTCTAGACTTATCATCCGGGCAACTTCCCCATCTCGAACGTCGGGAAGCCTCCCGTTCGGGTCGGCGGTTCGCTCCACGGCCTGCCACCCCGCCTTATCACGAATTGACGCCCTGAGGGTAAAGGGCACTCCGCCGGCGTCGAACAGAATCGACCGCGTCGCGAACACGGCGTCCGGCATATGAGCGGCGACGGTTCTCTCTGCGATCATCGTGAACAGCTGAAAGCCGTCGGGCCCCATTTGGTGAGGGTCAGGCACTGAGAGCGTCGGCACGATGGCGTGGTGCCCTTTGACACCGGCGTCGTCGTAGACATCCCGCCGGATAGTGACCTGGGCGCCGGCGGCCGCGAGATGGGCTAGGTCGGGAATTGCCGCCAGATTGGAAATCTTCTCGCGGATCTGATCCTGCTGCGCTGCCGGGAGGTACGAGTTGTTCGGGCGCGGGTACGTGATGAACCCCAGCTCGTATATGCGCTGAGCCACCTTCATCGTTTTTTCGGTCGTCCACCCGAAACGTCGATTTGCCTCCAGTTGAAGCAAGCTCGCGCTAAAGAGCGGGGGCGGCGGAACGAACGCCTCGCCGTCCTTGACACGGAGCCGGCCGACAGCACCCAGGGCCACCTTCGCCAATCGATCCGCGATGTGCCGCTCGCGGATTCGCGCCGGGGCATCGGGTGCAAGCGCAACCTGAAAACGTTGGCCGCCAGCAGTCTGAGCGATGCCCTCAAGCTCGAAATAATGCTCCGGGACGAAGGCCCGAATTTGCTCCTCGCGCATGACGACGAGGGCGAGGGCCGGGGTTTGGACGCGCCCAACCGAGATTGGCTCGCTGTTCCCTCTTTCGCGCAGCGCAAGGGCTGCGGCCCGGCTCATACCCATCCCGACATACCAGTCAGCCTGGATACGAGCAATTTCGGCAAAGCAGAGCCCGATCGTTTCATCAGGATGTCGGAGGTTTTTCAGGGCCAGCCGGATTGCCGGGATGCTTAGATCCGACAACCAGAGACGTTCAATCAAACCCGCGAACCGGAACAGATTGATTCCCTCGTACGCAATCGCCTCGCCGGAGCGGTCCGCGTCGGTGGCGATAATGACGCGCTTCGCCACCTTGAAAAACCGCCCCAACACTCGGAGTTGCTTTGCAGCCAATCCATCCTTCGGCTTCATTTGGAACGGCTTCGGGATGAACGGCGTCGTCTCCCAGAGAAACTCCTTGAGGCTGGGGTCGTATTCCTCGGGTTTCTTAGGCTCGAGCAGGAACCCGTACATAAAGACCACGACGGTCCTGTTCGCGGTGACGATGAAGCCGTCGTTCGGCTGCGGATCGCCAATCGCCTTCGCGATGTGAACGCCGACGTCGGGCTTTTCTGTGATGACGAGCGTCTCGCAGATCTCCTCGTCAGGAAGCGGCGGGACGGACGCTCTTTTGAACATAGGCGCACTCCCTCCGCTAATTATTCCTACGTCACCACTCTCGACCAAACTGGACCAATCCTCGACGCACGCGGCCGCCACATCATCCGTGCAGATTAGTCTAAACCGCGAAACAGAACAACTTCGTGGCGCGCCTCTACCGATATCCGCGGTTGACCTCGGTTGACGAATTCGGGAAAGAACGCAATAGTCTGGAACAGGTATGATCGTGGCGACTCAGTCGCTGGACCTTTCGGTCAAGGAGGACCTCATGGTTCCTACGGGAATGGGTGAACCGCCCAACCGCCCAGGCGCGGCTCTAGATGCGGCCAAGCAAGGTCGCGATTACGCGACAAACGCTGATCTGGCCCGAGCGGCAATCCAGATTGCAGGCGTCCACAAGCTGGGCGACCCAATGATCGAACCGGCGGAAGCCGCTGGATCGAGGACCTATCTTTTCACCGTTCCGGACCCTTCATCCCCATTCTCGAATAGGGAACTGGCGCTCTTCTGCAGGGACGCGGGTATCCGGTACGCTATCGATGACGAACGTGGCAGCCGGACGTTCCGCCAGAGATATGTCGTCGGGCCGGTCCCCGACGAGTTGCTGCGGCGTTTTGGCGGCGAAGATGCGCGCGCGGCGCATCGGGATTATGTCGCCGAGCGATTTGCGGGGCGTGAGGCGGTCGCCTTTGCGGCGGCGACAATGGCCGCCGACAACACCGCCCCGGCCAAGCGCCTCGCTCCCTTCTTTCTTGCCCACCCGGAGCACGAGCCCGAGGCAAACGCGTCCGGCCGAGCCGCGATGCGTAGACTCCTGGAAAACAACCCTGAGCGATTTCGGGCGATCCTGAACCTGACCAGGAGCAGGCTGAACGAGGTTCGCAAGGACGAGCTCAATCTCCGAGCAGCTGGGGGAACAGCATCTCGAGAGCAACGCGCATTGACCGGTGCATTGGGCAGGGGCCTTCAAGCCGCTAACGATCTCGCTCGCGATCGCGCCGATGCAGTTAGAGGGCGCGGCATCGGACCCAATCGGGGGAATGCGCGATGAGTGATATCGGCGGAACAGCCACAGAGAGGGTGTCAGGCGACGCGCTCGGCGCGGCGTATGTCGCTGCCTACGATACGCACCTGGCCGACGCTCGGCTGCCCGGCAGCATCACAGAGCCGGAGCTGTTCCGGCACCGCACGACGATCGCCCAGCAAATCCACAATGGGCCCGGAGGGAAGCGTGACGCGGGCGCAATAACCCATATCGCGCTCTATCGCCCCGAATTGCTCGCGCTTTTCGACGCTGATAGAAAGGCCGCCGCCGGTGTTCGCTTCGCGCAGGAGGAGGGCGGCGACGAACGGCTGAACGCATTACTCACAACGAATAGGGACGGTTCGCCCACGAACGACAGCCACCAGGTCTTCGGCGATCTCCCTGCCGCCTATGCCGCGGCACGCAGCCGCTATTTGAGTGAAGCAACGGCTGGAGGTAATCCCCAGGATATCCATCTCCTGGAGCAATATCAGGACATCCTCGCTGCCCGCATCATCGGCCGCCCCCAACTCATCGTCGAAACCGCCCGGCGCGACCCAACCATGGCGGCGGGGCTCATATCACGCGCTGCGGATCACCTTCCCGGTCGCGAACCGGATCCTGACCCAAAAGGCACGGCGTCGCGCTACGCAGAGGCCGCGTTCTCATTCGCCGAAGCCGTGAACGACGGCGCTGGCGAGATCGAGCTGAATATCCTTCGTGACAGGCGTCGTGAGTTGGCCCTGGAGTTCGAACACAATGTCCCGGCACTATTCGAGCTCGGCAAGGACGAGGCGCAAACCGGAAGCCGCTACGCCGGCCTGTTGGGTTACGACCTCGCCAGAGGGACCTTGCAGAGTGAAATAACCGTATCCGAGCAGGCCTTCCGGGATTCCTTCCTTTCTCAGGGCCCCGACCCGGCCAAAGACGACGTCGCCCACTACCTTTGGCTTCAGGATCAGCGGAAGCATTTTGAACTGGGCGCTCCCGGTGCCGAGAATCTCATCTACGTCGATCGCCTCGCCGCCGAAGCCGCGGAGCGCCTGATCGCAGATCCGGTTCGTCTTGGGGGCGTTCTTGCACAACGCCCCGATCTGCGGGAGGCGCTCGAGGCAGATATCGCCGGCGTAAAACCGACCCCGCGGCCGGCCCAGCACCCGCCGGCGCCCGAGGCACCGCCGCCCCCGGAGCGGGACCAGAATCCAAAGTCGGCCACCGACAAGGACGATCCCGACAAGGACAAACCGCCGACCGACAAAAAGCCCGATCCAGCGAAAAAGGCCGCCAACGCGAAGGCTGATCGTCCGAAGGACGGCCAGGGCCGCGAGATTTTTGAAACAAACGGCTCCGTCACAGGTATCGTCTTTGACCACACCCCTACAAGCGCGCAGCGGTTGGAAGAGCAGGTCCGAAATCCGAACGCGAAGTATCTCGGCCTCCCTCTCACACGCTCCGACGGGAAGAGAAGCAGTTTGGCCGTCGACGGTAATCTAACCCGGGCACTCATGAAGCTCCCGCCCGAGCGGCTGCGCGAAATCTACGACAACAACATGTCTCTGCTCGTCCGCCTCCGGAAGGCCGACAGACTCAGCCCGCTCGAACAGATCGCGCACGATCGCCTCGAGATCGGTCGACGCGCGATGGCTCAGGCAATGTTTCGGCGGAAAATGGAGCGGGCGACCGCGCTTCACAACGACATGCATCCGCTTCTCTCAGCCGAAGGCCGAGAACTACCCGCAAATCTCCAACTCGACCTGGCGAAGCACCGCCACTGGGCGCTCGAACTTGCCGGAAAGACCGTGGCTCTTCCGGTAGCAAAGGGCGCCGATGCCGCCAAAGCATCGGTCAAGTCGGCGCGGAACGGGTGGAAAGTGGCAGGCCGCATATCCAACTTCCTCCACTCGGGACGATAATTCTGAATGAAACCCTCCGACGCGCAGGAATACCTCTACGTCCCGAAAGCCGAATTGGAACAAGCACTGGCCGTCGGCGCGGTCACGCTTCCCGGTGAGGCCCGTCTCGCGAAGCCCCGTCCGCTGCCGCCCATGGTGCGCGATGAAAACTTTGCGCGATGGATGACTCCAGCGGCCAAATACCAATGGA
>Ga0070730_10004850_pt1 | contig 11703 bp, 4 predicted proteins | sample Coa_R1_3_FD_66447 | JGI IMG/M metagenome (GOLD analysis project Ga0070730, IMG submission 66447) | Surface soil microbial communities from Centralia Pennsylvania, which are recovering from an underground coalmine fire - Coalmine... | ecosystem: Environmental > Terrestrial > Soil > Unclassified ... | reverse complement strand
CCCGCAGCCGAGCGCGAAGACGTGGCCGTAGAATGACTCCTCACAATAATATCCGCGCCTTTGAATACGCCGGCTTCCATCATCACCGTCTTGGCTTCGGGCGGCATCATCTCCTCGCCGGGACAGCCGTACACTGTTACTGTGCCTGGAGTGTGTGTGCGCGTGAGAAACTCTGAGATTGCAACGGCCGCGGCAATGCCCACCGGCCCTTGCGCGTTGTGCTGATCGCCGTGAAAAGCGCCCTTGGTACCGCGCAGCGCGTCATATTCGAGGATGACGCCAAGATTCGGGCCAGGTGTGCGGCGCTTATATTTGGCGACGAAAGCCGTTGTTAGACCTGCCACGGGCATGGTTACTTCAAAATCGTGCGCTTGCAGATATACAGTGAGTTTTGCCACGGACTGTGTTTCTTGAAAGCCGATTTCCGGATGCTGCGTGATCCAATCGCTCATGGGCATGAGCTCGGATTGCATCAATTGCTTGACTCGCGCGATGACTTCGTCGCGTCCTTTGTCGGTCGCCGAAAGCTTCGCAACCATCGCCGGGACACCCAGGGACTGGCTAAGAGCATTAATTTGCTTGACTACGTCGCGCGCCGCCTCGCGCTCCGTGGGAGTTTCCTGACCGAAACAAGGAACGGCAAACAGCAAAAACATGAAAGCGCGCACAGATGTCTTTCGCATGAACACACCTCCGAGGCTCCGGAACCTCATGATCATAGCGAGTCAGTTTACTTGATGGCGTCGGCGCCGGCCTTGGCGCATTGCGCGTCTTGCGCACTGGCGGCTCCCGACACTCCGATGGCTCCCACAATCTTTCCGTCCATGACCAACGGGATACCGCCCTCGACCGGCACGGCACCCTGCACGCGGAGAATGCGCCAGCCATCTCCACCCGCCGCAAGCGCATCCTGAAGCGCCTTGGTCGGGCGCTTGAACAAAGCGGCCGAGCGCGCTTTGTCGATCGCCACGTTGGCGCTGCCGAGTTGGGTGTTGTCCATTTTCTCATAGTAAATAAGGTTGCCCGAGGGATCTACGACGGCGACGGCCATGTTCCAGTGATTCTTCTCTGCTTCGGCGATCGCTGGCGCGGCGGCCTTCTTGGCATTTTCAAGGCTGATCGGCGCGCCGTAAGGGTTGGGCATCTGTGCCTTAAGGATCTGGGCAGGCACGGTTGCTAGCGCGCCGCCAACAATCAACGCTCCAAGCACGACTTTCACTACGGTTTTGCTCGACATAAATCCTCCAATGTCATCCAGAACTTGAGCCATTAGAACTCTTCGACTTATTGATTTGGGGCGGCACAGGCGAAATTAGCCGCGTTGTTGGGATCGCCGGTCCCTTTGAATTTCGCCGCTTGCGGGTAAGGACAGAGCGGACGTGTAAATTTCTCACCCTTTGATGGGTCATCGTCCACGAACTTCGTGGCGACAATCGCCGAAGGCGCAGCGCCCTTTTCCACCCATTCCACAAGCGCCAGTTCCATATTGTGCTGCGGGTCCGGCGCGCCTTGCCCGAGCTGTCCAAATGAATTTGCTCCCGGACCGCCGCCGCAATGCTGCAAACCCGGAACCATGTAGAGGCGCGAGAAAGCATCGGTTTCTTTCTGTCCCATGTTCGATTCCACAGCGCTGTAGTAATGGATAGTGTTTAGCGCAGAGATCGCAGCGTCATTCCAACCGTGATAGAGAATTAACTTGCCGCCGCGCGCTTTAAATGGTGCGAGGTTAGTGTCTGTGGCATTCAGGATTTTGGCGGTCTTTGCGTCCGCGGCTTTCAGTCCATCGTCTACTTTTGTATTCCTGTAATTCCAATCCGCCTTTTCGTAAACCATGTTGGAAAAATATCCGCCGCCAAACGCGAAGAGCAGGCTCTTGCCCGGCTCCTGACCTGTTATCCAGGCTGCCCAACCGCCCGGGCCTTCTTCGGCCCCAGGAAGGTAGCCGGGGAAAATCAATGTGCCTTTCGCATCGTGCGGCCCTTCGTACAACGCCTTAAGAGCGGTGATTTGCGGAGCCGTTAAACATTCGTTTGAGTCCCCAGCCTTGCAAAGCAGTGAGGCCGGATTGAACTTACATTGCCTCGGATCATTTAAGACGCCGTCTGTCACTCCGTCTTGCGCGTCGCAGGCTGCATTGACGGCACGAGCCAGCGCGGGGAGCTTGCTTGAAGGAATGTAGCTCGCGGGATCAAGAGTAGTCGCCTGCGCATCCGCCAGGGCTTTCGTCAGCAAGTGTGTCCAATAATTTGCCGGCGCTCCGGCAAGGATACCGTCGTAGTCTGCGGGAAATCGCTGCGCTTCCATCAGGGCCTGCCGCCCGCCATTCGAGCAAGCGGCAAAATAGGCATGTTGCGCGGGATGGTCGTAGAACGCTTTGACAAGGGTCTTGGCAATCTGAGTCATTTCGTGGATGGCGCGGTAACCGAAGTCGATGACCTTCTCTGGATGGCCGAGCGCCCAGCGTGCATCGGTTCCGCTCGCCGAGTGACCCGTGTCCGTCGCGGCGCTGGCATACTTTTGCCGAACAGCCAACGCAAGGCCGCGATAATCGATCTCTCCGGCAAATCCTCCGTTGCCCTGTCCGCGGAATCTGCCGCTCCAGCCTTCTGCGGGCATCCACACTTCAATCTTGATCGAGGAATCCGCGCTCGGAGTTGCTTCCACCACGACACGGCAAAACGCGCCAAGCGACTTATATAGATCGGGGCTCCCTATGAGCCAGGGGGTATTTATGGCGGGTGGCGCGAATGCTCCCGCATCGATCGCTTGCGCCGAGACAATCCTCGCTTTCGACAAAGCAAGCTGCGAAAGCTTTTCGCACGATTGCGGAGCCGCAGGCGCGTTTTGAGCCGAGGCGGTACCACCCAAAAAAAGAGCAATGGCGACGGTAGAGACTCTGAACACTTTGCTCATAGCAAACTCCTGCGGTCACGTTCCAAGTACTTTACGGACGAACACGTATACCACATTGTCTGCCAGCTCTGCTCTGCCTATTCCGCTGCAACCTTTGTTTTCTCCGCAGCCGGTGCGATAGCCTCCACATTGTTCTTCTTCATCAGTTCGTTCAGGGCTGCCAGCTCTTTGGATTGCACGTCGCGCCAGGCAGCTAGTTGCGTTTCCAATCGAGCGTTGAGTTCATCGAACACGGTAAACGATTGCGCGGTTGGAGCGGTATCCGCGCTCTCTACGGTCCCCTGCAGCGCCATCATCTGATCCGTTACTTGAATCGGATAATTCAACGGATCTTCTCCGCTTTTGGACTTGGGCTGGATGATCTTTTCCTCCACCGCATCGATTCTCTTTTTCAACGCATCGGCAGAATCCAGCACGGTTTTGGCTCCGCTATCATTACCCAGACGTTTCTTCAACCCCTCGACTTGTTCTCGCACGCTGCGCATTTGGTTCACCACTTCGTGCCCCGCGCTAACGCGGTCCCGAATGCGCGTGGCCAAGTCAAATTGTTTTTCCAGATCTGCCTGCGAAACGTTTATGCGAGGATCTTTTTGAACTTCCGCGGAAGCGGTCAACGCTTTGCCGCCTACCGTCAATTTGATCTGATAAGTCCCCGGCACCACCAGAACCCCGGTCGGGCGTCCGCCCCAACTGACTGCGCCCGGCACGCGCGCCGGAGCTTCGCCGCGCATATCCCAAACAAAGCGGTTCAGCCCTTCTTCCGCCGGCAATTTTTCTCCGGGCCGCGAGATGCCGAATTCTTCTTCCTCTGGCGAAGGCCCCTCTGCTGCCTTCTTGCTGGAAATTTTGCGAACGAGCTTGCCCTTCGCGTCAAGAATTTCCAGGTCGACCGCGTCTTTGGGCGCGCTCTTCAGATAATAGTCAATGATCACACCGCTCGGCGGATTTGCGCCGACCGGAACCGTCGCTGGCAATGCGAACCCGGGTCCGCGGAATCGAATCGCAGTAGCCGGCTGATAAAGATGCGCGTCTTCATTCGCGGTCGCCGCGTTCATTTGCCGCAGCGGGGAAATATCATCGAGAATCCAGAACGCTCGACCATGGGTCGCCAGAATCAAGTCGTCGTTCTTCACCGTCAAATCGTGGATTGGAGTTGTGGGCAAATTCAGTTTCAGCGATTGCCAGCGCCCCCCATCATCAAACGAAACATAAACCCCATTTTCCGTGCCCGCAAACAGCAAGCCCTTCCGCTTGGGATCCTCCTTCACCGCATGGACGTAACTGTTGTCAGGCAATCCTGTCGTAATCTTGGTCCAGGTCTTCCCGTAATCCGTGGTCTTGAACGCATATGGCTTGTAATCGTCAAGCTTGTGCCGGTCAATGGCCACGTAGGCGGTGCCTGCGGAGTGCGGTGACGCGTCAATCAGGCTCACCAGACTCCACTCGCCGAATTCTTTTGAGGTAACGTTCGCCCAGTGCTGTCCTCCATCGCGCGTCACATGCACCAGGCCGTCGTCGCTGCCCGCCCAAATCACGCCCTTTTCGACAGGTGATTCCGCAATCGTAAATACCGTGTCGTAGTACTCGACGCTGGTGTTGTCCTGCGTCAGCGGCCCGCCGGAAGATTGCTGCTTGGTTTTGTCATTTCGCGTCAAGTCTCCGCTGACTGCAGTCCAACTCATTCCTCCGTCTGCGGTTCTAAAGACAGCTTCTCCACCGTGATACAGCGTGTTGGGATCGTTCGGCGAAATCGCAATCGGCGCCGTCCATTGAAAGCGATGCTTCAATTCCGCAGCACCCGCGCCCATCGGATTCAGCGGCCAAGAAGAAATGTCCTGCTCCTGGCCGTTTGATTTGTCGAAGCGCGTAATTAATCCATCGTAGGAACCGGCATACACGACATTTGAATTGCGAGGGTCGGGAACCACGTATCCCGACTCGCCTCCGCCCACGTCGTACCAATCCGGCCGGTCAATCGCGAAACTGTCGCTGCGGCTGGCGATCGCTACCGTCGAATTGTCCTGTTGTGCGCCATAAACCCTGTAGGGCACGGCGTTGTCAGCGGCCACGTGGTAAAACTGCGCGGTTGGCTGATTGGCTTCGGTGGTCCAGCTCTTCCCGGTGTCATGCGAGACACTGGCTCCGCCGTCATTCGCAACGATCATCCATTGCGGATGCGTCGGATCGATCCACAATCCATGATTGTCGCCGTGCGGCGCGCGGATCGCTTCGAAACTCTTTCCGCCGTCCGTCGAGCGCGAAACTCCCGTGTTGAGCACATAAACCGTGTCCGCATTCTTGGGGTCCGCAAAAATGTGATGAAAATACCAGGCGCGCTGCGTGAAGCGGTGATCGGGATTGATCAGATGCCAGCTTTCGCCGCCATCTTCGCTGCGGTAGATTCCGCCTTTTTTCGCTTCGATGATCGCGTACACGCGATTCCCATCCGCGCCGGACACCGATACGCCGATGCGCCCAAGCACTCCAGTCGGAAATCCATGACCTTCGAGACGCTTCCACGTCGCGCCATCGTCACCGGAGCGATACAGCCCGCTGCCAGCACCGCCGCTGATCAAGCTCCAGGGTGTGCGTTGCGCTTCCCAGAGTGCGGCAAACAAAATGTGCGGATTATTCGGATCGAAAACCAAATCGATCCCGCCGGTCTTGGCGTCCTTGTACAGCACTTTCTGCCAAGTCTTCCCGCCGTCGCTCGACCGAAACACACCGCGCATTTCATTTGGTCCGTAAGCGTGCCCGAGCGCCGCCACGTAAATAATGTCCGGATTCTGCGGATGCACCACAATTTTCGCGATGTGCTGCGTATCCTCGAGCCCTATGCGCGCCCACGTCTTTCCGCCGTCCACCGACTTGTACATTCCGTCGCCGTAAGAAATGTTTCCGCGAATGCACGATTCTCCCGTTCCCACATAAACAATGTTCGGATCGGAAGGCGCCACAGCAATCGCGCCGATGGACATGATTCCGGTTTTGTCCGTCATGGGCGACCAAGTCAGCCCGCCGTTTTGCGTTTTCCAGGCGCCGCCTGCGACGGCTCCGAAATAATACGTCTCAGGGTCACCGGCCACGCCAGTTACGGCAAGGGCGCGGCCTCCGCGAAACGGGCCGATCTGCCGCCACTTCATGCCCTTCAGCGCTTTGTCATCCAGCGTTTGGGCGCGTGTTTGTAAATGAAGTGAAACTTGCCCCAGCCCCGCTAAGCTCGCCACCAGCAAAAAAGCGGAGTAAACCGCCAATCTTCTCTGACCACTCATTGCTCTTCTCCCCCGTAGAAAATTGAAGAACTGCAAGAGGATAGACCCGCAACCGGCCCTGTCCGTCATCTGCAAGCTGATAGACGCCGCGCCACCACAATCCGTTTCGCGTCCGTCCAGGATTCCGTCTCAGGTCGCGACTATACCACCGTCATTCCGAGCGAAGCGATATCCTTGATGTTTTTCGGATCGCGGATGCGAATCAGGTTATTCGTACCGCAGCGCCGCCATCGGATCGACCTTCATCGCGCGCCGCGCAGGAACGCAGCATGCCGCTAAGGCCGATAGAGCGAGGGTGACCACTACAGCGACAAAGGTCGGCAGGTCAGACGGCTTGACTTCAAACAAGAATCTCTCAAGCACACGCGTCAACGCGAGCGCACCGGCCCCTCCAATTGTGATTCCCGCAAAGATCAAGACAAATGCCTTTCTCAACAGCATCCCCAACACATCCGTGCCCTGAGCGCCCAGCGCCATGCGCACGCCAATCTCCCGCGTCCGTTGAGCCACTGAATAGGCCAATACGCCGTAAATGCCCACGATGGTCAGCACCAATGAAACCGCCGCGAACGCCGCCAGCAATCTCGCCTGGAATCGCGATTCGGCCGTTGTCGCTGCAATCAGCGTGTCCATGGAAGCGATGGATATGGGCTGATTCTTATCGACGCTTCGCAAAACCGTGCGAATCCCCGAGGTGAAGCTCTCTGGAGGAGAAGCGGTCTTCACCACGAACGTCATATGGCTAAGAAAAAATGCCGATGAAACCTGAAGATACGGTTGGTAGATGGCCGCATCCGACCTTTGCGCCAGCCCTCGCTGCTTGACGTCATCCACAACGCCCACCACCGTGAGCCAATCTTCGGGCTTGGGCTCATCCTCCATAGAAATGCGTTTTCCCACGGGATCCTGGCCGGGCCACAGCGTTCGCGCAACGGACTGGCTCACAACCACAACTCCGGGAGCCGTTTCGTTATCCGCCTCGGTGAACTCGCGTCCGCTCAGCAGGGGCATTCCCATGGCCTTGAAATAGCCCGGACTGATGCAGGGCTTGTCCACCATGAATCCCGGCGGACGTTGGCTGCCTTCCACTTGAAACGTGCCCATGGTCAAGAATCCGCCCAACGGCAACAAGTTCACGGCACCTGAACCTGACACTCCTGGCAGTCGTGCAAGCTCATCGAGCGTCCGCGCATGAAACGCTCGCATCTGGGCCGCAGTGCGATAAGTGGAATCCGGCAGATCCACAGTTATGGTCAAAACGCTATGGGGCGAAAAGCCAGGATTCACCGCCCGCACGCGCAGGAAGCTCTTCAGCAACAATCCCGCACCCGTGAGCAAGACAAGTGCCAGGGCAATTTCTGAAACTGTCAGCGCGCCTCGCATTCTTTCATGACTCGCAGTCACGCCGCGCCCGGCCTGGCTCAACGATTCACGTGCGTCACGCCGCGTAGCATGGAAAGCTGGAGCCAACCCGAACACAATCCCAGTAATCACTGAGATTCCGAACGTGTACGCAAGAACCCATCCATCCATTCGAACCATTTCCATTCTTGGAACTTTCCCCACGGGCGCCAGCGCCAGCAGTGCCGGCACGCTCCAAAATGCGATGAGGATTCCGCAAGTGCCGCCTGCAAGGGAAAGCAAAGTGCTTTCCGTAAGTAACTGGCGCACGAGCCGCCACCGTCCTGCGCCCAAAGTGCTGCGCAACGCCATCTCATGACCGCGGCCCGCCGCTCGGGCCAAAAACAGATTCGCCACATTCGCGCACGCAATCAGCAGCACAAATGCCACGGCACCCGCAAAAACCTGCAACGAAGGACGAATGTTTGCAACCAGCAAGTCCTTCAACGGAATAATCTGCGGCATCCGGTCGCTCTTGCTCTCTCCCGGTCCCAGCGGGCGCCGCGCCGCAAAAGTCGCCAGCTCCGCTTGCGCTTGCTGGGACGTGACGCCGGGCTTCAGCCGCCCCACGACCGGCCGCGTGAAGGAATTGTGCTCGTCAATGCGAATCTTGAGCGGCATCCATACTTTGACTTCGGGGAAGGCAAAGCCGGGAGGCATAACGCCAACGACGGTGCGATTAATGCCGTCGAGCCTCACGGTTCTTCCTAAAATTCCCGAATCCGCGCCAAATCGCTCTTTCCACAATTCATTGCTGAGGACAACCACACTGTCCCGCCCCGGTTCCTCTTCCTCGGCAAGAAATCCCCGCCCCATTTCCGGATTTGTCCGAAGCGTGGAAAAGAAGTCGGTCGTTACATACGCCACCGGAATCTGCACCGGATCGCCTGCACCCGTCAGATTTGCTGTAGCTCGTGAACTAAACGATGTGACGCGTTCGAAGGTTTGGTCCTGCTCCCGAAACGCGAGGTAATCCCGGTCGGAAACCCCGGGTTGCCATTCGAAGGGTCCTTCTCGCGGCGTCAACGAAACCAGAACCAGGCGCTCCGGTTCCGGAAACGGCATCGGTCGCAGTAGCACGCCGTTGACCACCGTGAAAACCGCCGTGTTGGCGCCGATGCCTAGCGCCAGCGTAAGAACAGCAACCGCTGTGAAACCAGGATTTTTCCCGAGCGTCCGGACGCCATAGCGAAGGTCTTGCAGAAGGCTCTCGATGAAATTCGCGCCCCGCGCGTCGCGGCATTCTTCCTTCGCCAGCTCGACGCCGCCAAATTCAACGCGCGTCCGCCGCTGCGCCTCTTCGCGGCTCAATCCGCCCTGAACATACTTTTCAATTTGCCGCTCCAGATGAAACCGCAGCTCGTCATCGAGTTCGCTCTCCACTCTCCCGCGCCGAAAGAGCGCCCGCATTCGCGTCAGCAAGTCGTTCAGCATGTCGAACCTCATTCGTACCTCAGAGCCACCATGGGATCGACCTTCATCGCCTTCCGCGCGGGCACACACGACGCCGCAATCACTACGATTATCTGTAGCGCGGCCGCCGAAAGATAAGTCAGGCTGTCCATTCGGGAAACGCCATAAAGAAAAATCCCCGATCCGCTCCAGCCAATGCCCGTCGTAGGAAAAAAGCGCGTCACTGCAAACGCACAGAGCGTGCCCACGGCTAGGCCCACGAAAGTGACCTCCAATGATTCCCGCAAAACCAGCCCCGCGATTTCGACCCGAGCGGCTCCCAGCGCGGTACGGATGCCGATCTCTCGCGTGCGCTCGGCCACCGAATACGACGTCACTCCAAACACGCCAACGATGACCAATATCAGCGCCAATCCGCCAAAGGAAGCCAGCAGCGTGATCATCGGCCGCCGCAGCGTCAGCGATTCGGAATCGTGGATCTGCCGCTGCATGCTGCCCATCTCCCAGTAGAGTTTCGGATCCGCCGCTGCAAGCTGCTTGCTAAAGGCTGCTGCAACGTCGCCAACGTCGTTCGCTGCCCGCACTCGGATTGTCATGCTCCAGCGACTTGGTAATGTTTGGGCTACGGGGAGGTAGACCATCGGCCTCACATCCTCTTCCGGATTGCGCTGCCGGAAGTCGGAAACGACGCCCACAATTTCTCTCCAAATCGTCGGCGAATCGGCAAAAGCCAGGTGACACTTGAGCGGGTCCACATCCGGGAAATATGCTTTCGCGAAAGTCCCATTAACGACGGCGACGGGCCCGGCTTCTTTCGTGTCGGTTTCCTGAAAAGCGCGCCCTTTAAGCATGCGAATCTTCAGACTCGAAAAGTATTCAGGGCTTACCGAAACAAAGTAAATCTCTTCTCCAATACTCGTTGGTTTGGACGATGGAGCCTCGATGCTGAGTCTCGCGCTGTCTGCTCCATTCATCGGAAGCGAGTCCACGATACCCACGGACTCGACAGCGGGCATTGCGTGGATTCGTTCCACGGCTTTCTGCATGAAAATCGTCTTTGCCGAAGGCTCGGAGTAGCGCGAAACCGGCAAACTCACGCTTGCGGTCACTACGTTTTGTGGGTCAAACCCGATCGGCGCAGACTCCACGTGCAGCAGACTCCTAAACAACAGGCCGAAGCTCACAAGCAGCACCATTCCGAGGGCTGCCTGGAACATCACGAGCAGGTTCCTGGGTCTGCGAGTCACTGCTCCACTTGCCGTACCTCGAATCGCGTCCTTCAAACTGTCGTTGAGGTTCACGCATGTCGTTTGCAATGCAGGGATCATCCCGAAAGCCAAAGCGCTTAAAAGGCAAACACCCAGGCCAATCGCCAGAATCCGGGCATTCGTTTCCACGTAGACATTGTTCTGAACGATTCCGGATGCCAACTTACCGATGACATCGTTGGACCATCGAGCAACCAACAGGCCGAGGCTCCCGCCACAAAGGAAGAGAAGTGTGCTCTCGGTCAGGAGTTGGCGAATCATGCGCCCGCGCGTGCAACCTAGCGCGGACCGCACGGCAACCTCCCTATGGCGCTTCACACCCCGCGCCAAAAGCAAGCTCGCAACGTTGGCGCACGCGATCAGCAGCACGACCCCTGACGCGACTGCGGTCATCCACAAACCGCGTTGGGCGTTTCGTACGGTCGGCCCGATGTCCCTGAGCGCTTCTTCAAAACTCTCGACGATCAGATGGCCACTCCGGTCTGAAGTTATTCGAGGGCCCCTTGAACCTTCCGCGATCATTTCTGTTTCGGAGCGCGTTTGTTGGAGAGTGATTCCCGGCTTCAGCCGCGCTAAAATCCGCATCCTTACACTTCCCGCAACTCTCAATTTGGCATCATTCAAATAGGAGTCCAGCACGAGCGGCGCAAAGATCTCTGCGTCCCCGTTCGAGACTTCCAATGACTTTGGCAATACTCCGACGATGGTTACCGGTCGGCGGTTCAGAACGATCTGCTTGCCGACAATGTCCGCATCCCTATGAAAGCGTGTTCGCCAGCAACTATAGGAGAGCATCACAACCGCGTCCTGCCCGGCAGTCTGTTCCTCCTCCCGGAAATTGCGACCCACCAGCGGCTGCACGCCGAGAGTAGGCAGCCAATTGGAGCTAACGAGCCGGCCCTGCAGGTTCTGCCAGCCGGACTCGTCGCTCCCATAAAAGTTGTCGACCCATCCTGTCCCCGCGACCTCCTCGAACGCCTGGCTGTACTTTCGCAGCGCCAGATATTGGTTTGGAAAAGGTGAGTGCATATCTCCGCCGGCGTCGGTGGTCCACACATTGACCAGCCTTTCGATGTGGGGAAATGGCAGAGCATGCAAAAGCTCCGAGTCCACCAAACTGAAAATCGCCGTGTTAGCACCAATGCCGAGAGCAAGCGTCAGGACGGCAGCGCTGGTGAACCCGGGGGATTTGCGCAGCATCCGTACTGCGAAGCGCAAATCCTGAACAAGGCTCTCGATGAAGTTAACGCCCCGCGCATCGCGGCATTCCTCCTTCGCGAGTTCTACCCCGCCAAATTCCACCCGTGCCCGCCGCGTCGCCTCTTCCCTGCTCAATCCGCTCTGCATGTACTTCTCAACCTGCCGTTCGAGGTGAAACCGCAATTCGTCATCCAACTCGGTTTCGACTGACTTCCGCCGTAAGAACGCCCGCGCAC
>Ga0070730_10004849_pt1 | contig 11704 bp, 10 predicted proteins | sample Coa_R1_3_FD_66447 | JGI IMG/M metagenome (GOLD analysis project Ga0070730, IMG submission 66447) | Surface soil microbial communities from Centralia Pennsylvania, which are recovering from an underground coalmine fire - Coalmine... | ecosystem: Environmental > Terrestrial > Soil > Unclassified ... | reverse complement strand
AGATCGGCAAAGACACGGTCTTTCAGCCGGCGGCGCTGGGGATCATGAGCTTTGCCATCACCTGGGCGGCGATGGGTCTGATCGCCATTTTCGCGCGTGGCGATGCCGGCCGGCGCCTGACGCCGAGATAGGTACTCAAGAAGATCAGTCAACGCACACCTGCGCTCCCCGCCCAGCCGCTGAGCGCGCCAGCGCGCCTGCGTGCGGGGCGGGGTACATCAGGTGCAAGTGTCCGTTGAAAACCGTTTTTGCGAGGGCGTATGGCGTTCCTAGAATTTGATCACGTCACAAAGGCATTTGGCGGTTCGGTGGCCGTGCAAGAATTCCACCTGGAGGTGGAGCAGGGTGAGTTTATTACCTTGCTTGGCCCTAGCGGCTGCGGCAAAACCACCGTGCTGCGCATGCTGGCCGGCTTCGAAAAGCCCAGCGCCGGCCAGATCGTAGTGCAGGGCCACGACCTCACTCACCTGCCCCCCAACAAGCGCCACATGGGCATGGTGTTCCAGAGCTATGCCCTGTTCCCGCATATGACGGCCGGCGAGAACGTGGGCTACGGCCTGCGCGTGGCCGGCAAGCCCAAGGCCGAAATCGGCCGGCGTGTCAGCGAGATGCTGGAGCTGGTGCAGCTCGGCCAGTTCGCCTCGCGCTACCCCTACCAGCTCTCGGGCGGCCAGCAGCAGCGGGTGGCCCTGGCCCGCGCACTGGCCATTCAGCCCCAATTGCTGTTGCTGGACGAGCCGCTGTCGGCCCTGGATGCCAAGGTGCGCGCCGAGGTGCGTGACGAAATCCGGCGTATCCAGACCCAGCTGGCGATTACCACCATCTTCGTCACCCATGACCAGGAAGAAGCCATGTCCATCTCGGACCGGGTGGTGGTGATGAGCCGCGGGCGCATCGAGCAGGTGGGCAAGCCGTTTGAAATCTACAACTACCCGCGCACGGTCTTCGTGGCCTCGTTCGTGGGCACGCTCAACCAGTTGGCCTGCACGGTGACCGACCCGGCCGCCGGCAAGGTGAGCTACCACGACCAGGTGATGGTCACCCCCGGCCCGATTGACCAGGCGGCCGGCAGCCCGGTGGTGCTGATGCTGCGGCCAGAGGAGCTGCGCCTGGGAACCAGCGGCGGCGAAAACCAGATCGCCGGCCTGGTGAAGGGCGTCAGCTTTCAGGGTTCGGTGGTGCGTGTGCGGCTGACCCCCACCGCCAGCACCAACGGCCACACCGCGCTGACGATGGACCTGTTCAACGAGCGCTCGCTGAAGCTGCCCGAAGTGGGGCAGACCCACACGATCTCCTTCCCGCCGGGGGCCTGCTGGGTGATGCCGGCCCAGGCCCCAGGCGCGGTGACAACCTGAAGCATGGCGCTGACCGCCTGGAAAGACAAAGCCCTCTTTACCCCCGGCCCGCTCACCACCAGCCGAACGGTGAAACAGGCCATGCTGCGCGACCTGGGCTCGCGCGATTTTGAATTTGTTGAGGTCGTTCAAGACATCCGGCGGCGGTTGGTGGCCTTAGGCACCGCCCACACGGCCGACTACACCGCGGTGCTGATGCCGGGCAGCGGCACCTTTAGCGTGGAGGCCATGCTGTCGTCCAGCGTGCCGCCAGAGGGCAAGCTGCTGATCGTCTCCAACGGCGCCTATGGCCGGCGCATCGAGCAGATCGCTAAAATCCACCACATCCCGGCGCATGTGTTGAACTACGCCGAGGACCGCCCGGCCGAGGCCGCCGACGTGGACGCTGCCCTGGCCGACGACCCGGCCGTGACGCACGTAGCGGTGGTGCATTGCGAAACCACCAGCGGGCTGCTCAACCCGGCGCGCGCCATTGGCGCAGTGGCGCGGCGCTATGAGCGAGTGTACTGCGTGGACGCCATGAGCAGCTTTGGCGGCGTGCCGCTGGACCTGGCCGAATGGGGCATCGACTACCTGGTGTCATCGGCCAACAAATGCATCGAGGGCGTGCCGGGTTTTGGCTTTGTGCTGGCGCGGCGGTCCAGCCTGGCGGCCACGGACGGGCTGGCCCGCAGCCTGAGCCTGGACCTGTTTGCGCAGTGGCAGGGGCTGGAAAAAGACGGGCAGTTTCGCTTTACCCCGCCCACGCACGCGCTGCTGGCCTTTCAGCAGGCCCTGGACGAGCTGGAGGCTGAGGGCGGCGTGACGGGCCGGGCGGCGCGTTACCGGCAGAACTATGAAACCGTGCGGACCGGCATGCGCGCGCTGGGCTTTGAGGAGTACCTGGCGCCCGAGCATCAGGGCTATATCATCACCTCGTATCGCTATCCCAGCGACCCGCATTTCCAATTCGCGGGGTTCTACGAACGGATTAACCAGAAGGGCTACGTCATCTACCCCGGCAAAGTCACTAACGCCGATTGCTTCCGCATCGGCCACATCGGGCGGCTGGCGCCCAACGACATGCGCGACCTGTTGGCCGCCATCCGGACGACCCTGGATGAGATGGATGTAAAATTAATTCGCGAGACCGTGTAGGCCGCGCGCGTGGCACGCGGCCTACACGGTCTCGCGAATTCGCTTTAGTCCGAGGTGAGCATGGAATTCTTCTTTCGCCGCGCCTACCGCGGGCCGGTCAAGGCCGTGATCCTGGATTGGGCCGGCACCACGGTGGACTATGGCTGCTGCGCGCCAGCTAAAGTGTTCATGCAAGTTTTCGCCCAGCATGGGGTGGATATCACTGTCGAGCAGGCACGCGCGCCGATGGGGCTGATGAAGCGCGACCACATCCGGCAGATCACACACATGCCGGCCGTGGCCGCGCAATGGCAGGCGGTGCAAGGCGAGCTGCCATGCGAAGACGACATCGACCACCTGTATTCCGACTTCATCCCGCTGCAACTGGCCATATTGGCCGACTACGCCGACCCGATCCCGGGCGCGCTGGAGCTGGCGGCCGAGCTGCGTCAGCGGGGCATCAAGATCGGCTCGACCACCGGCTATGACCACCAGATGATGGAGATTCTGGCGCCGGAAGCCGCTCGCCGCGGCTACGCGCCGGATGCCTGGGTGTGCGCCAGCGACGTGCCCGCCGGCCGGCCGTCTCCATGGATGATGTATGCGAACGCGATGCAGTTGGGCGTCTACCCGCCCGAGGCGGTGGTGAAGATCGGCGACACCATCCCCGACATCGACGAAGGCTTGAACGCCGGGGCCTGGGCGATTGGGGTGACGCTCTCGGGCAACGAGATTGGCCTAAACGAGCAGGAAGTGGGCGCTCTGCCCAAGGACGCGCTGGCGCCCAGGCTGGAAGCGGTGCGGCAGCGGATGGCCGCGGCTGGGGCGCACGCGGTGGTGGATGGGGTGTGGGAGTGCCTGCCGGCCATAGAGGAGATTGCGGCGCGGCTGGCGCGGGGTGAGAAGCCGTAGAGGCCTCGTTGAAAGGTTATGTTGTTCCGGCCCGCCGGTTGGCTGACTCTGCCACTTATTCAAATTTGATACTTGGCAGGAATTGCGGCGGGCGGCGGGCGTGGGTGGCTTGCTCGAAGGCATAGGCCAGGCGGATGAGCGTGGGTTCTTGCCAGGCCGCGCCCATGAACGACAGCCCCACCGGCAGGCCGAACACGTCGCCGGCCGGCACGGTGATGTTGGGATAGCCGGCCATGGCGGGCGCCGTGGAGCTGCCGCCGCTGAAGTGATCCCCATTGATCCAATCGATGAGCCAGGCCGGGCCGCCGGATGGCCCGACGAGCGCGTCGAGGTGGTTGGCTTGCAGCGCCGCGTCGAGCCCCTCGGTGCGTGAGACGCGCAGGCACTCCTGGCGAGCGTGCAAATAGGCTTCGTCGGTGAGCGGGCCTTTGGCCTCGGAGGCCAGCATCCGCTCCTGGCTGAAATAGGGCATCACTCGGTCGCGATGGCGGTGGTTGAAGTCGATCACCTCCGCCAGGGAATGGACCGGCGCCTGAGGCCCCAGCCGGCCCAGGTAGGCGTTCAAGTCCGCCTTGAATTCGTATTCCAGCACTGTGCCCTCATGCTCGTCAAAGCCCTTCAGGCTGTCGAGATTGACGGGATCCACCACCTCAGCGCCCAATTGCTTCAATACGTCGATGGCGCTTTCTAAAATCTGGTCGACGCGCGGGCTAAAACCAAACAGGCTGCGGGCGATGCCGAGACGAGCGCCGTGCAGGCCACGCGGGTCGAGGAATTGGGTATAGTCGGCGAAGCTGTGGCCCGCACTGGCGGCGGTGGCGGGGTCGTCATCATCCACGCCGGCCATGGCGCCCAGCAGAGCCGCGGCATCGGCCACGGTGCGGGCCATGGGGCCGGCCGTGTCCTGGCTGTGCGCGATGGGGATGATGCCGGCGCGGCTGACGAGGCCGAGGGTGGGCTTGATGCCCACCAGCCCGCAGTTGTTGCTGGGCGAGATGATCGAGCCATCGGTCTCGGTGCCCACGGCGGCAGCGCACAGGTTGGCGGCGGCCGCGGCGCCCGAGCCGGAGCTGGAGCCGCTGGGGCTGCGGTCGAGGGCGTAGGGGTTGCGGGTTTGCCCGCCGCGGCTGCTCCAGCCACTGCTGGAATGGCTGGAGCGAAAGTTAGCCCACTCACTCATGTTGGTCTTGCCCAATAACACGGCCCCAGCCTGCCGCAGCCGAGCGGCCACGAACGAGTCTTGCGCGGCGTGGCTGCCTTCCAGCGCCAGCGAGCCGGCGGTGGTCTGCAAGCGGTCGCCGGTGTCGAGGTTGTCTTTGATCAGGATCGGGAGGCCGTGCAGCGGCCCGCGCACCTGACCCTGCTGGCGCTCTTCGTCCAGGCTATCCGCGATGGCCAGCGCATCGGGGTTGAGCTCGATGACCGAATTCAGCGCCGGCCCATGCCGGTCGAGGGCGTCGATGCGTGCCAGGTAGCTCTCGGTGAGGGCGCGGGCCGTGAGGGCGCCTGAGCGCTGTTGGGCCTGGATTTCGGCGATCGATAATTCTTCCATTGAAGGTTCCCCAAGAGATAAGCGGTACGCGGATTTCGCGGATAACGCGGATTATACTGGGAGTACCGGATACCTATTCAAAAAATTGTTATACTATTTTATACGAGCCGAATCAATACCGTCGTCGTGTGCGTGTTGACCTCCAATCTCAAGCGGGCAGCCGTGCCGGGTAACGTAGCGCTGGAACAGGGCGAGGGCAATCTGCCCCGCCCCAGCGTCGTGGTGGTGTCGCAGCTGTTCACCGTGGATAAAGGTCAGCTCCACGAATACATTGGAACCTTGCCGGCCCGGCGCGTCAGGCAAATCCTCGACGGTGTGCGCTTGATCGCAGAGCCAAAGGAAGCGCCACGTTAGAACTAACTTTGTTTCAGATTCACTGCCAATGCGGGGGCGAACAGTTTTATGCTCTTGCCCACGCGATCCGGGGCATGACCATCAACCAACCATCCGCGCCATCCGCGAAATCCGTGTACAGAATCTTTTGAGTCTTGCGCAACAACCCCCCTCATGGGATAGTATCCCCACATCGCTATAGGACACTTGGTAATGGCCATTGAAGAGTTATCTCCCCTCAGCGCGGCGCTGAACGGCGACCAGGAAGCCTTCGAGCGCCTGGTGGAGCCTTACCGGCGCGAGCTGTTGGTGCACTGCTATCGCTTCCTGGGGGCGGTGGAAGACGCCGAGGACATGCTGCAAGAAACGATGCTGCGCGCCTGGCGCGGCCTGCACAGCTATGCCGGACGGGCCTCGTTTCGCGCCTGGCTGTACAAGATTGCCACGAATGTGTGCCTGGATGGGCTCGACCGGCGGCGCGCTCGCGCACTGCCGGATGCCGTGGTGAAACCCGCCGCTCCTGGGGGCGCGCTGCCCGAGCCGGTGCTCGACCCCATCTGGCTGGAGCCGCTGCCCGACAGCGCGCTCGACAGCCTGCCGGCCGGGCCGGCCGCCGACCCCGAAGCGCTATATGAGGCGCGCGAGAGTGTGACGCTGGCCTTTCTGTCGGTGCTGCAGCAACTGCCCGGCCGCCAGCGCGCAGCGCTGATCCTGCGCGATGTGCTGGGCTTTAGCGCCGACGAGACGGCGCAGATGCTGGACCTGAGCACCGCCGCGGTCAACAGCGCCCTGCAGCGGGCGCGGGTCACGATGAACGGGCGGGTGGAGCGCCCGGCCGCGCCGCCGGCCGAGGGCCAGATGGCCGAGCTGCTCAGCCGTTATGTGCGCGCCTGGGAAACGGCCGATTCGGCCAGCCTGGTGCGGCTGCTGCGCGACGACGTGGTGCTCACCATGCCGCCGGTGCCGCTGTGGTATCGCGGCCAGGCCGATGTGCGCGCCTTCGCCGACAGCTTCCTGTTTGCCGGGCCAGAGCCCGGGCGGTTCCGGCTGTGGCTCACGCGGGCCAATGGCTGCCCAGCGTGCGCGGTTTACGAGCGCCAGGCGGATGGGCGGTATACGCCCAGCGCGCTGCAGGTGCTCACCGTCACCCCCGGCGGCCAGATCGCGGCCATTCACGATTTCTTGACCACGGAGCCGAAGTTTTTCGAGCGATTTGAAGTGCCGGCCACATTGTAATCAATCGTAGGTTGGATATTGGAAAAAACAGTTGGAGCCGGCAGCCAAGCTGCCGGCTCCAACTGTTTTACTATAATTTCTTGATCTGGTGTTCTTCGTGTCTTTGCGTCTTCGTGACTTCGTGTTGAGATTTGGTTTTGAATTGACCGATTAGTTTGGACCCTTGCCACCGTCTAATAGGGTGTAACGCGATGAACAGAGTTGCTTAGACCCTATAGGAGACCGCTATGGCACCCGAAAAAGACACCACCCAGTATTTGCTGACGATCCGCGGCAAGCTGAAGCCGACGACCGTGGAAGCCTCGCGCAGCATCCACAACGCCACCGCCGGCAACCCGGCCGGAGTGGCGGCCGCCCGCTCGCTGGGCGACCTGAGCCACATGGTGTATGTGCCCGCGGGCCAGAACGACGGCGCCTCGAGCGAGCTGCTGATCCTGGACGTGTGGAACAACATCGAAGGGCTCAACCAGTTCTTCTCGGACCATCAGGTGCAAGAAGGCGGCAACATGATCTTCACCGAGCGCGAGCCGGTGGTGTGGATGCCCGCTCACGGCGCGTTCACCTATCACCTGGCAACGCCCAAGGGCAAGAACGACCGCTTCGTGGGCGTGGTGCGCGGCCCGGTGCACTCGCACGAGCAGGCGCTGGCCATTCACAACGAGTTCGCCAGCATGGGCGTGAACCAGGCCCGCATGGCCGGCAACATCTCGCACGACGTCTACTTCCGCCTGGCCCAGCCCGGCACGCCCGAGTCGCTGGAGTTCCTGGCGGTGGATGTGTGGATGGATGGCGCCGGCATGGCCGCCACCTATAGCAACCCGGCCTATGGCAGCGTCTTTAGCAAACTCTTTGCCGGCCCGTCCACCGCGACCACCTGGCAAGAGCCGGCCGGCGAGTGGGTGGAGTGGTAGAAGAGTAATTGGTAATCAGCAATTGGTAATTCGACATACTCGAAACGCATAAGTGACGATAGAGCCGCGCGCTATCGTCACTTATGCGTTGCGGGCTTTTCTCCGACGAATCGCGGCAGGCAATGCTCCCCAAAAAAGGCGGCCGGACGCGGCTGCCAGGTAGATTCGAGAGTATACTTAGGGAGCAATGTCCCCACGCCGCGCGCCGGCCCAACCCGCCAAGACCAACGCTATCGCCCACAAACGCGGCGCGTCTCACGCGCCTGCCGTGGCTGCGCGGGAAGAATGGCGGCCGGGGCCAGGCACGCCCTCAAACGCTTCACCCAAAACCATGCTGTCGCTCCAGCGGCGCTTTGGCAATCGCGCGGTGCAGGGCCTGATCCAGCCGAAGCCTAAGGCCGGCGTGGCCGATGCCCCTTACGAACGCGAAGCCGGTGCGCAGACTGACGAGAGGCTGGCCAGCCAATTGGCGCCTGGGCAGCCACCCAGCCCAGGGCCGGCCAGCCGGCGGCAAGTTTTGCCTGCCAGCAGCCTAACGCGCGCCAGCGCTCAGGCCACCCACAGCGCACTCGGGCTGATCCAGCTCAAACGCTCGCTGGTCAGCAGCAAAACCACCACCCGCCGCTTCACCGGCGCGCGCACTGAGAACCGCGACAAAGACGTCAAGGCCGTCGACAAGGCGCCCAAGGGCGTGTCGTTTGCGGCGGTCGAGCCGGTGGACGTGTACGAGGGCCACGCCAACATCACCGACAAGGCCGGCAATATCGCCTGGTATCGCATCCAGTCGGGCAAGGGCGCCGGAGAATTTATCCGCGGCACCAAGCTGCTGGGCGGTCTGCAGGCAGGCGAGACGGCCGGTGAGCCGGGCTCCGGCCCCAGCACCAGTTTCCTGGACCAGGCCAACATTGGCATGAGCAATGTGGACAACAACCTGCTGGACTATACGCGGCAGATATCGGTGCAGGGCGGCAACACGGTCAAGCTGAACCTGGGTGAAGGCGCCACCTGGGCCGGCGCGGGCTTATTGGGCATGGCCGTCTCGCTGCGCGACCTGGCCGACGATGAGAAGGGCGCCTGGGATAAGGTGAACGCCTTTATTGGCCTGGTGAGCGGCATGGCCAGTGTGGGGGGCGCCACGGCCCAGATCGTGGGCAACGCCGCCACGCAGGGCACCTCGCTGGCCACGCAGGCCTCCACCACCAGCGCCTGGCTGCTGAGCTATGGCGACATGTTCTCCACGCTGACCAACGGCATCCGGGTCATCCGCGGCGTGGTCGAAGTGGTCAAGATGGTGGCGAACGGGGAGACCTACGATGTGGGCAAAGGCGTGCAGCTGGGCACCGAGATCGTGGGCGCCGCCGTGGACACGGCCCGCAACGTGCTGCGCAGTATCCGGCTGGTGAACGAGGCCATCGCCGGCGGCACGGTGGGCACCCAATTTGGGCAAATCGTGCCCGGGCTCGACATCGCCATCGCGGCCATCAAATCTATCCAGCAGGGCTATTACCTGGTGGTGTCGGCCATCGAGATGCGGCGCATGTACCGGCGCAAGATGGATATGGAAGCCAAGCTGCGCGAGGCGGGCCACAGCCAGGAAGACATCAAGGCCACCGGCAAGCGCCATCGCACCGAAGAGGCCCAGTCGGTGACCTTGAGCCAATTGATCGCGCAGGTGAATGCCAAGATCGTTTCCAACGAGGCCAAGCGCGACAAGATCAAGATCGAGGGCAGCGACGTCCAGCGGCAAAAGCTGACGGCCCAGCGTGAGGCGTACGATCTCAAGATCCAGGCGCTAAAAGAAAAACGCGATGGCCTGACGGAGCGACAAACCGTGCTGCACACGCGCATCGAGGGGCTGGAAGGCGCCAGCCGGCTGAAACGGGGTGACCTGGAGGAGCGCGAGCTGGCCAGCGACACGCACATTGCCAACAAGCGCCGGGTGACGCGCCAGGCGACGCACATCAGCGCGAACTTGGTGCAGATCGCCGGCAGCATTGCCGCTATCGTGTCGGGGCCGGGCGCTCCGGCGGCGGTGGCGCTCAAGCTCTCGGCGGCCGGGGTGGACGCCAGCCTGCCGATTTTCCGTTGGATCAAGCAGAAGGGCCGCGACATCGCCGCCCGCAACATCGCCCAGGGCCAAACCGGGCTGGCCAACAAGATCTTCAACGCCGACAAAAACACCGCCGCCAAGCAGCACGCCCGGCACAAGCAAGCGGTGGTCATCCTGCAGATGGTGGGCAAGCTGCACCGGCTGATGCCTGAGCCGGGCGAGGCCGAGAACGTGCGCATGGATAAGCTGGCGCGGCTGCGCGAGCGCGCGAAGTATGTGGAAGGCTATATCGGCGCCACGGGCTGCCCGCCGCAGAAGCTGTATGCCGCCAACGGCGACCCCAACCAGCAGGTGAAGATCCTGGTGGAAGAATTGTCGAAGCGCGAGCTATGAGTGCGGTGTATAACGGGAGCCGAATATGAGCCAGGATGAGATCCATGCCCGGCACCTGGCCGAGCTGGGGTTTTTAGAAGACATCGTGCGCGACATGGGGCTGAGCGCCCAACTGGTGGAGCGCTCGGAGCAGGTGCCGTATCACACCCTGCTGGTGGAGCTGGAGCCGGACGCCGAGGAGCGCCCACGGCAGATGGCGGTGAACTTTTATCCGGCGGACCCCGAGCTGGTGCCCGACACGCTGCTGCTGCAGTATTTCATTGTGATGCCGCTGAAGATCGACGAGGCCGGGGCCGCGCGGCTGCGCGAGTGGCTGCCGGAAGTGAACAACCAGGTGGTGCTGGGGCACTTCAGCCTGAGCACCGGCCAGCCGCAGCAACTGCACTTCCGCTACGTGCAGGCGCTGCCTTCGGACAGCGTCATCAGCGCCGGGGCCGTCACGGACGTGATCACCCTGGTGGGTTATACCCCCCTGCTCTATCAAAACTCCCTGGAGGCCCTGGCCGAGGGGGATATCACGGTCGAGCGGGCGCGGGCCAACCTGGCGGAGCAGTTGAACGAACCGAAATAAAGACTCACCGCTGAGTACGCGGAGAAAACCAAAAACTTAACGCGAAGACGCTAAGACACGAAGACACGAAGAAGAGCATTAAGGTTTAGCTCTTCTCAGCGCTCTCCACGTACTCCGCGGTGAGATTTTTTCTGGGGATGTGATTTATACTATTTGTCGATGACTGAGTATCAACAACATCCGCGCAGCCTGACGCGGCTGTGGCTGGTGGCGCTGCTGGGCGTGGCGTATGGCGCCATTTTCGTGCTGCGACCGCTGCTGCTGGGCCGCCCCCTGCTGGCGGGCAGCATCGGCGTGCTGCTCGGCCTCTACATCTGCTCGCATCCGGCGGCCAACGGCATCGACATGCTGTTCCTGGGCCGGGGCCATTACGTCGACCGCTCGACTCAGAGCGAGACGGTGTGGTTATTAGTCAACTTCGTGGTGCTGCTGGTAGGATTGATCGTCATCATTATCGGCGCGACGCGTTTCAGCATACCAACAAATTAGGGGCGTTCACCTCGGCTCCGGATGGATAGCCCTTAGATGCCGGAAAATTGAGATGGGGCCGGCAGCGAAGCTGCCGGCCCCATCTCAATTTTCCGCCGTCCCGTTTGGCGACTATTTCCCGTTTGTGCGCAGCGCCGCCATCACCCGCGGCGCCGTCATCGGCAGCTCGCGCAGCCGCACGCCGGTGGCATCGAAGATGGCGTTGGCCACGGCGGCGGCGGTGGGCACGATGGGCGGCTCGCCCACGCCGCGCGCGCCCATGGGCCCGTGGTCCGAGGCCACTTCCACAATTTGCGTTTCAAACACGGGCGGCGCCTGGTCGATGCCGGGCAGCGCATAGTCGGCCAGCGAGCCGGTGATGGGCTGGCCCTGGGCGTCGTACCGCATGTCTTCGTACAGCGCCCAGCCCAGCCCCTGCAGTGCGCCGCCGCGCATCTGCCCTTCGACAATCAGCGGGTTGATGGCTTTACCCACGTCCTGGATCACCACCAGCCGGTGCACGTTTACCTCGCCCGTCTCACGGTCCACGCTCAGCTCCACCAACTGCGCGTTGAAACCCGGCGCCGACTTGTCCTGCGCCACGCGGCCCGAACCGAACACCGGCGCGTAGTGCCCGCCAAAGCGCATGGATTTGCCGGCCACGTCGCCCAGCTTGATCGATTTGTTGGGATAGCCGCGCACGCGCACGGTCCCGTCGACGATCTCCAAGTCTTCGGCCGCCGCTTCCAGCTCGTCGGCGGCAATCGACAGCACCTGCCGGCGCGCGTCGGCCGCGGCGATGAGCAC
>Ga0070730_10004848_pt1 | contig 11704 bp, 10 predicted proteins | sample Coa_R1_3_FD_66447 | JGI IMG/M metagenome (GOLD analysis project Ga0070730, IMG submission 66447) | Surface soil microbial communities from Centralia Pennsylvania, which are recovering from an underground coalmine fire - Coalmine... | ecosystem: Environmental > Terrestrial > Soil > Unclassified ... | reverse complement strand
GTCAGGCCGGCGCGGGCTCTTGGTGCGCGAAGCTTGCGGGGCGTTGTCGAGCTTGGCGGGTCGCCGAGCCGCGGTCAGGCCGGCGCGGGCTCTTGGTGCGCGAACTGGGTGTTGTAGAGCTCGGCGTACAGGCCGCCGGTGGCCAGCAGCTCCTCGTGCTGCCCGCGCTCGCGGATCTGCCCGCCGTCGATGACCAGGATCTGGTCGGCTTCCCGGATCGTGGACAGCCGGTGCGCGATCACCAGTGAGGTCCGGCCGGACAGCGCGGTCTTCAGCGCGTGCTGCACCGCGACCTCCGACTCGGAATCCAGGTGCGCGGTCGCCTCGTCCAGCACCACCACGGCGGGGCCCTTGAGCAGCAGCCGGGCGATGGCCAGCCGCTGCTTCTCACCGCCGGACAGCCGGTAGCCGCGGTCGCCGACCACGGTGTCCAGCCCGTCCGGCAGGGTCTCGATCAGGCCCCAGATCTGCGCCGCCCGGCACGCCCCGACCAGGTCCTCCTCGGTCGCCGACGGGCGCGCGTACAGCAGGTTGGCCCGGATCGTGTCATGGAACATGTGCGCGTCCTGGGTGACCACCCCGACGGCCTCGTGCAGCGAGCCGAGGGTGAGGCCGGCGATGTCGTGCCCGCCGATCCGGACCACGCCCTCGCGCGGGTCATACAGCCGGGCCACCAGGTGGGTGATCGTGGTCTTGCCCGCCCCCGACGGGCCGACCAGGGCGGTGAGCTTGCCGGCCGGGGCGGTGAAGCTAATGTCGTGCAGCACGTCCTGGCTGGCGGCAGCCCGCTCGGGCACCGGCAGCGCGATCGACTCCAGGGAGGCCAGCGACACCTCGCCTGCGGTCGGATAGCGGAACGAGACGTGGTCGAACTGAACCTCGAACGGCTGCGCCGGCGGGGCGGCCGGGCCGTGGCCGTTCTGGCCCGCCCACGGCAGCGCCACCGCGTCCGGGCGCTCGGCGATCAGCGGCTTGAGATCGAGCACCTCGAAGACCCGGTCGAAGCTCACCAGCGCGGTCATCACGTCGACCTGCACGTTGGACAGGGCGGTGATCGGCCCGTACAGCCGGTTCAGCAGCAGCGTCAGCGCGACCAGCGTGCCGAGCTGGAACGCGCCGTGGATGACCAGGTCGCCACCGAGCCCGTACACCACCGCGGTGGCTATCGAGGCCAGCAGGGTCAGCGCGATGAACAGTGTGCTGCCGTACATCGAGGTGACCACCCCGATGTCGCGGACCTTGGCGGCCTTGCCGGCGAACTCGTGGGCCTCCGCCTCCGGGTGGCCGAACAGCTTGACCAGCATCGCGCCGGCCACGTTGAACCGCTCCGTCATGGCGGAGCCCATCTCGGCGTCGAGCTGCATCGACTCCCTGGTGAGGCGCTGCAGCCTGCGGCCCACCAGCCGGGCCGGGATGACGAAGAACGGCATCAGCACCAGCGCCACGACCGTGACCAGCCAGGACAGCCAGAACATAGCCGCGAGCACCAGGACCAGGGACAGGAAGTTCGATACCACCGACGACAGCGTCGAGGTCAGCGCCTGCTGCGCGCCGATCACGTCGCTGTTCAGCCGGCTGACCAGCGAACCGGTCTGGGCCCTGGTGAAAAACGCCAGCGGCTGCTGCTGGACGTGCCGGAACACCTGGGTGCGCAGGTCGTAGATCAGTCCCTCGCCGATCCGCGCGGAGAACCAGCGTGTCGCGACCGAGAGCAGCGCGCCGGCCAGGGCGAGGAACGCGACGATCCCGGCGGCCCACAGCACCACCGTGGTGTCGCGCGGCATGATGCCCCGGTCGATGATCGTCTTGAGCAGTACCGGCACCGCCACTGTGACCACCGCGGACACGGCGGTGAGGAACAGGAAGATGACCAGCTGCATCCGGTACGGCCGGGCGTAGGACAGGACCCGCCGCACGGTGCCCCGGGTCAGCCGCTGCCGGGTGACCGAAGGGTCCCGCGTGAACGACCGCATCGCGTGCCACTGAGCCGCGTACATGTCATCCGAAACGCTGGCTCCGGCGCTGCTCTTCCCCCGTGCGCTCAGGGCGAACGTGCCCCGGGGGCCAGCCGGGGGGCCCGAGCCCCGCCGCCACCCCCATCCCGGCCATGCGCGACCATGGAGGGCGGCCCAGGCCCGTGACGAAGGATCGGGGCCTTAGGCCAGCGGGGGTTCCAGGGGTCGTCCCCTGGGGCTAGCACCGCCCCGAGTGAGGAGAAGACCCCAGCCGTGACCGCAGACGCCAGTACCACCGCCCACGAGTGGGCCGTACCGGGCGTCTACCCGGTCGCGCCCGGAGTGCACCGGATCCCGTTGCCGCTGCCCACCGACGGCCTGCGGGCGGTGAACGTGTACGCGATGGAGGACGACGGCGGGCTCGTCCTCATCGACAGCGGCTGGGCGCTCGAGGCGGCGCGCGAGGCCCTCATCAAGGCCCTGGCCACCCTCGGCGCCGGGCTCGGGGACGTCCGCTCGTTCCTGGTCACCCACGTGCACCGGGACCACTACACCATGGCGGTCCAGCTGCGCCGGGAGTTCGGCGGTACCGTGTCCCTCGGCCTCGGCGAGCGGCACACCATCGCGGCGCTGACCGATGCCACCGCCCAGCCGTTCGGCCCACAGCTCGCGGAGCTTCGGGCCAGCGGTGCCAACGCGCTGATCCGGCAGCTCGGCGACACCGCCCGGGCGCTGCCCGGCGGCGCCGGCGACTGGGCGGAACCGGACCGGTGGCTAACCCCGCACCAGGAGATCGCCATCGCCGCCCGCACCCTGACCGTTGTGCCCACGCCCGGGCATACCCAGGGCCACGTGGTGTTCCGGGACGCGGTCGCCGGGGTGCTGTTCGCAGGCGACCACGTGCTGCCGCACATCACCCCGTCGATCGGGTTCGAAGCGGTGCCGTCGCCGCACCCGCTGCAGGACTTCCTCCAGTCGCTGCGGCTGGTCCGCAGCCTGCCGGACATGCGGCTGCTGCCCGCGCACGGGCCGGTGGGGCCGAGCACGCACGCCCGGATCGACGAACTGCTGGACCACCACGACGACCGGCTGAACCGCTGCCTGGCCGCGGTGCGGGCCGGTGCCGCCACGGCATACGAAGCCGCCCGGGCGCTGCGCTGGACCCGCCGGGAGCGGCTGCTCGACGAGCTGGATCCGTTCAACCAGATGCTGGCCGTGATCGAGACGCGGGCGCACCTGGAACTGCTCGCCGCTCAGGGCCGGCTGGCCGGCTCCGTGCAGGACGGCGGCACCGTGATCTACGAGGTGCCGCCGGCCACGGAAGGGACCGCCGGACCGCCCGCGCCGTGACGCGATCGGTTCCTACCCGCCGCTGAGCTTGGACCGCAGCAGCGCGGCCTGCGTCTTCCGCTCGGCGGCGGCCTGCTGCTCCAGGGTGTTTCCCGCAGCCCCGGCCAGCAGTTCCTTGGTGGCCCGGGCCGTCGCGGGGTCCACGGCGAGCAGCGCGGCGGTCAGGTCCGCGACGGCACCGTCCAGGTCCGCGGCGGGCACCACGAGCTCGGCCAGCCGCAGCTCCCGTGCCTCGGCGGCTGGCACCGACCGCCCGGTGAGGCACAGCTCCAGGGCGCGCGGCAGGCCCACAATGTCGACAAGTGGCTTTGTCCCCATCAGGTCCGGCACCAGGCCGAGCGAGGGCTCCTTCATGCAGAGCATCGCGTCGTCGGCGAGCACGCGCAGGTCACAGCCGAGGGCCAGCTGGAACCCGGCGCCGATGGCGTGACCGCGCACCGCCGCCACCGAGATCCGCGACGGGCTGCGCAGCCAGGCGAATCCCTCCTGGCAGGCCGCGATCCAGTCCTCGAAACCCGGGTCCGCGGGGCTCGCCACCTGACCGTCGTCGTCCGTCCCGTCCCCGGCCAGCACGCGCAGGTCGATGCCGGACGAGAAAGAAGGCCCCGCTCCCCGGACCACTACCACCCGGATGTCCGCCGTGAGGGACCGGCCGATATCGGCCAGCCCCTGCCACATCCTGGGTGTCATGGCGTTGCGCCGCCCGGGGCGCGACAGCGTCACCGTGGCCGCGCCGGGGCACGGCTCACCAGGGTCGTACCGCAGGCCCGCACGGTCCAGGTCGGCCGGGCGGGAGGTCACCGCTCCCTCAGCGCTTCGCCTTGGCCCGGCCGCGCGTGGCGCCACCCCGTCCACGCAGCGGCACCCCGTTCTCGGTCAGAATCCGGTGCACGAATCCGTAGGAGCGGCCGGTCGCCGCCGCGAGCGAGCGGATGCTCTCCCCCGAGTCATATCGCTTCTTCAGGTCGGCTGCCAGCTTGGTGCGGTCGGCACCCGTGACGCGAGTGCCTTTCTTGAGGGTTTCGGTCACGCGTACCTCCCGTAAGCTGAGCGGACCGCTGCGTCACCGTCTCCCGACATGATCACTCATTAGTGCTTAATCGGCTACCCACATCCAGGTAAGTGATCACTTCTTTTTCGCGTACTACCAGGTCAGGCCAGGGCTACCAGATCGGACAGATCTTCGCTCCAGGAGTCCTCGACGCCGTCGGGCAGCAGGATCACCCGCTCCGGGGCCAGCGCCTCCACGGCGCCCTCGTCGTGGGTGACCAGCACGATGGCTCCCCGGTAGCGGCGCAGCGCGCCGAGGATCTCGTTCCGGCTCAGCGGGTCCAGGTTGTTGGTCGGCTCGTCGAGCAGCAGCACGTTCGCCCCGGACACCACCAGCAGGGCCAGCGCCAGCCGGGTCCGCTCGCCGCCGGACAGGACCCCGGCGGCCTTGGCGACGTCATCGCCAGGGAACAAGAAAGAGCCGAGCACGCGGCGCTGCTCCGATTCGCTCAGCTCCGGTGCGGCCGAGGCCATGTTCTGCAGCACGGTCCGGTCCAGGTCCAGCGTCTCGTGCTCCTGGGCGTAGTAGCCCAGCCGCAGCCCGTGGCCGGGCACCACCTCGCCGGTGTCCGGCGGCTCCAGCCCGGCGATCAGCCGCAGCAGGGTGGTCTTCCCGGCACCGTTCAGCCCCAGCACCACGATCCTGGCCCCACGGTCCACCGCCATGTCCACGTCGGTGAACACTTCCAGCGAGCCGTAGGACTTGGACAGGCCGCGGGCCACCAAGGGTGTCTTGCCGCACGGCGCGGGCTCCGGGAAACGCAGCTTCGCCACCCGGTCCCCGCGCCGCTCCTCGGCCACCCCGGCCAGCAGCCGCTGGGCGCGCCGCTCCATGCCCTGCGCGGCCTTGGCCTTGGTGGCCTTCGCGCGCATCCGGTCCGCCTGCGCCTGGAGCGCGGCAGCCTGGCGCCGGGCCCCGGTGGCCTCCCGGTGGCGGCGCCGCGCGTCGGTCTCCCGCTGCGTCAGGTATGCCTGCCAGCCGACGTTGTAGATGTCCACCGTGGTCCGCTCGGCGTCGAGGTGGAAGACCCTGTTCACCACCGTCTCGAGCAGGGCGGTGTTGTGGCTGATGACCATCAGGCCGCCGCGGAACGCCTTCAGGTGGTCACGGAGCCAGTTGACCGAGTCGGCGTCCAGATGGTTGGTGGGCTCGTCGAGCAGCAGGGTCTGCGCCCCGGAGAACAGGATCCTGGCCAGTTCCACCCGCCGCCGCTGCCCGCCCGACAGGGTGGCCAGTGGCTGGGACAGCACCCGGCCGGGCAGTCCCAGGCTGGCCGCGATCGACGCGGCCTCGGCCTCGGCCGCGTAACCGCCGAGCCCGTGCAGCCGCTCCTCCGCGTTGCCGTAGCGGCGGACGGCCGCGTCCCGGCGGCCCGGGTCGGGGTCGGCCATCTGTGCCTCGGCGGCGCGCATCGCGGCCCGTACCTCGTCCAGCCCGCGCGCCGACAGCACCCGGTCCATGGCCAGCCCGGACAGGTCGCCGGCCCGTGAGTCCTGCGGGAGATAGCCGATCGTCCCGGCCCGGCGCACCGTGCCGCCCGCGGGCAGCGCCTCCCCGGCGAGCACCCGTGCTAGCGTCGTCTTGCCCGCGCCGTTCCGGCCCACCAGGCCGATTTTGTCGCCGGGGGCTACCTGGAAGCTCGCGGCCTCGAGCAGCAGCTGCGCGCCCGCGCGCAGTTCGAGGCCGCCTGCCACGATCACGAGAACCCACTCCCCGCACGCTTCCGGTATCCGAATCCCGAGCAGCCCCGCATCCCCGGGGCGCGGCAGTTAGGGCAGCGGCGATGTCGGGCACGGCGGCATGCCGCAAGGGTACCCGAGCCCCTCCCGCCCACGCGAAGCCTTAACCCGCGGGCCAGCAGGGTGGGTCCCCCGCCAGCAGGGTGAGTCCCCCGCCAGCAGGGTGGGTCCCCCGCCAGCAGAGTGGGTCCCCCGCCAGCCGCCCGGTTCCCCCCGCAACCTCCCCTCGCGGGGGATGTGCCCCGCCCGCAGGCCGGCCTACGGTGGCGGCTCACCGCAGCACAGCGCCCGGGACCGCGGGGCGGAGGCGAGGACCACGACCATGCCGGACAAGCTCATGCGGCTGTGGCGTCATGCCCAGGGCGAGGCGCGGCGGCCGGTGATGCTTGCCATCGCCGGCGACAGCGCCGCGGGCAAGACCACGCTGACCAGGGGCATCGCCGAGACCCTGGGTGCGGACCGGGCGACCGCGCTGTGCGTGGACGACTACCACCGTTACGACCGGGCGCAGCGCCGTGACGTGCCGTTCACCGTGCTGCACCCGGACTGCAACTACCTCGAGGTGATGGAGCAGCACCTGCAGCTGCTGGCCCTCGGCCGGCCCATCCTCAAGCCGGTCTACGACCACTCCACCGGTGAGCTGGTCCGCCCGGTGCTGGTCGAGCCGCGCGAGTTCGTCATCGTGGAGGGGCTGCTCCCGCTGCACACCAAGCTGGCCCGGGCATGTTTCGATATCACCGTCTACCTGGACCCGCCGCAGGAGATCCGGCGGAAGTGGAAGATCCGCCGGGACTGCGCCGAGCGCGGGTACACCCCCGAGGCGGTGCTGGCCGAGCTGGACCGGCGCGAGCCGGACTCCGCGGCGTTCATCCGCCCGCAGCGGCAGTGGGCCGACATCGCGATCAGGTTCGCCCCCGTGGCCGGGCACGAGGCACAGCCGGGCGACGCTCTGCTCGATGGCACCCTACCGGGCGGCGATGGCTCGCTGTCCGCGGAGATGCTGCTCCGCCCGACCATCGGCCACCCCGATCTGTCCCACGTGCTCACCGACGATGACCGGCGCACGGTTCACCTGAAGCTGATCAGGGACGCCGGCCGCCCGGTGGACGCGCTGCACGTGCACGGGCATGCGCCCCGCGAGGACAGCCGGATCGTGGAGAAAGCGATCTGGGAACAGCTGTCGTTCGACCACGGCACGCTGCTGCCGGACACACTGGGCCAGTACGCGCCGGGCCAGCGGAGCGAGGCGCTGGCCATCGCCCAGCTGCTGCTGCTCTGGCACCTGCTGGAAGCGCGGGCGTGACCGGGCAGGGCGTGTACGGGTACTTTTCCAGGCATGAACGGGCAGCGTCCGCCGATGCGGCTGGTGATCGTCGACGACCACCAGATGGTCCTCGACGGCCTCAAGGCCATGCTGCGCCCCTATGCCGGCCAGGTGGAGGTGGCCGGCGAGGCCAGCGACCCCGCCGAGGCCGCCGGCCTGGTCGCCCGGCTGGAGCCGGACGCGGTGCTGCTCGACGTCCGGCTGCGCGGCGCGTCCGGGCTGGACCTGTGCTCGGACATCCTGGCCGCCTGCCCGGCCACCAAGGTGGTGTTCCTCACCGTCTACGACGACGAGCAGTACCTCTACCAGGCGCTGCGGGTCGGCGCGGCGGGGTTCCTGCTGAAGCGGATCCGCGGCGGCGAGCTCGTCGAGTACCTGCGCCGCATCGGCGACGGTGAGGTGCTCATCGACCCGTCGCTGGCCGGCCGTGTGGCGCTGTCGGCGGCCCGGCTGCACAGCGGCGAGTTCTGGCCGGGCGCGCACCTCGGGCTCACCCAGCGGGAGAGCGAGGTGCTGTCGCTGCTCGTGGCCGGGCTGTCCAACCGGGCGATCGCGGCGAAACTGGTGGTCAGCGACGAGACCGTGAAGACCCACTCGCGGGGCATCTACCGCAAGCTCGGCGTCTCCGACCGGGCCGCGGCGGTCACCGTGGCACTGCGCGAGGGCGTGTTCCATTGACCGGCGGCCGGCTGGGCGGTGTGGATGCCGAGCGCGAGGCCCAGTTGCTGTTCCGGGTCATCGACACCATCTCCGCGGGCCTGGACCTGGGCCGGATGCTCCAGGGCGTGGCCACCCTGGTGACCGAGACCACCGTGACCGACGTGTGCTTCGTGCACCTGCTGGACGAAAAGGGCCGGGTGCTCCGGCTGCACGGCGCCACCCCGCCGTTCGACGGCCTTGTCGGGAAGATCGAGCTGGCGGTCGGCGAGGGGGTGTCCGGGTGGGTCGCCGAGCACGGTGAGCCCGTTGTGATCACCGACGACAAGACCGCCGACCCCCGCTACCGCTACATTCCTGCGCTGCGCGGCGAGGAGTTCACCTCGATGCTGTCGGTGCCGATCGTGACCCCGCTCGGGCACCTGGTCGGCGTGCTCAACGTGCACACCCGGGCCCGGCGCGAGTTCACCGGAGCCGACGTGGAACTGCTCCGGTCGGTGGCCGGCCTGGTCGCGGGCGCGATCGAGAACGCCCGGCTGCACCGCAGGCTGGCCGAGCGGGAGGAGGCGCTGGAGAGCTTCGCCGAGCGGATCGTGCAGTGGCAGGAGCGGGAGAGCCGCCGCCTGGCCGGGGAGATCCACGACGGGATCAGCCAGCGGATCGTCAGCCTGTTCTTCCACCTGTCCGCCGCCGCCGACGCGATCACTGCCGACCCCGCCGTCGCGGCCGAGCAGGTCGCCCGGGCCCAGGAACTGGCCGCCGCGGCCCTGGACGAGACCAGGTCGGCGATCGCCGGGCTGCGCCCGCCGGTGCTGGACGACCTGGGCCTGGCGGCCAGCCTGGAAAGCCTCGGCCACTCCTTCCCCGGCCTGGACGTCCGGATCGAGGCCGACGACCTGGCGATGGCCGGGCATGTGGAGACCGCCGTGTACCGGACGGCGCAGGAGGCGCTGCAGAACGCGGCCAAGCACGCCGCCGCCGAGTCGGTGCTGATTCGGCTGTCCCGGCACGCCGGGCGTGCCGTGCTGGAGGTCAGCGACGACGGCACCGGGTTTGACCCGGGAGCGGTGCAGCACCAGGCCGGGGCCACGATGCCGCCGACCGGGCTCGGCCTGGCCGGCATGCGGGAACGGGCCGAGCTGCTCGGCGGGACGCTGGAGCTGACCAGCGCGCCCGGCCGCGGCACCACGGTCCGGCTGGCCGTCCCGTTCACTCCCCGGAGGAGTCCCGGCCCGGGCCCAGCCCTCCCCGGAACACCCGGCTGGCCCGCACGTCGGCAGCGCTGATCTCCATCAGGTCGTCCCTGGCGATCACCCCTCCGGCGGCGACCAGCCGCCGCGCCTGGCGCAGCCGCAGCCGGTCGATCGCGTTGCGGATGCTGCGCGCGTTGGCGAACCGGGGCTGTGCCATCCGCAGCCGCACGTACTCGCCGAACGCCTCCCGTGCCTCGCCGGTCATCCGGTACTGCTCGGTTTCCAGCATCTGCTCCGCGATCAGCAGCAGCTCGTCGAGGGTGAAGTCGGGGAAGTCGATGTGGTGCGCGATACGCGAGGCCATGCCGGGGTTGGACCGGAAGAAGACGTCCATCCGGTCGGCGTAACCGGCCAGGATGACCACCAGGTCCTCCCGGTGTGCCTCCATCACCTGGAGCAGGATCTCGATGGCCTCCTGGCCGTAGTCCCGCTCGTTCTCCGGCCGGTACAGGTAATAGGCCTCGTCGATGAGCAGCACCCCGCCCATGGCACGCTTGAGCACCTCTTTGGTCTTCGGCGCGGTGTGGCCCACGTACTGCCCGACCAGGTCGTCGCGGGTCACGCTGACCAGCTGCCCGGTGCGCAGGTATCCCAGCTCGCGCAGCAGTTCCCCGACGCGGGCGGCCAGCGTGGTCTTCCCGGTCCCGGGGGCGCCCGTAAAGCACATATGCAGGCTTGGGCGCGACGACGCGAGGCCGTAATCCCGCCTCAGCCGGTCGACCAGCAGCAGCGCGGCGACCTCGCGGACCCGGTCCTTGACCGGGGCCAGCCCGACGAACTCGGCGTCGAGCCGGTCCAGCAGCGCGGCGATCCGCAGCGCCTGCTCCTGCGCGGCCAGGTCGACCTCGGCGTCCGGCGGGAGCGGCGGCGGCGTCCCCTCGGCGCCCGGCTGCGGCGGCTCCGGCCCGGGGGCCCCCGGCCGGGGCATGGCGAACCCGCGCGGCGCGGGCTGGGGTGGGGCACCCATCAGCCGGCCCGTGCCCCGTTCTGCTGCGAAGATCCATCGGCGTAACGATTTCCGCGTGGCCGGTCGGCGGCGTAGGGGTGCAGCGTGTAGCGGAGCCGGCGATCCGCGGACTCCTGCCGGTCCAGCCGGAATCCCGGCTCCTCGGCGGGGCGGCCGACGATGAACGACAGCGCGGTGGTCTGGCGGCCCAGGCTCGCGTCGTACGCGGTGACCCGCACGTAGTGGCCAGGGCAGGCGGCCCGGCAGGCGTGCATCTCGGCCATCGCGCCGGCCGGGTCGGCGAGGCCGAACATCGGCAGCCCCCACATCTCCCACAGCACGTTGCGCGGGTGCGGGTCGTCGGTGAACTCGACCGCCACCGCCCAGCCCCGGGCCTGCGCATAGCCGATCTGGGCGGCGATCTCGTCGTCGGTGAGGTCGGGCAGGTAGGAAAAGGTGCCCTGGGTGATCCGCATTGCTGCTCCGTGTCGTTGGCCGTTGGTGTTCTCAGGGCCGGCGGGAGTGAAGAGCGCCCTGGGTGATCCGCATTGCTCTCCCGGATGCTCCCCGGTCAGGCCGTGGGCGTGGCCACGACGTCCGGGGTGTCGGTGGACTCGTAGTTGAAGGTGACCTCGCCCCAGGTGTCCAGGGCGACCTGAAGCGGCTGGCAGCGGCGCGCGGCGGCACGCAGGATGTCCTCGCCCTCGCCGAGGAAGTCCCGGCCCTCGTTGCGCGCCTTGATCATCGCCTCGGTGGCGACCCGGTTCGCGGTGGCGCCCGCCGCGATGCCCAGCGGGTGGCCGATGGTGCCGCCGCCGAACTGGAGCACCACGTCCTCGCCCAGGTAGTGCAGCAACTGGTGCATCTGGCCGGCGTGGATGCCACCGGACGCGACCGGCATGGTGCCGGGCATGGAGCCCCAGTCCTGGTCGAAGTAGATCCCGTTGCCCGGGCTGGCCGGCACCCGCGCCTGGCGCAGCGTGTCGTAGTAACCGCGCACGTTCGCCGGGTCGCCCTCCAGCTTGCCGACCACGGTGCCGGCGTGGATGTGGTCCACCCCGATGAGGCGGCACCACTTGGCGATGACCCGGAAGCTCACCCCGTGCGACTTCTGCCGGGTGTAGGTCGAGTGCCCGGCGCGGTGCAGGTGCAGCAGCACGCCGTTGCGGCGCGCCCACCGGGCCATCGAGTGCAGCGCCGTGTACCCGACGGTGAGGTCCACCATGACGATGACGCTGCCGAGGTCCTTGGCGAACTCGGCCCGCTCGTACATGTCCTCCATGGTGGCGGCGGTGACGTTGAGGTAGTGGCCCTTGATCTCGCCGGTGCGCTCCTGTGCGCGGTTCACCGCCTCCATGGTGAACAGGAACCGGTCCCGCCAGCGCATGAACGGCTGCGAGTTGATGTTCTCGTCGTCCTTGGTGAAGTC
>Ga0070730_10004847_pt1 | contig 11705 bp, 12 predicted proteins | sample Coa_R1_3_FD_66447 | JGI IMG/M metagenome (GOLD analysis project Ga0070730, IMG submission 66447) | Surface soil microbial communities from Centralia Pennsylvania, which are recovering from an underground coalmine fire - Coalmine... | ecosystem: Environmental > Terrestrial > Soil > Unclassified ... | reverse complement strand
CCGGTACGATGTCGGGGCGAGCCGGGTCCTGGTTCAGCCCGGGCCGCGCGGGTGTAGTTCAATGGCAGAACGTCAGCTTCCCAAGCTGATAGTGCGGGTTCGATTCCCGTCACCCGCTCCACTAGAAATCCGCAGGTCAGCGCCGTAATCCCGCGTCTCACGTCTCTCGTCATGAAGCCTTGTTCCGTGCGCGTGCCCGTTGTGTGCCCGATGAGCCGGTGAGCAGGCTCAGTTCTTGCTCGGCCAGCTTGCTCATACCGTCAGCGATGAGGCGGTCCCGCTCGGTGGTGCGGTGCTGGTAGATCAGGGCGGCGCGGGTGGTGCTGTGACCCATGCGGCCCATCAACTCTCGGAGGCTGGCGCCGGTCGCGGCGGCGAAGTGGTTGCCCGCATGGCGGAGGTCATGGAAGTGGACGCCAGTGAGCCCGGCTGACGCGGTGGCCCGCCGCCAGGTGCGGGTGAAGTTGGGCCGCCGCAGTGGCGCGTTCTTGGGGCCGATGAACAGCAGATCATCGCTGCCGCCCTGGGTGAAGTTCTCGATATGTGAGGCGATTTCGGGGAGCAGAAACGAAGGGATGGAGACGACGCGCTTGCCAGCCTCGGACTTGGGCGGGCCGGTAATGCGGGAGCCGTCGATCAGTTCCACGACGGAGGCTTCTATGTAGACCGTTGCGCGGGTCAGGTCGATATGGCGCAGGCGCAGCGCGGCCAGCTCGCCCCAGCGCAGGCTACAGAACGCCGCGAGCAGAACCAGCAGCCGATGACGTGGGTCGATCGCGTCGGCCAGGTCGAGCACCTGACGAATGGTGAGCACCGGGCGCTCGGGTGACTTCTCCTGCCCTGCGCCCTTGATCCGGCACGGGTTGCGGCGGATCATCCCGTCGTCTACGGCGGTGTTGAGAATGGCTTTGAGCAGCCGGTACGCCTTGGCGACCGTCACGTCGCCGACGCCGGAATCGAGCAGCGTCTTGCGCCACTTACGCACGCGAGGTTCGGTGATCTCCTGGACCACGAGCGCGCCGAGCACCGGGGACAGGTGCAGCCGCACGAGCCCTTCGTACAGTTGCTTGGTCTTGGGCCGCAGGTTCGGTCGCTCGGCCACCCATGCCTTCGCGTAGTCAGCGAATGGCACCCGCCCGCAGTCGGGGTTGAGCCATTCGCCCCGTACAGTGAGCGTTTTTCATCCTTCGATCTCGTGGGCCTGAAGTACGTGGATGGCTTTGGCGAGTTGCCCGGCTTTCCAGGGGCAGCAGCGGAGTTTACGCAGGATGCGCCAGGTTTTGAGCTGGGCGTTGGCGCGCTCGCCGGGGCTGCGTAGCTTGACGTGGGCACGGTTGGCGGCCTTCTGCGATTCCGGCTTGTTCTTCCCCTTGTAAGGGGTGCGGATGTGGTCCCCGCCGCCGTAGTAGCCCTTGTCCGCCAGTACCACCAGCCCCGCGGCGGCCAGTTCGCGCACGATGCCCCAGATCCGGGCGGCGGTCAGGTCGTGGACGGCGCCGGTCAGCGGCCCCGACACCCAGAGGATGTCCCCGTCTGGGCTGGCGATGACCTGCAAGTTCATCCCGTGCCGGCGGTGCTTGCCGGAGTAGAACGGCCGGTCCGCGGCGACGCGATCGATGGGGATTAACGTGCCGTCGATCACCACATAGGCATGCCCTGCCTTATTGGCCTTGCGCAGGGCCTTGTGCAGCTTGGGGGAACGGGCCGCCAGCAGGGCCACGGTCTCGCCGGCATACCGCCAGGCGGTGGCGGTGCCGATGCCGAACCCCGCGGCCAGTTCGGCGAATGTCTCGCCTTTGCGCAGGTAGGCCAGGGCCAGCAGCGCCTGCTGGGAAGGGTGAGCTTGCGCCAGGGCGAGCCGATCTGCGCCCTGCGGCGGCGGATGATCCCGGCGGTGTAGATCAGGGTCTGGCGAGACAGCGGCAGCGCGGCAGGGTAGAACAGCATGGAAGCCCCTTGGCGGAAGATGCGGATCTTGGTCGATCGCGTCATCTACCAGGGGCTTCGCTACGTCATCAAGCCGACACGCCGCTCATGGCCGGGGCATACCAGCAGCCATCCCAAGATCAGGATGAAAAAGGCTCAATCTCGGCCTCGGTCAGTGTCAGCCATCGCTCGGCATCGGCCTTGGCCGCGAACGTGCGCGGGGCGGGACGGTCGATGTCGTCAGGCCCTTTGTAACGTGCTTGCCAGCGGCCAGAAGGCAAGCGGCGTACTCTGCCGAAGCGGCGTTTGCTGGCCATCAGGCGGCCCTTCTTGGGTGCGGTGAGGTCATGGGTTCCACGAGCCCGGCCGCTATGAACTCACGCAACGCGGACTCAGGGATGCGGACGTGCCCTCGCTTGCCGCTCTCGCCCAGGCGGACGAAGCGGATGCGACGCTCAGCGATGAGCCGCCGGGGGAATCGCTCGGATGTGCCAAGCAACTCCGCAGCTTGGGCGACGGTGAGCAGTTGATCGTTCTCAGGCAACGTCGTCCACCTCCTCCCGGTGTGGGCTGCCGCGCTGAGCAGGAGGCGGAGGGTCCGGCGAGCCGGGAGGGATGGCGGGCTCATGGCCTCGCCCGGCGAACTGCCATCGGGCGATGACGAGCGTGCTGTCCGGGTCAAGATCAGGCAGTAGCCCGGCGGTTATGGCCTGCTCGCGCTGGTGCTGGGAGCGATCGGCACGGAGGGAACCGAGGGTGATCGAATAGGCGCGGCTTTTGGTGGAGAAGTGGCCACGGAATCCGAGCATGTGCGCCCAGGCGGTCAGCCGCAGGTCTTCCAGTCCGGGGAGCTTGCCGAGACGGAGGCATTCGGCGATGAGGCGGCGAGCGTGGTCGCGGATGGGCAGGTCGGCGAGCTTGTCACCGGGGGTGAGGCGGCGGTCAAGGGTGCCAGTGCATTCGGCGGCCTTGGTGGCGTACTTGGCGACGTAGGCAGCGACCCTGGTGTCGGTGAGTTCCCCGGTGGAGGTGATCGGGCGGGTGTCGAGTTCGCGGCCCCAGGCCAAAGTCCGGGCCGGGACGCTCGGTGCGGCGGCGGTCTGGAAGTTGACGCTGCGGGCGGCCTGGTCGATGGCAACGGTCAGAAGGGCGAGAGTCGCCCAGACTGGCGGGGCCGTGGTCGGCCCGGCCCGGCCGTCGAGGCGGATGATGGCGTGGAAGTGGACGACGCCGCGCCGCTGGTATTCGGCGACCTTGGCGTAGGAGACCCGGACCTGGGCGGCGAGCGCCTTGTTGGTCAGCCCGGCCTGACGGGCGAGAGCGCGGCGCAGGCTGATGGTAAAGCGGCGCCACAGTTCGGGAGCCAGCGCGTTGAATAGCACCGCGCCGCTGTAGTCGTAGCAGTCCGGGCACAGCGGCTCACCGAGTCGCGTGTCGTTGCGGGTGTGTTTGACACCGCAGGACATGCGGCGGCCATGGGGACAGGTCCGGCTGTGTCGGCGCGGTCTGCACCGCAGGAGTCGGCCGTCTTTCTCGCGGTGGAGGTGGACCGGGCCGAAGGACGGCGCGGTGAGCGTTGTGAACACGCTTGGATGCTCGGCGACGGTAGCGGGGATGCCCTTGCCGCCGCTCAGCCCAGCGCTGATGACCTGGTAGGTGTCCGCGCGGTAGACCTCGGCGCACGGTGCGCACTGGGACGCCCGGCGAGTCTTGCACGCGATCGGCAGGACCCCGCCGGGCTCGTGGACAGTGGTATAGCGGTGGAGCAGTTCGCCGGTGGCGCCGTCGATGTGATCGACGCGGTCGCGCAGCAGAACCGGTTGCAGGCACCCGCCCGGGTATTGGGGGGCGCCTGCGGTGGGATTGATGGGCAAAGGATGGTCCTCCTCTCGTCGAGCCCTTGCGGGCGGTGGGAGACGAGCGGAGGCAAGCCCCAGCCGGGCGCAGCGGTATCGGGTTCGTTGATCAGCGGTGCTATGCCCATCTGGCCTGGCCAGGGTTGCCTGCCGCTCAAGCGGTGCATTTTGGCGTGTGGCGCTGGCACTGTGACCGGCACCCGGTGACTCACCAGCCCGGCACTTCACGGTCATCCCTCACTACGGGAGGGCGTGTTCGCTATGGGTCCTAACCCATGTCTGGAAGTACCCGTATTAAAGCTCGCTGACACGTACTAAAAGTATCGGTTTGATAACTCGGCTGCGGACACACGTGCTGCCAGGTCGCGTAGCTCGCCTGATGGCGGGTCTTGCATGGTGAGCAGGTCGGAGACGATCTGGCGCACCAGGTCATGAGTCCAGACTTGCTCGGGGGTGATGTCCTCGGCCTGCAGCAACGCCGCGACCGCTTCTTGGACTTGGCGGCGCTGGGCGTGAGCGCGGGCGACGTCGATGAGCATCCTGGCGCGCCGTTCGGGGGACAGGCCGGTGGTGTCCACCGCGGCGGCGGTTCGCAGGGCACGGCCCGCGTCGCCCAGCTCGACGGCAACCGCGATCTCATGCAAGGCCACGTTGGCGGGGCCGAACTCGGTGTTGTAATCGTTGCGCCCCTCACCCAGCCGAGCGGCGATCTGCCTCGCCTGTTCCAGATGACGGTAAGCAGCGTCGGGATCGTTGACACGGGAAGCGGCCACGGCGCGCTGCAATGTCAGTGCTCCCCACAGCGACATGGCCTGTTGGTTACCGTGATCGGCCACCGGATGCAGCGCGTCGGCGGCGGTACGGGCGGTTTCCTCGGCCTGGTCGTAATGCCGAGCGGCCAGGAACACGAACACGAGCCGGAGGGCTCCGGCGGCCACGAGCATCGGGTTGCCAGCCCGTTCGGCGGCGCCCATGGCACGGTCGGCAGCGATCCAGGCCGCCTCGGGTTCGCCGAGTTTGGCCAGCCCGGCGGAACACGCCTGGTAGATCGCAGCCATTAGCTCGAACACTTCCGTACGCCGGGATCCCGTCAGCGTCCTGGCGGCGGTTTCGAGGTCGGGCACCAGGCCGCGCAGCAAGTCGGTCAGGTCGGTGTAGCGACCGGCATGGGTCAACTCCCAGGCCTTGCGGCTCTGGCTGCGGAGCGTGCTCATTGCGGGCGGTCGGCGGCCGTCAAGCATGGCACGCAGCGCATGGGTACCCGATAGCACCAGACGCAGGCCACGGGCGTCCGGTGGTTCCTCGGTCACCGCAGCGACAACCGGCGCCTCGGCAGCCAACTCCGCAAGGGGGACATCGAGCGCGGCAGCGACGGTTTCCAGCACCGACATACGGTCCACCTTGCGCACGCCACGCTCGACCTGAGATACCCAGGCCACCGACCGGCCTATCATTCTCGCCAGTTCCGGTTGCGACAGGCCACGGCGGCGCCGCTCAGCAGCGATCTTCCGCCCAAGAGCTTCCTGGTAGTTTGGAGTGCTCAACCGCCTGTACCCTTGCCGGTTTGCAGGGTCAGCCAGTCGACCTCGGTGCTGGCAAGGTATTGATCCCGCTCGGCGAGGTAGCGGCGGGTATGTGGGGCGGCCTCATGCGCTTCGAATGCGGCCTTGTCCCGGTATAGCTCGTAGAAGATCCGTTGCAGCGGCTGGCCTTCCACCAGGTGTGACGCATAGACAAGAGTTCCGGCCTCGTTAGCCTTGATCGCTTCGATAGTTTCGGCGACCAACCGGTCGTAAGCCTTGGCACTGGCCTGATCCTTGCACGTGAAGCGCACGCATAGACCGAACATCGTTCTCCCTCAAAGTCGCGTGACGCCATGTTCGCACTCGATGTGCTGCGCCAGTACACGAAGTTCCACGTACTTATTGTACGTGGCAGAGATTCTAAGTACGCTCAACGTCGGCAGGCTTCCACGACCAGGCGCAAGTGGCGAGGACCATGCAGACCCCAGCCTCCAGAACGCTCGCAGCACGCACCAGTGCTGTCACCTACCCAGGCAGCATCGAGTACATCAGCGCCGTTCGCGCCGACCTACGCCCATTACTGCGTGACTGCCCTATCGCAGACGATGTGATCCTTTGTGCCTCCGAACTCGCCGCCAATGCCGCCATCCACAGCGGATCGCGCCTGCCAGGCGGCACCTTCACCGTCCTGGCCACGATCAGCCCCGGCGATCATGCCCAGATCGAGGTCGAAGACGGCGGCGGTCCCCGGGTGCCGGAGGTGGGCGACTCGACCGGACATCACGGGCTCGACATCGTGCGCGCCCTTGCTTCTGAGTGGGGCATCGATGGCGACCACACGGCTCGTACCATCTGGGCAAGGTTCGACTGGCCCACTCACGCATAGCCGTGACGGAACGTCCGGAGGGTCCGGGCTCTTGCCTGTGAAGACTTTCTTCACTGTCAATCAAGGGCGCGCTGACGCGCGCCAGGCGGCAGGCCGCAGGGGGCTTGACAAGGGAACCCTCGCGGCGGCCCACCTCGGGCTAGAGCGGGCAGGCCAGAGGCCGCCCGATCGCCGGATAGCTTACGGGCCGCCGCCCCTTGTCAAGCCCCCTGCTCCGTCCGCGCGGGAGTGCCGGACGCCGGTGGTTCAGGCGCGAGGTACGGCGGGACGCCGACCACTAGGACGACGGCCTCAGCGGTGAATGACGGGGGACGGCCCGCGCCGGGGGCGTCGGCAGAAGCCGCGCCCTGCCGGGCGGTGGCCCTACGGGCGCGGCGAGCCGACGCCTGGCGGCCGTCCCCGCTTCCGTAGGCCGGTGGTGGCCCGCCGTTACGCGCCGACCGGGCACCGGCCTCGCGCGGAAAGCAGTGGTTGACGGGGGCGCGGCCGTGCAGTCCGCGTGCAGCAGTGGACTGCCGTAGCCGGTCACCGGGGATCTCCGGCGCCTATCAGCAGGACGGACCAAACTCGGCTCGACCTTCCTCCAGGGACGATGAAGTCTGGACTCTCACGCGTCACCAGGCCGGACGGTAGAGACGCCACACGAGAGTAGGCAGTTGAACATCCTTCAACCCTTCATGTCATAAGTCTGATAACTTGGCACTATGGCGGACTCAGAAATACAAAATGATAACCCTGCCGCGAGGCTGCTCACAATTTTGCATAAGATACAGGAGTATCCAACTAATACCCCTATGGTTCAGGTATTGCCAAGCGTCCTGCATGTTGCGACGCAATCTGCGTTGGTCAGACGAATCGCCGATTTGCTCGATCTCCCTGACCTCATTCGCGAAGACGTGGACAAGCTTGATGAAATTGTGAGCAAGAGTCTGCTACTACAATGGACGCCAGCGATCGAAAAGGCTTTGAACTCGATAGTCTTCCAGCCGTTGAGCCTAGATCAATTCCGTGGGCTCTATACAGGTGCAGACTTGACATCCCTCGCTTTCTGTAGTGACCTTCTGCATCGGCATCTGCCCGAGCAATCCTTGCCAAGCGATGAATTGAACGGGTATGCGATCCGGGTTGGCGAACTCCTAGAAGAGATCGAACAAGATGAACAAATAGATAGGGAGCTTAAAGAGTTCCTTTTGAAGCATCTTCGCAGTATAAGGCGAGCCCTAGACGGCGCTGCCACATGGGGAACTAAGCAGGTGAGAGTGGCGGTTGCTGGAACTATCGGAGACATTATCCTCAGCCCTCAGATTGTAACCAAGTCCAACAATAGCCCGGAGACTTGGACTAAAGTTATCAGTGTTCTTAACGTAATCGCGGCAGCACTCTCTTTCGGGACGGCGAGCCTGCAAGCTATAGAAGCAAGTGCGCCATCACAGCCAAAGACTGAGGTTGTAGTTGTCACCGAACAGCATTCGTCACGTACACCTACCACACTCTCCGGCCAGCCCCAATCAGGTGATCTACGCAGGCCCGAGGCGGGTTCAGCGCAACACAGGGAAGGCCGGAGGACTGGGTAACCACAGAGGTGCCCTGGCCGGATTTTGGCCGCACAATGACGCTCAACGTTGCCATCTACTGCGTATCGGTGAACGGCATTCCGCCAGGTCAACCGGCATATGAACTGGTGGGGGACATGCCTGAAACAGGCTACGGATCAGAGGCTATGCCTCGGACGAACGGGTAGGGCCGATGAGGTGTGTCAGGTCGGCATCAGAGTTGGCCTGATATTCCTCCTCGGTCAGGAGGGCCAACCTCCCAGAGCCGGGTTAGCCGCGCCGAACATAGAGCGGCGTAGCGCGAGGATGCCGACGATAGGCCAGGCCCCGCTCCGTGAGCCGTTTGACGACGTCGGCGCGAAGCATGTGCAGCCGACTGAACTCTTCGTTCGTCAAGTCCGCTGCCTGACACCACCAGGACGCGATGCCTTCCCGGAAGATCAGCCATCCGTCCGGTGTGGGGTCCGCAGCGTGTTCTAGCGCGTACAGATGGGTCTGCTTCGCCAGATCGGCCATAAGGTCGTCTCGCAGATGACGGCCCCGGACCTGAGCGTGGCCTTGCTCATCCTCGTTCCGGAGAGCCTCGCGCAGTAGATCCTCAACTGGCTGCATCCCCGCCGCCTCCTCCAGCATGTAAAGACAGCAGCCCCGTGCCACATCCGTGCCAGAACGGGCCTGCGCTTAGGGTAACTGGCGGTCACTCAGGGGACGTGCGCGGGGGCGGTGACCTGGTTTCAGGCCGCTAGCGGTCCTGGCCGAACAAACCTGATAAGGAATGAGGTCATCAGGCGACCCTAGTGCGGGGGGAGACATGGCGGAGAAGATCACGCGGACACTACCGGACAGGCTGGATCCTCCTCGATGCCTCGGCTGGCCCGCCTGGCGGCCCTGCCAAGTCACTCTGTCCGCTGGGGGGTAGGCGAGTGATTGCGGACACCCCCTGGCAACGGGCAGGGGTTGAGGACGTCGCTCGCGTGCTCGCACCAGGCCGCTACCCAATGTCCGCTAGGCGCTCGTTTAAGGACAGCGGCCGGTTTCGTGTGGCACAGTTGGCCGTCCCGAACCCTGGTCGTCAGATGGGACACCGCGGGTAGGCTGATCGCCGACAGGCGACAAGTCGGCTCACGGCAGCGGCCAAGGCAACCGCCTCAGAGCGTCACGCGCTTTCACGACAACAGCCCTCGACATCAGGAGCAACAGGCATGAGCGTTGCTGATGTGAGCGTTGCTGTTGCCGCTGCCGCGTTCGCGGTGAGCCTGAGCACGTTCCTGATCAATCGCCGCAGAGATCGGCGCGATCTCTTCTTGCGCCTGCACGAGCGCCTAGCATCCGTCGACCAGCAGCGCGGCAGGTGGCTAATCCACGAGAGGCTGGGACGCCAGCACAAGCGGGTCGAAGATCTCAGCGACGATTACGAGGCAATCAACAACGCACTGGCCACGCTCAACATCGGTTGCTTCTACTACGTGCGCCGGTACATCAGCCGTAAAGACTGGCTGGAAATATGGTCCGTGCCGATCGTACGCGCGATTGATGCCGCACAGCCGTTCCTGGCTTATCGCGACGCCCTGGTCGGGGGCGCCCGAACTTGGCCAGAGATGCGTCAGTTCGCTGCTGACGCCAGGAAATATCTTCAACAACGTGGGCGGGAAGCCGAGCTTGCTGACCATTCGGTCACCGAGAGTCTGCCCGGTTCAGGCGATTAGCGGATGTGATCGGATCAAAGTGGTCACGCGACTCGTCCTCGCTCGATCGCCCGCGCGGGCGTGCGGCCTGGCCGACCCGCTCGCCTAGTTCGCCGGAACGCACCTCGGCAGTCCGTCGCAGAGCTTGATTTTGGCCATATAACGCTGCGCAACAAGGGAAGACAACGCGAGCTAACGAGAACCATCTTGGCTGGCCAGCCGCCAAGTGCCCAGGTCGCTGGTCCACACAGCACAATCTACGGATCAGAAGACCAGGGGTCCGGGTCCTGATGTGAGTAACCAACCGAGTAACGACCGCCCTCGACAGCGAGTAACGACCGCCCTCGACAGTGGCATACGCCCGTGGACGTCGGCGGACCATGCGCCGTAGCTCATGAACAGGTTGCGAAAGTATGAACGCGTGCCGACATTCGCTGATAAGGAAGAGGTCTGTGGTTCAAGTCCACATAGCCCCACCAGCCATAAAATGATCTAGGCCCAAGCTGCCTACAGCCATTCAGGCGGCAGCTTACTCGATTCTGAGAGTTGTTCGCCGGGGGGCCCAGTAGCGAATATCAGCCGAATTGCTTTCCTACGGATATAGCCCTCTGCCAGAAGTTCGACCGTTAGCGTGGGCATTTCCCCGACGCGATGCAATCCTTGCAGATTGAGCATCGGGAGGCGCCGTTTCATTCCCCCATGAATTGAACGCATCGGGCCACCGTCCCACTGGATTGCTGTAAAGTTCTTGATCCCGCCTCCTATATCAGTCCAGTCAATTTGTGTCCATCTCCCGTCTACCGCGTAATGCTCCTGACGAATCCCCGCGTTATGGAGCCGCACGATAACAGCCGGATTGCGGGCAGAGTATTTGCTCGTATTGTGCAAGGAAATACTAGTTTGTGAGATTTCACCCGCTACCGAGCCATGCAAGTCGCGGCTCTCTCGTGCAATGGTCAGGACATTCGGCGGGAGGTCGGCAAATTGAACCTTGAATTTGAGGTCAGGAGGACCTGTTGCGACAGCGTAAGCTCTCAGCGCGACAAGTCCCGCAAAAACTGCTAGCGCCAGGGTTCCTGCCCCAAGCCAGTTAGAGATTACGGCAAGCCGGTCATCATGCTTTGATGATGACCATATCAGCACGATGATCAGGACCGTCAGCACCGTGCCGAAAAGCAATAAAGTAGAAACAGCCAGCAGCACACGGCGACTTAGTTGTGGGTCAATACGTACTTTATCGCCTGGCAGGATGGGAGCATCCTTTCCTCTATGTGACCACATGCGGCCAAGCGTAGTGTAGGTCCGCCGTCGCTAGGGAACATGCCCGAAACACTCCACGGATCAGAAGGTCGGGCCGATCTCGTTGCGTGCCCGCTACGTGCCCGATGGGTTGGTGACTGGGGGTGCTTCGCGGACACTCACGGACAGGCCAGCACATCGGTCCATCTGCGACGATGCGGATGAGCCACATCCCTGCACTCATTCCCAAGCTGATAGTGCGGGTTCGATTCCCGTCACCCGCTCTCACCGTCACCCGCTTTCACCACAAAGGCCCAGCGCGGCAGGTCAGTCCGGGCGGGTCACGCGGATCTTGGACTGTGGGTGGGGGAGGCTCTCCCAATCCTCCATGAGCCGAGCATTCAGGCCGTATTTCTCGGCGAGCCCGATCAGGGTCTCAGCGCGGTAGTAGAAGTCCTCCCGCAAGACATGGTGTTCCGGGCCTTCGGTCCGGTCGAACGTGAAGTCGAAGATGCCATCCCGCGTCATGACCCGGCCGACGTGGGCCATGCACTGGTCGATGACCTGGATCGGTGAGTGCGAGAAAACGCTGTGTGCGTGCACGACGTTAAACCACTCCGGCGGCAGGAACCCGAACTTCAGGTCGCTAACCACCACCAGGTACGGAAGCTTGGCCTGGAGACGGTATTCGGTGACCGTCTCCTGCGCGGCGGCCAGGATTTCTGGTGAGATATCGATCCCGTAGTAGTGCCCGGAGTGGAGATAGTCGATGAGGAGCCGCCCGGCCCGCAGGTTGCCGCAGCCGATGTCCAGCATGCGGTCGCCGGGCTGGAGGCCGTGCCCGATCAAGTAGTCGAACTGGAGCTGGCCGAGCTGCAGCCAGGACTCGCGGGTGTGGCTGCCGACCGCGCCGGCGCTACTGCGGGCGGTGTCGGACTTCATCACCGCGCGGTAGTAGCTGACGTGGTCGGCTGACTTCAGGCCGATGAGCGCGTCCCGGCCCCGCCGGCGCGCGTACGGGAACACGCGCCCCGGAT
>Ga0070730_10004845_pt1 | contig 11706 bp, 7 predicted proteins | sample Coa_R1_3_FD_66447 | JGI IMG/M metagenome (GOLD analysis project Ga0070730, IMG submission 66447) | Surface soil microbial communities from Centralia Pennsylvania, which are recovering from an underground coalmine fire - Coalmine... | ecosystem: Environmental > Terrestrial > Soil > Unclassified ... | reverse complement strand
CAGCGTGGGGGCCGTCGACGGCAGCACGATGCCGTGCGCCAGCGCCATGGTATTTTCTTGGATCAGGGCCCGCGCCGGCTGGAGCCGCCAGGGCGCATGGTGGATATCGCAGCGATAGAGCCGGCCTTGGCGGTCGGCGCTGTAGTAGCAGTAACGTTCGGTCAGCCAATGGGCCAGGCTGCCGGGCGGGGCGCGAAAGGGGGCGGCTGTCGGGCGGTAGCTGGCCGAGAAGCGCGCCGGGGGCGCCGGGGGCGCGGTACGCCGGCTGCTAAAGCTGATGCCGTCTGTCCGGCGCTGGAAGGCAATGGCCGCCGGGAAATAGGCCAGGCGGAACCAGGGGCGCGCCAGGGCGATAGCCAGGCGGTTATCGGCATCCAAGCTCAGGAAATGCACCCCTGGCCGGCCATGATGGTGGACATAGGTCCGCACATTGATCTCCGGAAAGGCCGCGACGAAGGGCACAGCCGGGCAGCCGCGCAGGCGCACCCCGCTCAAGCGAAATACCACCAGGCCAATCCAGGCCTGCCCGCCAAACAGGTCGATCGTGAGATCGGCAGGAACCAGCGGCCGCAGCACATCGACGGGCATCGGCCAATGGGCGAAAAGCAGGTTATGCCAGGTCTGCGTCATAATCCACGGCCCGGCGGGTAGCGGCCAGGGGCGATGCTCTACAGAGCTCAACGGGTTCATGCAAGGACCTTTCCGGGCCAACGGACGGGCTGCCGGCCCTGTTCGCCAGCCGCAAGGGTTTCGCGATGGCGTAGCGTTTGATTTCAATTATAGATCCAGATTACTGAATTGTCAATACTTTCACTAATTAATGAAAATAACTGGATTAAGGGCCGCGTTGACAAGAGCAAAATCGGCCCGTTATAATCAGGGTTGGCGAGGCGCGAAGAGCGATCGTTATAGTCCGGTGCGCGGCTCAGGAGCAGGAGAGTGGATTGCAGCTTAACATAACTAAAAAGGCAGAAGCAAAAGCCTTACCCGCCGCGCTGCGGGCCAGTGTGGTGATCCCGGCGTATAATGCCGCCGCCGGCTTGCCGGCCGGGTTGGCGGCCCTCCAGCAGCAGACCTATCCGGCCGATCGGCTGGAGGTGATCGTCGTCGACGATGGGTCGACGGATGCCACGGCGGCCGTCGCCGCGGCCGGGGGGGCGCGCGTGCTGCGCCAGGATAACCGGGGCCCGGCCGCCGCCCGCAACCGCGGGGCGCGCGCGGCCCAGGGCGCGATCGTGCTGTTTACCGACGCCGACTGCGTGCCCACCCCGACCTGGGTGGCCGCGATGCTGGCGCCGTTTGCCGACCCGGCGGTGTCCGGCGTCAAAGGCGCGTACCGCACCCGGCAGCGGAGCCTGGTCGCCCGCTTCGCCCAGGCCGAATTTGAGGACCGCTACCAGCTCCAATCGCGGGGCGCGACGATCGACGTCGTGGATTCGTATGCGGCGGCCTTCCGGCGTGATTTTTTCCTGGCGGCCGGCGGCTACGACGAGCGCTTTTGGACGGCGACCACCGAAGACACCGAGTTATCGTACCGGCTGGCGGAGGCGGGGGCGCGCCTGGTTTTCGCCCCGCAGGCCATTGTCTATCATACCCATCCGGCAACCCTCCGCCGGTATCTCCAGGTGAAGTTTGCCCGCGGCTATTGGAAGCTGGTAGTGTACCGGATGCACGCCGGCAAAGCGCTGACCGATTCCTATACCCCCCAGGTCATGAAGGCCCAATCCGCGCTCGTCGGGGCCTTGCTGGCCCTGGCGCCCCCAGCGGCCGCCTGGCGCCCGTTGCGGCGCGTGTGGCTGGCGCTGGCCGCGATCCTGCTGGTCTCTACCTGGCCGTTCACCGCTTTCGTGGCGCGGCGAGATCTGCCCGTGGCCTTCTGCACGCCCGCCATCGTGATCCTGCGAGCCCTTGTGATCGGCGCCGGCTCCGCGGCGGCCTTACTCGGCCTGGGCCGGGGGCTGGCCGGGGATCGCCCCCGCCCGGCGCCGGCGCTCGGGGCGGAATTGGCTCCTGCGCTGGTCGAGCCGGTGCTGGCCGGGCAGGAGGGCCGCTGAGATGCAAGGTGCCACCCAGGAATGGCCATCGCTGGACGAACGGACCCCCTCCTATCCCTCCCTACCTGCCGCGCCGGCCCCGTCTCCCTGGCGCCCGGTCCCCGCTACCGACCAGGGCGCGGCCCGTGCTCTGCGGTCGGCGGTTCGCCGGCGGCGGGTTTTGCTGTTGACCACGGCGCCCGGCACGGCGCCGGCCGGCCGGCCCGCCGGGCTAACGCCGGCGGATGTCGTCGTCGGCACCCTGGCGCTGGACACGGCCCCGCCGCGCGCCCTGCCTCGCCTGATCGCCCGCAGCCGGGCAGACCGACTGGTCGTCTTACTCTCCGAACACGCGCCGGTTGCGCTGCGTGATCCGATCCTGACGCTGCATCGCTGGGGGCTGCCGGTGCAGATTGTGCCCTGGAGCCCGCTGCGACGCGGGGCCGCCGGCCCGGCCCGCGAGCGCTATCGTGTGCCGTTACACCCCCGGGAGGCGCGACGCAAACGGCTGCTTGATCTGGCCCTGACGATCCCAGCGCTGGTCGTCGCGCTGCCGATCATGCTGGTTTGCGCGCTGATCATCCGCTGGGATTCGCCCGGGCCGGCCATCTTCCGCCAGCGGCGGTTCGGACTCCAGGGCGCGGCTTTCCAGATGTACAAGCTGCGGACCATGTATCATCAGCCGGAAGCCGTAGAGGCGTCCCAACGGCCCGATCCCGCGCCGCATGCGGTCCCGGCCGACCTGTTCTACAAGCTGCCCGACGATCCGCGCATCACGCGGGTGGGCCGCTTCCTGCGCCGGACGAGCCTCGACGAGCTGCCGCAGCTCTTCAATGTGCTGCGGGGCGAGATGAGCCTGGTGGGGCCCCGCCCGGCGCTCCCCTGGGTGGTGGAGTACTTTGGCGCCTGGCAGCTGGCGCGCTTCGCCGTGCCGCCGGGCATGACCGGCTGGTGGCAGGTGACCGGCCGCAGCAACAACCCGCTGCACCTGAGCACCGACACCGATCTCTATTACCTCGACCACTACTCGCTCTGGCTCGACCTGCGTATCTTGGCCCGCACGGTGCTGACCGTCTTGCGCGGCACGGGGGCGTATTGAGTTTTGAGTTTTGAGTTTTGAGTTTTGAGTTTTGCGCGTAGCGGGGCCGTAGGCACAGCTGTGGCCAAGTCCGCTGGCTGCGGGCGAGTGCGGCCATTGTCATTCTGAACGAAGTGAAGAATCCGTCTTTGACCCGGGGAGACGGACTCTGCGCGACGCTCAGAGGGACACGATCCCGACTTGGCCACAGCCGTGGGGTTGGCGGCACCTTGTAGGGGCCCGGCGTGCCGTGCCTATATACATCAACCTCAGCGCGCGGCAGGGTCGTGGGGCGAGACGCCTAGCGGCTAAAGCCGCGGCTACGCAGACGAAGCCCGCCTACGCGGGCTGACGGGCGGCCCGCCCCGGCGGGCCGCCACACGTTATCCCGTAGCTGTCCCGGTCGCTTCGGTTGCTGCGTATAGGGCCCGGCGTGCCGTGCCGCATGCCGATCAACCGAAGCGACTAGGGCCGCGAGGGGACAAGATGTAGCGACCCGCACCAGCCGCCCCCAGTGATAACGTCAGCCCGCGTAGGCGGGCTTCGTCTGCGTAGCCGCGGCTTTAGCCGCTAGGCGTCCCGCCCCACGACCCTGCCGTGCTTAAGCTGGGCACCGGGCTGATCGCTGACCGCTGATGAGGTACGCCGGCTTACGCGCGCAGAGCCGCGAGCACCGGCGCGATGCGAGTGAGGGCTGTGTCGATATCGGGCGCGGTGATGCCGTAATGGGTGACCAGGCGCACGACCTGCGGGTCGCTGGGGCCGATGAGCACGCCGGCGGCGGCATAGGCGGCCGTGAGGCGGTCGGCGGTCCAGCCCGGGGCGGTGACGGTGGCGTAGACCATATTCGTGTGCGGGACGCGGGGGTCGACCTGGAGCCCCGGGATCTGCGCCAGGCCTCGGGCGAGCCGGCCGGCGTTGGCGTGGTCCTCGGCCAGGCGATCGACCATCTCATTCAGGGCGACGAGCCCGGCTGCGGCGAGGATGCCGGCCTGGCGCATGCCGCCGCCGACCAGCTTGCGATTGAAGCGGGCGCGGTCGATAAAGGCCTGCGCGCCGCAGAGCAGGGAGCCCACCGGGGCGGCGAGGCCCTTGCTGAGGCAGAACATCACGCTGGCCGCCGGGCCGGCGAGCGCGGCGGCGGTCGTGTTGCCGGCGACGGCGGCGTTGAAGATGCGCGCGCCATCCAGGTGGACGGGCACCTCGTGGCGCCGGGCCAGGGCGCCGAGCGCCGTCATATACTCCACGCTGAGCGGCACGCCGCCGCAGCGGTTTTGCGTGTTCTCGACGCAGATCAGCGCGGTATGCGGAAAGTGGTGGTCGATCGGCCGGATCGCTGCCGCCACCGCGTCGAGGGGCAGGGTGCCGTCGGCGGCGTTGGGGATGGCCCACATGGCCACGCCCCCGAGCACCGAGGCGCCCCCCGCTTCGGCATGCCGGATATGGGATTCGGTGCCGGCGATCAGCTCGTCGCCGCGCCGACAATGGGTCAGGATGGCACAGAGATTGCCCATCGTGCCGCTGGGCACGAAAAGCGCCGCTTCTTTCCCCAGTAACGCGGCGGCCCGGGCTTCGAGGCGGTTGACCGTCGGGTCATCGCCGAAGACGTCATCGCCGACCTCGGCCTGATACATCGCGGTCCGCATCGCGGGCGAAGGTTGCGTCACGGTGTCGCTGCGCAGGTCGATGGGCAGGGCGGTCACGATTTCTCCGGCCGGCAGATCGCGGCCACGCGGGCCAGGAGCTCGTCCAGGTCGAAAGGCTTGGCCAGACAATTCGACAGCCCGCGCCGCTGGAGGCCCGGATCCATGATGTTGGCGGTGACGAACAGTACGGGGATGCTCTGAGTGGCCTCGTCCGCCTGGAGGATATCGTAGAGCTGCAAACCGGTGAGCCCGGGGAGATTGATGTCGAGCAGAATCAGGCTCGCTTTGACGGAGCGGATGACCTCCAGCGCCAGGGCGCCATCGACGACCACCACCGCCTGGTAATCCGGCTCCGCGTTGAGGGTATCTTTGATCAGCTCGGCGATCGGCTCGTTGTCTTCGACGACGACGATGGCCTTTCGTTCGGGGAGCCCATCCATGCGGGGGTGCCTCCTGAAGTGGCGCGTCTTCTGGTGGCATGCAGCGCGGCAAAACGTGCAGAAGACCGTAGGCTGATTATACCACAATTGGGGCCAGGGGCGCGGAGCTACCGTTGGACCAGGACTGCGGCCGGCGGCGAGCGGTTGCCGGCCAGGTCGACGGCGACGGCGCTCAGCTGGTGGGGCCCGGCGCCCAGGGTGGCCGGGGTGATCATCAGGGTCCAGGGGGCCGCGTCGCGCCGGCCCAGCAAGTGGCGGTCGGCATAGAACAGGACGGCGGCGATGCCGCTGTTGTCCAGCGCTTCGGCCTGGAGCGGCACCTGCTCGCCGGAGACGAAGCCGGCCAGGCTGGTGCCGGCGGCCGGGTAGGTGATCCAGGCGACCGGCGGGATGTTGTCGAGGTTGATCCGGTTATGGACTTCCAGGGTGCCGCCCGTGCGCAAGCGCGCGACCAGCCGGAGCGTATGGACCCCGCCGCGATCGCCGGTGGCCCAGGTCGCCAGCGGGCGGGTGCCATCCGCCGCGCCCCCGCTGGCCAGGATCTGCCAGCGGGCGGGCGCGGGCCCTTCGCCCCAGGCCAGGGTCCAATCGAGCAGGCCGCGGCCGGCGGCCCGCCCCTGGATCGTCAGCAGGCCGCCGGCGACGGCGTTCGCGGCCGGCGCCGTGAGCGCCAGATCGACGGTGCCGGCGGCCGTGCTGCCGCCGGTCGTGGGCGCACAGGCGGGCGCATACGCGGTGGGCGGGGCGGGCAGGGCGGCCAGCGCGGCCCAGGGCGCGTAGGCGGCCGGCAACAAGAGGAAATTGCGGATCGTGTACGTGGCGGGCGGGGCGCCCGGACAGGCCAGCAGGCCACTGCTGTTGTCCACGGCGACGTCTTGCTGCCAGGTATCGGTGGCGGTGGGCACGGTGCCGTCGACGAACCATTCCTGCACCCGCTCATGGCAGGCCGGCCCGGGCACGAGCCCGGAGCGGGCGCAGATCTCGACCTGCCGGATGTCGGGCGGGCGCGCGAGCCAGCGCGCGGGCCGTCCCTGGTGGATGCTCTCCATCACGTCGTGCCAGATCGGCGCCGCGCCGGTGACGCCGGTCGAGTTTTGCATCGGCGTGTTGTCGCTGTTGCCCACCCAGACGCCGGTCACGTAATCGGGCGTGAAACCGACGGTCCAGTTATCCCGCCAGTCACCGGTCGTGCCGGTTTTGACCGCTGCGCGCCGGCTCAGCAGCAGGGGGCTGGCCGGCCCGAACTCCGGCAGGCGCGCATCGTTATCGGCGAGGATGTCGGCGATCAGCCAGGCGACGGCGGCGCTATGGTCGCCAAAGAGGGGCGGGGTCGGATGGAGCGTGGGATCACGCGTGGCGTCGTAGAGGACCTGGCCGGCACTGTCGCGCACGCGGGTGATCGCGTAGGGCGGCTGGGCCTGGCCGGCATTGGCGAAGGCGGTATAGGCGCCGGTCAGGTCGAGCAACCGGACTTCGCCGCCGCCCAGGGTGAGGGCCAGGCCGAAGCGGCGGCTGTTGTCCCAGGTGCTGAGGCCGGCGGCGCGGCCCAGCTGCACCAGGCCGTAGACGCCGACATGGTGCAGGGTGTAGACGGCGGGCACGTTGTACGAGTTGGCGAGGGCCTGGCGCAGCCGTTGCGGCCCGTGGAACTGGTGGTCGTAATTGGCCGGGACATAGGTCTGGCCGTTGCCGTCCGCGTACTCGGCCGGGATATCGGGCAGCACCGTGGCAGCCGTATAGTCGCGGGCCAGGGCGGCGGCGTAGGTGAGCGGCTTAATCGCGGAGCCCGGCTGGCGGGGGGCCAGCGCCAGGTTGACCTGCCCGTCGATCGCCGGGTCGAAGTAATCGGCGCTGCCGACCATCGTGCGGATGGCGCCGCTCGACGCGTCGAGGACCACGACGGCGCCGTTCGTCACATGCTGGGCGGCGAGCGCCGCCAGGTGCTGGCGGACGATGGTCTCGGCCGCCGCCTGCATATCGGCGTCGAGCGTGGTGTCGACCGTCAGGCCGCCACGATAGACCCGCTCCTGGCCAAAGCGGGCTTCCAGCAGATCGCGGACGTACATGGCGAAGTGGGGGGCGGTGATCGGAAAGCGGCCCTGGGCGAAATGCAGGGGCTCGGCGGCGGCGGTGGCGGCCTGGGCGGCCGTGAGGTAGCCATGCTTGACCATGCCGTCCAGGACGTCCCGCTGGCGGGCGGCCGCGGCGTCCGGGTTGACGAGCGGATTATAGCGCGAGGGCGATTGGGGCAGCCCGGCGAGGAGGGCGGCCTCGGCGAGGTCGAGATCGCGGGCCGGCTTGCCGAAATAGGCCTGCGCGGCGGCTTCCACCCCGTAGGCCATGTTCCCGTAATAGATACTGTTGAGGTAGAGGGCCAGCACCTGGTCTTTGGAGTACCGGCCCTCGATCTGGTAGGCCAGCAGAGCCTCGCGCAGCTTGCGGCGTAGGGTGCGCTCGCCGGCCTCCTGCGGGCTGAGCAGCAGGGCGCGCGCCAGCTGCTGGGTGATCGTGCTGCCGCCGGCCAGGCCCTGCCCGCCCTGCAGATTCGTCCCCAGGGCCCGCAAGAGTCCCCAGCCGTCGACCCCGGGGTGGCTGTAAAAGTTCGCGTCCTCGGTAGAGATCGTCGCGTCCCGCAGGGCGCGGGGGACGGCGGCGAGCGGGAGGAGAGTGCGCTGGCCCAGCTGAGGGTCGACGAGGTCGTAGAGCAGGTGGCCGTTGCGGTCGAGGATGCGACTACTCTGGAAAGGCCCGGGGGCGGCCAGGCCGTCGACCGCCGGGAGATCGCCGAACAGCCAGGCGTAGCCCGCCGCGCCCAGGCTCAGGCAGCCGGCCAGCAGCGCCAGCAGCAGCCGCCGCCGCCCGGCGACGACAGTCGCGGCGACGCCCGACGTAGCCCGCCGGCGCCGACTGGCCCGGGAGGCCGGTTGGGCAGGTTGTGGTGCGGGATCTGGCATTTGTTTTACCAACGATTCGTGCCGTCGTTGGGTTGCGGCCCGAGTCGTATACTGTATGATACGACTCGGCGCCGCTCTTGTCGAGGGGGCGCCAGTTGGGTGGAGGGGCTGCTGCATTGTTTTGCGGCGGACGCCCGGCGGCTGAAGCCGCAGCAACAACGGGCGAAGCCCGCCTACGCGGGCTGACGGGCATGCCGACGGGGGCGGTGGGGGAGAAGGCTAAGGGGCGGTGTCATAAAGTCCAGGGGATCGCTGAATGATGTATTTTATTAGCATAAGATATAAGATTTGTCATTCTGAGCGCAGCGAAGAATCCGCTGAGGCGTGTAAACCGGTGCCCATGCCGATCAACCTAAGCGCCGGGGCAGCAAGAGACAACGTGCAACGACCAGCACCCATCACCCCGTCGGGATAACTGTCAGCCCGCGTAGGCGGGCTTCGCCCGGCGTTGCCGCGGCTTCAGCCGCCGGGCGTCCGCGCCATGGGTAGGCGTGGGAGCCCGACAGCGGGCGGTGGACGGATCGGCCGCCTGCCCTCGGCGACCGAGTACACCTGGCAGCGGATTCTTCGCTACGCTCAGAATGACATATTCTTTAATATCTTTGCTAATTATTTACATCGAAGCTTGATTAGTTGGACTCTATGCAAGCGGTGCCTTATCTAACAGACGGCGCGCCAAATATGTTATTATAAGCTTGCTCGTGTTCGCCGCGTGTATTGCTACTACGGAGACAGCCATGGTCGCCCCCCACCCGGAATCCCCGCCCTCCGCCGCCCGCCCCCCGCCCCTGGGCGCGCCGCTCGTGGCGGTGATCATGGGCAGCAAGTCAGACTGGGAGACGATGCGCCATGCCGATGAGGTGCTGACACAGTTTGGCGTGGCGCACGAGTGCCGGATCGTGTCGGCGCACCGCACCCCCGCCTGGCTGACCGAGTTTGCCGCGGGCGCCGAGGGGCGCGGCATCGAGGTGATCATTGCGGGGGCCGGGGGCGCCGCCCATCTGCCGGGTATGGCCGCGGCCGGCACCCTGCTCCCCGTGCTGGGGGTGCCGGTCGAGAGCCACGCGCTCAAGGGGCTGGATTCGCTGCTCGCCATCGTGCAGATGCCGGCCGGCATCCCCGTGGGGACCCTGGCGATCGGCAAGGCCGGGGCGACCAACGCGGCGCTGCTGGCGATCGCGATCCTGGCCGGGAGCCGGCCGGATCTGCGCGCGCAGCTGCGGCAGTTCCGCGCGGAACAGACGGCCCGCGTGCTGGCGGATTCCCTGCCATGACCCCGATTCTCCCTGGCGCCACGATCGGGGTGCTCGGCAGCGGGCAGCTGGGCCGCATGCTGGCCCTGGCCGCGCGCCGCCTGGGGTATCGGGTGCATACCCTTTCGCCGGACCACGATACGCCGACCGGCCAGGTCGCCGACCTGGAAGTCAATGCGGCCTATAGCGATCTGGACGCGGTGCGGGCCTTTGCGCGGGGCGTCCAGGTGGTCACGTTCGAGTTCGAGAATGTGCCCGCGTTGGCGGCGGCCGCGGCGGCCGAGATCGTCCCGGTGCGGCCCCACGGCGCGGTGTTGGCGACGACGCAGCACCGGCTGCGGGAGAAGACCTTTCTCGTGCAGGCGGGCTTGCCGGTGACCCCGTTCCGCACGATCCAGACGTTGGCCGATTTGCAGACCGGCCTGCAAGAGTTGGGCTACCCGGCCGTGTTGAAAACGGCGGGCTTCGGCTACGACGGCAAAGGCCAGGTGAAAATTATGCAGCCCGCCGAGGCCGCGCCGGCGTATGGCAAGCTGGGCGAGGGGGACGCAGTGCTCGAAGCGTTCGTCGACTTCGCCTGCGAGGTATCGGTCGTGGCGGCCCGCGGCCTGGACGGCGCCTTTGCCCACTACGGCGTGATCGAGAACACCCACCGTAACCACATCCTGGACCTGTCGCTGGCCCCGGCCCGGATCTCGCCGGCCCTGGCCGGCGAGGCGGTGACCCTGGCGCGGGCGGTGCTGGAACAGCTCGACGTCGTCGGGGTGCTTTGTGTCGAGTTCTTCGTGACGCAGGCGGGCCGACTCTTGATCAACGAGCTGGCGCCGCGCCCGCACAACTCCGGTCATCTGACGATTGACGCCTGCCTGACGGGGCAGTTCGAGCAGCAGCTACGGGCCGTCTGTGGCCTGCCGCTGGGCGCGACCACCCTGCTGCGGCCCGCGGCCATGGCCAATTTGCTCGGCGACCTCTGGCAGCACGGGCCCCCGGCCTGGGCGGCAGCCTGCGCTTTCGACGACGTGAAGCTCCACCTGTACGGCAAGCACACCCCGCGCCTGGGGCGCAAGATGGGGCACCTGACGGCGCTGGCCGCCACGCCGGAGGCCGCCGCGCAGCGGGTGCTCGCCGCCCGGGCGGCCCTGGCGCCGCCACCCTGATATTTGCGGGCCGCTACCTGGTGGTCGGCGACCCCAAGAGGCCTGTTATGGTGACCACTCCGGCGGCCCCGGCGACCGCAGTGCTGCTGGCCCTCTGTGCGCGGGCGACGGGCCACCCGATCCAGTACGCGCGCCTGGCCGATGTCGCCGGGCAGGTAACGAGCTGGGAGGGGCTGCCGGCGCAGGCGGAGGCCCACGGCCTGGCGCCCCTGCTCTATACCCACCTCCAGGCGGCGGCCATCCCTCTCCCCGCGGCCATCCAGCAGGAGCTACAGGGCTACTACCTGCAGCACGCCCACGCCGCGCGCGTACGCACGGCCGTGCTGGGCGAGATCTTGCGGGCCTTGGCCGCGGCGGGGATCGATGTGCTGGTGCTGAAGGGCGCTGCCCTGGCGTACCTGGTTTACCCGCAGCCCGCCTGCCGCCCCATGCGCGACCTTGACCTGCTGGTGCCGGCCGCCGATGCGCCGCGCGCGCAGGCGCTGCTGACGGGGCTGGGATTCGCGCCCGCGCCGGCGGCCGGGCAGGAGCCGGACCACCACCATCTGGCGGCGATCCAGCGCACCGCCGCCGGGCAGCCGATCAGCGTCGAGGTGCATCACCGGCTCGATCTGCACGAGCCGGGCGACCCGCCGCACCCGTTCGCAGAATTTGCCCCGGCGGCGCAAGCTTTCACGGCCGGCGAGGTCGCCACCCGCACGCTGGGCCGCGAGGCGCTGCTCTGGCACGTCTACCGCCATGCCCTGTGTCTGCCGCTGACCTATGAGCCGCTGCGGCTGATCTGGCTGGCCGACCTGGTGAGCCTGGTGGAGGCGGGGGCCGGCACGCTCGACTGGGCGCAGCTGCGGCGGATCGCCCCGGCCCTGGTCCGGCTGCTGCCGCGGCTCGACGCCTTGAGCCCCTGGACGCCGCCGGTGGCGGCGCGGCTGCGCGAGGAGGCGGCCGCCCTGCCGCCGGACCGGACGCCGCCGCCCAGCCTCCCGATCGCGATCGAGCTGCAGCGCCGGGGCGATCTGCTCGCCGACGCGGCCAGCCAGGAGGCCCACCTGCGGGTCGAGGTGGCCACCGCCCGCGCCTTGCTGGACGCACAGGATGCGGCGCTGGGCCAGCAGCGGGCGGAGCTGGAGACGCGGGCCGTCTACATC
>Ga0070730_10004844_pt1 | contig 11708 bp, 11 predicted proteins | sample Coa_R1_3_FD_66447 | JGI IMG/M metagenome (GOLD analysis project Ga0070730, IMG submission 66447) | Surface soil microbial communities from Centralia Pennsylvania, which are recovering from an underground coalmine fire - Coalmine... | ecosystem: Environmental > Terrestrial > Soil > Unclassified ... | reverse complement strand
CCCATTGTTTGAGCCACCCTGCGAAATGTCAACGAAACTTTTATTTATTCATTCATTCACGTGGATGCGGGCGCGATCCGCAGGTCACCGCCGTTGGCTGGCACTGTGAGCACTGACTGTGGATCAACAGCGGCAACAGCGGTTCAGCGCCTCCGGCCAATGAAACCTGCCCGGTCTTTTTCGGCGCCAGGCAGCGTCTGCACTGGAGCTTTCCCGACCCGAGCACAGCCACCGGCACCGCCGAAGAACAACTGGCCGTCTATCGCCAGGTGCGCGACGCGATTCGCGCGCATCGAGCGCGAGCTCCTGTCGGCTGAGGAGTAGACGCGCTGCCCGGCTCTTTCGCCGCCAGCGCCCGGTGTGGCGCAACATTCGCCGGGCGGCGCGCGTCTCTTTGGCATGGGCTTACTGGTTTTGTTGATTCTGGTGGTCGTCTTCGGTTGGCTGATGTTGGCCACCATTGGCCTGGCCTTCGGACTCTTGTTGACGCTGTTCGTCGCTGGTCTGGTGGGCTGGGCGGCGGACATGGTCGTGCCGGGTCGGTTGCCGGGCGGGTGGCTCGGCGCGGTCCTGGCCGGACTCATCGGCGGTTTCATCGGCCGCATCCTGTTCCACGCCGTCGGCATTCGCGACCTCGGCTTCGGCCTCTTCGGCATCGAGCTGATACCCGCATTTGTCGGCGCGGTGCTGGTGGTCATTGCGGCCGAGATGTTCACCTCGCGCCGACGCCTGGCGTAGTGGTCTGGCGGGCTGACTGATTCTGGGCGGTCAGCCGCGCCGCCGACGGGCGTGGATGATCACGTTGCCGCCGACACGGTGGTTTTTGTAAATCTCGAAGAAGGTCGCCACGCGCGCCGACCGCTCGTGTTCGCGGTGGTCCATGAACAGATTGACCGCCACTCGACCCCGCGGAGAAAGCAGCGCCCGGATCCGGCGCAAGAATGGTTTGCCAAACGCCCGTGCCGCCAGCTGCTGCCCGCGAAAGAGGTCGACGGCAATGAACTCGAAGCCGCGCTCACAGGTCTGGACATAGTCGAAGGCGTCCGCCATGACCACCTCCAGGCCGGTCTCCGGCAACCAGCCGGCGCGCGCCGCAGTTTCGACAATGTCCGGGTCGTTGTCGACGCCCACGATTGGCAGCTCACCCCAGCGGACCTGCAACAGTCTGGCCAGCGTGCCGCCACCGAGTCCGAGAATGAGTGCGTTGCGCGGCGGGTCGTCGGGCACCATCGCGGCCCAGTAACCGCCGCCGACCAGCCCGTCCTCAGGCGAGATCGACTGGACCACGCCGTCGACGAGCAGCGCGGCGCGGCCAGCGTCCTCGCCGATGCGGACTCGTGCAGTCGCTGCGCTGAGGTCAGTTGAGGTGATCGGATCACTGTAGATCGCGATCCGCTTGCTGGACTAGCCGATCGTTCAGTGCAGACACCTGCGCGGCGCCATCCGACGGTTGGGGCGGGGGGCGTTGCGCACCGAATACCACCACAGCATGGTGGCCCGGAATGTGCCCATAGGTTCACACCAGGATGAGTGTCCGAGATCCAGGAGTTGAACCCGTCGACCCGGGCGAGCCGTCGAATCGCTGGCCATGGGTGGCTGTGGCTCTGGGCGCGCTCATCGTCGTCATCGCTGTCGGGTTCTTCCTGTTCAATCGCCAGCGCACGGTCAATGTGACCGTTGAAGGCACGCCGACGGTGAACGCGGTCGCGAAGGCCGCCTCGCCGGTCCCGCCGACGCTGGTGCCACCAACCCTGCCGGCCTCGGCGACCCTCGCTCCGACCGCGACGCCGGTGCCTTCGGCCACCCCCGTCCCGGCCACGCCCAGCCCGCCTCCGCCAACGGCGCCACCGGCCCCGACGCAGCTGCCAGTCGCTGCGCCTGTGCCACCTGCTGGGCCGACCGCCGCGCCAGATGCCGCGCAGGCCGCGCCGACACCAGTCCCACCGGCGCCGACAGCAGCCGCAGCCGCGCCAACACCGGCCCCGGCCGCACCGACGCAGCCGCCGGCTTCAACGCCAACACCGCCACCGCCAGCTCAGGCCGCGGCCAGTCCGACGCCATTCGCCGGCCAGGTAGCCAACGCCGGCGGCCTGGGCAACACCCGCTCTGACCTGGATGCGGCGTACGGCGCACCGGCCGGCGAGACGCCCGATCACCTGGTCGTCTATCGCAAGAACAACATCGAATATCACGTTGGTTTCGTGCCCGATCCCAACGGTCGAGCAGCGCTAATTGCCGAATTGCCGCAGGGCAGCGCCCAACCGTGGGCGCTGGATCAGGCGATGACCGAGGGCCACAGGCTCTTGCCCAAAGACGCCCAGCCCCCGAATCCGCAACCCGAGGGCAACGACCAGTTCGTCGTCGAGCGTTACACCAGCCAGTTGCTCGGCCAGGCGCTGCCGGCGCAGGTCTTCACCGCCAACAAGGGCCAGCCGGGCCAGTTCCTGATTGTGTACGTCAAAGACTCAGCCCAGGGCAATCGCATTACGCGCATCATCCTCGGCCCGGGCACAGACCCGCAGGCGTTGATCAATCAGGGGCGCTAGCGCCAGCGCGCGGCTTCGTCGATCCGATATAGCTTGCTCAGGCGATCGGTCCGCTGCGCGCCGACGCCGTCTAGCCGAGGTCGGCGGTGACCTGGCGGAACTCGTCGATGCTGAAGCCGCGCATCGTTTGGGTCGTGACGAAGCCGCGCGACAGGACGGTGCCGATGACTCGGGCGATGGTTGCATCGTCGGGTGCGTCCATCACGGTTACGACGTCGTACTGACCCATGGTGATCGCGTTCGCCACGATTTTGACGCCCAGCTTCTGGGCGACCGGCGCGAGGCGGTCGAGTCGGTCGGAGGTGCTCTTGATGTCGGCGCGGCCAGTCTCGGTGAAGTTGCTCAAAACCACATAGATCGGCATGGTGCTGAGTGTACGTTCGCGCTGGAGGCGCCGGATCACTGTGGGTTTTGACAGGCCGGGCCCGCCGGAATCGCGCGTCGGCGTCACGCGAGCGCCACCTGGGCGTCACGCGAGCGTCACCTCGGCGTCACGTACCTCGTGGGGTCACCTGAGCGTCAGCTAGGCGTCACCTGGGCGTCACGCGAGCGCTAGCGGGGTCAGGCGAGCCGGGTGCCTCACATAGGCGTCATGCGAGCCTCTCGTGGTGTCACGCGAGCGTCGCCTGAGCGTCACGCGAGCGTCTCGTCATCACCCGGAGGAGTGGCCGTCGGCGTGGGATCGCCCTCGGGCGCCGCCAGGTAGGTCTCGTGCAACCTGGTCAGGCGCAACTGGTGTGGGCCGATATTGCGGCTCAGGATCGCCAGGCCGCCCAGGTGCGCTTGCAAGCCGGCGGTGCTCGCGCAGCAGTCCACCAGCACGATCGGCTCGACACCCAGGTCAAAGACATCCAGTGCGATCTTCAGCACACACATGTCGGTGTCAATTCCGACAACGCTGATCTGGGCGAACCGCTCGCCGCGCAATCGCTCGGCCAGCGCGTCAGGCATACCTGCCAGCCCGTGTTTGTTGAAAACGTTGTCGGCTTGCGCCAGCGGCCTGAGCTCGTCGACGAGCTCGGTATCGGGCGGACCGGCGCACGCGTGCCAGTCGAGCAGTCGCTGATAGGGCGAGTCAGGCGTGTTGACGAACACGGTAAACAGGACGGGCGCGTACTCGCCCATTTCGATCAACCGCTTGATGCGACCAGGCACATGGCGCGTGAATTCGTTGATGAAGCCGCGTTGGACGTCCACCACCAGCAGCGGCTCGCTCATCTAGGGGCAGTCCAGGCCAGGCGCACAGCACGTCCACGGTACAACCTCGCTGCGGCGGAACGACTTGTGCATCTACCGGTGGCAAAGGTTCCGATCGATGCGCCGCACGCTCCCACTTCTGATTGCCGTTTTCGCGCTGACTGCCTGGCTGACCCTCGGCGCGATGGCCGCGCAGGCCAATCGGTTCGGGCCACCCTGGCAGGCACGTGTTGTCGCCGACACGGCCTTCGTTTACAGCCAGGCTGATCTCGGTTCCGCCGTGATTGGTCCGCTGCAACACGGGACCATCGTCGTGGTCACAGGCGAACAAACCGACAGCATTGGCCACGAGTGGACGATGACCACGTTGGGCTTCGTGCCGTCCGAAGCGGTTGTCGAGTACATCGATTCCTGGATCGCCGATGTCATCGTGCCCAGCACACCTGTGTATGCCAAACCGAACGCGCGCGACGCCGTTCGGCTCAATGCGACCCAGGGCGACCTGTTGCGTGTCACCGGAGTGGCGCCCGGCCTGAACGGCGATACCCACCTGTGGTGGTCGACGACCGAAGGCTACGTGGCGCTGAACGATCTCGCTCAGAGTCAGAACCCCTGGTCCACCCTGTGGGCAGTGCCCGATGGTTTGCTGGCGCTGAATGGCTGGTGGGGTACGACCACGAGTGACGCCAACGTGCGGGTCGGTCCCACCACCGACGCGCCGACGATTGGCCACCTACCGGGCGGGACTCGGGTGAAGGTGCTCGTCGAAGGGCCTGGGCAGGACGTGCAAGGCAACTCGACGTGGTTCGAGATCGACGGCGGCCGGTACGCCGGCGGCTGGGTGCACAGCTCGCTGGTCAAGAAGACCGCTCAGCCGCAAGCCAATACGACGCCGCCGCCGGCTGGGTCGGCTTCGGGCCGCTGGATTGTTGTCGATCGGCAACTGCACTCGCTGACGCTCGTCGACAATGGTCAGCCGGTCTTTGTGACGTACGTGGCGCTGGGCACGGCGGGTCGCGAGACGCCGACCGGCACGTACAGCACGTGGGGTAAGTTCCGCGCCGACGACATGACCAGCACCAGTGTGCGCGACCCGGGCGGGTACTACGACCTGCCCAATGTGCCCGACACGCAGTACTACCTCGACGGAGGTTTCGCCATCCATGGCACCTACTGGCACGACGATTTTGGCGGCGACGAGAGCCACGGCTGCGTGAACGTCACGTGGACCGACGGCCGCTACCTGTTCGGCCAGACATTGCCCGTGGTCAACGACGGCGACATCACCACGCCGAGCGGCCAGCCAGCCACCGAGGTCGTCATCCTGGCGTAGCGGTTAGCTGACCGCCGCAATTGCGCTACGCTGCGCCCCGTGGCAACCGAACGGCTCACCGGCGGCCAGGCGCTGGTCCGCTCGCTGGTGGGCGAGGGCGTTGACGTGGTTTTCGGACTGCCGGGCGTGCAGCTGGACTGGCTCTTCGATGCGCTGTACGACGTCCGTGACCGGCTGACGGTCTATCACACGCGCCACGAGCAGGCGAGCGCCTATATGGCCGACGGTTATGCGCGCACGACGGGCCGCGTCGGCGTGTGCACAGTTGTCCCGGGGCCAGGGCTGCTCAACGCCAGCGCGGCGCTGGCCACCGCCTACGCGTGTTCGTCGCCGGTGCTGTGCGTCACCGGCCAGGTCGACTCGCGGGCGATCGACCAGGGCTTGGGCCTGTTGCACGAGATTCCGCACCAGGCTGCGGTGCTCAGCGCGTTCACCACATGGTCCGGCCGAGCCATGGAGCCGCGCCAGATCCCCGGGCTGGTCCGCGCCGCATTCAGCGAGCTGCGCACCGGCCGCCCCCGCCCGGCCGCCCTGGAGATACCGCCGGACGTACTGCAGCGTGCCCAGGAGGTGTGCCAGCTCGACCCCGAGCCATCCCCACCGGCTGAAGTGGATGCGGACCTGCTGCGCGAAGCCGCCCGGTTGTTACACAAGGCCGAGCGGCCAGTGATCTACAGCGGCGGCGGCAGCCTGGCCGCCGCGGCGTGGTCCGAGTTGCAGACCCTGGCTGAGATTCTCGAGGCGCCGGTGGTCATGTCGGTCGACGGCCGCGGCGCGCTCTCCGACCGCCATGACCTGGCCCACACCGGTGTCACCGGCCAGGGGCTCGTCCGCGAGGCGGACGTGGTGCTGGGTGTGGGCACCCGGTTCTGGCAGCCGGCCCGCGTCTGGGGCTTCGCCAGCGGAGCGAAAGTCATCCGTATCGACGCCGACCCGGCTGAGGTCGATCGTTTTAGCCGCCCAGACGTGGCCATCGTCGGCGACGCCAGAGTCGCCCTCGCCGGTCTGTGCGAGCTGCTGGACGGCATCGATCGTCGGCCAGGCCGCAGGCCAGAGTTGCGCGCGGCCAAAGACGCCGCGACGGCGTTCTTGAACACTTTTCAGCCGCAGGCTGGGTTTGCGCAGGCGATCCGCGCCGCGCTACCGGACGACGGCATCACCGTCAACGATCTCACTCAGGTCACGTTTTTCGGCACGGTCGGCTTGCCCGTGTACGCGCCGCGCACGTTCATCGGGCCCGGCTACCAGGGCACCCTCGGCTCTGCCTTCGCCACAGCCCTCGGTGCACAAGTCGGTCAGCCTGACCGCGCGGTGCTGACCATCGCCGGCGATGGCGGCTTCATGTATGCCGTCGCCGAGCTCGCCACCCAGCGACAGCATGGTCTGAACGTGGTCTCAGTCGTCTTCAACGACAACGCGTTCGGCAACGTCAAGCGCACTCAGGAGCAAACGTTCGGCGGCCGACTGATTGCCTCAGATCTGGTGAATCCTGACTTCGTCGCACTGGCGCACGCCTTCGGCATTGCCGCCGAGCGAGTCGAGACTCCAGCGCAACTGGAAGGGGCGGTGCGGTCTGCGCTTGCCGGGCACGCGCCGGCGCTGATCGAAGTCGCGGTCGGGCCGATGTCCAATGTCTGGCCGGTGATCGGCCCGGCGGGCGGGGTCTACCCGCTCATGCTCGACCCGCCGAACGTGACCTGACCTGTACGCTGCGATGGCGATTTCACGCTGCCCGGGCGGCGTCCGGTCGGCCGTCGATGAAGGCGATGCCCACCCATGGACCAGTATCGCCCGCGTCGCAACGCATGACCCGCGCGCTGCGTCGCGCGCGCGTCCCGTCCGCCTGGATGAAGCTCACCTGCAGCTCGCTGCCGCTCGGCGCCTCCAGCCCGTCGATGCGCGCGCCAGTGGCGCTCAGATCGACGATGCGCGCGTTGCGCAGGCCCGTCCATGCCGCACAGCGGGCCGCAACGGGGATATCAACTGATTGGCGGCGGGCGTCGGTGAGCTGGAAATGTGAGATCAATTTGCGCAGTCGCTCGGCGGTGCCCGACAGGGCTTCGGTGCCTTCGCGGGCGCAGGCCATAGCCTCGGCCGCCGTTTGGATCTGGCGCGCCATCTGATGCGTCGCGTCGGCGTTTGCCTCGGCGACGTGCCGAACGGGCTGCATCAGGCCACCGAGCGCGTGGGTGCCTTCGGTCGCTGCGCGCGCCGAAACGGCAATCGCGTCGACCTGGCGGGCGGACGCCTCGACGGCGGTGATGATCTCGAACAGCGCTTCGCCTGCCTGATCGGCACGTTGCCGTTCGCGTTGCGCGGCCTCGGCGTCGGCCAGCATGAGCCGCGCCGTTTCGCGGGTTTCGTGCTGGATGTTGCGAATCAGTTCGCCGATCTGCTGCGTCTCGCGCTTGCTGCGCTCGGCCAGCTTGCGTACTTCACCGGCGACGACGGCGAAGCCGAGGCCGTGCGATCCGGCCCGGGCGGCTTCGATCGCGGCATTGAGCGCGAGCAGGTTCGTCTGTTCGGCAATCGTGTCGATGGTTGCCACGACCGCGCCAATGCGCTGGCTCAGCGCATCGAGATCACCCACCCGGCCGGCGGCCTGCACCGTGGAGTCGGCGATGTGGCGGATGCCCTCGACGGTGCTGCGTACGGCGGCAGCACCGCGCTCGGCCGCCACGCGGGCGCTCTCGCTGGCCTCGGCCAGGTCCTGGGCAGTCGCGGCGACTTCTTCGACGGCGCCTGAAACGCCGGCAATAGCGTCCGTTGCCGCATGGACGTGGGCCATCTGCCGGGCCGCACCTTGAGCGATGTCTTCGATGGCACCGCGTAAGGCAAGGACGCTGGCGTCGGCAGACAGAATTGCCGTTCCCGCGGTCTGGGCGCCCATGTCGACGTCCGCGGCCCCGTCCTTGACTTTGCCAACCAGCTTGCGTAAGCCCGCGAGCATCTCGCGGAAGGCGACCCCCAGTGTGTCGGTTTCCGAAGCGACCTGGACGTCGCGGGCGAGATTACCGCTGGCGATCGCCTGGGCAGTCACCGCCAGCTGATCCTGGTGACGGACAGCCTCCTCGAGCGCACGAACGGCGGGATTGTCCTCTGGTTCAGGCTGGACTGCGGGCACGAGTACAGGCATGGTCGCCACGGCCGAATGCCCGGACAGTCGATTGAGCACAAAACGCACACCCCACTATCGGCCGTTCCGGCCCGCCTCTACAGGCGCGGGCGTCGTCGTTGGACGCGGCGGGCAGGGGCCCACGTAGAATCCGGCGCTGGTGGCCCCGCAACACCGGCTTGGGCGAGTCCTGATCGTCCTGGCTGTAGGCATGCTTGTTTTGGCTGCCGCGCTGATCTCGACCGCGCCTGCCAACCGGCCCGAAGACGACCTGGTGGCCCTGGCGCCCACGCCGGTCGACGCACCGCCGCTTGCCGCCGATGCGGCGCAGACCACGGTCAGTGCCGCGCCGACCCGCGTGCCGAGCAGCGACACGCAATTCGAACGGGTGTTACGGCCACTGTTGCTGGAAGCCAAGCGGCATCGGCAAGCCAGCGCAGCCGAGGATCCCACCTACTGGTCGCGACTTGACCCGAGGTTGAACGCGACTCGGCTCAACTTCTTGCTCTTCGGGTATGGCGAGACCCACGAGCCACCGCTGACCGAGCGCGCGTTCATTGGCTCATTGACGGTCTTCTCGTATGACTACGCCACCCGCCAGATCGACCTGGTGTCGCTGACCCACGACATTCGCGCGCCCGAGATCGAACGGTACCTGCACGACCGGACGCAGCAATCGATCGGGCCGATCAAGATCGACCGCGCCTACAGCACCGGTGGCTTCGACCTGATGCGGCGTACCCTCGAGGACGCCACCGGGCTGGCGATCGACTACCAGCTCGCGTTCAAAGACTCGGCCATTGCCGGCGCCACCGACAACGTCTTCGGCGGCCTCGATGTCGACGTACCGCTGGCCTTCAAAGTCAACGCGTTCTATCTCGATGGCGAAAAGTACCCGGGCGGCGAGTTCAAGCAGGGCGTCCAGCACTTGAACGGCACCCAGGTGATCCAGTTCATCAAGTCGGTGCCGGTCGAGCAGCACTACGACCCGGCCCTGGAGCACAACGCCCGCAAGCACCTGGTCTTTCGGTCCTTGATGGACGCGATGGGTCAGCACGCCAGCGACGTGGCCTTTCTCGGCCGCGCGGCGCTTTTCTTCAGTAGCCAGGTCGCCAGAGATTCGATCGCGTACGACTTCGACCTGCGCGGTCTGATTGTCGACAACCTGCGCTCGCTGATGGTCGACTTTGCGCGGCCCGAAGTGAGCAACAAGGACGTGCCGAGTGTGAATCGAACGCTCTATGTCGTCGATCCGGCCAGCGGCGACGGCGGTGTGCAGTGGGTCCAGGCCAATGCCCACGACAACCCGATCACCTTGCAGGACCTTGCCTTCCATCGCTACGGCGAGCTGGCCATGGAAGTGCCCTACCACGGCGATCCGTACGCCGAAAACCTGGCGGCGAACTACTGGACCGACGTGCGCAAGCTGATCGCCAAGAAGCTGGCGGACTGACGTCTGATGTCAGATGTCAGAAGTCAGAAGTCAGACGATCGGGGGCGCTGACATGGCGAATCCTGTGGTCGCGAATGACCGCTCACTGATCGGTGCGAGTTGTCGTCCCTGGGCTACGCCCGGGCCGGGCGCGACCCTATCGCTGGCTCACGTCTGACTTCTGACTTCTGACTTCAGTTCTCGGAGTCCGAAGCGCTGTTCCAGGAATCGCCGATTGGCCAGCAGGCGGTCGGTGTCCTGGCGCTCCAGATCCTGGGCGATGTCGTCGAGCTTGGAGTCGAGCAAATCGAGCTGTGCCTTGAGCTCCTCGTGGGCCGTCTTGCCACTCGCGTTGACTGGTTTGTCAGCGGTAGCTGGCGGCATGGACAGATAGGTGTCGATCGTTCGCGGCAGATAGTCGCTGGCCGTTTGGCGGACCAGGTACATGTCCTGCGAAAACGGCGGGAACCGATCGGCGTAGCCGAGCAGCACCTCCACCTTGCGGCGGATCTGCTCCACCTTGACCTGGATGTCGATTGGCAGCTCGGGCTGGTCCATCACTTTCGACTGCGCCGGAGCTGAGGATTTTGCATCTGGCTGGCGCGCGGCCGACTGCTCGGGTCGCTCATGCCCGGGCCAATGCCCATGCCGACCACCCGCCTCCCATGCCAGGCGGTGGCGGCGCGCGCGGTGGTGCCGTCCGTCACCGCGCCAGAACATCCACATGCCCAGACCGATGAGCAGCCATGGCCAGCCGGCGCCGAACATCCAGAACACCCCGGCGAACGTCGCCGACAGGATCAGTGCACCGATAAAAAAGAGCGGGACGAACAGCAGCCACATGGCCTCAAGCTCCCTGAGGGCTCGCCGGCAGGGTGAGCTCGGAGACCAGCCCATTGGCACGCGCCTGGGCCAGTTCCGCCGACCGCGCGCGTTCGACGTATTGCTGGGCTTTGGCGACTTCCGTCGTCAGCGAGTCAATGGTCTTGCGCATGCTCTCAAGTGCGGCAAGCTTGAATGTGTCAATAGTATCAATTGTCGCGTAGATATTGTTGAATGCCGCCTGCAGTTTTTCAATGCTGACTGTGGCATTTGCGGCCTGGTTGGCGATTTCCAGCGTTTGCTGGCGGAGCATCTGGGACGTCGACTCGATGACGTTGCCCGTCGTCGTGTTCAACGCCGTGACCTGATCGAGGACCAACTTCTGGTTGCCCAGCGCCAGCGCGGCGATGACCGCGGTGCGTAGCGCCGAGACGGTCGTGGTCGTCGCCCGCTCGACACCTTTGACCAGCTCCAGGTTGTTCTTGCGGATCAGGTCGAGCGCCAGATAGCCCTGCACGACGACGGACAGCTGGGTGAGCAGGTCTTGCCGCTTTTGCCGAACGTAGAACAGCGCGTCTTCCTTGAGCGCGCGGGCTTTTTCTGGTTCTTGCGATTCCAGGCTGGCGATCTTGCGGGTCAACGCCTCGTCCAACGAGCCGGCCATGAGCGTGTACTGCTCCAGGCGCGACTTGATCGCCCACAGGTGGACCCGCTCCTGCTCCAGGGCGGCATTGTCGCGCAGCAACTCGTCCTGGCCGCGGTAGAGACCGGCAACGATGGCTTCGATGTGGTGCTGCGCCGACTGATAGCGGCGGAAGTAGTCGTTGACCTGGTCGCCGAAGGGCACTCGCTTGAAAATGCCGCGGCGCTGGGTCAGATGGCGCGATGGGTCCAGCTCCTCGACCTGCTGTCGCAGCGAGACCAGGGCGCTGGACACCTGTGAGCCCTGGGCCATCGGGCCTTGCTTGAGTGCGGCGACCGGTCGATCCAGAAAGCGACTGGAGGCTTCGGCCGAGCGGCGGATCTCGTCGTAGCCCATGCGGCTGATCGACGAAACTTTGCGTTCGAACTCGGGCGACTGGGCCTCGAGTTTGGTCAGCGAGTCGATGTAGCTGGTGACGGCGGCATTGATCCGAGCCGTGGTTGCCTCGTCGACCTTGATAGTTGAGGCCGCCTGTGCGGCGGACACGGACGGAATCGGCACAGGTGGCTCAAGCACCAGCTCATCAGCCGCAACCTCCGCCTCGGGCGCGATAGTCATTC
>Ga0070730_10004843_pt1 | contig 11708 bp, 10 predicted proteins | sample Coa_R1_3_FD_66447 | JGI IMG/M metagenome (GOLD analysis project Ga0070730, IMG submission 66447) | Surface soil microbial communities from Centralia Pennsylvania, which are recovering from an underground coalmine fire - Coalmine... | ecosystem: Environmental > Terrestrial > Soil > Unclassified ... | reverse complement strand
CTCGCGCAGCTCGCTCTCGCTGAGGCCGAGCGATCCTCCCAGGCGCACAGCCAGCACACACGAGCAAAGGGCATGCTCCAGCGGCTGCCCCATCCCCAGGTCCGTTGCCAGCGACAGGGCAGCAATCACCTCCGCCAGCCGGATACTCGATGCGCCCTCTTGAATGTTTTGCATCGTTCCCCTCACTTCCAGCTCAGCAAAGCAACTCCCAGCACAGCGAGTGTACCATCCAGCCCGTGTCGTTTCAACCAGGGACACCATCTTGTCAGCCAGCTACATTGACACCCCCTGGCGAGCGCGCTAGAATGAATCCAGGTTTCGGCAACAACGGCGTTCGCCGCGCGCTCCTGGCTATCTCCCCACTGCTTTTTGCAAGCCACGCGGCAGGCGACGCTTCTGGCATAGCTCGTGCAAGCAAGGGCGCGAATACTGAGCGCCCGTTCGCATCTCCCTATCACAGAGTCAAGCGCCTGGTACAAAGGAGAGCCTGTATGAACTTTTCTCCCGCTGGCGGACTGGCCGGGACGATTATCTTCGCTATCATCATGGTGGCAGCATTTATCATCTTCGGGCTGGAGGCTCGCCGCCTGGTCGCAATGATGCTGCTGGGCCGCCCGGAAAACCGCTTCGACCACCTCGGCAAGCGCGTCGGCCACTTTGCGTCAATGGTGCTGGGCCAGCGCGGCGTCTTGCGCGACCCCATCCCTGGCGTTGCCCACTTCTTCACGTTCTGGGGCTTTATTATCATCTCGCTGGGCACACTGAACCTCTGGTTTGGCGCGTTCAATGGAGCCATCCCGATGCTGGGCGGCAATGGCGTGTTCAACGCCTTCGTCGATGTCTTCACGATGCTGGTCTTTCTCGCTATCGTCGTCTTCTCCATTCGGCGCTTCATCGTGCGGCCCAAGCAGCTTGAAAGCAATCTGCATAGCTGGAAAGATGGCGCGATCATCCTGGGGCTGATTACGCTGATCCTGGTGTCAGTCGCGCTCTATGATGTCTTTCTTTATCCCGCCACCAATCCGCACGAATGGTCGCTCTTTGGCTATTGGGCCAGCGGCGCGACGGCGGGGATGAGCGTGAGCGCGGCGCAGGCATGGGCGCATGTCTTCTACTGGATTCACGTGCTGACCGTCTTCTTCTTCCTGTGCTATCTGCCCGTCTCCAAGCACCTGCACCTGATGGCGACGCCCTTCAACGTCTTCTTCAAGAACTACGCGCCCAAAGCGGCGCTGCCGATCATCCCCAACATCGAAGAGCGCGAAGACTACGGCGTGAAGTCGTTCGAGCAGTTCACCTGGAAGCAACTGCTGGATGGCTATGCCTGCACCGAATGTGGACGCTGCAACAGCGTCTGCCCGGCGCTGGCAACGGATAAACCGCTCTGGCCGAAAGAGATCATCACTGGCGTGCGCGAGGTGATGATGCACACGGATAAAGTCTCGATCATTCCGGCAGGGCTGCCGCTGGTGAACCGACTCAACCCCACGAAACCAGGCGAGATCAAGGAAGTCGCCGAACACGCGCCGATGGTGGGCGGCGTCATCAAAGAGGAGTCGCTGTGGGCCTGCACCAACTGCGGCGCCTGCGTAGAGATTTGCCCGGTCAATATCGAACATGTCATCAAGATCGACGACATGCGCCGCTATCTGGTGATGGAAGAGAGCAGCTTCCCAACGGAAGTCACCTCACTCTTCAACAACCTGGAGCGCAACCAGAACCCCTGGGAGATGCGCAACGACACGCGCGGCGAGTGGGCCGCTTCGCTGGGCATCCCGACGCTGGCTGAAGACCCCGATGTCGATGTCCTCTACTGGGTCGGTTGCATGGCCTCGTTCGATCAGCGCAACAAGAAGGTCGCCACCGCTCTGGCAAAGGTGCTGAAGGCCGCCAACGTCAGGTTCGGCATTCTGGCGCAAGAAGAAAATTGCACCGGCGATCCCGCAAGGCGCATCGGCAACGAGTATCTCTGGCAGATGCTCGCCCAGCAAAACGTCGAGACGCTCAACGGCTATGGCTTCAATATTGCTCCAGCCGGCGGCAAGGCCAGCAGCAACGGGCACGCCGCCAGCAATGGCGCGAGTACGGGCAATGGGGCGAGCGCCAGCAATGGGAGCAATGGGCAGCCGAAGTTCCGCACGATCATCACGGCCTGCCCGCACTGCTTCAACACGATCAAGAACGAGTACCCGCAGCTTGGCGGCAACTTCGAGGTCGTGCATCATTCGGTCTTTATCGAACGGCTCATCGAATCGGGCCAGTTGAAGCTGCCGGTAGGCTTCGACACCCGCAAGCTGACCTATCACGACCCGTGCTTCCTGGGGCGCTGGAACGATGTCTACGACGAGCCGCGCCGGGTGCTGAACGTCATCAATGCGACGGGAGTGGAGGAGATGCCCCGCAACCGCAACAAGAGCTTCTGCTGCGGCGGCGGAGGCGGGCGTGTCTGGATGGAAGAGAAGATCGGCAAGCGCATCAATCAGACGCGCATCAACGAGGCGCTGGAGACGGGCGCGGACACGCTGGCCGCCGCGTGCCCCTTCTGCATCACGATGTTTGAGGACGGCATCAAAGGCGTGGAGGCCGAGGAGCGCTTCAAGGTGATGGACCTGGCCGAAATCCTGGCCGAAGCCCTGGAGAAAGCGCCCACGACGACAGCGAGCGCATCATAGCTTCAATACACAACAGGGCCCGCAGCGGATGGGCATCCGCTGCGGGCCTGGTTTATTTCATCAGAAGATAAGCAGCCATTTCTGCATCTGCAATTTTTCGCATCCTTGCCTCAAGCTTTACCCTGTCTACGAACTCTACGTTGGCAAGCGATACTCCCTTTGTTTGTAGCCACTCAGCAGAATCTTTTGAGAAGTACGAAGTCGTTACAATGATCCCTTGATCTATCTTATCTCCTGCAACCGTCGCTACAAACTCTTTCACTTCCCGTATGCCAACCTTCTTTGTTGAGTACCTTTTAGCCTGTACATATGCAACCGTAGGAATCCCCTCAATAACTGGTGTGTAATTGTTGAGTCCTATCCTCTGCTTCAAGGCGAGTGAAAGACCTATCTTGTCTTCAACAGGCTTTCCAAGAGGACCATCAGCAGGAAATGGAAGAGTCCAGATAATTTTCCCCTGTGTTCGTGAGTCCCCACGCAACCTCTCTTCAATCATTCTTTGGATACGCTCAGCGGCAGCATGAGTGTCGCGGCGTTTTTTAACACTCTCATCTCCGCACAAATCTATCGGGTAGAAAGCATATGCGACCTCTAATATCTCTACATCTTTGAGTACCTTTTTCCAGAGGCTCTCGTAAAAATCATCATCTTCCTTGGAAAGATCGTTATCAATGTCTGGAAAGAGCTTCAGCCACAACAGAGCTAACTGCTCAATGCCTTGAGGATGCTGAATTGCCAGTACTGCTGAACGATAAACCATACGTAAGAAATCCAGGGGAAGAATATCTTCCTCTTCAGAAAGGAAGCGATGCTCTTCTGGATGGAACCCATTCACCAGATCGAAGCGTGGTGCAACCTCTGGCGGCATAGAGAAGGCCGCCGTTATTTCTATGTATTTTGGTGTATGTTCGTTCATCTCTGGTCTCTTCTCGCCTGGCTGCCGGTAAATAGCAAAACTGCTCCCCAATTTGCTTTCACATTCTCTAATGATGTTTACAAAGCGGAAGGTTATTTAGAGGTCTTGACTTACCCGGCGCTTTCATGTACACTTACTTGTACAAAAGGAGGTACATCACTATGAGCCGCACCCTTTCGATCAAAGAAGCCCGCGAGCAACTCACGAAATTGCCTGAAGAATTCTCCGCGCAGCGCGAGCCAGAGGCTGTTCAGGTCACGCGGCGCGGTGAGCCAGTCCTGGCTATCCTCCCCTGGGATTTGTATGAGTCCATCATCGAAACACTAGAGATTCTGAGTGATCCAGAGGCGATGCAGGTCTTTCGTGAGAGCGTCGCTCAACTGGAAGCCGGGACGCCTACTATCCCTCTGGATGAGGCCATGAGGCGGCTCGGATGGGAATGAAGGTGTGGAGTGTCGAACTGACTCCCCGTGCCCTGAAGCAGCTTGAGGACATTACAGATCGTAAGATACAGGCCGGAATACAGACAGTCCTCTATCGTCTGCAACAAAGCCCTGAACTTCAGAGCAAGCCACTGGGGGGAGACTTGTTCGGCTATCGCAGCGTGCGCGCTGTCGGGCAACGCTACCGCATCATTTATCGACTCCAACAAGAGACCGTCGTTGTTCTCGTCGTCCTGGTGGGCAGGCGCAAAGAAGGAGACCGCGATGATATTTATGCGCTTGCCAAGCGTTTATTCCAGTCAGGATTACTGGAACCAAAATCCGATAGCTAACTGCCTATGAAATATTTCGTTTCAAGCATCTTGCGGAACTGCTTAGCTACACCTCGACTTGAACACTACAATTCCCAGCCACCTTCTTCAAACTCGCCAGTAGCGATTTTTCTGTCGATCTCAGCCGAGAGCTTCTCAAGAAATGCCTGGGATTTTGGTGTGCTGACCAGCGTGTCCCACTCGCGCTCCTCTTCAAGCTCTTTGAGCCGTTCCAGGAGCGCCTGAGCAACCGTCTCCTGCTCTTCTGGGCCAAGCTGTCAGCCAGGTGTTGAATCTGTTCGACGACCTCTTTCAGCGCTTCAGTCATGGTAGCCCTCATTTCTGTCGTGGCCTCTCTCCCTTTTATCCACTATTCTCACAAGAGAGGCAAGCGCCATACATCTGCCGCCAGAAGATGCTGATGGTACAATGCCTCTAAAAAGCAAACCATTTCGCAGCGAGACAGGAGCAAGAGCAAGACCAGGGGCGAGCGATGGCAGCAAAAATCCGCGTGGGCGTCATTGGCGTTGGGTTCGGCAGCAACCATATCCCCGCGTTTCAGGCGCACGAGGCGTATGAGGTCGTGGCGATTGCCGCCAGCCGACAGGAACGCGCCCAGGAAGCGGCGCAGCGCTTCGGCATCCCCAACGCGGTCGCTGGCTATGAGCATCTGGCGCCGCGTGAGGATATTGATCTGGTGAGCATTGCCAGCGCGCCACAGCAGCATCACCCGATGGCGATGGCCGCGCTCAAGCATGGCAAGCACGCGCTGGTCGAGATTGCCTTCACGCGCAATCTGCACGAAGCCGAGACGCTGGCGGCTGCGGCGGAGCGCGCGGGCAAGATCGGCGCGGTGGACTTCGAGCTGCGCTTCCAGGCGGCGCGGAGCTACGCGACGGACCTGATTCGGGACGGCTATCTGGGGCAGGTGTACCTGGCGCGCGCCGATGTGCTGATCGGGATGCTGGCCGATCCGCGCGGCTTCCCCTACAAATGGTTCTCGCAGCGCAAGGCGGGCGGCGGGATGCTGGCGGGCTTTGGCTCGCATTATATCGACGCGCTGCGCCTCTGGCTCGGCGAGATTACTGACGTGGAGGCGCGGCTGCATATCGCCGTGCGCGAACGCTTCGCGCCGCAGGCGGGGCAAATGCAGCCGGTCGATGCCGATGATACCGCCGTCGTGCCCCTCGGCTTTGCCAGCGGGGCAATCGGCGTCGTCACCGCGTCGGGCGTGGCGCGCGCGGGCGAGAGCCGCATCGAACTGTATGGCAGCCAGGGCACGCTGGTGCTGAAGGGCTTTAGCGGCGACCTCTGGGGCGCGCAGGCCGGGGCGCAAACGCTCAGCAAGCTGGAGATACCCGAACACTACACCGCCGCCACTGCCGGGCGGCCAGGGCAGCAGGGCATGATTTTGGCGCTGCTGGACGAACTGGCAAAGGCCATTCGAGCCGGGCATCCGGCAGAGGACAGCCTGCTGCCGACGTTCGCCAATGGTCTGGCGATCCAGCGCGTGCTAGACGCCGCTCAGCGATCTTCCGATGAGGGTAGGCGCGTCCGGCTGGCATGATCTTCTATCGCCGGGCGCGGCTGATGATGAACTGGTGGCGCTGAGGGCGCGGCGTTGTGTATTGGGCGCCGTAGCGATTGGTGGCCCAGGACTCCAGGCGCTGAATCGAGGCAGTGAAGAGGTCATCTGGTGCCAGCCAGGTGCGCGACCAGACGCGCTTGGCAATATACTCAAAGGCATCGAGCGGACTTTCCTGCGTCTCCCAGATCACCGAGCGCAGGATTTCAACCGAAAGGCCGCGTTCGCGCAGATAGTCTGTGACCAGCGAGCGGCGCTCCGCGCCCACAATGCTGGCCTCGCCGCCCAATTCGCCGATGATCCCCAGCCAGCGTTCCTGCATCTCCGGCGCGTCTGGCGTCAGGTGGTCATCCCAGCAGTGCAGAAAGACGCCGCCAGGCCGCAGGACGCGCAGCGCCTCCTCCACCGCCTGCCGCCAGGCGCTGACCAGATGGAAAACATGCACAGCCACGACCACATCAAACGCGGCGGCGGCAAAGGGGAGCGCGGTCATATCGGCCATGATCAGTTGCAGCCGAATCGGCGGCGCCGATGGGTCGTTGTTCGTTTGTTGAAGGTCCGCAACCTTGGCGCGCAGCCGATCAACCATTGGCTCAGAAATATCGACGCCGGTATAGTCATAGCCCTGGCGCGCAATGGGCAGGGCAATACGCCCGGTGCCCACCCCCACCTCTAGAAAGCGCGCATCGGGTGGCACGGCAGCGGCCTCGATGATCGCTGCGCCAATCTGCGCGGCCACGTCGGGCGAATAGCCGCGCGTGGCGTCATACAGCGGCGCGGCGCGATCAAAGGCCAGCGACTGCGGTTCAGGCGAGGGAGCGGGCGAAGAATTCGACGATGGCATACGTAACTCCTGAGAGGATAGATCGATAGGGTGCTGAATTGCTGGCGCAGGAATCAGGCCAGCGTACAAGCAATTATTTCTGGATGCGAGGCACTGCTTCTGCTACAAAAGAGTATAGCATGCCAGACATCTGACGCGCCGCAAGCCAGCGCGCCAGGTATGTTATACTTTTTGTTAGAGAAGCTCACAGCAAATCATGCGCCCTTGAGCATGGTGGCTACACGAAAGACAATCTCATGCCATCACATCGCAGACGAACGGAAGAAGCCCTGGCGTTGGCCTTGCTCGGCGCGGGCGTTGGCGCGGCAGCCTGGGCGGCGCGCCACTGGCATGAGCGCGAGCGGCTCTGGCGCTGGGCACGCGAGGCCAGCCGAGGACTGGCGCTGCAAGGCGGGCGCCTGCCGCATCAGGAGCCGGAAACCAACCAGCACAACGGGCATCAAGAAATTTGATAAATCGGAGTAGCATACCTATGAGCGCATCCCCCATCGTTCCAACCTATGCCACGCACGGTATGGTCGCCACCCCGCATTATCTCGCCACGCAGGCCGGCGTGCGCATGCTCTTGAAAGGCGGCAACGCCGTCGATGCCGCCGTCGCGGCCAATCTGGCCCTGACCGTCGTCTACCATCGCTGGTGTTCGGTGGGCGGCGATCTCTTTGCGCTGCATTGGAATGCCCACGCCCAGGAACTGCGGGCGCTGAATGCCAGCGGGCGCGCGCCCCAGGCGATGACGCCTGCCGCTTTCGCGGAGCGCAAGCTCAAGAGCGTGCCCCGCTACGGGCTGCTCGCCGTGACCGTGCCGGGGGCCGTCGATGGCTGGCACGAATTGATCTCGAAACATGGCAAGCTGGACTGGGCCGACGTTTTTCAGCCCGCCATCGAATACGCCGAAGAGGGCTTCCCGATCAGTTCCAAGTTCACCCAGGCCATCGAACTGAACCGCGCCCTGGTCGAACAGTTTCCCACGACGGCAGCCGTCTTCGCGCCCGGAGGACGCATCCCCCAGGGCGGCGAGCGCTTCCGCCAGCCCGATCTGGCGCGCTCGCTGCGGGCGATTGCCCAGGGCGGACGCGATGTCTTCTATACCGGCGAAGTTGGCCGGGCCATCGCCGCTTTTTCGCAGGCCAACGGCGGCTTCCTGGCCGCGCCGGACCTGGCCGCGCATCGCTCCAACTGGGTCGCGCCGATAGCCGCGAGCTATCGCGGCTATCGCATCTATGAGTTTCCGCCCAACAGCCAGGGACTGGCCGCGCTGGAAATGCTCAACATCCTGGATGGCTACGACCTGGCCGCGCTGGGCCACCAGACGCCGGAATACCTGCATCTGCTGGTTGAGGCCAAAAAGCTGGCTTTTGCCGACCGCGACGCTTACGTCAGCGACCCCGACTTTGTGGACATCCCGCTGGAGCGGCTGCTCTCCACAGAGTACGCCGCGCGGCAGCGGGCGCGCATCGACCCGGAGCGTGCTGCGGTCCAGGTCCGATCCGAAGCGGAGCGCGAGGGCGATACGATCTATCTCTGCGCCGTCGATGGCGAGGGCAACGCCGTCTCACTGATTCAGAGCCTCTTCTTCGGCTTTGGCAGTGGCGTCGTCGCAGGCGATACTGGCATTCTCTTGCAGAATCGCGGCTCCTATTTCTCGCTGGACCCCGCGCACGTCAACTACCTCCAGCCCGGCAAGCGCACCATGCACACCCTGACGCCTGCAATGGCTTTTCAGAACGATCAGCCCGTCGTCGTCTTTGGCACGATGGGCGGCGACGCGCAGCCGCAAATCCATGTGCAGATGCTCTCCAATATGCTGGATTTTGGCATGAACCCACAGGCGGCCATCAGCGCGCCGCGCTGGCGCAGCGGCTTCTTTACCGGCGAAGAGGGCGGCGTGGCTGAATCGGTGGCCGTCGAGGAGCGCATCGCGCCAGAGACGCTGACCGCGCTGGCAGCCAAAGGACATCGTATCGAGGTAGAAGAAAGCTGGTCCTCGGCGATGGGCCACGCGCAGGCCATCGTCATCGACCGCGAGCATGGCATCCTGGCGGGCGGCGCCGACCCGCGCGCCGATGGGCTAGCGCTCGGCTGGTAACTCCCCTTGTAGCAAGGCGTCGCACCCGGCGGACAGGCCTAACCGCAGGGCGTAGTAGACCTCTGTAGCGCTCTCTTTCCAGCGAAGTGAGGAGGGCAACATGCCCACTACCCGGAACCCAGAGCAGACGCTGGCGAATCTTCAGCGCCAGATTGTCGTACTGGAAGAACGTTTACGGGCGCTTGACGCCGAATGGAACCTGCATGATAGGCTGCTCCAGAGCGACACCCAACGCTTACGCGACCTGCGCCTTCACTATGCCGGGCAGCGCGCCGCGCTGGCACAGGCTGGGGATCATCTGTCGGCGTCGGCGCGGGCCGAGCTAGCCGCCCAAATCACCGGCCTGGAGCGTGCCAGCACAGCCAGCGAGGTGCAGGTCGCCTGGCGCGTCGAGCAGACCGAACAGCGCCAACGCATCCTGGAGCGCGGCTTCGAGGCGGCCCGTCGCAAACTCACCGTGCTTCAGCGCGCCCTCGCGGCGGTGCAGGAGAACCAGGAAGCGCTGCCTTAGCAGGAGCCGAGGCAGGATCAATCTATCCCTGAATCCCACGCCAGCCCATTTCAGAAGGAGCGCGAGGCGACGGCTTTGCGCGCCTCTGGCTTTTCGTTCTCCAGAAATAGCTGATCGAGATATATCATCCAAACTCCTCTGCCAGTTGTAGTACTTTGTGGGAAGCGTTTAGAGCAGGGGGCAAGCCGTGTACACCTTTCACCTCTCTCTCCGCTTTAATTATCGGAGGGCCGAGAGGGTTCCGGAACCTCTCGTGGAGGCTCACATGGGCGTGTAGCATGCAGCCTATGTGGGCGTGTTCCTCCCATCGTCACAAACAACCGGAAAGGGAACCATGACGAACCACATCCGCTCGCCGCAGAGCGAAGACCAGCAGAACAGTTCCTTCAACCTGGCAAGTAGCAACGTCTCGCGGCGCAGTCTTCTTCAGCGCTCCGCCATCGCCGCTGCGGCCATCGCTCCCTTGGGCTTGCTGGCAGCCTGCGGCTCGGCAGGCACATCGGCAGCCAGTTCACCCACCAAAACCGCTGGCAGCGCGGGCACGCTGGCAGAGTTGAAGCCGCTTGGGCAGAACAAGACGGCCTTCACGGAGATTCAGAGCGACGAGAACGCGCATGTCATGTTTCTGGTGAATGCGCTCATGTCCAAGGCGCGCCCCAAGCCCACCTTTCAGAAGATCGAGCAGTCCGATATTATGAGCTTCGCCAACGTTTCGATGCAGCTTGAGAATGTCGGCGTTGGCGCGTACCTGATGGCGGCCCCAGCCATCTCCAGTAAGGACTATCTGGCGGCGGCTGGCTCGATCCTCACGATTGAGGCGCGCCACGCCGGATTTATAGATGTGCTGCTCAACCAGCCGATCAGCGCGAATGGCGCTTTCGATAAACCGCTGACGCAGACGCAAATCGTCCAGGCGGCATCACCGTTCATTGCCAATCTGAACGGTGGGCCAGACCCCTCTGCCCCACTGACGAACGACGTAGACATTCTGAACTTCGCCTTGCTGCTGGAGTATCTCGAAGCCGAGTTCTACAACACCAACGTGCCGAAGTTTTTTGCATAGCTGCGCCCAGACACCCTCCTCTCCCTGACAGTAGTCGCCTGTTTTACCCGGTAAAACAGGCGACTACTATTACACCTTTGTGTCCTGTCTCTGCCTTGCCTCGTCTTATCCCCTGATAGCGAGCCAAGACACGATCAAGACGAGAAATAGAGGGACACCATCATGCCATCAACTGAACGCCCGGCGGCGCTCGTCACCGGCGGATCGCGGGGCATCGGGGCAGCCACCGCGCTTGCGCTGGCTGAGCGGGGCTACGACGTAGCGATCACCTATCGCAACAAAGCAGCGCGTGCCAGCGAAGTAGCAGGCGAGATCAGGCAGCGCGGCGGGCAGGCCATTGCAGTGGGAGGCGACATCACCCGGCAGGCGGATGTGGAGCGCCTTTTCGCCACCGTGAGGGCGTGGCGTGGTCGGTTGGACCTGCTGGTCCTGAACGCTTCGGGCGGACTGGAACGCGACCTGCTGGCCGCCGACCCGAACTATCCCATACGCATCAACCGCGACGCGCAGCTCGCGCTGCTGGAAGGCGCGCTGCCGCTGATGTCCCAGCACGGGACGGTCGTTTTTGTCACCAGCCATTGGGCGCACCTCTACGGGCAGGTCGAGCAACTGCCCAACTACGCGCCCATCGCCCAGACGAAGTTCGCGGGCGAACAGGCGCTGCGAGCGCGGCAGACCATGCTGAGTCAGCGTGGCATCCGCCTGATCGTCGTGACCGGCGATCTGATCGAAGGTACGATCACCCCCAAGCTGCTAGAACGCAAAGCGCCAGGGCTTGCCAGCCAGCGCCGCGAGCAGATCGGCGCGCTGCCCACCGCCACTGAGATGGGCGCGGACATTGCCGCCGCCGCCACCGACCCAACCCTCACCAGCGGCCAGACCGTTGTCGTAGGAGGGTCGCTCGAATCGATGCGCGGCTGATGGCCCGGCAGCCCGGCGCAATGTCCGCAGTGTATAAAGCAATCGGCTAGGTCTGACAGAGGCGTACTCCCTCATATGAAGTTTGATTTTTCAGCCAGACCACGCGGGCGACGTGGCTGGCGGCAGAAGGCCGCGCCTGCGGCGGCGGGCGCTGGACGGCGCTGGGCAGCGGCCCGCGAGGCGCAGACGAGAGTGCGGGCGCCCAGCGCTGGACGGCGCGAGCCAGCGCAGCGGGCGAGAGTGCGGACGCCTAGCGTCCGCAAGCCGTCCAAGGCCGTAGGCCCGCAAGGGCCGCTCCCCGCAGGGGCCGCCCTTCTCGCCTACGGCTCGGACCTCTCGCTCGACCGCGCCTGGAG
>Ga0070730_10004842_pt1 | contig 11709 bp, 5 predicted proteins | sample Coa_R1_3_FD_66447 | JGI IMG/M metagenome (GOLD analysis project Ga0070730, IMG submission 66447) | Surface soil microbial communities from Centralia Pennsylvania, which are recovering from an underground coalmine fire - Coalmine... | ecosystem: Environmental > Terrestrial > Soil > Unclassified ... | reverse complement strand
TTCGAAAAAATCCAGAAGTTTTCCGACAAGCCCATCAAGAAGTGCCCGGAATGCGGCGGCGCCGTCGAACAGACAATCTCCGCCCCCGCTGTCCAGTTCAAGGGCTCCGGCTGGTATGTGACGGACTACGCCAAGAAGTCGCACGCCCCATCGTCCGATAGTGGCAAGGACTCGAAGGAAACAAAGAAGGACGAGAAGAAGACCGAGAGTTCCACGAAGGAAACCAGCTCCAAGAAAGCCGACCAGCACAAATAGCCTTCTGGATTGTCATCCTGAGGCTCGCGCCTTTGCGAGCCGAAGGAGCTATGCAGTTTGCCTGGCTCGGGAAGGCTGCGTAGATCCTTCGCTCCGCTCAGGATGACACGGCTGACCACCGATCACTGACCACCGGCCCCTGCTCCCTGACCACTGCTTTTCAACTCCCTCTCAAAATGATCCACGATCATCGTAAATAGATGGACGCGCGCATCCTTGCCTGCGATGCCGTGAGTCTTGTTGGGATAGATCATCAACCGGAACTGCTTGCCGGCGCTGATCAGAGCATTGATCATCTGAATGCTGTTCTGGAAGTGCACGTTATCGTCGCTGGTACCGTGTACCAGCAGCAGAGCCCCATGCAGATTGGCGGCTGACTTGGTCACGTCCGACTGCTCGTATCCGGCCTTATCTTCTTTGAGCAGCCCCATATATCGCTCGGTATAAATTGTGTCGTAGTTCTCCTGGTTGGTCACTGGGGCGACGGCAACCCCGGCGCGGAACCGGTCGGAATGCGTCATGGCATACAGCGTCATCGATCCGCCGTTCGACCATCCCCAGATTGCGATCCGTTCTCTATCCAGCTGCGGATAGCGCTCCAGCAACTGATCGAGTGCAGTCAACTGGTCTTTCAATTCAATCGCGCCGAATTCATGCCGGATCGCCGTCTGAAATTTCCGATCCCTTCCGGGAGTTCCGCGATTATCCACCGCAAAGATGGCAAACCCTTTGCGCGCCAGAAGCTCGTCAAACGCGCTCGGCACGTCTTTCCGCACCATCTGCGCGGCTGGCCCACCATAGATGTTGATAATGAGAGGAATTTTTCCGCCCGTAGTGCCCTGCGGCGGCAGCAATAGCCGGCCGTACAATAGCGTTCCGTCATCGGCTTTGAATTCGAGGTATTCCGGCGCCCGCAACCCATATTCTTCAATTTCATTCTTCGCCTTCCACAGCGGATTGCAAGATCCCCCGACGGTACATAACGAAAGCGAAGGATCGGCATTCGGCCCAAGATACAGCTCCGTGTAATGCTTTCCGTCATCGCTAAAATGGGCCCGATGCTCGCCCTCCTTACTGGTCAGGGCCTTGAAATCCGAACCATCGAGCTTCACGGAATAAACCTGCGTCTGTCTTGGATCATCCTTATTCGCATCGAAAAACACCGTGCCGGTGCTTTCGTCGACACCCTCGATGCCCAGCACCTCGTAGTCGCCCTGTTCCAGTTGCCGCTCCAGCTTGGCATCTGCCGCCAGGGGATTCTGCTTGTCGAAGCTGTAGTAATAGATGTGCGTGTTCCCGTCACGCCAGCTCGGCCATAAGAATCCGCTGCCCGATTTCCAAAACTTCAGCTCGACTTGATCGAAGCTGAACCACGCTCCCGGGACGGTCTCGCTGAGCACCATTCGCGACTTCCCTGTTTTCGCGTCCACGAAGTACAAATCCATCTTGTCTTCCGTGCGATTAAGCACCACCGCCCAGATCACGCCCTCGCGCAGCCATCCAAACCGCGGAATGTATGCCTCTTCATCGTTCGTAACCGACAGCCAACGAACTTTTCCCTTGTCGGCGTCCACGACTCCGAGCTTGACCACCGGGTTTGGATCGCCCACTTTCGGATACTTCTCCTGATCGACCGTCGGATGCGTCGGGATCCAGTCCGTGATCGGATAGGTCGGCACTTTCGTCTCGTCCATGTGCAGGAAGACGATCTCTTTGCTATCGGGCGACCAGAAATAATTGCTGCGCACAGCCAGTTCCTCGGCATACACCCAATCGATATCGCCGTTAAAAAGATTCTCGCCCGTGTCTTTGGTCAGCTGCTTTTCGTCCTTTCCATTCACCGGGCGAACGTACAGATTGTGCTTGCGAACGTATGCCAGGCGGCTGCCATCCGGCGAAAACTTAGGATCCCCGCTCGGATCGCCCGCGGCCGTCATCTGCACCCCCGTTTGTGTCGCCAGGTCGTAAAGCCATAACTGGCCCTGCGAATCAAAGATGAGGTGCTTGGAATCCGGCGCCCACAAGTACGCCGCCACGTTGTACCGCGTCAGCCGCTCCTTCTCGCGTTCGTTCTTCACCTTGTTGACATCGGGATCGAGTGCGGCCAGCTTCTCCGCACTCACCAGAACTTTCTTCTCGCCTGTGGCTGCATCGACGGCGTACAAATCCCCTCGTTCTCCTTTTTCATCCCGCTGCACGAATGACAGCCGGGTTCCATCCGGATTCCATTCTTGCGTTTCGGGACCTCGCCCTGTGAGCCCCCCCGGCTGGAATAGCGATTCGATGGTCAGAGGCTTGGTGGGAGCGCTCTGCGCCTTCGCGGTTTCGGCAGGAAAAATTCCAAATAAGGCGCAAAGGACAAGGCAAGAGGAAAGGGAAAGCTGTTTCTTCACGAAGTAACCTCGCAGGAAAGTAATAACAGAGGTATCACAGGCGAACGAAGCAGTGTACACCGCACCGCCTGCAATTCGCACGACATAGACAGCATTCGAACTGTTTTGTCTTCCTGATTCCCCGCGTTCTCGGCGGCCCCCGCGCTATTGGTTTGCCAGGCGAAAACCGCGCCAAACCGCCCTTCCCCGCGTGTTAGAATTACTACAGATTCCACCGGATGCTCCCAGACATCGAAAATCTGTTGAAGCTGCAAGACGCGGACAAGGAAATCCGCCGTCTGCAGGACGAAGTGGCCGAACTGCCCAAGCGCGTCTCCGTCATCGAGCAAAAGCTCGCCGGAACCAAAGCCCAGCTGGAAAAAGCCCAAGCCGCCGTCAAAGCGGACGAAGCCGCCCGCCGCAAGTACGACACCGCCATCTCCGACCTTCGCGGCAAGATTTCCAAGTATCGAGACCAGTCTCTCGACGTAAAGACCAACGACCAGTACAAAGCTCTTCTGCATGAGATTCAGTTCGCCGAGAAGGAAATCACCGCGAATGAGGACAAGATTCTCGAGCTGATGGTCAATGCCGACGCCCGCGACAAGGAAGTGAAGGCGGCGCAAGCCGAACTGAAAGCTGAAACTGCTGAGATCGAGCAGGAAAAAGAGCAGGCTCGCCAGCGCACCGCCGAAGACGAAAAGCTGCTTGCCGAATGGCGAGCCAAGCGCGATCAACTCCGCTCGGGCGTGCGCGAAGACTTGCTACGCCACTACGAGCGCGTCTCGAAGTTTCGCGGTAGCGGCATTTCCGAGGTTCGCGATCACAAATGCATGGCGTGCCAGGTCATGCTGCGCCCCCAGACGTACAACGACGTCCGGTCCGGCAAAGAGACCGTCGTCTGCGACTCCTGCCAGCGCATTCTCTATTTCAATCCCAAAGACGAGCTGGTCGACAAAGAACCTGGTATTCATCGCCCCAAGCGGCATCATCCCAAGATCGACGCGCCGCAGGCCTGGTATTACCGCCCCGAGTTTGCCGTAGACGGAGAAGTTTTCCTCTGCCTCAGCAACAGTCATGGCCAAGCCAGCCGCCGCGTCTACGACATCCATACCGGACGCCTCCTCGGCGACATCCTGATTCGCGAAGGCGACTACCGCCAGGCATTTCCCGAAGACATCACAGGATCCACTCGCCTGAATGGCGGCTGGAGCGAAGAAGAACTCGACGGCTTCGGCGCCGAACTCCCCATGGTGATCTTGGATTCACTGAATGCCGACCTCGACCTGGCCCGTCACGAAGCCTCTGCCGGATCGCATGCCAAGCATTCAGTCCCCGCGGCAACCACCGAACACGCCGCCAGGTAGAGATTTATGTAGGGACAGCCGCCCTCGGCTGTCCAGCCGAACGCTGCCGACCCTCGCGACACTAAAATAGCCGACGACTCGCGAGGTTTTGAGCGTTATGGCGAAATCTCGTCAATCGGTCTCTCTATGTGCTACCAAAACCCTGAGCCGTCATTGACTTGCCCCACTCTTGATCCTAAGATCACAGCTCAATGCTCGGCCAGACGATCTCACATTATCGAATCACGCAGAAACTCGGTGGCGGAGGAATGGGTGTCGTATACAAGGCCGAAGACACGCAGCTCGGCCGTTTCGTAGCCCTGAAGTTCCTTCCCGACGACGTTGCAGGAGACCAGCAGGCATTTGACCGCTTTCGGCGAGAAGCTAGGGCAGCGTCTGCGTTGAATCATCCGAATATTTGCACCATTCATGAGATCGGCGAGCATGACGGACGACCATTCATCGTCATGGAGTTCCTGGATGGCAAGACCCTTCGCGAACTGGCCTTCGGGCGACCCCTGGAGATCGAACGCTTGCTCGACCTCGGAATCGAGATTGCCGATGCACTGGACGCAGCGCATTCGAAGGGCATCATTCATCGCGACATCAAGCCGGCAAACATTTTTGTTACGGAGCGCGGGCACGCAAAGATTCTGGACTTCGGTCTGGCGAAAATGAGCGCAGCCAGTTCCGACAAGCTCACTTCTGCTCCGACGGTGACGGAAGAACATCTCACGAGTGCGGGCAGCACTCTCGGAACCGTGGCTTATATGTCGCCAGAGCAAGCACTCGGCAGAGAACTCGACCCGCGAACGGATCTTTTCTCATTCGGCACCGTGCTGTACGAAATTGCAACTGGCATGCTGCCGTTCCGCGGGGAAACATCGGCGGCGATCTTCGATGCGATTCTGAACAAGGCCCCGGCACAACCGTCGCGGATCAATCCGGACACTCCCGCTGAATTGGACCGGATTACCAATAAAGCCCTGGAAAAAGACCGCGACGTCCGCTATCAGGTGGCTTCCGAACTTCGAGCCGATTTGAAGCGCCTTAGACGCGACACGTCCGGCCGATCCGCCATCACGACAGCGCTCGAATTAGCACCTGGAGCGACACTCCAGAACCAGCCGAGCGGTGTACTTGCGGTGAAGCCGGATAGTTCTGACTCGAAGGTGATGGCCGCGTTGGCTAAAAAGCATCGGAAGCCTCTGACGATCGCGGCGGGTGCCATGGTTGTTTTGATTGCCGTGCTTGCCTACCTGTTCCGCAGTTCGCTGCCGCCACCCCAACTCTCCGGCTACACTCAACTCAGCCACGACGCCGTCAACAAAGGGCTGATCGGAACCGACGGTTCGCGCTTGTACGTTTACGACGGTAGCGTGGGGCCTGCGCAGATGTCGATCAACGGAGGCTATCTCGCGCCCATCAAAGTGGCTCTGCCGGGCACACCTTTCGGGATCTTCAACATTTCGCCCGACGGCTCCAAGCTGCTCGTCGGTGAGTTGAAAGGATTGAGCGGCGCCTCCACACCCATGTGGGTTTTGCCGACGCTGGGCGGCTCGCCTTCCCGGCTCGCGGACCTCGAGGGCATCAGCGGTGCATGGTCACCTGACGGCCAGAAATTAGTCTTCACGAAAGGCAGCGCGCTTTATGTTGCTAACGCCGACGGAACCGCCTCCCGCAAGTTGGCCGATCTCCCGGGTCCTTTAGGGGCGGGTGCCGTCGACTCCACCTCACCCGTATGGTCGCCCGATGGCCAAACCATCGCCCTGAACGTCTACGATGCCAAAACGCAACTCCTCTACCTATGGGAGCTCTCCGCGGATGGCACCAATCTGCACAAAATGTTTCCCGGCTGGCATACAAGCACGGGCGGTTGCTGTGGCTCTTGGACGCCGGACGGCAAATATTTTGTATTCGAGTCGGGAGGGCAGATCTGGGCGGCGCGGGAGGAGGGAAGTCTCTTGCACAAGGTGAATCGCCAGCCTGTGCAACTCACTGCCGGAACGGTTTCTTACAGTTTTCCTGTGCCTGGGAAGGATGGCAAAACGCTTTTCGCCATTGCCGGATTCAGGCGCGCCGAACTTCAGCGCTACAACATCAAATCAAAGGCCTTCGAGTCTTTTATGGGAGGCATCTCAGCACAGGACCTGGAGTTCTCGAAAGATGGGCAGTGGGTTGCTTACTCTTCTTACCCGGAAGGAATCCTCTGGCGAAGCAAACTGGACGGCAGCGAAAAGCTCCAGCTCAGTTCACCTCCGATTTACGCCTCACTGCCACGGTGGTCCGTTGACGGCAAAACAATTGTGTTTTATGACGTGCAGCCGGGCACAACCACGCGCATCTATGAAGTTCCAGCCTTCGGCGGCGCACCGCGGCCCTTATTGCCCAACGATAGCGGCCCTCAGGCCGATCCCTCTTGGTCTCCGGATGGCAAGTCGCTCATCTTTGGCGGAGCCGGCGGCGGTGCTCCAACCATGATTAGGACCCTCAATCTGGACACTCAGCAGATCGAGACTGTGCCTGGCTCAGACGGGCTTTTTTCTCCTCGTTGGTCACCCGACGCACGCTACCTTGTCGCGATGCGCGGCGATTCCACCGGTCTCTCTCTCTTCGACGTCAAAACCCGGAAGTGGTCGATGCTTGTGCCCGACATCGTCGCCTATCCCTGCTGGTCGCACGATGGCCGGTATCTTTATTTCCAGCGGCTCGGTGACAAGTCGGATGTGGTCCGGATGTCCATTCCGAACGGAAAAATCGAGCAGGTTGTGAGCCTGAAGGAATTCCACCAGACCGGGCTCTATGGCTTTTGGCTTGGACTTACCCCCGACGATTCGCCGCTTGTTCCCAAAGATGCCGGCACACAGGAAATTGTCTCGATGGGCTGGACCTCGCCTCAATGATCCTGCGAATTGGACTCGGAAGGAACCACGTAATTATTTTGTCGGGAAGTCAGTTTCTGAAATCAGGCCATAGCGCAAGTTTGCGCCGTCTGTTCTCCCCCATCGGGAAGTTTTGAAGTGCATTGCGATGTTACGAAAGAAGTGAACCGTCTCGAACGGGCTTCAACCCCTTCCGCCCTCGCCGGGACTGGCGGTGATCCCAATTTCCGGGGCAACCGCTCCCCGGAATCCCCAACGCGTTACCATGTCGCCATGGCCCCCGCTCCGGAACAGTCTCCCCTCCCGAAAATCAAAGTTTCAACCCGCGGCGCATCTCGCCTGAAATCCGGCCACGTATGGGTCTACCGCTCCGACATTACCAACTCAGACAGCATTCCTCCCGGCTCTCTAGTCGCGGTCTCCGATCCGCGCGGAAAAGTTCTGGGGACGGCGTTCTACTCCAGTTCGTCGCAAATCGCCATTCGCCTCATTTCTCATCATCCGGTCACCGATCTGGCGGCGCTGATCCGCGAGCGCATCGCCAAAGCAATTGCATATCGCGAAGCTCTGGTGCACGACACCAACGCGCATCGCATCGTCTTCAGCGAGGCCGACTTTCTGCCCGGCCTGATTGTCGATCGCTACAACGACGTCCTTTCTGTGCAAATCCTCACGCAAGCGATGGACGCCGCACGCGTCCGCGAATCGGTCATCTCTTCCCTATCCGAGCACCTGCATCCGACATCAATCGTTGAGCGTGTCGAGCCGCGAGTGCGCGACCTGGAGTCCCTTCCACCCCGAGCCTCAGGCCTGCTGCAGGGAGAGAAAACCGCAACCACCTTCACCATGAACGCCGTCCATTTCCATTTCGACGCGCTCGAAGGACAGAAGACCGGAGCCTTCCTCGACCAGCGCGAGAACTACGCCGCCGCCGCATCCTACGCCAAGGGAGACGCCCTCGATGTCTTCTGTTACCAGGGAGGCTTCGCCCTCCACCTCGCTCCCCGCTGTCCCCAGGTGACCGGCGTCGACAGCTCGCGCCCCGCTCTCGAAGTTGCCGACCAGAACGCGGCCCTGAATCATCGCGAGATCGAATGGATCGAAGCGAATGCCTTCGACCTACTCAAGGACTACTCCTCATCCAGCCGCCTCTACGACACGATTGTTCTCGACCCGCCCGCATTCGCAAAGTCCAGCCGCGACCTCGACTCCGCTCTGCGCGGCTATAAAGAACTGAACCTTCGCGCCTTAAAGATGCTCCGGCCCGCAGGCATCCTGGTCACCTGCTCCTGCTCCTACCACGTGAGTCAGGTCAGCTTCCTCGAGATGCTAGCCGCCGCGGCTCTCGACGCTCACCGCACCCTCCGTCTGATCGAGGTCCGAGGCCAGGCCAAGGACCACCCCGTCCTGCTCAATGTGCCGGAAACGTCCTACCTGAAATGCGTCATAGCCTTTGTAAACAACTGAAAACATGCCTAATTTTGTAGTTGACAATAATACACTCAACTTTTATGATTCCTTTACGCTAATTATGCGTCTAACCTGGTGATCGCAGCCATGTGCATCACGCGAAAGCCGATCACCCAAGTTCAACTTTAGAGCCATACCAATATTCGAAGGAGGATGTAGCCATGACCGTATTAACCCGTTGGGAGCCGTTCCGTGAATTTGCCACCCTGCAGGACCGCATCAATCGCGTTTTCCGCGAGTCCTACACCGGAGGCCAGGACGAGTCCCTTACGACCAGCACCTTTGCTCCCGCCGTTGACGTCTACGAAGACGAACACAAGGTCACGCTGAAGATCGAAGTCCCGGGCATCGACGAGAAAGACATCGATGTCCGCGTGGAGAACAGCACGCTGACCGTGCACGGCGAGCGCAAGATCGAGAAGGAAGAGAAAGAAGAAAACTACCGCCGCGTGGAGCGCCAGTACGGCAGCTTCACTCGCACCTTCACTCTGCCCCAAACCGTGGACACCGAGAACGTCTCGGCCAACTACGACAAGGGCGTGCTGAAGATCTCGTTGCCCAAGAAGGCCGAAGCCAAGCCGAAGCAGATCAAGGTCCAGATTGGATCGGAAAAAGCCGGCTCGGAAAAGACCCTCGAAGGCAAAGGCCCCAGCAAGGCCGCGTAATGCTGAGATGCTCATGTGGGGACGGGCGCTTTGCCCGTCCCGTCGAGCGAAAGCTCGAGGGCTGAGTGGAAGAGCGGCGCTTCAGCGCCGCATCAAAGGCCCGAAACAAATGCGGGCTTTAGCCCCTGAGACGACGGGAGGCGGCAGAGGTGACCGCCTCCCATTTATTTTTAGATTGTGTAATTTGTTAATCGGGTAATTTGAAACCTTCGACGCAACAAGCTCTTCCAATTACTCAATTACCAAATTACAAAATTACGAAATTACCAAATCGAGGTTTCCATGCCCATCCGTTGGGACAAATTTACCGTGAAAGCGCAGGAAGCCGTCCAGCGCGCCAGCCAGCTTGCCGCCGAGCACGGCAATCCCGAGTTGCTGCCTCTGCACCTGCTCGCCGCGCTGCTCGAGGACAAAGAAGGCATCGTTCCCCCTGTGCTCGAAAAAATTGGCATCGGCCCACAGGCCGTCCTCAGTGGCGTCTATCGCGAACTCGACAGGCTCCCCAAGGTTTCCGGCGAATCCGCTCAGCCGGGACTTTCGAATGAAGTCAACAAGCTGCTCGAACAGGCATTCAAGGAAGCTTCTAATTTCAAGGACGAATACGTTTCCACCGAGCACGTTTTGCTTGCCATCACGCACCTCAAGCGTGACGCGGCCCAGCAGATTCTTGCCGGCAGCGGCGCCACCTATGATGCGATCCTGAAGGCTCTAACGGTTGTTCGCGGCTCGCAAAAAGTTACGGACCAGAACCCCGAGGCGAAATATCAGGCACTGGAGCGTTATGCTCGCGACCTGACCGAGCAGGCCCACCGTGGCAAGCTCGACCCCGTAATCGGCCGCGACGAAGAAATCCGCCGCGTCGTCCAAGTCCTCTCCCGCCGCACGAAAAATAATCCCGTGCTGATCGGGGAGCCGGGTGTGGGCAAAACCGCCATCGTGGAAGGCCTCGCGCAGCGCATTATCTCCGGCGACGTTCCCGAGGTCCTGAAGAACAAGCGCGTGGTGGCCCTGGACTTGGGTTCCATGCTCGCCGGGGCGAAGTACCGCGGCGAATTCGAAGACCGACTCAAGGCTGTTCTCAAAGAAATTGAAGACTCGCAAGGACAGGTCATTCTTTTCATTGACGAGCTCCACACTCTAGTTGGAGCGGGTGCGGCCGAAGGCGCGATCGACGCTTCGAACATGCTTAAGCCCGCGCTCGCCCGAGGCGAACTACGTGCCATTGGCGCCACCACGCTCAACGAATACCGCAAGTACATCGAAAAAGATGCCGCGCTTGAGCGCCGCTTCCAAATCGTCTTCGTTGGTGAGCCTAACGTCGAAGACACCATCGCGATTCTCCGCGGCCTAAAGGAAAAGTACGAGGTGCACCACGGCGTGCGCATCAAAGATTCCGCGATCGTTTCCGCGGCGACGCTCTCGCACCGCTATATCTCCGACCGTTTCCTTCCGGACAAAGCCATCGATCTGATCGACGAAGCCGCTGCCTCGCTTCGCATCCAGATCGACTCTTTGCCCACCGACATCGACCAGCTCGAGCGGCGCGCGACTCAGCTCGAGATCGAAAAACAGGCGCTGAAAAAAGAAGACGACCCGAATTCTCGGGAGCGCCTTTCGATTCTGGAGAAAGAACTGGCCGAGATTCGCGAGAAATCCAACGCCCTGAAGGCGAACTGGAAGAAGGAAAAAGATCTCATCGCCCGGGCCCGCGCGTTGAAAGAGCAAATTGAAAAGTTCAAGATCGAAGAGCAGGCCGAAGAGCGCAAAGGCAATCTTCAGCGCGTCGCCGAAATCCGTTACAGCCTGATTCGCGACGCGGAAAACGAGCTTTCCAAACTCACCAAGCAAATGGAGAGCAAGGGGCAGGCGCGCATGCTGAAAGAGGAAGTCGACGAAGAAGACGTCGCCCGGATCGTCTCCAAATGGACCGGTATTCCCGTCTCCAAAATGCTTGAAGGGGAAGTCAAGAAGCTGGTTACGATGGAAGAGCGCCTGCGCCTGCGCGTCGTCGGACAAGATCCAGCGCTCGAACGCGTAGCCAATGCGATTCGCAGGTCCCGCGCCGGATTAAGCGATCCCAAGCGTCCGATTGGCTCGTTCATTTTTCTAGGCCCCACTGGTGTCGGCAAGACCGAACTTGCTCGCGCGCTCGCCGAATTTCTCTTCGACGATGAGCACGCCATGCTGCGCATCGACATGTCGGAGTACATGGAGAAACACTCGGTCGCTCGCCTGATTGGCGCGCCTCCAGGCTACGTCGGCTATGAAGAAGGCGGACAGCTCACCGAGCAGGTTCGTCGACGCCCGTATGCGGTTGTGCTTTTCGACGAGATCGAAAAAGCGCATCCCGACGTGTTCAACGTCCTGCTGCAGATGATGGATGATGGCCGCCTCACCGACGGCAAAGGCCGCGTGGTTGATTTCAAGAACACGATCATCATCATGACATCGAACCTCGGCTCGCATCTTCTGCAGGCCGACAGCTTGAAGTCTGACCGCGACTTTGACCAAGCCGCAGAACAGGTGCAGGACCTGCTGCACACGCACTTTAAACCGGAGTTCCTGAACCGCGTCGACGACATCATCGTGTTCCGCCCGCTGCGCAAAGAACAGCTGGTCAAGATCATCGAGCTTCGACTCGAAGACGTTCGCCGCTTGCTCGCAGACCGCAAGATCTCGCTCGAACTGACAGATGCCGCCAAAGACCTGCTGTTCGCCG
>Ga0070730_10004840_pt1 | contig 11710 bp, 8 predicted proteins | sample Coa_R1_3_FD_66447 | JGI IMG/M metagenome (GOLD analysis project Ga0070730, IMG submission 66447) | Surface soil microbial communities from Centralia Pennsylvania, which are recovering from an underground coalmine fire - Coalmine... | ecosystem: Environmental > Terrestrial > Soil > Unclassified ... | reverse complement strand
TTGGACGTACGTTGAGGCGATTGCCAATCCAGGCCAGCACTCGCTGACTCTGACGGTAACTGATGCGGCGAACCTGATGCTTGGCCTGAACCTGGGCAGCGCGCCAATCCAAGATTGGGCGGGTTTCAGCCATCCGGGCCTGGGCCTGCCGCCAGGTAGCTACCACATCCATGGCGGCGGTCTCGACACAACTGTCCTGTACAACTCTGGCTATTTAACAATCACGCTGCCGAAGACCAACCAAACCCTTATCACAATCTCGCAAGTATCCACGGCAACTGCCACCCAGACACCTACCAGGACCCCGACCAGTACGGGCACTGCCTCCCAGACGCCCACTCGTACGCCGATGGGCACACCTACTGCCACGGCAACGACTACCAAGACGCCATTGACCACGCCGGCTTTCCAAGTTTTCATGCCGGCCGTGACGCGTTAGGGGGGTAGCCTTCGGATCTCAGGTATAGCCGATCCCATTAGTTAAGGACGATGGCGGCCGCGCGTGACGGGCCGCTGCATTTTAGCCTGGCGCTCTGGCCTCCTGTTTAAGGGGTCAGTATGGGTGATCGCGGGCCGCGTTTTTGCCGCCACAATTGGCCCGGCACCCCGGCTTGGCTGTTTGGCCCAAATCAGCCTAATGCCTGACGGCGGTGGAGGTAGATTTGCGGGATAGGCGCCCAACACCGGTCGAGTAGCGCCGGCGGGCGGCCGGCGCGAGCAGCCGGGAGCGGCGGGTCGCGCCAATCGCGGCCGCACCGGCGACTATTCCCCGGCCCGGGCCAGCCCGCAGCCCGAACCGGTAAGTTGGAGCCGGAAGCGGCTGGTGAGCCCGAATCGTGCGGAAGAGCCATGGGTATTCCGCCCGCGGCGCAAGGTCTACACCAAACTTAGCCCATACTGACGGGATCTCAAGTTATGCTGTCCTCATCTGTCGCTAGCTCATCTGACGCTGGTCGCTATGCCCGGATCATCGTCCATCGCCTGTGGCTGATCATCTTGCTGGTGGCTGCAACCGAGAGCACCGTGGCCGTCATTTCATTTGTGCGGCCACTGGTCTACGAGACCAGTGTGCGTTTTCAGATTACCGCACTTCCTCCTGGCGATGTGACCCTTTACCAAAACAACCGGTCTGCTTCTTCGGTTGATCCGCTGACGGCCACCCGGACTGACTTTATTAGCGTGCTGACCAGCCTGGACGTGGCCTGGGACACCGTCGACGCGCTGAAGCTGCCCATCAGCGGACGCGAGGTGCAAAAAATGTTCACGGTACAGCAGGCCACCGACTCCAACTTTATCATTCTTACCCTCAAGGCGGATGATCCGCAGCGAGCAGCCGCCATCGCCAACGGTCTGATCGCCGCAGCGGTGAAGCGCTATGGCCAAATGAACGCTCAGCCGCTGACCACAAGCGAGGCCTTCATTGCTAGCCAACTCGACCAGACACAACAGGCGCTCCAGCAGGCGGAGGCCGAGATGACCAGCTTCCAAGCCCAACACAGCGTGGGCTCGCTCGATAGTGCCATCAATTCGCAGATCGGCCTGATCCGGTCGCTGCAGCTCAACCACGATGACGCCGTGGTGCAGGGCGATCCGCAGCGGGCGGCCAATTACCAGACGCTGATCGACCAACGCACAGCCGAGCTAACGGCGCTGATCAATTTGAGCGGGCCATATACCGCTCTGCAATTGCGGCTAAACAATCTGCAATCGACCTACGATTTCCTTCAAAGCAAATTGACCGAGGCGCAATTGTCGGAGAATCAGGCACGTAACCTGGACGCGGTCCAAGTGTTTGGCCCGGCGCGTGTGCCTGATCAGCCCAATCCGCGCCTAAGTGTGGGGCTCCTCGTCCTGAGTGCGGCGGTGGCCATGATCGTGGGTGTGATGTTGGCCTTCCTGTGGGAATACGTGGCGCCAAGCAAGCCAAAGGCGGCGCCGGCCCGCCAACCGATGGCGCGCGAGACCACCTGATGAGGGTTGCGACCACGCGACCGGCAAGCCGCCAGTCGAACCATCAGTCCGGCGCCGCACCCCACGCGTCGGCCGATGGCCGGCTGGTTCACAGCTCTATGGGCGCCGCCGGTCGCCGTCCGTATGCGCCCTTCAACTGATCCGGCCCTGAGTCAGTGGTTGTTGAGTCTGTAGGAGAAGCCTGAGCGTGTTGTGGACCTTGGCAGGCGATGGGATATGGCTGAATTGGTAGAGCCTGGATCGACGACTAGGGTGCCGCCCGCCGCCCGGCGGGGCCCCTCGCGGCTGATGCGCTTCATAGGCATCGCCGCGGCGACCGTGGTCGCCCTGGATCTGGGCATCAGCGTTGGCATTGGTATGACCTCGCAGGCAGCTCAGCGCCTCGTCTCAATCACGGGCATGATGGTGTATTTCGTCATTACCGTTGTCTCACCCTTCACGGGCCTGCTCGTCTGGCTGGTGTTGTACCCGTTCAGCGAAACGACCCTCAACATCCCACTGGGGAGTGGCGCCACTAGCCTGTCCCCCACGCGGCTGATGTTGAGTTTCCTGGCGATCATGCTGGTGGCGCAGACGTCCATTCGTAAGCGACCTCTGCCGCGGCTGAGCCACCTGGATTTTTGGGGCCTGCTCTTCATCGGCGGGCTGGGGCTGTCGGCAGCAGCTTCAGCTAGTCCCAGGGCGGCGATCCAGATTGTCCTTGACAATTTCCTGGCGCCGCTCGGGTTCTATTTCCTGGCGAAACACCTGGTTACGAATCGCCGCGAGCTTGAATTGCTCTTGAGTGCGCTCCTGGTCATCGGCGGCTATTCGGCCTTTCTGGCTATCCACGAACAGGTCACCGGCGTCGTTTGGTTCTTGCCCAATTCCACCGGGGTCGCCTTTTACTCGCCGGGTGGTATTCGTGTGCTGCAGAGCCTATGGGGCATAAATGCCGTCTTCGGCTCGATCTTTGCGCTGGTTATTCCGATCGCCTTCTACCGCCTGATCGAGAGCCGCAGCCCGCCGGCGCGGCTGGGCTACGTGCTGCTCAATGCTGTGTTCTTATTAGCCATGTTTCTATCGTACAAACGCGCAGCCTGGGTTGCGATGTTCATCAGCCTTGGCATACTGTTCGTGCTTTTTGCTGCCTCTCGCCGAGTGCTGATCATGGCGCTGGTCATTGCTGCCATCCCTGTGGCCGCGCTATGGCCCAAGATTGCGGCGCGCAGTCTCATCGAAGAACGCATTATGTACCAGGCTGACACGTTGAACGGGCGCACCACCCGTTGGCAGGTGGCCGTGGAACTGTGGCGGCAGAACCCCATCTTCGGCGTGGGCTTCGGCAACTTCAGCGTGCTTTCCAGGTTCTCCGCGATTGAGAATAGCTTCCTGGACATCCTGGTGTCGGGCGGCTTGGTGGCCTTCGTGCCGTTCCTAATGTTCTGGCTGCTGATACTGCGCGACGCCTTTCTGTTATACATCCGTGGCCCATCCCGGCCAGGCGTGTTCGTCGACCGTCCGATCATGGCCGCCTTCTTAGCCGCCATCTCAACCTACGTGGCCATAGGTCTGACTTACGTTTACCCCTCTGCGATTAATCATATGTTCTGCGTCCTGATCGGGGCCGTGGTGGCGTCGCAAGCCGAGGCGGTGCGGCGGCGAGGTTTGCAGGCGCGCGAAGGGCTGGCGGCCGCTGTCACGTCTGCGCCGGGCAGCCAGGCGCCCCAGCAGCAAATGCGATGAGCCTTCCACAGTGCATCCTGAGGGTGATCCGCCAGTGTCGTCGCGGGGCGGCGCCACTGTACGCCAGGCCCAAGGACCGCTGGTCTGGCTCGGCGAGCAGGGGCGAAAGCACAGTATGGTGAAACTCGAGGCGGGCTCGGCCGCCGTGGCCCGGGGGGCCCTGGGAGAGGCTGGAAGGAATGCCGGAGAAGCCTCGGTACGAAAAGGATAGCGTGGGTCCGCCCGTCGTCTACGTCTCGCAAGAATTTCCAAGCCTGACCACCACCTTTGTCTATCGGGAGGTGCGAGCCTTGCGTCAGTTGGGCGTCGCGGTCCGTCCCATCTCCACCTGGCGACCGCAGGCGGCGTCTCTCTCTGCGGAGGCAGCCCAGTTCGTCGAGGAGACCTTCTACCTATTTCCTCTGCCGTGGTTGGATTGGATCAAGACACACCTGCGCTACCTGGCAACACGGCCAGGGCGCTACCTGGATGCCCTGGCCAGGCTGACGCTCTTCAATCGCGAGCCGCTGCCGAGCCGGCTGCGCTCGCTGGTGCACTTTGCCTATGCGGTCAGCGCGTCAGCCGAGATCGAGCGCTGCGGAGCTCGACACATCCACGCCGATTACGCGCTCAACGCCGCCACGGTTGCACTCGTCGCCGCCCGTCTGACGGATAGGCCCTTCAGTTTTACCGCGCATGCTGCCGATATCTTTGTTAATCCGATCCTCTTGCGTGAGAAGATTGGCGCCGCCGCATTCGTGGTGGCAATCTCGGAATACAATCGGCGTCACCTTTTACAGGTGGCCGGCCCAGGCTGTCCTGCCGCCAAGGTCCATGTGATCCACTGCGGCTTGGACCTTGCACAGTTCCCAGGTCGCGTGCGTGTGCCGGCTGAGCACGCCAGGATGGCTAGTCCACGCATTCTCGGGGTTGGCCGGCTGGTCGAGAAAAAGGGCTTTCGTTATCTGGTCGAGGCCTGCTACCAGCTCATGCAGGCCGGGCGCGCCTTCGAATGCGAGATCGTTGGGGATGGGCCGCAGGCCCCGGCGCTGCGCGACCTCGTCCAACACCTGGGGCTAGAGGCGCAGGTCCACCTCTCGGGGGCGCTGCCCCAAGAACGGATCCGGGAGCGCCTCAGCCGGGCGGACGTTTTCGCGCTGCCCTGCGTGGTGAGCGGCGACCACGACCAGGATGGCATCCCGGTGGTGCTCATGGAGGCGATGGCGATGGGCATTCCGGTGATCTCCACGCATCTCTCGGGCATCCCGGAGTTGGTGGAAGACGGGGTAAGTGGCTTATTGGTGCCCCCGGCCGACGGCAGTGCCCTGGCCCAGGCGCTGAGCTGCCTGCTATGGACCTCGCCGGAGAGGCGCGATGGCTTCGCTCGCGCGGGGCGTGCCGTGGTCGAGCGCGATTTCGACGCTCTGAAGAACGCCGTGCTGCTCGCGGAACTCTTTGGTCCGCCGACCAAGCAACCCTGCCAATTGGAACGGACAGCGCCGGACCGAAGCCGCGGCGCAGCATGAAAGTGCCTTGGCGGCTCTTCCAACTCGCGATCATTGGCTGCTTGATGCTCAGTGGATGGGTGGGCTGCCAAAGCAGACCCACGGTGACGGCGCCGGCGCCGGCTCGGGCGGCGGGCTGGTCGCGGCACACGCTCGGTGGCGGCGGTGGCCAGACCGGCATCGCCATTGACCCGACCAACACCCAGGTGGTGTACGTGACCACCGACAATGGCGGCCTGGTCAAGTCTGTGGACGGCGGCCAACACTGGTTCTCCATCAACAACAATTTGGGCAACCGTTCTTTGGGGACCGTGGTCCTCGATCCCCTCAACCCACAGGTGGTATACGTCACGGCCCAGGTCTATTCCCGGCAGCCGAGTTGGAGCAAAGATCCAGTCACGGGCGAGCTCTATCGCTCGCGCGACGGCGGCCAGATCTGGGAAGTGGTATATGCCGAGGGCATGGTTGCCGGCGCGCGGTCATTTGGCATTGCCCAGTGGCCCAGCACGCGCAACCTGCTCATCCCCTTCGATCCGCGCCAGCCGCAGCGCTTCGATCGTGATGGCGACGGATTGAGCGACGTGATTTACGTCGGCGGATGGGACGGGGACGATGCCAGCGACGACTGGCGCGGCGGCTTCTGGCAGAGCACAGATACAGGTCAGACCTTTAGGCAGCTGGCGCTGAACGATAAGAGCATCTGGGTCCTGCGCCAATCGCCTGACGACCCAACGATGCTGTATGCCGGGACGTATAACGCTGGCCTATACGTCAGCCGCGACGGCGGGCTGACGTGGGCGAGCTGGCTCGATCGCCTGCCGATTCCGATGGTCAGCGATATCGCCGTCATGCCCAAATCGAGCATGCTGTACGTCGCCACCAACGCGTTCTACAGTTCGTATCAAGACCAGGATTGGCATAGCCGGCGCGGCCTATTCAAAAGCACTGACGGCGGCTTGCATTTCGACCAGGTGAATGTCGGGCTGGAAGCGACCAGTCTGGACTTCACGGTGCTTTTGCTGGACAACCGTGACCCGTCGGGGCAGACGCTCTACACTGGTCCCTGGAGCGGCGACGCGCGCGGCATCTACAAAACGACCGATGGCGGCCTATCCTGGACGCGCATGGCCTATCAGACGGTGAACAACCCCACCTGGTTCGGCGACTTCGACAACTTGTGGGCCATGGCACAGGCGCCGGATGGGACCCTGTTTGCGACGAGCTGGCGCGGGATTTATCGCCACGACACCGAGAGCAATGTGTGGAACTTGCTCGTCACGGGGCTGGGGAATATCCAGGTCCGATGCGTGGCCTACACACCGGGCGACGCCAACACCATCTATCTGGGCATGGCCGACTCCACGCCCTGGAAGAGCCTCGACGGCGGCCTGAGCTGGATCAACATCGGCCAGGGTTTTACAACCTGGCGCGGCACGGGCGCCAGTGCCTCAAACTTCGCCAGCGCATCGACAAACCCGCAGGTCGTGTATGCGACGGCCATCGACTCGAGCGATCAATATGCCGGTATGCTCTACCGCTCCGACGACGGGGGCCGACACTGGCAGCGTATTGTCGCGGGCCTGCCGGCGCCAGCCGCCGGCAAACCGGAATGGCAGGCGACCGCGGTCGCGGTAAGCGCGCACGACCCACAGACGGCCTACGTCGCCGTGGAAATGCGCCAGGGCGGCGGGCGAATCTACACGACGACAGACGGCGGCCGGAGCTGGGAGCAGATTTTCGACTTTCCGGAGACGCCCACCGCGTTAGCGGTCTCGGCTACGCTGCCCGAAGCCCTGGCCCTCGTTACCCAGCGGGGCGTGGTCTATCTTGGCACGGACGGAGGGCGGCGCTGGCACTCATCCAGTCTGGATAAACGGCTGCTATATGCGGTGGACATTTTTCCGACCGACCCCAATCGGTTGTTGGTCGGTGCCAACATTGACGGGGCGTATTTGACAACGGACGGTGGTCAGACCTGGCAAAACGTTTTTGGCCAGGCCGAGCTCAGTCCTCTCGTAGGCGACCTGGCTCTCAGCCCGTTTGCGCGGGAGCGCTACTGGCCCACGATCCGGGCCGTGAAGTTCGACCCGCGCGACCCCAACACGTTTTTTTTGGGCCACAATCCGAGCCCGTGGGCGGGCCTGGGCATTCTCCAATCGAGTGACGCGGGCCAAAGTTGGCGCGTACTGGGCGACGCCAACTTTCAGATGCGCTCGGTGACCAGTCTGGATGTGGACGCGGCGACGGGCGATCTCGCGGTGGGGGCCTGGGAGGTGTATACGTATCATGCGGGCCACCCCTGAAGGACGAAAGGCAGCAGCGATGATGAGCCTGCCAGAGGCGATCCAACCGGAGGATGTGGCGAACTTCCAGCGTGGCGCGGCTGAGAACCGCCTGTTCTGGGCGCGTTTCGGAGAAAAGCCCGACCTGCAGAGCGCGACGGTGCTGGACGTCGGCAGCGGCTGGGGCTGCCTGTGCGTAGAGATGGCTCAGGCCGGCGCCGCGCGAGTCGTCGGTCTGGACTTGAAAACACATCTGGTCGATTTTGCAAACGCCTACCTGATGCAGGTGTACCCCGAGCTCGTCCAGCGGGTAAAGTTCCAGGCCATCGATCTCAAAGATTTCGCCGAACCAGTGTGCTTCGACTTGATTGTCTCGAAAGACTCGTTCGAGCACATCCTCGATTTGGACGGCATGTTGCGCGAAATGCGCTTACGGCTCAAGCCTGGCGGTCGCATTTACGCCGGGTTTGGACCGCTCTACCCGACTCCCTACGGAGACCACGATCGGCGGGAGACGATCTTTCGCCACTGGGGCGTGTTCGGCCGCCTCCTGGCCTGGCTCCCCTGGGGCCATCTGGTGCTCGAACCACTCATTGTCAAGACCTACAATAGTCATGCTGACAGAAAGATAACGTCGCTGTATGATTTGGGCCTCAACAAGCTCGCCGCTTCCGACTATCTCCGGTTGTTTCAGGCGTCGGGTCTCAGGGTTGTGGGGCTGCGCCTCAACCAGAGCCAAAGCCTCCAGTCACGCCTCTTCTCCGTGCTGCGCCATGTGCCTGGGCTCGAGGACTACTGCACCCACAGTCTATACTGCATCCTCGAAAAGCCGGCAACCTGATGCACTCCGGCCTATGTCAGGCGGGACCCATCTAGGAGTGGTTCATGTCATACCGCAGCACCCTGCGGCTGGTTTGCCTGGCCGGCCTCGTTTTCATCGTCAGCACTTTCCCGCTCACGGGATATTCCACGCCGGCGGCCGGCGCCGTTGGTAGCTACCCGGTCTTTTTGCCACTGGTCGCTAGCGGCCCAGATGTCTGGCGCCCGTTCTCCAATACCAGTCCTTGGAACGTGCCGATCCCCCCTGACGCACAAGTTGATCCAAACTCTCCGGCGATGATCGCCCAACTGCTCACCTCAAGCGACCCGCGCATCGGTATCGACCTGGAAGGCCCCACAATCTGGTATGCCGATAATTCTACGCCACGTTATTTCGTCCAGTGTACGCTAGGCAATTGCCGAGACATGACGAATGTGCCAGTTCCAGACGGGGCGATCGGGGCAGTTGGGACCGACCAGCACATGACCGTCATCGACCCGCCTAATCACATGAGCTATGACTTCTATCGGCCGCAGACGCCCGTCAGTGGCAGCCCGGTGATGACGGCAGCTTGGGGCACGGCCTTTGATCTGTCTGGAACTGGGGTTAAAGATCGGGGTGCAGCGAGCGCGCGGGCGTCTGGCTTTCCACTGCTGGGCGGGCTGATCCGTCCCGAAGAAATACGAGCGGGCCATATCAACCACGCGCTGATCTTCTCGTATGACTATCCCGGTCCGTGTCTGGTGTACCCGGCCAGTACCAACGGCGGTTCGAGTAAAGACCCAAGAGCTATGCCATTTGGAGCGCATCTGCAGCTCGACCCAACACTTGACTTGAACACTCTGGGTTTGACTCGGAGTGGAATGGTGGTTGCCAGGGCTTTGCAGGAATACGGAATGTATGTGGGGGATAACGCCAATACTGGAATATATCTCTATGCGGAAAGCTTTAACGGGAATATCGGACCTAGTCCCTGGGTGGGGCTGCTATCGGCCACTGAAATCTTGTGGAAAGTGCCCGCCAGCCGGCTGCGCGTACTCAAACTGGGACCTGTGGACTGTACGGCATGAGAGAGCTTTCTGCACCGGACACTGCTATTGCGATGACGGCTCAAACAGGCGCAATAGATAGCCTGCGCCCCGGCCGAGCATGCATCTACATGCAACCGGTGATGGCGAGCAATCACTACTTTGATGGTGGTGTTGGTTAACAGCTAATCGGCTCGGGTCGACATAGGCTGGCATCACACGTAAAGACGCGTGGGTGGCCCAATGTCACAGACTGCCACAACCACTGCGACCACCTTACGCGTCCGAGGTTGACTTGGCGGCTGTGCGCTAACGACGCCGGTCCCTCGGAGGCGAGTCGGCAGTCGATCTTCTTCTTCCTTTACCAGCGCTGGGCGGCGAAGAGCCCCTGAGAGGGTGCGGCGCTGGCGGGTCAGGGTTCGTGGCAACGCCGCATCTGCCCTTGTTCTGCCCCACAGACTAACCTGAATCACATACTCGCAGCAGTCCGCGCCTGACCGAGATGGATTTTCGAGCCGGTGCCCGACCTCTTTTGTGTAAGTCAACACGATGGGGCGTCGGTGGAGGCCGGGAACGGCATCGTTATTGTTATGTTGAAAGCGGAACAGGTCGGGGGCGGGCTAGGCGCCGCGCTTTCAGAAGCCGGTGGCCCGGACGGGACGCAGTCCGGACCGCTCGCTGGCGCGCACCTAATCTATTTCGGGCCGGGCCAATGGGCAGGGCTGTGGCGCAACCGGCATCACCTCCTGTCGCGCTTTGCCGACCATAACCGGGTGCTGTATGTGGAGCCTGCCATCCACCTTAAGACGTTCCGGCGAGAATGGTGGGCGGGCCGCCTGGGCTGGCAGCAGATGTGGCGAGAGTTACGTCAGTGTCGTATCAGCCAGGCCGGACCCAACCTTTACATCTATCACAGCCCGACCTTTCTCCCAGTCGCGGGCCGCTTTCCACTGGACCGGCTGACTTATGCCCTCTGGCTGGCGGCGCTGAAAGCGGCGCTGCGACGATTGAAGTTTGCAGACCCCATCGTCTGGTTCTCCCGACCCGAGATGGTAAGCCTGATCGGACGCTTGCCGGCTCGGCTGACGATCTACCACGTGGTGGATGAGTACACCGGCTATGAGGGCGTGACCGGGGACCTGGCCGCTGAGCTGCGGCGTCAGGAAACAGAACTGATGGCCCGCGCGCAGATGGTGGTGGTAGTTTCACCGGAGCTCTGGCAGGCCAAGCGGGCCTGCAACCCGCATACCTACCTGGTGCCGAACGGCACCGATCTGAAGGCGTTTACCCAGGCCGCGCGCCAGCCGGGACCACCCGCCGACTTGGCTGAGATACCCGAGCCCCGCCTGATCTATGCGGGCCTGGTCGGCACCCGGCTAGACCTGCCGATGCTGATCGCCCTGGCCCGGCGGCGATCGGATTGGTCTGTGGTGGTGATCGGCGAGGTGGACGCGCGGGGTTGCGAGGCGGAGATCGCCAGCCTTCGCGCCTTGCCCAACGTTCACATTCTAGGCGTGCGGCCGGTGACAGCTGTGCCCCGCTATTTGCTGGCGTCGCAGGTCTGCCTGCTGCCCTACCGGCGAAGCGTTGAGACGGACCACATTGACCCGCTCAAGCTGTACGATGGCCTGGCGGCCGGCAAGCCCATCGTGGCCAGCCCAATCCCTGCGGTGCAGCCTTATGACGGGCTGGTTCGGCTGGCCTACGGTGTCGACGCCTTTGAGACCGCCGTCGAGGCGGCTCTAGGCGAGCACGACGAGAGCCTGGTCGCCGCGCGCCGCGCCGCAGCCGCGGCGAGCACCTGGGAGACTCGCTTCCAGCAGCTTTCGACGCTGATCGAGGCGCGTCTGAACGGGGCCCTGACCGGCTGATCATGGCGATGGCGCGCGTCCTTTATGTCGAAAACACCTATGGCATTGGCGGCTCCACCACCAGCCTGTACCGGCTGGTGCAGCAATTGGACCACCAGAGTTTTGAGCCAGTCATACTCTTTCACCGGCCGAACGGCTTCACGGATCGGTTCCGGGCGTTGGGCCTAGAGGTCATTTTCCTGAGCGGGGCTGGGCCCGCTGGCGAGCCTGTGGCGCGGCCGCGCCCGTCTCCAAAGCGCGATGTGGCCGCCAGTCTGGGTCGATTGAGCCCGGCCTGGGCCGCCGCCTACCGCACGTTGAAGTCGATCTATCTATTCGGCCGGGAGGCGCTGCCCACCGCCTGGCAAATCGGGCGCGTGATCCGCCAGCGCGAGATCGACCTGGTGCACCTGAACAACCGGCTCAAGGATAACCGCAGCGGTGCGCTGGCGGCCTGGCTGACCGGCACTCCCTGTGTGTGCCACGTCCGCGATTTCGGTCGCGTCAGGCCCATCGACCGTTGGCTGGCGCCGCGCGTGGGCTATTTCGT
>Ga0070730_10004839_pt1 | contig 11710 bp, 14 predicted proteins | sample Coa_R1_3_FD_66447 | JGI IMG/M metagenome (GOLD analysis project Ga0070730, IMG submission 66447) | Surface soil microbial communities from Centralia Pennsylvania, which are recovering from an underground coalmine fire - Coalmine... | ecosystem: Environmental > Terrestrial > Soil > Unclassified ... | reverse complement strand
CTTGTACCATGCCATCTATGTGTCCTCTAGCGAAGTTTCGGTATATCTCGATTGGGCAGCGTGTTTGCCGCAGTTGTTCGAGCGTGTCGTCGGATACAACCATGACGGCTGTGCCATCTTCCCATTCGTACGTGCCTTTGGCGAGAATATCAACCCACGGCATTGCCTACTCCTTACTCGGTATACTCGCCGCGCCGCTTGAGATGGTGGATAACCATTTGCTGCGGCGCGATCTCTGAGTACATTACCCCTGGCGGCGTTTTCTCGAACGATGCGCTCCATACTTTGATGAAGAAGCAGTTGTACAGCTCATACCAGAAGACATCGCAGGCGACCGCATCGTCCGGTAGATCCAGTTCAGCTATAGCGAACCACTCGTACTTCTGCAGCCCGAGCAAGATGAAGATCGTATCTTTGCTCACTGCGACGAGCTTGCAGCGATCCATATCACGCTTAGGCATGACGTTCTCTTGGTATGACAACACTGTGCATCTCCTCGGCTATTTGCAGCGTCCTGGTGTCGATCTGGTGAACGATCCGCAGCGTCTCGCTATCTTCCTTGCTTTGTAGCTCGTTGATCGCTGCTTGCACGTTCTGACCGACCATGATAATTGGCAGCAGCACAAGCTGCAAGAACGTCTGCGTAATCCATGTGACGATGCGGCCAACGTCGCCGCTTTGGAGCGTAGACGGCAGGCTGATGCACGAGAGCGCGAGGAAGACGTAGGCGCAGTACATCGTGCCGACGCTGTTGGTGATCTTCACAGCCAGCCAGCGGTTGAAGCGGCCTGCGACGCCGGAGCCGTGTACGGCGACTTGCGCGCGGCTGTGCGGGATGTGGGTATGCTCGTGCTGCTCGGCGCGCTCACGCAGCGTTCGCATTTGCTCCGGTGTCAACGGTGCTGCTCCTGCCGCTTGTTTTTCGTAACGGACATATGCTAGCATACCCGCATGACGCGCGCACGGCTAACGCCGCTTCAGCATAGAATCTTATGTATCGTCGCGGCTGCGCCGATACTGGGGCGAGATGTGGCGCGATGGCTCGGCCCCGAGACACCGGCCAGCTCGGTCTACGACGCGCTGCGGGCGCTGCGCGAGCGGCAGTACCTCGATGCCGAGTGGCGGCACACGACGCGCGTTACGCATGTGTACTGGATCACCGCGGCGGGACGCGCCGCGTTGGAGCGGGTCAATGGTGAGTCGAGCAGTCGAGCAAACAATTCGGAACGCACGGAAGAAGCTCGCCATCGCGTCGCAGGGGCGTAGCTCCGCGACCACAGCGGGAGAGCTGATCCTTGCGGACGCACGCGAGCGCGACGATGTATGGCTTGCGCTGTGGGCGCTCCGCTTCTTCGAGTGCTGCATCGAAGCCCTCCCAACCGGCGAGAATGCGTCGCGGGCAGGGATGTACTGCTGCGAGCGCGCCGTTGGGCTTCCGCACGACGACAACATGGCGTGGCGCACCTGTCCTGAGCATAGCGACGCGATCCTGCATGATCCGCAGGCGAGTGAGAAATTGTGGGCGGCGCATGGGATACCGCCCGTTCTGCTTCGATCAGCCGCATCTGGCCCAGGAGGCGCAGGCTAATGGCACAACCAGCCACACCGCTCACGATTGCCGCGCTTTTGCAACGAGAGCGCGAGAACGCGGTGTATATCAGCCGCTCTGCTCGTGCGCTCGCGTACCTACCAGGGACATTTGAAAGGACGATCCATCGTGCCACAGGAGATCAGCACCACGACGACGATCACGCGCTCCGGCGAGCTGTTCGATGATCTCGTTACTGCGATGCAGCGGCATTTCGATGCCGTGATCGAGCGGAACGGCCCGTCGCTGTTCCGCGTTGATCCGTTTGCGTCCGGCTCGGTCGAGATCCATTCACTCTGGGAGTGGTATCTCACGCAGCTACCTGCCGCTGACGTGCAGCACCACTCCTGTCATGCGTGCCAGCAGTTCATGCGCCATTACGGCAACCTCGTCTCAATCAACGACGATGGCACGCTTGTTTCTGCGATCTGGTCTGCGGAGAGCGCTGTGCCGGAGCCATACCGTGCCGCCGTACACGCGCTGGCGCGGTCGGTAACGCAGGCGCGCGTCACGGACGTTGCGCTCACGCGCGCGACGGTCTGGGGCACGCCGGTAACGGGCGAATGGACGCACTTTGCGATCACGCCGCCTGCAGCCGCGCTGTACATGGAGTTCGGCGCGCTGACCGCGCATCAGGCGGAAGCGAAGCGGCGCGAAGACTTCGGTACGCTGCGGCAAGGACTGCTCGATTACAACCGCGACACCGTTGCGCAGGCGCTTACGTTGCTCGACGCCGATGCGTTGTACCGTGCCGACAAGGTGATCGGCCCTGCGCGTTTTTTGCTTCGCTTGCACGATCAGCGCGTGGGCGTCCACAATCAGCGGCTTCTTGACAATCTGCTCTGGCGTGCAGTCGCGACTGCGCCGGTCGGCTTCTGTCAACCGCGCAGCACCATGATCGGCACGCTGCTGGATGATATTCTTAGCGGGTACAGCTTCGCGCAGATCAAGCAGCGGTTCGACGCAAAGATGCACCCGCTGCAGTATCAGCGCCCGACAGCCGCGCCTGCCGCTGGCAATATCGCGCAGGCGGAGAAAACCATTGAGCAACTTGGCATTACGGCGTCGTTGCGCCGCCGGTTCGCCCGTTTGGACGAGATCGAGACGATCTGGTGTCCAGCGCCGCCTGCAGCACCGACGCAGCCAGAGGGTGTCTTTTCACACCTTCGCGCAAAGAATGCGCCGCGCGCCGCCGATCCACTCGTCATGCCGCCGCAGGTAATAACGTGGGTTAAGTTCGCAGAGACGGTGCTACCGCAGGCCGAGCAAATCGAGGTATTTGTCTCTGGTGCGATGAACTTCTGCGCGCTGCTAACGGCGGTTGACGCGGATGCGCCGCCGATCTTGCAGTGGGATCGCGTAGAGGCGCGTAACCCGGTGTCCTGGTATGTCTACGCGAGCGGATCGCTCCCTGAGCGCTGGAGCTTGCATAGTGCGTCGTTTGTACCCGCAACAGCGGTAACGTATCAGCCGTCGATGTGGGGCGATCCGGCGCACAGCATCCATCACGGCAAGGGTGCAATCATCATTCTCGACGGCGCGCGCGATACGGAGCAGTCTGGGCTCGCGTTGTTCCCGGAGACGCTGCAAGCATCGCTTCATGGCATCCGCGCGACGATTGAGGCGTACTCGCGCACACAGCAGCTTGAGGGACGCGAGGAGGCGTCGGCGTGCGGAGTGCGCATTAGCGCGGAGAGTCCTGCAAATGTAGCGCTCCGGGTGCGCACAGCGCTCGGATGGAGCCAGTATCGGATCGACCGCTGGGATTAGCGGTTGTGCTACCCTCGTAGAAGCCTTCCCTCTCCTGTGCATGGTGCCCCGGTCGGCCCGCCCGCTGACCGGGGCACCGTGTATACTAAGGGCCGGTCGTCGTCTAATGTGGCGTAGGACACGCGCTACGAGCCCGCAGGAAGCGCACTTGCGGACGCTGCGCGGATAGCAGTTCAAATCTGCTCGGCCCTACACGCGAAGCCCGCGCGAAAGGGAGCGACGGCTCCCCCAGGTTGTGGCAAGCACACCGACCATCGCGCGGGCTTCCTGTTGTCCTTTGGCATGACATAACAAAAAACTTGTTATCCTGTAACAAGCGGTGCCATACTGACGGCAATGGCACGCGCATCTCTCCCGCAGCCGCTTACCGCTGATCAGCGGGCGCTCGTTGAGCAGCACGTTCATCTTGTGCCGTTTCTCGTCAGTAAGCTGCATAGCTGGATCGTCTCGGCGCAGCATCCACTCATTAGCCACGCGGATCTCTGCACGGTCGGCTACATTGCGCTCTGTCATGCAGCGCAGCGGTACGAGCCGCGTGGTATCGCGTTCTCGACGTACGCGGCGCATCGAATTCGCTTTGCGTGCATCGACGCGATCCGCGAGGCAACCTCGTACAACAGGCACACGAAGATCGCGCCGCTGCGTACATGGTCGCTGAGTGACACGACAGTTGGGGGAGCAGCGTCGTTCGAGGACGATGATGCCGGTGCGCTTGAGAACGTCCTGGCTGACGAGAGCGCGATCCCAATAGATGAGCAGGTAATCCAATCGGTCACAGCCATAGCACTCCGCGCCGCTGTCGCAGCGCTCCCGCCGAGGGAGCGCTTTGTTGTGCAGTTCTACGATCTCGCAACGCCGCCGCGCACAATGCAGCAAATTGCGACGCGGTTGCACGTTACGGTGACGCGCATCTCGCAGATCCATAAGAATGCGCTGCGCCATCTCGCCTCCATGCCTGCTGTGTACAACTATCGAGGAGCTGCGTAATGCCAGACGACGTTGCCGCACACGATCAGTCCGCAACGATCCATCTCAAGGAGCACATACAAGCGCACGCGCCGCGCGAGACAGACCCGCACTATCATCTATTCAACGAGGCGAAGCGCCGCATCCAGGCGGCAGGATTGATGAAGTGCGCGATTCCGGATTGCACTTTCCCCGGCCCGATGGAGCTGCACCACGATAAGGTGGAGTTCTCAGAGCAGGGCGGCGTCGATCTCGATAAGTTTAATCGCTATTACGGCTTGCATCTCACGAACGACGAAGATTTCAAAGCGTACATCGAAGGCGAGGGCAATCTCGAAGTTTTGTGCCCAACGCACCACCGGACACGTCTCGGCATCCACGAGTTGCCGGGGCCGTTCTGGAATGCGCTGCGCGTGTGGAAAGACAACTTGCCGCCACCTGCAGAAGTAACGACGGGCTAAGCAGATGGCGGCGACGATCACGGTTGCACCGTCGTTCTCGGGGAACGTATATTTCTACGGCTTTCCAACGGCTGTGCAACCGGCGACGCCAACGCCTGCGCTTGCAGGCATGTCGCTTATTTACTACCGCCCTACGTCGCAGCACGCGATCACGCTGGCGAATGCGACTGATGTAACCGGACTACTGTACGATAACACGCATATCGCCAGCCTGTCGATTATGAACCGCGTAACGGGTGTTGTGTTAAGTAGCGGCGCGCTTACGTTCGTATCGAATGGGAACTGGTACTACGCGAATTGGCCGGTGACCGGCTTCTCGTTTGTTCATGTCCTCCGTCTGTCGATCTCAATCGCTGATTCGATGATGAACATCGTCTCGACGTATGAAGTGCTGGCACTGCCATTGCCGCAGCTTGATCTGCAATACCATCAGATCAGTACGAACCGGCTCGTCGTCGCTGGCCTTATCGGTCCTGATGGCTTGCTACGCACATCAGCAAACACATCGGTATATCTCACGTTGAAAGATAAATACGCTGGCACAACGCTGCTTGCGCAGTCGGCGTGTGCGTACGATGGCATCGGCGCATGGCACTACGATGCGCCGGAGTTCGCTGCTGAGCCGGTCGTTGCGGTGACGGTCGATGTCTACGATCAGACCGGCTCAGGCGGCACGCACTACGCACAATTTCTATACACCGCGCATCGGGGGCAGTAATGGCGACTGGAACCGTGACCGAGATCGTCCATCGCGGCGATGGCACCGTTGTACCGCCCGGTACGCAGGTAACGATCTATACGTCGCTCTATAACGGCGCAGCCATCTCAACACCGGCATACGCAGGCGATACCGGCGATTCGCTCGTCGGTAAAGTCACTGCTACAACAGATAACGCGGGTACGTGGTCAAAAGCGCTCGAAGAAACCGATATTATGACCCCGAGCGGCACGCTCTGGGTGCGTGTGTATACCGTCGATGGCATCACGTATCAAAACTACTTTGCCGTCCCTGGCACGGGTAGCTATAACTTCGAGACAGTTGTGCAGCCAACGCCGACAAGTGGCGTATCTGCGATCTACTACTCCTCGCCGCTGACCGGGCGTTACCTATTTCTGCCGACCGGCTGGGATGATACGTGGCGAACGGCGAAAACAGCCTCGGCAACGACGCCCGCGTGGATCGCATTTCTTGGCGATTCTGTTGCGCAAGGCGCGGCGACGACAACGTATCTCACGCAGGGCTTCCCTGCCGTGATCACAGCGGGCTTAAAGACACGGTATCCAACGGAGTACGCTGAGTACCATCCCGTCTCTGATAGTGTCTATGTCAATGCGGGATTTGGCGGCACGCCACCGTGGGTTATCAATGATACAGCTCATGCAACGTGGAATGGTGGGTACGCGGTAAACGGCGCGCTGTATTGGTCCGGGGCAGTTACAAACCCGATGGCGACATTTACGACGCCGGTTGCGTGTACTGCCGTCGATATTGTGTTCATCAACCCGTTTGCTGCGAACGGCACGACGCTCTCATACACCATTGATGGCGGCGCGACGCAGACGTGGACCAACGTTGTGCAGAACGGCAATGGGACGCAGCACATTCGTATTACCGGCCTCTCCAATGCGACACACATCATTCGTATTACCGGCCAATCGAACGACTTTGCTATCGTCCTCATGGGGGCAGCGTGTTATCCGAATGGTGTGACAGGGACCGGCGTGGGCTACGTCCGTGCTGCAACGACGGGTATGTCCGTGACGAATTTTATGATCTCTGGGCAGCAGCCGTCGCTCGGGCAGAACTTCCGCCTCTGGAACGGGACGAACGGCAATGGCACGGCGCGCGCGCTCGGGTTCCCAATGCAGCCGCACGCCGCGATTGTCGAGCTTGGCATCAATGATTGCACGAGCTACACCCTTACGCAGTTTCGCTACGGAATGAACCGTCTAATCGAATCGCTCCGCTACGGGCAGGAAAATTGCTCGATCATCATCGTCGGCGCGGCAAACCCAATTCCGACGCCGTGGACAGATATGACGAGCACGCCAACGGGGAATACGAGCACGTACGATCAGTATCTCGGCGTGATGCGAAACATTGCTGACGCCCACCGCTGCGCGTACTTCGATGTTGCGTCGTTGGTCGGGAGTACCGGCGTGACAGACGGCTACTTTGCAGCAACAGCGGGGCCGCACGGCACCGTCGCGTACCATGCGTTAATCGCTAACAGCTTGCTCGCAGTGCTGTAGGAGCATCACAATGGCGACACCGATGCCGACCGTTGCCGATCCGTTCTATCTTGACGATGGGCTCTCGCAAACGCCGAACGGCGCACTCAAGTCTGGCCGGAAGTTCGTGTACCTCGGCCAAACAGTCAGTACGCTTGCCAGCACGGTTGCAAATCAGCCGGTCGGCACGGTTGCTATCGGCGCGCTCAACGCTGCCGCGACAACGACGGTGACGATCACGAATAGCCTTATTGTGGCGACGAGCTTTGTTTTCTGTCAGATAGCAAAATGTACGACGGTCGCTGGAGCAGGAGCCGTTGCAACACTCGTGTGCGCGCCGCGTGTCCCCGGTACAGGGTCGTGCGTGGTTGATGTAACGAACCTGGGTAGTGCCGCGACGCTTTCGACCGACTACCAGCTCTGGTACTGGATTGTGAATTAACAATGGTGCTCGTTACGGATCTTGGGCTCAAAGGCGACGGAATGCCGGAGAACCGTGAAGCGTTTATAGCTGCGGTTGCCGCGTTGTCGCCCGGTGAGACGCTTGATTTCGGCTATCGAACGTACTTATTTAATACCTATAGCGCAACAGAAGTCCTCTTATTCCCGCAGTACGTGCATGTAGCGGGGAGTAACGCGCGTATTCTCATCGATCCATCAGTGCCAGCAACGGTCGATGCGCTGCGGATCGTTGTGCAACACAACGAGAAGGGCCGACGCATACACGGCATTACCCTCGCCCCGGCAAGCGGATCGCCCGCACGCTGCGGCATCAATTTCGATCTCTCGGCTACCGGGCGCGCGGCGTTCTGCGGCGTGCTCGCAGACGTGATCGTTGGCGGCGATGCTGGGGCGTTCGGCGGTCCTGCGCTGCGAGCGACGATTACTGACCCGACAGGGATGCAGCAGAGCTTCTATAACGTCTCGCACCGGCATTGCTGGTTCGTCGGCGGTATTGATTACAGTCAGTACGTTGGGGATACGCTTGGATTCTGCGACGAAACGATCATCAGCGGCCCTGGCTCCGTTGTCGTCTCACAAGCTCCCGGCGCGGGGATGGTGCGCTTCGATCACTGCGCATTGACAAACGATGGGGGATTGCGCTTCCTGAGCTGCGATTGGCCCGTTGTACGCGATTGTGAGTTCGAGCAAGAAGCACCGACAACACATCCGCTTGCCGCACTAGTGTCTATTGAGGGTGTGCCAAACGCGCATAACTGTGCGACGGCGCTGCTTACGCATAATAGTTTTACGCCGCGTACGAACTGTGGCATTGTCACGCCGATCTACGTAAACGCGAGCGAGCGCGCGACGATTGAGCACAACCGGATTGCCGCTGGCAGCGGCGGGCATATCTTCTGCGACACATACGCCTCGGATGTCGCTATAGAAGATAATGACTACTACGACGCCAGTGGACGGCGCTCGGGCGCACAGATCGTCAACCACGGCACGTATGCACCGTCCACGCATATGCAGCGGCTCTTTACGTACCGCGGCCTTAACGCGACCGTAGCTGGGCTCACGGCAATCGCCGCGCCGACAACGCAAAGCGCGCTTGTGATCGACCATGCTGTGATCCGTCCTGCCGCGTTCGATGGCACCGGCAAGACGACGCAAGCTGTACTCTCGATTGGCGCGCGGTATCCATACCAAACGCCGTTGTTTTACCAGCTTGTCAGCGGGCAGACCGTGCCGTGCGACAATTTACGGAGCGTCAATCGTGTCGTACCGATGCCTGCGTCATATACGCAAGTATTGCGTACGATGCAAGTAGAGCTGCTTATCACAACACCAAGTAACGCCGCCGTAGAGACGTGGGACATTGATTTCTGGGGCTACTACATGCCGCAGGCGGCGTAGCTGGATGCAGGTACGATAGATGGTAGCAATTTATCCGCAGATAACAGAAGCCGCGTATGCGCGCACACCGTCGCGCATAGGCGCTGCGAACGATTCATTGTCAATTATGTCGTCGCAAGGCATCACTGGCCTGCGGCAATGGTATGGTCGCGTCTACGAGGAGCTACTTCCGGAGCTTCAGACCGAACGCGGGCGTTTAACCTACCGGCAGATGATGGAGAACGACGGCACGATTGGTGCCGTCCTCAACGGGATCGAGATGATCCTGCGTGGCGTTCACATCACCGCGCAGCCGACCGGAACAACAAAGGAACACGAGCGTCAAGCCGAGTTTATTGACCAATGTAAAGACGACATGGAGACGGCGTTCATCGACTTTGCGTGCGAGAACATCCGTGGTGCAATTGGCTACGGCTGGTCATTCTCGGAGATCCAGTACAAGCGCCGTCTCGGGCCAGAGCCAAAGCAGCCGGAGCCGACCGAAGACGATCCGTACCCCTACGTTCCGCCGAGCCAGTACGACGACGGCACGATTGGCTGGTGGAAGTTCGGGATGCGCGGTCAGGATGCGCTTTGGCGGTGGGAGTTCTCGCCAGACATGCGCTTGATCGGCATGTGGCAGCTTCCGCCGCCCGATTACCGTTTGCGCTTCATTGATTACGAGCGCTCGCTGCTGTTTCGCCCCTCGCAGCACAAAGAGAATCCTGAGGGACGCAGCTTACTGCGGAATGCCTATCGCGCGTGGTACATGAAGTCGCATTTCGAGACGATTGAAGGAATCGGCGTTGAGCGCGATTTAGCTGGCCTCCCGATCTTCTGGGGACCGCCAGAGCTGCTGAGCACGAACCTCACGCCGGATCAGCAGGCCGTCAAACAGGCGGCGATGGATATTGTACGCAACATCCGCCGCGACGAGCAGGAAGGCATCTTCATGCCGCTGCTCTACGATGCGGCGGGGCATAAGCTCTACGATCTGACACTGCTCTCATCCTCCGGTACACGTCAATTTAATACGGACGTAGTAATTAGCCGCTACGATCAGCGTATCGCTATGACGCTGCTGGCCGACTTCTTGCTGCTCGGGCACGAGTCGTCTGGTGCTGGCAGCTACGCCCAGGTCAAGAGCCGCACGAGCCTCTGGATCATGGCATTCAACGCGCTCTTGACGATGTTCTGCGACGTGCTCAACAGTCGCGCCGTACCCAAGCTGATCCGCGCGAACGGCTGGGATGTCACGTTCGCTCCGAAGATCGTCTACGCCGACGTAAAAAGCCTCTCCGTACAAGAGATGGGCCAGCTTATGCAAATGCTGGCGCAGGCAGGCTTCCCGGTCGGCCAGGACCGTGCGCTGTACAATTACATCCTTGGCGAAGCGGCAGCGCCATCGGATGGCTCAACCGTCGTGTATAAGAACGCAGAAGAGTCGGCTATCGCAACGGTGCAGATTGGCGGCGGGAACGCGAACGCGCAGTCGTCGGAGTCGATCAAAGACAGCCGCAATGCGACGAAGCAGGGCACGCGCAGTTCCGCGTTCTCGCAGCAGTTTGAAGAGGGTGAAGGACAGGTAGGAGACTCCGCCATGAATGCGCCTGAGTACGAACGCAAGTTCGCCGTTGACCCGTCGAAGCTGCCAGAGCTGCAATCGCCGTGGTGTCTCGTGCAGGGGTACTGGATCAACCCCTCCGTAGGTGACCACGGCACGGAAACGTCGCTGCGCGTGATCCCGGCGCGCGACCGCGCGTATCTGCGCGTGAAGGATATGTCGCTCGACGGGAAGCGCAACAAGATGTCGGAGCGTGTTGATCTAGGCGACGCCATGCAGCAGCTCAAAACGGCGCAGGGCGTTGTGTACAAAGAGCGGCATCTTATGCTCGATCCGGCAGGGCGGGCATGGTTGATCGATCACTTTCCCGAGCAGGATCACTGGCAGGCTGAGACGGAGTTCGAGACAGAGAAGCTAATGAACGAGCTGCCGGTCACGCCACCGTGGATCACGCATGAGCTGACAAACGATCAGGCGGGGTACACACGCACCTACGCACAGCCGCGCAGCGAGATCGAGATTGCAAGTCTGCTCAAGCACGCGGCGGCGCATGGAAGCCAGGAGCCATACGAGCCTGCCGAAGCAGAAGAAGTCGGCAAACCGTTCAAGTTCCATCCGCAGGTGGCGTAATGCCGACGATTCTTGATTTGCTCGGCAAGCACGCGAAAACTGTCGGCTTCGCTGCAAGCTATAGAATGAACGATACGCGACCGCGCGTGCCAGTGCGCGGCAAACCGCTGCCGCCAATCGGCGCTGCGCCGCCGCTGCTGAATATCGGCCTCCCACCAGCAGATCCGTACGATGTGCTTGGCGTTCCACGCACCGCGTCACAATTCAGCATCCAGCGCGCCTATCGCCGCCAGATGCGCATCTATCACCCGGATCTGCATCCTGAGGCGGGGCCGCTCGAACATGCGATGCTTACCCGTTGGGCAGTTGCGCTCAACGCAGCCTATGATAAGTTGATCGATGCCGTACGCTAGTCCACCAACATTGACGACACGGCAACGCGAAGTTGTCGAGCTACTATTTCGCGGCATGACAACGCCGCAGATCGCAGCGGAGCTTGGTATCTCTGTAGGCACGGTTAAGATCCATCTTCGCGCTGCGGCGCTCGCGCTTGGCCGTTCGCCCGATGTCGGCCCGTCGTCGCACTGGTGGGTCCAAGCGGCCTTTTCCTATGGTTATGTTCTGGGCCGCACGACTCGTACGTAGTTTGGCCTAAAGCCTAAACACATAACTTCTCCGTAGAGTTGCCATAGACGCGCAGGAGCGCAGACTATGGCT
>Ga0070730_10004838_pt1 | contig 11710 bp, 9 predicted proteins | sample Coa_R1_3_FD_66447 | JGI IMG/M metagenome (GOLD analysis project Ga0070730, IMG submission 66447) | Surface soil microbial communities from Centralia Pennsylvania, which are recovering from an underground coalmine fire - Coalmine... | ecosystem: Environmental > Terrestrial > Soil > Unclassified ... | reverse complement strand
GACGCGGCGATCGACGACGTGCTCGAGACGGTCACCTGACTGATCGCTTTATAGTCGCTGCGGGTCGACCGCGTGAGCAACCTGGCACGCCGAACAGTTCTTGGCTTCGTGCAGCTGATCGTCGTCATGGCGATTGCGCTGTTTGGTGCTGCCGGGACGCTGAATTACCTGCAGGGGTGGGTGTACTTGCTCGTTTTTGTCGGGTCCGCGGCGATGATCACGGTGTACTTGTGGCGCAACGACCCCGGGCTTCTCGAGCGCCGCGTCGATGCGGGGCCCACAGCCGAAAAACAGCCGCTGCAACAACTCATCCAGGCCGTGGCCGCGCTCACGTTCATTGGCTTTCTGGTGGTTCCGCCGCTGGATCATCGTTTTGCCTGGTCGCCGGTGCCGCTGGCGGTGGAGATCGCTGGCGATGTTCTGGTGGCGCTGGGCTTCTTCGCAGTGTATCTGGTCTTCAAGGAAAACTCGTTCACCGCGGCGACGATTGAAGTCGCGACCGGCCAGCAGGTAATTGCCACCGGACCGTACGCGATCGTGCGGCACCCGATGTACGCGGGTGCGCTCGTCATGCTCTGCGGAACTCCGCTGGCGCTCGGGTCCGGGTGGGGCCTGCTGCTGATGGTTCCGATGACGCTCGTCATCATCCTGCGGCTGCTGGACGAGGAGCGGTTTCTGGCAAAGCATCTGACCGGCTATATGGAGTATTGTCAGCGAGTCCGCTACCGTCTGGTTCCATATATCTGGTGATTCGGTGCGCCGGCTCGATCGGCGCCGCGACCCGGTACCAACCCGCCAGAGTAGCGTTATCGCTCAGGACTGCCTCGAACGGCAGGTGTATCCATACCAGATGTTGCGACTCAGGCCGGCACTCTGGATGCCGTCACGCCCGGGTCGGCTGGCGCGAGGGCTCGATCGTCGTAGAGCTGGCGGATTTCCGACATGCCGTCACCCGCCGCATCGAGGAATCGAAATCGACACCTATGCCGGGCGAGCAGTACCGGCGTTGGCGACCATGTAGCCATAGTCGCCTGGATTGACGCGCATCATGCCACCACGGAGCAGAATCATGTACCCGCGCTCGAACGGTGAGCGGATCTCTTCGAGGGTCTCGAACGTGTATGGGCTGACGACCCGTCCGAGCAACGTGCCGCCCGGCACTTCCCGGCCGAGCTGATCCAGGCCGACCTCCGGATACAACACTCCGCCCACACGCGGACGAATGACTGCCATCTCCGTCACGATAGTCTGCCGCGCCGGCTTGAGGACCTCGCCGTCCAGCATGCCCAGTTGCTTCAGCACGTTCATGACGCCCCGCACGCCGTGCTCGATGTAGTGCGCGTCCAGGAAGGACCCGCCGCCCACTTCGGCCGTGAAGAACGGGATGCCCTTTTCCCGCGCCGGCACCGCGAACGTGCCCTGGTACGGCTGCGCGGGTTCGAACAGAAACGTGCTGCCGAACGCCATCGACAACTCGCGCGACCGGTCGAAGATATACACATAGTCGACCGTCGGAAACACGCCGCCAGTGTGCAGGTCCACGTGCACGTCGAGCTGCGACACGAACCTGGTCGACAGCACGTGCGCGATCTGTTCGCTCAGCCAGCCCGTCGGCGTACCCGGGAAGTTGCGGTTCACGTCCAGCATGTCGATCGGAGTGTGGCGGCTCAGATTCTCGAAGGCCAGGCTGTTGGCGATCGGCACCGCCAGGATCGTCCCGCGCAGCTCACCTGGATCGATGCGCGTCAGCACCTGGCGGACAATCTCGTTGGTCAGCGGCTCGTCGCCATGCACGACCGCCGACAGCCCGAGCGTTGGGCCCGGGAACCGGCCCGCCAGTCGATGCAGCGGGATGAAAAGCTCGAAACCACTGGCCAGCGTCGTCACCGGGATCTGTTCGTACGTCATCGCTTCCCTCCTCTCATGTCCGCAAGCGCGGGTCGAGCGCGTCGCGCAGACCATCACCCAGCAGATTGAATCCGAGCACCGTCACGAAGATCGCCAGACCCGGCGTCGTCGACAGGAAACTGTCCTCGCGCAAGAACTGCATGCCAAAGTTGAGCATCGAGCCCCATGACGCCTCCGGCGGCTGGATCCCCAGCCCGAGGAACGAGAGCGCCGCCTCGGCGAGGATCGCGTTGCCCATCCCGAGCGAAGCCAGCACCACCAGTGGTGCCACGGCATTCGGCAGCAGATGCCGCAGCATGATCCGGAACGTGCTCGCCCCCAATGTGCGGGCCGCCCAGGTGTACTCCTCCTCGCGCAAGGTCAGCACGACGGCCCGCGCGACTCGGGCATACGTCGTCCAGTACACCAGCGCCAGCGCGATCAGGACATTGGTCAGGCCTGGGCCCCGCACGGCGACGATGGCAATCGCCAGAATGATGACCGGGAAAGCCAGGAAGATATCGACCAGACGCATGATGATGGCGTCCCAGTAGCCACCCAGATACCCCGCCGCGAGGCCGCCCGCGACGCCGATCAGCCCGGCCAGGACCACCGTGACCACGCCGACCCACAGCGACACGCGTGCGCCGAACAACAGGCGGGCGAGGATGTCACGGCCGAGCTCGTCGGTGCCGAGCGGATGCGCCCCGCCTGGGGGTTGGAGCCGAATCTCCAGCGAGACCAGGTACGGGTTGTACGGCGTCAAGAACGGCGCGAAGATCGCCGCGAGAACGAGTACCGCGATGACGAGCAGCCCAGCCAGAGCCGCTCGGTTGCGGCCCAGCTGAGCCCACGCCCGGGCGCTGTTGCCCCGCGCGGGCGGTCCTGTCGCCGGCACGACCAGGACCCGTGAATCAGCCATAGCGTACCCGCGGATTGATAGCCGCGTACGTCAGGTCGACCAGCAGATTGATCAGCGACACGGCCAGTGCCGTCAGCAGCACGATTCCCTGGACCAGCGGATAGTCGCGTTGGCTGATGGCCTGGATGAGCAACCGGCCAATACCCGGCCAGGCGAAAATCGTCTCGGCAATGATCGCCCCGCCGAGCAGCGTGCCAACCTGCAGACCGACGACCGTCACGACCGGAATCAGTGCGTTGGGCAGCGCGTGGCGACCAATGACCGCAAGCGCCGCGAGACCTTTGGCCCGCGCGGTGCGCACGTAGTCCTGGCCAAGCACCTCCAGCAATGCCGAGCGCACCAGGCGGGAGATGAGCGCGGTCGAAAACGCCCCCAGCGTCAGCGCTGGCAGCACCAGGTGCCTGAGTGAATCCACGAGATCCGCTGGATCACCACTCCCCAGCCAGGACTGCACCCCCAGCACAACTGGCTCGCCGCGCCCGAACGACGGGAGCCAGCCGAGTTGGAGCGAGAACAGCAAGATGGCCAGCATGCCCAACCAGAACACCGGCATCGCGACCCCCGACAGGGCGATCAGCATCGCGGCGACGTCGAACGCCGAGTAGGGAAACACCGCGGCGATCAAGCCGGTCAGCGTGCCGACGATCACCGCGAACGCCATGGCCGCGACGGTCAGCTCGACGGTCGCTGGAAAGCGGTCGCCGATCAATTTCGCGACGGGTTGGCGCTGGAAGATCGAGTCGCCCATCTGACCGGTAACGACGTGGGCAACATACTGGGCGTACTGGATCGGCAGCGGCTGGTCCAATCCCAGCAGGTGCCTTAGCCGGTCCAGCTCCGCCGGCGTCGCGTCCTGGCCGAGCATGACCAGGACCGGATCCCCGGGCGTCATGTGGATCAACGCGAACGTCAGCAGCGACACCCCCAACAGCACGATCACGGTGTGCAGCAGGCGCTGCGCGATATAGCCGGTCGTCTTAACTCGCCGCCAGAGAGACCGTCTTGAAGGACTGCCAGTTCGCCACCGGGTTGATCACGTAGCCTTGCAGCTTCGGCGTGTACATGGCGATGTACTCCTGGTACTGCACGAAGATGTACGGCGCATCGTCGACGATCTGCTTGACCGCGTCCGCATACAGGGTTTTGGCTTTGCTCTGGTCGAGCGTCGTCCGCGCATCTTTGAGCAGCTTGTCGACCTGGTCGTTCCGGTACTTGCCGTAGTTGGCCGTCCCGTCAATGGTGAACTGACGGAATGTCGCCCGATCCGGGTCTGACAGGTTCAACCAGCCGATCACACCTACCTGGAACTTGCCGTCCTGCACGTCCTGGAAGAAAGCGGGAAACTCGACCGTATTGGTCGTCGCGTCGATGCCGACTTTCTGAAACTCGCTCTGCAGCACCTGGATCAACTGCTTGCGATCCGGGTCCTCCGAATGCGTGCGCACGACCAGCGACAGCTTCTGGCCGCCTTTGCTGCGTGTGCCGGTCGCGCCGGCCGTCCAACCCGCCGCGTCAAGCAGCTGTTTGGCGGTCTCCGGGTTGTAGTCGTAGGCTGGCACGTCCGCCGAGTAGGCCCACATCCCCGGCACGATCGGCCCGTTGGCCGGTTTACCGATGCCTTTGTAGATTGTGTCGATGATTTGTTGTTTGTTGACCAGGTGCGACAACGCCTGGCGCACGCGCTTGTCGCTGAGCATGGGATCAGCCGTATTCAGGTTCACGTAGGTGTAGCCGGCAGCCGGGGTGCGATCCACCTTCAGCTTGGCGGCAGTCTGGACCCGCGACACGTCCTGCGGCGAGACCGGTGACTGCACGAAGTCAAGATCGCCGCTCTCCAGGCCAACCACGCGTGCGGAGTTGTCGGGCACCACTTTGACCTGGACACGGTCCAGGTTCGGCCGTCCGGCGTAGAAGCCCTCGTTGGCCGAGAGCGTGATGCTGTCGCCGCTGGTCCAGGTATCAACTTTGAACGCGCCGGTGCCGATCGGATGCGTGCCAAAGTCAGACTTCTCGGCCGCCGCCTGGGGCACGATGGCCAGGTCCATGTACGACAGGAACGGCGCAAATGGCGACTTCAGCGTAAAGCTCACGGTGTTCTTGTCGGTCGCCTCGACTTTGTCGACCGTCAGGTAGAACGCTCGAGTCGGCGAGTTGAAGTTGGGATCGAGGACCGACTCGTAGGTGTATTTCACGTCGCTGGCGGTGAGGTCCGTGCCATCGTGGAACTTGACACCCGGACGGAGGTGAAAGACCCAGGTCGTGGCGTCTGGGTTGTCCCACTTTTCGGCAAGATCTGGCACGGGCGTGAAGTCGGGATTGATCGCGACCAGACCGTTGAAGGCGAGCTCGCGGATCCGGAAGCCGGACGTGTTCTTCGTCAGGCGGGGATCGAGGGAGTCGGCGTCGACGTCCAGGCCGACGCGCAGCGTTCCGCCCCGCCGCGCCTGACCGGTCGTGGTGGCTGGCGCTGTCGTCGGCTGTGCGGTGGCCGGCGCGCTCGTGGTCGGCTGGGCGGCGGTGGCCGGCCTGGCTGTTGGCGCGGCTCCGGCGCCAACCTGGGCGGGTGCACCGGCGGTGGGGGCCGGCCCGCCGCTCGATGGAGACGGGCCGCACGCTTCGACGAGTAGCATCACACTGGCGCCCAGCGCGATGCGGAGCAGATCGCGCCGACTCGCGCGGCGCGCCTCAGGATGCATAGGCCTATCCTAGCCCCGGTGCGTTAGCCGTGTCGCTGCAGCAGATCGTGCAGGCTGCCGCCCAGGACACGCTCCATCGCGGCGGGCGGGATGAACTCCGCGCAGTGCGTGCGAATCACCTCCAACGTCTGCCGATACGTCATCGCCCAGCGCACTGGCGGGTAGTCCGAGCCCCAATGCAGCCGCTCTGCGCCGAAATGCTCGTAGAGCGCGCGCACGATGTACTGGCTGGCGGCGTGCGGGTACTCCCAGCCGACGGGCGTCGCGTAGTGAAAGCCCGACAGCTTGATGTGGATGTTCGGCAGCCTGGCCGAAACGAGGATGTCCTTCAACGCCGCGCCATCCGGCCCCTGGTCGGTCACCGGGTAGCCCATGTGGTGGCACACGAAGGGCGTCGCCGGAAACTGCTCGGCCAGCCTGCGCAGCGCCGGCTGGAGATGCACCGGGAGGTGGATGCTGACGATCTGGTTCAACCTGGCAGCCGCGTTCAGAAACGCCTGGCCGTCATCGGCGAAGAACCACGCGCCATCGTCGTCGGCGTCGACGTAGTGGGTGAAGCCGCGCAAGTTGTAGGTGCGTACCGCTTCGGCCAGCCGATCGGCGGCGCCCGGGACGTGATACGTCGGCGTCCACATGCAGTCGACGTCGGCAAACTGAAACAGGCGCTCAGGAAAGCGCCGCACGGCTTCGGCGGCATAGTCGTTGTTGTCAGGGTTGTGCTCGATCCGGGCGGCGACCAGGACGGCCTGGTCCACCCCGCACGCGTCCATCTCGAAGATCAGCTGATCGACCGCCGGTCGGCTCTCCGGATCCGGCACCGGCGGCGAGTACGGCCAGTACCGCCACGCGTGGCAGTGCGAATCGACGATCACGCGGCACCCATGGCGCCCAGCATACCGAGGAACACCGGATGCGGCGCGTCGGGTGTTGAGCGGAGTTGTGGCTGGTAAAGCGTCGCGACGAAGAACGGATGCTCGGGCCGCTCGATCGCGCGGACCGCGCCGTCGGCCTCGACGCCGCCCACCCGCATCCCGAAACTCGCGGCCAGCTCTTCGAACCCTGGGGCGAGGCCGTAGTTGCAGGTGGTGTACTCGACAACTCGCGGGCTGCCGGCGTGCAGGCTGGCCAGTCGCGTGCCCGCCGTCAGTTCAACCGTGATCTGCTGGCCATCCAGCGAGCAGGCCAGGGCGCTGATGACCGGCGTGCCGCCAGGGCCGTATTCCGCGTGGGCCGCGTCGTCGATGCCAGCCAGGGAGCGAGCATGTTCTACCAGAACATGTTGGAAGCCCCCTCAAGTGCCGACCAGCGGGATACCTCGCTCGCGCGCACAGCGGATGCTGCTCAGGACCGCTTCTGCATCACGGTATGGGCTGCCCGGACCAATGACCATGGCCGAGCTCGAGACGACGTCCGATTGGCCAAGCGTGTCCGTCGCCAGCACCTGCACGTCCAGCTCGAGCCCGAGCGCGGCGGCCGCATGGTCGATCGCCGCGAGCGTGGCCGCGTGGTAACGCTGCGTCGGCGCGAGATCCATCAGCACGCGGATTGACGGGCGAGACATCAGCCATCAGGGTATCGGACGCCCCGCCAGTTTGGCTGAGCTAAGATCAGCTCTCGTCCGACGGCGGTCAGCTGGCCCGGCAGCCAGTCGGGCGTTCCGAATACCCTCAGACGATGACCACGACGATCGACGATGCCACGCTACTCGCCAGCCTGCGAGCGACGGTCCCACCAGCATCGGCCAGCCTGAGTGCGCCGGTGAGCGGCCGGGTCGAGGTACTCCGCGACCGCGCCGGCGTGCCGCACGTGTATGCGCGCTCGACCGCGGATGTGTACTTCGGCCTGGGGTTCGCCATGGCTCAGGATCGACTGTGGCAAATGGATCGTCTGCGCCGCCGCGCCCTGGGTCGCCAGGCCGAGATTCTTGGCGAGGCGTATGTGGCGAGCGACCTGATGCACCACGCCGTGGGCATTCCGGCGATCGCCGCACGCGAGGTCGAGCGCACCGACGCGCCAACGCGCACGCTCCTCGAGAGTTTTGTCGCGGGGATCAACCGCCAGATCGAAGCGTGCGGGCGCGAGCTGCCGATCGAGTTCAGTCTGCTGAACTACGAACCGGAGCCATTTACGGTGCGCGACACGCTCGCGATCCTCCGTGGGGAGTGGTGGTCGCTCAATGGCCGGCTGCAAAATCTGACGATTGGCGAGGCGGCCCGGCTGCTGCCCGACCACCTGCAGGCGGCGTACCTGGAACCGGAAGCGTCAGAGATCCGGATTCTGCCGCCGGGCAGCCCGTACCCGGTCGGTGATCCGAGTATCCAGCCGTCGGGCGATGCGGCGGTCGGCACCGGCGATGGTACCGGCAGCAACAATTGGGCGGTGGCGGGCTCCCACACCGCGTCCGGACACGCGCTGTTGTGCGGGGACCCGCATCAGCCGTTCTGGCTGCCGTCGAGCTGGTACGAGTACGCCGTCCATGGGCCGGAAGATGACGCCGCCGGCGCCGGCCACCCGGGTGCCCCGGGACTGTGGTGGGGCATGAACGGCAGGATAGCCTGGGCGATCACCAACAACGCCGCGTCGCAGCGTGACCTGTACCGTGAGGAGGTCCACCCGACCGATCCGAGTCTCTACCGCGATGGGGCTACCTGGCGCCGCTTCGACGAGCGCACCGTTGAGGTCCGCGTGCGCGACGCCGCATCCGTACGACACACCCAGCGGGCCACCGTCCGCGGCCCGATTGTCAACCACGTCGTGCCGGCGCTCGCGGCCGACGGCGGCGACCCGCCTCTGGCGCTGCGCTGGGTGGGCCAGGATCACCTCGACGACGCGCGCGCGGTCATCGCGATCGGTCGCGCCAGTGATTGGGACACCTTCCGCGCGGCACTGCGCGACTGGAGCGTGGCCGCTTTCAACTTCGTCTATGCCGACAGGTCTGGTCGAGTGGGGTACCAGTGCGCTGGCCGCGTGCCAATCCGCGGCCGGGTCGCGCGCGGCTACCGCGACGCGCATGAGCCGGCCGACCAGTGGCGCGGCACCATCCCGTTCGAGGCCCTGCCGCACGTCGTCGACCCCCCACGCGGCTACGTCGCCAGCGCCAACGAGCGCGCGGCGCCAGACGACTACCCCTACCCGTTGTACGGGAGCTGGGGCGGCGGTCAGCGTGCCGAACGGATTCGGCAGACACTTGAAGGCAGCGATCAGCCCGACCGAACCCAGAGCGTGGCGTTGCAGAACGACGTGAAGAGTTGCCGCGCCGAACGGCTGTGTCCACCGCTCGTAAATTGGTTGGCACGGGCCGCACATCCAGGCATCGTCGCGTTGCGCGCCGCGCTCGCGGCGTGGGACTATGGCTATACCCCCGACACCGCCGCCCCGACGCTCTTCGAAACGTTCATGGAGGTCTGGCAGGACCGCGTTGCGCGTGAACGCTTCCCGGCGGAGCTTGTGCCGCTGGTCCGGGGCCAGGGTGGGTCAGCCGCACGCTTGATCGAGCGCGGAGACCTGGCCTGGTTCAGTGGCGACCTGCGACTGGAATTGGAGGCCGCCGCGGGTGGAGCCATGGATCTGGTGCGGACGCGCCACGGCGCCGATCCGGCCGGCTGGGCCTGGGGCAAGGTGCACCTGGCACACTGGCGTCACCCACTCAGTACGCCGGCGCGCGAGTGGCTCGATATTGGGCCAACGCCCGTCGATGGCGGCGGGGACACCGTCCGTAACACCGGGGTCGGGCAGCCGGCTTTCAGCGCCTCGAGCGGGGCCGAGTACCGAATGGTGGTCGATTTCGCCGAGCCCGACCGATTTCTCGCCGTGCAGAACATTGGCAACTCCGGCCAGCCCGGCAGCCCCCACTACGCCGACCAGTTTCCCGCGTGGTTGGCCGGCGAGTACCACACCGTCGCCCTGCACCGGCCGGACGTGGAGCGCGACCTCGAGGGCACCACGATCATCGAGCCACGTTAGGTCCCGGGTGCTCGGACGTCGCCGACTATCGAGGCCGGCGGTGCAGAAACCACGGGTTCGTCATCCCCCAGCGTCAGCTCCGGCGAGCGCGGTAGCAGCGTCCACGATCACGTGATCGGTGAGCACTTTGTCGGGCCCTGCGCAGGCCGATACGATAGGGCGCGGGTGTTATGGGCGCGCTGGATGGCCTGCGGGTAGCCGACTTCGGGCACTACATCGCCGGACCGCTCGCGGCGGTGATGCTGGCGGACCAGGGCGCCGACGTGATGCACGTCGACCCGCCCGGTGGCCCGCGCTGGAAAGCGGACGCCGACGCGTTCTTGCAGCGCGGCAAGCGACGCATCTCGCTCGACCTCAGGAGCCCTCCGGACCGAGCCGTTGCGCTCCGACTGATCGGCGCGGCCGATGTGGTGATCGAGAACTTCCGGCCCGGGGTGATGGACCGCCTGGGCCTCGGCGCCGAAGACGCGACCCGGCGCAATCCGCGACTGATCTACTGCGCCATTCCTGGCTTCGCGCCCGACGACGCGCGGGCAAACATGCCGGCCTGGGAGGGTATTCTCGACGCTGCCACCGACAACTGCATCCCGCGCGCCGGCGAGGAACCACCGGGCTGGGACTGGTCACGCCCGTTCTACTCGGCCGTCCCGCTGGCTTCCAACTTCGGCGCGTTTCTCGGCGCAGCTGGCATCGTGATGGCCCTCATCGCCCGCGAGCGGACTGGACTGGGACAACACGTTGAAGTGCCGATGTTCGACGCGATGTTCACCCTCATCGGCCACTCTGGAGCCTACGCGAACCAGCGCGGTCTGCATCCGCCGCGGGGTATCCACGGCCGCGGCGCCGGGGCGTTCCGCTGCAAAGACGGGAAGTACGTCCAGTTCGACACCTCCAGCGCACGCCACCTGGTGTGGTTTGCGCAGGCGGCGGGCATCACCGACTGGGGTCCGGAGTTGCTCGACATCGTGCGCCTGCGCGACGAGGCCGTCAACCAGCGGCTGCACGCGAGGCTCCGCGAGCTGTTTCTCAGCCGGACGGCCGGCGAGTGGGAGGACCTGGGGAATCGAGCCGGTGCCGCCATCGGCTGGGCGCGCACCACCGATGAGTGGATTGAAACCGACCACGCGCGGGAGATCGGCGCCGTTGTCCAACTGGAGGATCCCGAATTTGGTCCGACGTGGATGGCCGGGTTGCCCGTGCACCTCACGGCGACCCCGGGCTCGCCGCGGGGCCCGCGCCATCTGCCCGATGCCGACCACGCGGACATCGTGCGCGAGTTGGACCGGCTGCCTCCCCCGGCGCCGGTCGCCGGCGCCGAACCGGACCTGGCCCATCCGCTGCAGGGGATGAAAGTCCTCGACCTGTGCGTCGCCCTGGCGGGCCCGACCTGTGGCCGGCTGCTGCTCGAGTTTGGCGCCGACGTTGTCAAAATCAATGCGCCGCAGGCAGGCGTCGGTGGCTACCTCAATCGGGGAAAGCGGTCGCTCCTGCTGGACCTGGCGGCGTTCGAGTCGCAGCAGGTGTTCTGGAAGCTGGTAGAGAGCGCCGACGTGGTGGTGGAGAACTTTTCACCCGGGACCGCCGATCGTCTCGGGATTGGCTACCGCGAAGTCAAGGCGCGCAAACCAGATATCGTCTATTGCTCGGTGAGTAGCTATGGGCAGTTCGGCCCGTGGCGGAACGGGCGCGGTTGGGAACGCCAGGGACAGGCCGTCGCCGGCATCATGGAGCGCCAGACGCCGCCGGCGATTCTCGGCCCGTACAACCTGATCGACATCGGCACCGGCACGCTGGCAACGTTCGCGACCGGTCTCGGCCTGTATCACCGACTGCGGACTCGTCAGGGACAGCATGTGCAGGCGTCGCTGTGTCAGACGGCAACGTATCAACAGACGCCCTACGTGCTCCAGTACGCCGGTCGGGTCAGCGACGAGCCACGCGGCTATATGACGCTGGGCACCGGTCCGCTGAATCGCTTCTACCAGGCGAACGACCGCTGGTTCTTTCTCGCCGCGCCCGGATCGGTGGCTGGCAAGCTCGCCGACGTCGAGGGACTCACGACACGTGGGCTGGATGGCGCTGACCTCGAGCAGGCGCTGGAAGACCAGTTCAGCCAGTGCCCGGCGGATACCTGGGTCCAGCGGTTGCGCGCGCTGGGGATCGCCGCGCAGGTGCGCGTCCCGGTCGCCGAGCTGATGGCTGATCCGTACGTGCGACAGCGCGGTCTCAGCGTGAGCCAGGA
>Ga0070730_10004837_pt1 | contig 11712 bp, 9 predicted proteins | sample Coa_R1_3_FD_66447 | JGI IMG/M metagenome (GOLD analysis project Ga0070730, IMG submission 66447) | Surface soil microbial communities from Centralia Pennsylvania, which are recovering from an underground coalmine fire - Coalmine... | ecosystem: Environmental > Terrestrial > Soil > Unclassified ... | reverse complement strand
TCCGCTGTTCGAGCGCGCGCGACGGGACGGGGTCGGCTGGCGTGAGCTGGCCGACAGGGAGATGGAGTCGCTCACTCGCGACATGAGCTTGCTGGGATGGCGACGGCCCGATGTGATGCCCTCCGTGTCTGGTCACATCAGGCCGATCCTCGACGCCGCCAAGCGCCTCAGCGCGGCCGGCTACGCGTACAAGACCGACGCGCTGTACTTCGACGCGTCGCGGTATCGCGGTTACGGCCGGCTGTCGCATCGGACGCGTCGTTCGATGGTGCGCAAGCTGCGCGACGAGGGGCTGCTGGGCCAGGTCGGCCCGGACGCCAAGCAGGACGAGCTCGACTTTCCGTTGTGGCGCGGATCTGCTCCGGATGAGCCGGCGTGGCCGTCGCCGTTCGGGGCCGGGCGGCCCGGATGGCACATCGAGTGCTCGGCGATGGCGATGAAGTACCTCGGCGAGCAGATCGACATCCACGGCGGGGGGCGGGACCTGGTGTTCAGCCATCACGAGTCGGAGCGCGCGCAATCGGAGTGCTTAACAGGCAAGGTTCCCTTCGCCCGCGCCTGGATGCACACTGGCCTCGTCCGGTACGAAGGCCGGAAGATGAGCAAGTCGCTCGGGAACCTGGTGCTGGTCAGCCAGGCGCTCGAGCGCGCGCCCGCGGCCGCGGTGCGGCTCTACCTGGCCTCGCATCGATACGGGCGCGACTGGAGCTTCGAGTGGTCGGGCCTGGCGAAGATGGCCCGGCTGGTCGAACGCATACGCGTGCTCCTGGAAGGGGAGGTGCGGGGGGCGGGCGCACCTCGGCCCGGCGTGGCGGCGGCAGGGGCGGGCCCCGGCGTTCGGCGTGGAAGGGCGGGGGGCGGGCTCCCCGAGAGGTTCGCGGCTGCCCTTGCCAACGACCTGGATACCCCGAGCGCGATCCGCGAGCTGCAAGCAGCGCTGCGGGCCGGCGATCGCGTGGCGGTGAGGGCGATGCTGGCCGTGCTCGCCGGCACTGCTTCGCTCAGCTGAGCGGAACGAACTTCTAGGCGACCTCGAGCGGCGCCCCACAGTTGGGGCACTCCATCTCGTCCCCGACCTGCACCAGCGTCTCGCACACCGGACACAGGATGTCCGTCGTCTCGATGAACGTGCGCTCCTCCGCCGCGGCCTCCGCCTCCATCTCGGCCGGCACCATGCCCAGGTCGAAGGCCGGCGCGCCGCAGTTCAGGCAGATATATCCGGGCTGCGCGATCCGGTGATCCTGGTACGCGCCGTCGGCGTCCAGGTCGACCTCCGCGAACAGCGCGCGGAACAGGATGCCTCCGCAGCGGCGCGAGCATGCGAGTTGCATGCCGCGCAGCTTACGGAGTCCGTGGACCGCCGATCTAGGCGACGCGCCTGCGCAGCGTCGCGGTTCCAGCCGCGACGAACAAGACCACAAAAGCCGCCACGACCCCGACGTCGAGCTGCAGCGACGGCCATGTGAGGTCGGCGCCCTTCACCATCACATCACGCAGCGCGTTGACCGCGTGCGTGAGCGGCAACACGTTCGACACGTACTGCAGCCACGTGGGCTCAGAGGAGACTGGAAACAGGATCCCAGAGAGCAGGAATTGCGGCACGATCACGAGCGGGATGAACTGAACCGCCTGAAACTCGGTGCGGGCGAACATGCTGAGGAAGATCCCGAGGTTCACCGCCGTGATCGCCATCAGCGCCTCGATGCCGAAGATGAGCAGCACGTTGCCTTCGTTGTGCACGTTGAGCACGTACAGCGCGAACAGCAGCACCTCCACCGACTGGATCAGGGCCAGCACGGTGAACCCGATCATGTAGCCGACGACGATCTCCCCGCGCCGCAGCGGGCTCGCCATCAGCCGTTCGAGCGTGCCCTGAGATCGCTCATTCAGGAAGGAGACGATCGTCACGACGAAGACGAGGAAGAAGACGATCAACCCGATCGCCGCCGCGCCGAAGTAATCGAGGGTGTCCAGGTTCGGGCCTCCATAGAGATAGGTGATCTCAGGCTGCACCTTCACCGCGCCTGGCCTGTTGGACGCCGCCGACGCGAGCGCCGATTGCAGGGCCTGCAGCGCTTCCGCCGCGGCGTTCGGCTGCGAGCCTTCGACATGAACCTGTGGCGCGATGACTCCGCCCTGCGCGCGCGCACTGAAGTCGGATGCCAGCACGATGTAAGCCGCGATCGATCCGTCCTTCAGCTTTGCATCCCCGTCGGAAGCGGAGATCGTCGTGGCGCTGATCTTGCTCGAGGACTCCAGCGCCGAGGCGACCACCGAGCCAAGCGGGCCCTGGTCCTCGTTCACCACCCCGACCGAAGGCACCGCCGAGTTGCGGAGCATGTAGCCGAGGAGGCCGAGAATGACGAGGGGCGCGACGAAAAGCAGCGCCAGCGTGCGCCGGTCACGGCGGAATCCCTCCAGCAGCCGTCGCGTGATGGCCGCGATGCGACGGCCGCTCATGCCACCTTCTCCCCGGCGAGCTTGAGAAACGCTTCTTCGAGGTTCTGGGTGCCCGCCTGCGCCCGCACCTCGGATGGGCTGCCTTCCGCGAGCAGCCGGCCGTACTGGATCAGTCCGAGGCGCTGGCACCGCTCGGCCTCGTCCATGACGTGGCTCGACACGATGATGGTCGTGCCGTCGGCGGCCATGCGCCGGAACTGCTCCCAGAACTGGACGCGGAGCTGCGGGTCGACCCCTACCGTCGGCTCGTCCAGCAGCAGCAGGTGCGGGCGATGTACGAGCGCGCACGCGAGCGAGCATCGCTGCCGCATGCCGCCGCTCAGCGTCGAGACGACCGAACCACGCCGCGCGTAGAGGTCGACGAACTCGAGCGCGTCTTTCACCCCGCCTTCGACGCCATTGATGGCGGCGAAGAAGCGGAGGTTCTCCTCCACCGAGAGACCGGGATACAGCGCCGCCTGCTGCGTCATGTAGCCGACCTCGCGCAGCACGTCGAGATTCGGCAGCTTGCGCCCGAGCACTGTCACCGTGCCCGAGTTGGGTGCGATGAGCCCGACGATTGACCTGATCAGCGTCGTCTTGCCCGCGCCGTTGGGCCCGAGCAATCCGTAGATCTCACCTCGCCGCACGCGCAGCGTGACCCCGTCGAGGGCTTTGATGTCGCCGAACCTCTTGGTGACGGAGTCGACCTCCACGGCTACCTGCTCACTCACTCGTTCCTCCTTCAATCCGGCTTCATGGAACGAAGCCAGCCTTCGGCGAGCGCGGTGACAGCCGCCTCGCCGTCCATGTTCAGACCGAGCACGCGCTCGGCCAGCGGTCGCGTCATCACGTGAAAGAAGATCGGGCCCACGAAGGCCTGCAGCGCCAGGATCGGATGCACCATCCGCAGCCTGCCCGCCTGCATCTGCCTCATCAAATAGGCGCCGATGGTCCCCAGGACCGTCGTGGCCAGCTCCTGGGCCGCGGCCTCGGCGTCTGGGCTGAGCCCGCTGACCTCGAAGAAAAGCGCGCGAAGCAAACCGATACGCGGCGCGTGCGGCCCGGCGACCACGCGATAGACAGTGCGGGCCAGCTCGGGCATCACGACCTCCGGCGGCTCCTCGCTCATCGCGGTTGCCGCCTGGCTGACGGGGTCCATCGGCGAGTAGGCGTGGATCACGCCGATGAACAGCGCCTGCTTGCCCGGAAAGAGTCGGTACAGGTTGGCCCGCGACACGCCGGCGCGTGAGGCCACCTCGTCCATCGAGAGCGCGGTCAGCCCGCGGGCCCCGATGAGCTCGAAAGCGGCCTCGAGGATGCGTTGGCGAGAGTCTGGCTCGGGCTCGAGGCTCAGAGCGTCGAGGAGGGCGTTGCGGGACTCGAACTCGCGGTAGAACCCGGCCTTGGACGTGCCCGAAGCGGCGGCGATCACGGCCACGGAGGCCCGGTCGTCGCGCTCCAGCGCGCTCCTCGCACCTGCCAGGATTCGATCTCGCCGCGGTTTGCCGCGAGGCACGAGCCGATACTAGACTGGACATCTCGTCCAGTCAAGTACCAGCATTTACAGGCTGGGTTCCAACCGCGCGGCTCGCAGCCTAACCTCGGCCCTCGTGTGGCGTGGTTGGGCGCCCGTGCTGGCGCTGATGCTTGGCTTGCTTCCCGGCCCGGCGGCCGCGGCCTCGGCGTGGGGCAGCCCGGCCTATGGCGATCCGCCGGGTTGGTGCACGAGGTTCTCGGACATGTGGACGGCGACGGTCGTCACCAACGACCCGCTGGTCGGCACCAATCCCGAGCGGGACACCTTCTACGGCTTTCACCCGGATCCGGGCTACGACGACTGGTACGGCTTCTTCTACGGTGACTTCCGCGGGCAGCCGGGCGACTCGTCCGGCTGGGTCAAGCTGCTGCACGAGCGTTACCCCGAGCACGATCACTGGAACTTCGCCGACAACGGCTGGGCGGTGCACGGCCACGTCAAGCAGTACATCGCCTACTACAACTGGACCTTTGGCGGCCAGTGCGGGCTCGGCCGCTACGGGTTCACGTGGGCGCCGCCGTACATGGCCGACCAGTTCGGATGGCCGGTCGTCGACATCTACGTCGACGCGATGCCGCCGTACGACCCGGTTCCGCGCGTGACCGCGGCCACGGCCACGTCGGTCACATTCACGTGGGACGCGGTCGCGGATCGCGGCGACGGGTCCGGCCAGGACTTCTTCGAAGCCGGCATCGACCACTACGACTCGTGGATCACGATCGGCTCGACGACGCTGCAGTCGGCGGCGACCGCCGCGCCTCGGGTGATCACCCAGAACCTGATGGCCGGTGAGACGGCATGTGTGCACGTTCGGGCCGTCGACCGCGTCGGCAACTCCAGCGCCGAACGCGTCGCATGCGCCGGGGCGCTCTCACCGCCGCCGATGCCGGACTGGACCGTTGCCAGCCGCGTGAGTGCGGATCCTTCACCACTCGGATTGGCCGGCTTCGACACGTGGCTGTGGCTAGCGCCATCGCCGGACCCGCTGGTCACGAGCGAAACGTATGCGGGCATGCGGTACATGGTCACCGCCACCCCGGTCGGGGCGGAATGGGATTTCGGCGACGGCTCGGTCGCGCGTCATGTCGGGAGCGACAGTTTCGGAGTCGCGTATCCAGCCGAGTCATCGATCGGTCACGAGTTCCAGGCGGACAGCCAGTCGGGCTATGCGATTCGAGCATCGATCCATTACGACGTGACGTACAGAGTGTTGCTCGGCGGCACGTGGCTCGGCCCGTTTCCGATGGGCGGCACGACGCTACCGGCGATTCCGCTCGACTACCCGGTGCGCCAGGCGCAGCCCGAGCTCACGGCAACCGGCCAATGAATGTTCAGTGGGCGGACCAGGCAGACCACCTGTGCACCGCGATCGCGACCGCCGGGCCCGCTGGCGGCTCCGTCAGGTACTGCGGGTGGCGCTGCGCGAGCAGCCGCATCGCGCGCTCGGTGTCAGGGCCTGGATCGAGCACGCGCGCGCTGCCGTCCGCCCTGACCCACCACAAAGCGTTCCAGTCTTCCGCGTAGTGGTCGACCAGCAGCGCCACCGACGGGTTCAGCGCGATGTTGCTCAGTCTCCTCAGGTCACGCGTCCGCTTCGGCTTCTGATCGACGGCGAAGTAGATCGTGTCGCCATCGAGCGCGAACACGACCGGCACGACATGAGGTCTGCCCTCGGAGTCGGCTGTGGCGAGATGCGCGACGTCGGCGGCCGCAAAGCGCTCGCGCATCTCTCGCTGGTCCATCCGGCAAGTCTGCTGCTATATCGTTGACCCCGTGCAGCGGCTCCGCACGTACACGGTCGAGGAAGCAAACCAGGAGCTGCCGCGCGTTCGCCGCATCGTGGCGCAGATCGCCGAGATCTCGGCCCTTCTACCCGAGCTCGAAGACCAGGCGCGCATCGCCGAGTACGAGTCGAAGCGCAACGGCGCAGGCAACGACAGCCGCGACCGACACCAGCAAGCCCGCGACGCGGTGAGCGGCGCGGAGCTGGAGCTGCTGAAAGCTGTGGCGGCCCTGAACGGCATGGGCATCCAGCTCAAAGGACCGCTCGAGGGTCTGATCGACTTCCCTTCGTACCGCGACGGCGAGCTCGTCGAGCTGTGCTGGAAGCTAGGTGAAGACCGGGTCGAGCACTGGCACCGGGTCGGCGAGGGCTACGCCGGCCGCAAGAAGCTCTGAGAGGTCAGGGCTTCTTTTCCTCGGTCGGCACTGCTCCCTTGACGGCGACGTAGACCGACTTCGCCACTCCTGCCGCGTCGAGACCGTGCTCGCGCAGGATGTCAGTGGCCTTGCCGTGGGGCAGGAATTGATCGGGCAGCGCAATCGTCCTCACCTTGCCCGCGAGCCCGTGAGGCGCAAGCGCCTCGAGCACCGCGCCACCGAACCCGCCCGCGCCCACGTTGTCCTCGACCGTGACCACGGTGTCCACGCCGCTCGCCCAATCGACCATGCGCGGGTCGACCGGCTTGATCCACCGCGCGTTGACCACGCCGCACGACAGGCCCATGGTCTCGAGCCGCTCCGCCGCCTCCTTGGCGATCTCGACCATGCGGCCGGTCGCGAAGATGACGGCCTCGGTCCCCTTGCGGACTTCCTCCCAGCGGCCCACTGGAAGCGCTTCGGCGGGCAGGTCGGGCGTGGACGGCACCGGTCCGCGCGGATAGCGGATCGCGATCGGGCCGTCGCTCATCAGCGCGGTCTCGAGCAGCGCGCACAGCTCGGTCGCGTCGGCGGGCGCGGCCACCTTCAGGTTCGGGATCATGCGCAAGTAGGAGAGGTCGAAGACGCCGTGGTGTGACGATCCGTCCGGACCGGTGACGCCGGCCCTGTCGATCACGAACACGACCGGGAGCTTGTGCAGCGCCACGTCCATGATCGTCTGGTCGAAAGCGCGCGCCAGAAACGTCGAGTAGATGCAGACCACCGGTCGCATGCCGGCCATCGCGAGGCCTGCGGCAAACGTGACCGCATGCTGCTCGCATATGCCGACGTCGAAGAACCGGTCGGGAAATTCTTTGGCGAAGTTGAGGAGCCCGGTCGAGGATGCCATGGCAGCGGTGATCGCGCATACGTCCGGATGCGTGGTCGCGGCCGCGAGCAGGGCTTCGCCGAACACGTCCGTGTACGTCAGCTCGGTGCGCAGCGGACGTCCGGTGAGCGGATCGAAGGCGCTGACACCGTGCAGCTTGTCGATCTCGTCCTCGACCGCGGGACCGTAGCCATGTCCCTTCTCGGTCACGACGTGGACCACGACGGGCTCGCGCAGGCGTGACGCGCGGCGCAGCACCTGCTCGAGCGCGGCTTCGTCGTGTCCGTCGACGAGGCCCGCGTACTTGATGCCGAGACTTTCGAAGACCGTGGACGGCTGCAGCAGCTGCTTCAAGCCTTCTTTGACGCGATACGCGGCCTGGTCGGCGGTGGCGCCGACGAGGGGTAGATCGCGTAGGAGGCGGGAGATGTCCTCCTTGATGCTCTCGTAGCGAGGGTCGACGCGAAGCTGCGAGAGGTGTCGTGCCAGTCCGCCGACCGTCGGCGCGTAGGAGCGCCCGTTGTCGTTGATCACGATGATCAGGTTTGGCGGTTGGAGGTGGGCGATCTGGTTGAGAGCTTCGTAAGCCATGCCGCCGGTCAGCGCGCCGTCCCCGATGACCGCGATCACGAACCCAGGCTCGCGGCGTCGCAATCTCGCCTCGGCGAGGCCGAGCGCGTAGCTCAGCGAGGTCGAGGCGTGGCTGTTCTCGATCACGTCGTGCTTCGACTCGCGCCGCGATGGGTAGCCGGAAAGGCCGCCCTGCTGCCGCAGCGTGGAGAACTCGGCGGTGCGGCCGGTGACCATCTTGTGCACGTATGCCTGGTGGCCGGTGTCCCAGACGATCGCGTCCTTCGGTGAGTCGAACACGCGGTGAAGCGCAAACGTGAGCTCCACGACCCCCAGGTTCGGCGACAGGTGACCGCCGGTTTTCGCGATGTGCTCGACCAGGAACGCGCGCACCTCGGTCGCGAGCTGAGCGAGCTGCTGCTGGTTCAGTCGCTTCAGATCTGAAGGCGAGTTGATATCGGCCAGCAAGGCCATGTGAGCTTAACGCGCAGATCCCGGGCCAGGTTCCAACCTTTCGGCCACGAGCTCGAGCAGGTGCGCGATGCGCAACTTCTGCCGGCGAGAGCGCGCGTTGGCCGCGATGTGCACCAGGCATCCCGGGTTGTCCGACGCCACCAGGCTGCAGCCCGTCTTGGCGATCGCGTCCAGCTTCCACTGGGCCAGGCGACCGGCCACGCCGGGCCACTCGACGCTGAAGGTCCCGCCGAAGCCGCAGCACTTGGCGATGTCAGGTATGTCGACCACCTCGTAGCCCGCCAGCTCGAGAAGGCGCCTCGGCTCGGCACTGAGGCCGAGCTGGCGAAGGGACTGGCAGGAGTCGTGGTAGGCGACCCGCGGGCGTTCGGCAGAGCTCCGAATCAGCTCAGGACGCTGCTCCAGCAGCTCGAGCACGAACCTGGTCGAGTCCCGGAATCGCGGGACCAGCTCGGAGGCCGCTTCGGCGCCCCACTCGGCGGCGTCGATCGTGAACGCGCCGAAGCAGGAAGCCGAGGGCGTGACGATCGGGCCCTTCGAATCTCGAAGGCTCTCGGCGAGCGATGTATTCAATTTGCAGGCGCCCTCGAAGTCGCCGGCGTTGGCCGAGATGAGACCGCAGCACCATTGACCCTTGGGAAAACCAACGTCAAAACCAGCTGCCGCGGCGATGCGCTCCAGCGCCACCGCCGACGCCGGCAGGGCGCGGTCGGCCATGCACGAAGCGAAGATCGTGAGCGGCTCGCCCCGGCCGCGACCTTGCGGCGCCCGGTCTCGGTACGGGCGGCCGGCCAGCTTGGGCGCGCCGGCGATGGCTCCGCTGAAGGGTGCGCCCGTCCGCAGAACCCGGTCGGCCAGCGCGGGCCTTTCCCACAGCCCGAGCAGCGCGCGCTTGCGCAGGGACTTCCGGCCCTTTCGCCGGTGCTCGAGGATCTGCCGCGGCAGCGGGATGTCGACCGGGCACGCCTCCTGGCACGCGTTGCACTGCGTGCAGAGCGTGTTGGGGAGGTCCGCCTCGGCAAGCCCGTGATGGAACGGCGTGAGCACCAGTCCGATCGGGCCGTTGTAGATGTACCCGAACTGGTGACCGCCGACGGCCATGAACGAGGGGCAAGCGTTCGAGCACGCGCCGCAGCGGATGCAGGTGAGCGCGTCGCGAAACATCGGGTCGTCGCGCATGCGCTCGCGGCCGTTGTCGATGATCACGCAGTGCATCTCGCGCGGACCGTGCACGCCGATCGTCAGGGACTGCTCGATGTCCGCCGAACGCGAAGGCCCTGTGATCCAGTTGACGTAGCTCGTGATGCGCTGGCCGGTGCCGCTGCGCGTGAGCATTCGCAGCTGCGCGATCGCGTCTTCGTACGACGCGACGAGCTTGTCCATGCCGAACAGCGCGATATGGACGGGAGGCAGCGTGACCGTCAGGTCCGCGTTGCCCTCGTTGGTGACGAGCACGACGGTTCCCGTCTCGGCGATGGCCATGTTCGCGCCGCTGATGCCGACCACCGCCTCGATGAATTTCTGGCGCAGTGAAACGCGCGCATGGTGCTGGATGGCCTCGACCGTGGGCTCGGTGCCGAAGACCCCCGCCGCGTCCTCCTTGGTGAGGTGGATGGCCGGCGCGATGATGTGCGACGGCCGCGTGCCCGTGAGCTGGACCATGCGCTCGCCGAGGTCGGTCTCGACGACCTCCATCCCGAGCGATTCGAGGTAGGGGTTTAGCTCGATCTCCTCGGACGCCATCGACTTGACCTTGGTCACGACCGGCCGTGCGCCCGCACCGGGGGCGCGCTCCGCGGCGGCGTTCCAGCACAGCTGGCCGATGATGTCGCGTGCCTCGGCCGCGTCGGCCGCGAAGTGCACCTGACCGCCGACGGCCTCCAATCGCTCGGCAAACTGCTGCGCGAGCTCGGGCAGGCGGTCGAGGTTGGCGCGCCGCCTCCGCTTGAGGTCCTCGCGACCCTTGGCGAAGTCGAACTCGGCGAAGGCCGCGTCGCGCCGCGCGCGGATCCCGGTCATCGCGGACGTCAGGGCACGCTGAAGGTTCTCGTCGTTGAGGGCCTGGCGTACTCGCCCGGCGAAATGGAGCCTGCTCTCAGGCACTCGTCGCTTGCGCCGTGGCTTCGCGGATAGATTCGGCCACCGCGGCGGGGCTGCTCACCGGGGCCAAGCATATGGTCCCGACGCACACCAGCGCCCTGTCTTCGCGGCTCGGCTCGATCACGGCGTAGGGATGGGCGAGGATAGCAGCTCTCGCCAGCTCCTCACTTCCGGTCGTGATCTTCACCGGCGGGCGGAGGCGGTCGAGCGCACGGGCGAACAGCGCCGCCATCAAGCCGTACTGGCGGGGGAGAGAAGCCACCGATTCGAGCGCTCGCCGCGCGTGCCCCAACTGCACGTGCTCGGGGTCGCCGAGCAGAGCATCCAGCTCGATCAGCGCGATGGCGGCGACCGAGCTCTCGCCCAGCGGCTTCACAGGGTCGCCGAGCCGGCCGAGCTCATCGCCGCCCGACCGGTCGAAGTAGCCGCCCAGCTGGGTGTCGGCGTAGCGGTCCTCCAGGTGGCGGGCGAGCTCGCCGGCCACCTCCAGCCATCGATCCCCGAGGCCCGATTGATACGCCCTCACCGCCGCGAGCAGTCCCCACACCTGGTCGCCCAGCTGGCCGCCGATCCCCTCGGCGTGAACCAGTCCGCGCTCGCGCGTATAGCCGTCGGCGAACAGCCGCTCGAGCGCCTTGGCGGCGTGAGCGCGCAGGTCGGGCAGCGAGTGGCGTCTGGCGGCGTCGAGGTACGCCACCGCCACCGCGGCGTTCCAGGCCGAGTAGACGCGGCGGTCCACGTAGGGCGCGGATTCGGCGGCGCGGCCGCCGGCGTCGAGCGAGTAGTAACGCTCGTCGGCGTCCTGGCTTCCGGCGTAGAGACCGGTGTCGCTGTCACGCAGCACACGGTCGAGGTAGCCGGTGGCCGTCTCGAGGACGCTCGTCATCCCCGCCATCGAGAGCGCGCTCACGAGGCCGGCGTGGTCCTCGAGCATCTTCTCGAAGTGGGGCACGCCCCAGTCCTGCGTCGTCGAGTAGCGGAAGAAGCCGCCCTCGACGTGGTCGTACATCCCGCCGCCGGACATCCGCTCGAGCGTGTGCACCGCCATGTGCCGCAGCTCTTCATCGCCGCGGATCTGCGCCTGCTCCAGAAGCAGCAGGATGGCGTCGGTCTGAGGGAACTTCGGCGCCGTGCCGAACCCGCCGTACTCCGGGTCGTAGGAGCTGCGCACGGCGTTGAGGATCGCTTCGACGAGCGACGGGTCCAGCTCGCCCGCGCTGCGGGCGGCGATCCCACCCGACCGCTTGCGGCCCTCGAGCACCTTGCTCGCGATCTCGGGCCGGTTGGTCCGGTAGTAGGACGCGACCCTGCGCAGCGCGCCTGCCATCTGCTCGGGCGGCAGGTAGGTGGCACCGGTGAGGATGTCGCCTGACGAGGTCAGAAACGCGGTGGTCGGCCAGCCGCCCATGTTGTAGCGCTGGTTGATGTCGGGCCGGACGTCGTTGTCGACGCGGATTGGCACGTACTCGTCCTTGATCAGGTCGATCACGCCAGGATTGGAGTAGGTGGTCTCGTCCATGACGTGGCACCAGTGGCACCACACCGCGGAGATGGACAGCAG
>Ga0070730_10004836_pt1 | contig 11713 bp, 11 predicted proteins | sample Coa_R1_3_FD_66447 | JGI IMG/M metagenome (GOLD analysis project Ga0070730, IMG submission 66447) | Surface soil microbial communities from Centralia Pennsylvania, which are recovering from an underground coalmine fire - Coalmine... | ecosystem: Environmental > Terrestrial > Soil > Unclassified ... | reverse complement strand
GCTGCCGATATGGCCAAGCGATTTGAAAAGGCCTATTGGATGCCCCAGCACAATTTCTATGCCATGGCCCTCGATCGTGATAAACGCCAGCTTCAGGTAATTTCCAGCAATCCCGGCCATCTGTTGTTTACCCGCATCTTGTCCCAGGAGCGCGCCCGGGCGGTCGCTCAGCGTCTGGTCCAGCCCGACATGTTTTCCGGATGGGGAATGCGGACCATGTCGCGCGACGAGCGAACCTTCAACCCGCTCAGCTACCATCGCGGTTCGGTGTGGCCGCACGACAACTCCATCGCAGCGCACGGTATGTCTCTCTATGAATTCCGTGAGCCGGCCTTGCAGGTCTTTACCGGGCTCTTTCAGGCAGCGCTGAATTTCCGCGACTACCGCCTGCCCGAGCTCTTCTGCGGCATCCAGCGCGGAGAACACGATCGGCCGGTACAGTATCCGGTATCATGCTGGCCGCAGGCGTGGGCCTCAGGCGCAGTCTTCCTGCTGCTCACCTCCGTCCTCGGCATCCGCCCCAGCGCCCACCGCAAAGAGCTGAACGTAGTGAACCCGGCCCTGCCGGAGTGGCTGGACCATCTGCACATCCGAAACATGCGCATCGGCAACAGCCGCGTCGGGCTGGATTTCACCCGCCACGGCGACCGCACCTTCTGCAACGTGGTAGACATCGAAGGCGAAAAGCTGCTGGTGAATATTGCGTTTAAGAAGAGGTGATCGGCTCCTTCGACAATCAGTGTCACAAACATTCAAGATTAAAAATGTGGCACAGCCGCCCCGGCTGTGATGAAGGATCTTTGTGATGAGGGCAGACGTGAATGTGCAATACAGAACAGGGCAACAGCGTTTCAAAATTACCCACTTACTCAATTCCTCGCAGGCTTGCACACTCTTCCCAAACCATTTAGCTTATTTTCGACACAAAAATAGTGGAGGATATGATGGCGCTCAAGATAGTTGTTATTAAGAACGGCCCTTATTCAGTTACCGGCGATCTCAATGAGCTTGAACTGACCGACGCCGATGGCACCCGGTACGACCTGACTGGCAAGCCAAGAGTTTCCCTGTGCCGCTGTGGCGCATCGGTCAACAAGCCATTCTGCGACGGCACTCATTCAAAAATCGGCTTTCAGGCCGCAGAAGCCGCTGTAAAAGCGGAGCAGAAACCCATCAACACGTAAGAACCACAGCAAGCTTTTCCGATCAGCGTTGATCAGTTTCAATCAGCGTCATCAGCGGTAAGGTTGTTTAGTTGGGCTTAGTGTATGGTCTTCATCTTCCGCGACATGTAATCCATCAGCAGGTATTGGCCCAGTGTCTGGGGCGTAGTGAAGTAGGCTTTGCCCCGGCACATCTGCGAGACCTTCTGCACGAATTGAACCAGGCCATAGTCAGAGGCCAGCATGAAGGTGTTGATCATGATGCCTGCCCGTTTGCAGCGTGAAACCTCTTCCAAGGTTTGGCTCACCACCAGGGGATCGAGTCCGAAAGCATTTTTATAGATGCGTCCATCTTCCAAGGTCAGCGCCGAGGGCTTGCCGTCGGTGATCATAATGATCTGCTTCATGTCTTTGCGCTGGCGCTGGAGAATGCGTTGGGCCACCCGCAGGCCCTCACGCGTGTTGGTGTAGTACGGACCGACTTTGACCCGCGCTAGCTGCGAAATAGGCAGCTCTTCAGCGGAGTCATGAAACAAGACCAACGACAGCGAGTCGCCCGGGTATTGGCTACGGATCAACTGCGAGAGCGCCATGGCCACCTTCTTGGCCGGAGTAAAACGGTCTTCTCCGTAAAGGATCATGCTGTGGGAGCAATCCAGCATGACGACTGTAGCGCACGAAGACTGATACTCGCACTGGTGGACCTGAAGGTCAGAATATTCGATGTTCAACGGCAGTTGCAGCCCTTCGCGCTGGATGGCCGAAGCCAGCGTCCCCGTGATATCCAGGTTGAGGGTATCGCCGAACTCATACTGCTTCGAGGCGCCGCTGCTCTCGATGCCGGTGGCCAGATCGCGCGTGTCATGGCGGCCGAAACTGGAGCGTCCCAAAGAACCAAGCAGGTCGCGCAACGTCTTGTAGCCAAGAAAGTCCAGGCTCTTGTCGGTAATCTCAAAGCGCACATTCCCTTGGGCTTCGCCGGTCTGGCCGGGAGTGGTGGATTGCTGAGTGCGATCAAAGGGTTCGTCCACGGAGATAAAATCTTCCTGCTGCATGCGATTGATCAGCTTCTCGATCAGTTCCTCGAGCGTGCCATCCATCTGCATCTGCTCCAGGCGTTCTCGCATTTGTTCGTCCATGAAGTCGCCCATCTCCAGTGCCTGCCGGATGGCTTCGCGCAAGGCATCCAGAGTGTGCTCATCCATCTGCTGGAAGTACATGGACTGGTTCTGAAAGCCGGATTCAAGCAGGTAGTCCGAAAGAGCATTCATCAGATCTTCCATGCTCATCTCGTCGGCCAGATCAGCGACGTATTTGGAGTACTTCGTGTATTTCATAAATGCAGCTTGGGCTGCTAGCTTGGTTCTTAGCCATAAACCTTTAGCCCTTAGTTTTTAGCCTTTAGAAACCTGTCTGTTCTAAACTCCGATCAGTGTTCATCAGTGAAAATCAGCGGTAAACCGATTTTGCAGTTTTCTTTAGCTAGGAGCTGTTTCTCAGTTGTACGGCCTTCGATTGCGCAGGGGTTGCTCTTCCTGCTCGAAGGGCTTTTCCACGCGTTTAGCCTGTTTGTCGGCGGCGAAGACGCGCTCTTCCGAGCGCCCGATGCGGCGGTGTGCATGTAGTCCTTCTAAAACGAACTCTGCCGCAGAAACCAGAACCTCGGTCTTTTCTTTTGGCTTGATGCCCAGAGGCGCGAGTTTTTCCGTTAGCCCCTGAATGTTCTTGAGACCTTCAAGAATATCGCGAGCGCCGGCTGTATCGGCAAGGCGAATCTCACCACCAAGATCGAACCACTGCACCACCTGCTGCATGTTTAGATCCTTGAAATACACGTCGTAGGTTTTGGCCACCGACATACGGATCAGCTCGCGGGCCACAGCGTCGCCTCCGCGCATCTCGCCCTCATATTCCAGCTCCAGCTTTCCGGTAATGGAAGGTAAGGCTGCGTAGACATCACTGATGCGGGGCGCGACCGTCTTCTCGTCATTGCGCAGGGCGCGGCGTTCGGCGTTGGAGATCACATTTTCCAACACGCTGATCGGCAGGCGCTGGCTCACCCCGGAGCGCTTGTCGATCTTTTTGTCTTCTCGCGCCAGGAATGCGATCCGCTCCACTACCTCGCGAATGTACCTGGGCACATGCAGATCCAGGCCGTCTCTACGCGCCCACGACTCCTGCTCGGTAATCTCAATGCCCTCTTCAAGAGTGGCGGGATAATGGGTGCGAATCTCCGAACCGATGCGGTCTTTGAGCGGCGTTACAATCTTGCCTCGAGCAGTGTAGTCCTCGGGGTTGGCGCTGAAGACCAGGGCCACATCCAGCGGCAGGCGAAGAGGATAGCCCTTAATCTGGACATCTCCTTCCTGCATGATGTTGAACAGGCCCACCTGGATCTTTCCCGCCAGGTCCGGCAGCTCATTGATAGCAAAGATCCCGCGATTCGCCCGAGGCAGCAGGCCGTAGTGGACTGTCATCTCGCTCGAGAGATCATGCCCGCCGCGTGCGGCCTTGATGGGATCAACGTCACCGATCAGGTCGGCGATGGTCACGTCGGGCGTAGCCAGTTTCTCCACATAGCGGTCATTGGGCGTGAGATATGCGATGGGGGTCTCGTCTTTGTTGTTGGCGATCAGGTCGTGGCAACGCTTGCAGATCGGGGTGTAGGGATTGTCATGGATCTCGCACCCGGCGACATAAGGCAACTGAGGATCGAGCAGCGAGGTAAGAGCGCGTAAAATCCTGCTCTTGGCCTGTCCGCGCAAGCCCAGCAGAATAAAGTTGTGCCGCGACAACACCGCATTGATGAGCTGCGGGACGACCGTATCGTCATAGCCTACGATTCCTGGGAAAATAACTTCGCCCGAACGGATCTTAGCCATCAGGTTTTCGCGGATTTCGTCTTTTACTTTGCGCGTACTGAGTCTCTGCTCAGAAAAATTACTTTTCCTTAAGCCGCCCAGGGTACGAGGAAGGTTCATGAAGGGGCCTCTTGCGGATTATACGCCCGTGATCAGTGTACATGGCCGTTGCCGGAAGCTTTTTCACGCGCATGCAAGGTCTTTTCCACTTTTGGAATGGTCGCCCGATAATACTCAATCAGGGTTTCGACTCGCTCTACTTCAGATTTCATCTCCAGAAGCGCTTGTTTGAAATCCAAGTCCACCGGCAGTTCATGGGCCAGATGGAAAGAAATCTGGGGATGCTGGCGGTCAACGGCGGCGTTTTGTCCCAGGATGTCCAGAAGCTGCTCATGCAGTTGGATGACCGTCTCCAAATCGGTGGCGGCCACGTCTCCTGGTTCATCCTCAAAGAACAACACCTCGCCTTGCAGGAAGGAGCGCTCCTGGCTCAATTGCACAATTTCGAAGCGCTGCTTGCCCTCAGTCACGATGTCCAGGCGTCCGTCGTCGTATTTCTTGTTGACGTTGAGGATCACAGCCGTGCATCCAATTTCGGCCAGGGCGTTCTTGTTGGCCCGAACCATCCCAAAAGGACGTTTCTGTTCCAGGCATTCACTGATCATCTCCTTGTAGCGCGGTTCAAAGATATGCAAAGGCAGCGGCGCGCCGGGAAACAGCACGATATCAAGCGGAAAGAGGGCCAGCAAGCTCACGGGGTCATTTTATAGCATTCACACCTTGACTAAACCTCCCATACACAATACAAAGCTTGGATCATGAGACTACAAGGGAAAGTAGCTGTAATTACCGGGGCCTCCATGGGAATCGGGGAGGAGATTGCGAAATTGTTTGCCCAGGAAGGCGCTCGCCTGGTTCTGTGCGCCCGCGACCTGGCTCGCCAGCAGGCGGCCCAGCAGCGAATTGGCGCCGGCGAGAATGCCATCAGCGTCTCATGTGACGTGAGCAAGCGCGATCAGGTTGAGGCCATGGTGAAAGCCGCAATGAGCAAATTTGGCCGCATCGATATCCTGGTCAACAACGCCGGGTTCGGCCTGAACGATGCTGTGGCTGCCCTGAACCTGGCCCAGTGCCGCCAGATGTTCGACACCAATCTGTTTGGAGCCATCGAGTGCATGCAGGCCGTGATTCCCATTATGCGCCAGCAAGGCGCCGGAGATATCGTAAATGTCTCCTCCGTCTCCGGCCACATCTCCACGCCTTATATGGGGGCCTATTCCGCCAGCAAACATGCCATGCATGCAATAGGCATGGCGGCGCGCATGGAGTTGCAGAAGCACAATATCAATGTGCTCACCGTCTCTCCGGGATACATCGCCACCGACTTTTCCAGCAACATGCTCAAAGGGCAAAACAGCCAGCGTGTTGGCGGTGCGGTGCGCTATGCCGTGGGGCCAGCGGTAGTGGCCCAGGCAACGCTGCGCGGCCTGCTCAAGCGCAAAAGGGAGGTGGTGGTGCCACGCTTCTACTCCATCTTTATCAAGCTCTATGAGAATTTCCCCGGCTTCGTAGAGCGGACCATCCGCAAACAACTGAAGCCAACCCAACAGGTTTTGGCCGAGGCTGCGCGTGACGGAAAGTGATTTATTTTGGTTGCGCTGGCTCGGCTGGCTTATTTTCAGGGTTGTATTGAAAGGTAAATCTTAGATACAGGAATTGCCCGGTAAAATTGGCCGGCAAAGGAGGTAGCGGATTTGCCTTTGTGATTGCTCCAAAAGCCGGCCTGTCGAGAGCTTGATCTCCGGAGGACTTTTGTATTTTCAGTCCTGCGACTTTGCCATCCTTCAAGATGGCAAACTCAATGACAACCTCACCCTGTTTTTTCACCGGGCTTTTAGCGGATTCTGGTATCAGGCTGTACCAGTGTTCTCTGATTTGGGGCACCACGTCGTGAAGGTATGGGCCAAAGTCTATCCCCATCGTGTCCGAGAGTATTTGTATGTCACCGCGTCGAGTAGCGTTGTTCTTAGGGCGTTCCTCCTTAACGTTCGGCGTCGTCGGGTCAGGCTGGTTCTTTTGCTGCGCTGGCGTGTTGCTTTCCTGTTTTGAGGAGTTAATTGGCGCTCCGTTTGGAAAAGGCAGATAAGTGGAAACAACGAATGCGAAAAAGCAGAGAGTTTTAAGCAAAGACATCTGAGCCTCCAGATTATGTCTGCCAAAGAGGGGTAGGCGAATTATAAAACGGCGAAGTGATTTGCAATTGTACTTTCAGCGCTAACCGTATTGACGCTAGCTCAGTTCATCCAACATGCCCGACATCTCCGACAGCGCATGGCGGTTGCCCGTTCGCTTGGCTGATTCGATGCCCGTGGCCAGCATCTGCTTGGCATCTTCGGCGCGGCCGGCTTTCACCAGAGTTTGGGCCGCCATGAAATATCCGTTGGTGTAATCGGGATGCAGTTCCAGCAGCTTGTTGAACTGCTCCATCGCGGTTTCAGTCTGGCCCATATTGGAATATTCCATAGCCAGCCCGTAGCGGGCAAAGGCGTCATTCGGATTCTGTTGCAGAAACTGGGTGAGCATTTCCAGGCGATTCATCTCAGGCATGAAAAAAATCTAACACATTCAGTCCAATCCGCACTAAGATGTGGCTGTCGTGGCTTGTCCCTATTTCTTCCCTACCGAAAAAAGCAGCAACATTCTTTGGGCCTTCCCGCAGCGGTTGCCGCTGGGCGCCGGGTTCTGTGGTTTATGCCTGGCTCAAGGCACGAAGAGCACCCCAACCGAGACTGAGTTGAAAGAATTCTGCAACCTGGGTTATGCAGGGAAATGTGAAAAGCTGCCGGCAGATCGCCAAACAGACTCCGTGCGCTTTTCGGTAGCCTCGCTAGAAAAGGCCACAAAAGATCGCCTCCGGCTGCATTACTCCTGCGAGCAGAACCATGCTCCAGTAGAGCACGGCGTGCTTGAATACGACTGCGAGGCCCACTCGTGGCCCATGCCACACAACAACGCCTGCATCCAGCAACAGGCCGAGTGCTACGTTGCGACATATTTGGAACGCCAGAAGAATCGGGTGATCGGGTGATCACTTCGGCGCACCTCAGTGCAGGCTATTCATCGGTTCATCGGGTGATCTGAAAAGCGATCCTAGCTAGCTGCTGGCTCCTAGCCAGAGAAAAAAGCCTCGGGTAAATTAGTGACTGGATAATTTTTGGCTAGTAGCCAGAAGCCAGAAGCTAGCAGCGGTTTTCAGATCACCCGATGAACCGATCACCCGATCACCCGATTCTTCAAGGCGTATAATCAACGTTACTCTCTACAGAAAGGTTCATCATTGGCCCACGGACATTCGCATGGAGCGCCGCAAGCCCCGCAACCACAGCCGTTGCCGGGCGTCGAGAACATCATTGCCATCGGTTCCGGCAAAGGCGGAGTCGGTAAGACCACCGTTGCTGTGAACCTGGCTGTTGCCCTGGCTGGAATGGGTTACAAGACCGGCCTGTTGGATGCAGATATCTACGGCCCCAACGTGCCTCTGATGATGAATGCCAACGCGCAGCCCCGCATGGTGAGCGACAACCGCATCGAGCCTTTGCAGAATTTCGGGGTCAAGATCATCTCCGTGGGTTTCCTCAATCCCGGCGACAAGCCTTTGGTGTGGCGCGGCCCTATGCTGCATTCCATCATTCGCCAGTTTCTCCAGCAGGTGGAATGGGGAGAGCTTGATTACCTGGTGGTTGATCTGCCTCCGGGAACCGGAGACGTGGTGATCTCGCTGTTCCAGACCGTCCCTTTGACCGGTGCGGTGGTGGTCTCCACTCCTTCGGATGTTTCTTTGCAAGACGCCCGCAAGGCCATCGAGATGTTTCGCACCGGGCGCGTGGACCTGCTGGGCATCGTGGAGAACATGAGCCATTTTGTCTGCCCGCACTGCCATCAGGAGATTGACATCTTCTCTAAGGGCGGTGTGGCCCGCACTGCAGAGCAATTTGGAGTGCCTTTTCTGGGCTCTATCGAACTCGATCCCGACATCCGCAAAGGCGGCGACGGCGGCAAGCCCGTTGTCCTTGCAGGTGAAACCTCCTCCCACGCGAAATCGCTTTTTGAGTTTGCCAAAAAAGTAATTTTCCGCGTCCAGGAGATGAAGAGCAGCTCTTCAGGAACTGTGATTCAGGTGCAGTGAGTCAGTTCTTTAGCCATTAGTCCTTAGCTCCAATACTGTTCACTTAAGGAATGCGGGATTGCATGAGTAATACGAATCCAAGCCCCGAAGGGGCGAAATTATTGAGCCCAGTACGCAAGTGCTGGGGAATGCATGAGATACGAGATGAGCCCCGTAGGGGCGACAGGGAGCATTTCTCGATCCCTCTATTAACTGAGAAGGTTCAAGGGCAGCCTTAAGTGAACAGTATTGTCCTTAGCTCTTAGCCCATTTGCGGCTTTCATTTGGAATGAGTCTTAAAATTAACAGGCTTCAGGATGTCTGAATCTAGTGCTCTGACCGCATGATTTTTGGAATACCACCAGCCAGCGAAGCTGGCGGCTTTCTTCTAGCCCACAACGCAAGTTGTGGGTAAAGGAGACGAAATAGAAGCAGAGCTGGCGAAGCCAGCGACATGTGCGTATTCCCATTTTCACACGGTCACAGTACTAGAGCCCATTGGTTTATAAAGAAATAGCAGAACCAAAGGCTAAGGGCTAAAAACTAAAGACTGAATTCAGGTATTTGCTTCCTTGACACTAAGTCACTAATATTCCACAATCTACATGTCCACGAGAATAGAATCTTTAAGCTAAGTTTTTGCATCTAAAGAACTTAGACGTATTGTATTTATGACGAACCCCGGACAAATCGGGCCCCGCGAGCGGGAGATACTTACAGCCATTATCGAAACCTACATCTCTACAGGGGAGCCGGTCGGATCTCGCACTTTGTCCCGGCACCATAAGGACGGGCTGAGCCCCGCTACCATCCGCAATGTGATGGCTGATCTGTCCGACGCCGGCTATCTGGAGCAGCCCCACACCTCAGCCGGTCGTGTGCCCACCGCCGAGGCTTACCGGTATTACGTAGATCATATTTCCGGCAAAACCATGCTCTCTCCCGCCGACCACAGTCTGATCTCCGGATCGCTGGAGGGAGTGGTGGGTATTCAGGAATTCATGGAGCGCACCTCTCACGTTCTGTCGCTGGTTTCGAGCGGCGTGGGGGTGGCGATTTCCAGCGGCGGTCCTAAGAATGCCCTGGAGCACGTTTACTTTTCGCGTCAGGGCGCAAACCGGGTTTTGGCCGTGGTAGTCACCAAGTCTGGGGTGGTGCATGATCGCATGATGCGGCTGGAAAACGACCTGAGCCAGACCGACCTCGACACAGCGGCCCGCTACATCAACGAAAATTTCAGTGGGTGGACCATCGAAAGCCTGCGGGCTGAACTGGCGCGGCGCATCGATCAGGAGCGCAGCGAGTATGACCGCCTGATGAATAGCCTGGAGCAGCTTTGCAAAGGCGGAGCTCTGGCGGGAGATGAAGCCGCCAAGAGCATTTTTGTAGAAGGCGTCGCCAATCTGGTGGCGAACGAGCAAGATCGGGAGCGTCTGCGCGACCTGCTCAAGACCCTGGAAGAAAAAGAACGGGTGGCAGAGCTGCTCTCCGCCTACCTTGATACCAAACAGGAGGCAGTGCGGGTGGTCATCGGCCTGGGAGATGCGGTGCCGGAGATGCGTAACTTTGTCCTCATCGGCGCTCCTGCGCGCGTCGGAGATGAAATGCGCGGCTCTTTGGCGGTGATCGGTCCTACCCGCATGGATTACCAGCACACAATTACCGCGGTTTCCTATATAGCCCAACTTTTCGATAAGCTATTGAATGAGATCGAGTGAAAATTCCAATTAAAAGACCAGGTTCAAAGACAGACATGAGCAAGTCCAACGGACAGGCTGAGATTCCCATAGAAGAACGACCCGAGCAGAGCAAACAAGAGGTGGAGCTTCCTCCGGCTGATCCTGCTGATGGCTTCACCGAAGCGGCAAACCCAGTGCGGGAAGGGGGAGCGGCTGACCCGCCGTTCCCAAAGGTTGTAGATCAAGGAGCTGCCGATCAGCCTTCGCGCGATCCGCAAGAAGTTCAGAAATTGCGCAATGAACGTGATAATCTTTTCGACCGTCTGGCGCGGCTGCAGGCGGAGTTTGACAACTATCGCAAGCGCGCTGCCAAGGAGAACACGGAATTTCGCGATTATGCCCTGGCAGACGTCGCGAAATCCCTGCTTCCCGTGAATGACAACTTTTCCCTGGCGCTGAAAAATGCCGGGGCCAAGCCGGAAGACTTCAGGAAAGGCGTGGAGTTGATCCACAAACAGCTTCAGGATGTCTTGCAAAAGATGAATGTGCAGCGCATCGCAGCCCAGGGCCAACCGTTTGACCCTCGGCTGCACGAAGCCATCGAGATGGTCGAGAGCACCGACGCCGAGGACAACCACGTACTCGAGGAGTTGCAGCCCGGCTACCGAATCAAGGAGCGGCTGCTGCGTCCGGCCATGGTGCGGGTTGCGAAGAATACTAAATAGCAAGGTTCGAGGTTCATTTTGGCGACGCAAGCAAAACGCGATTATTACGAGGTCCTGGGTGTCGAGCGCACCGCCGTAGAACAGGACATCAAGAGCGCCTACCGCAAATTGGCGATGCAACATCACCCCGACCGCAATCCCGGCGACCCTGCGGCGGAGGAGAAATTCAAAGAGGCCAGCGAAGCTTATAGCGTGTTGAGTGACGCCGAAAAGCGCGCCCGTTATGACCGCTTCGGCCATGCTGGCGTGAGCAACGGCGCAGGATTTGATCCTTCCAACATCACTGATTTTGGCGACATTTTCGGCGATATCTTCAGTGATTTTTTTGGTGTGAACGTCGGTGGCCGGGGAGGCCAGCGAGGACACGTCCAGCGCGGCGGTGATGAACAGGTTGATCTGCACCTGACCTTTGAAGAAGCCGTCTTTGGTAAGAAGACTCAGATCAAAGTCCGCCGCTATGAAGTCTGCGAGCAGTGCAAAGGCTCAGGGGCCGCTCCCGGCAAGGGACCGGTGACCTGTTCTACGTGCGCCGGACGCGGCCAGGTGCGTTATCAGCAAGGGTTCTTCAGTGTCGCGCGCACCTGTCCTACATGCCATGGCGCCGGTCGGGCGGTTACCGACCCATGCACCAAATGTAAAGGTGAAACCCGCGTGATGCGCGAACGCATGGTGGATGTCAACGTGCCCGCAGGCGTAGAAGACGCCACCAAGATTCGCTACCAGGAATATGGCGACGCCGGCGTGGGTGGCGGCCCACCGGGCAATCTTTATGTGGTCTTGCATGTAAAGCAGCACCCCTTCTTCGAGCGGGAAGGGAAAGATCTTTTTTGCTCTGTGCCCATTTCGTTTACCCAGGCATCCCTGGGCACTGAAATCATGGTCCCCACCCTTGAAGGCGAACACAAACTGAAGATTCCCGAGGGCACCCAGACAGGAACCGTGCTTCGCCTGCGCGGCAAGGGCGTGCCGTCGCTCAAAGGCGGAGGCAAGGGCGATCTGCATGTCCAATTGCGGGTGGAAACTCCACGTAAGCTTACCAAGCGGCAGCGTGAACTCCTGGAGGAATTAGGGACCACCTTTGCCGTAGAAAACAAACCCGAACCCCGCGGGCTGTTCGAGA
>Ga0070730_10004835_pt1 | contig 11714 bp, 8 predicted proteins | sample Coa_R1_3_FD_66447 | JGI IMG/M metagenome (GOLD analysis project Ga0070730, IMG submission 66447) | Surface soil microbial communities from Centralia Pennsylvania, which are recovering from an underground coalmine fire - Coalmine... | ecosystem: Environmental > Terrestrial > Soil > Unclassified ... | reverse complement strand
CTGCGAGCTAAAGTCCGTCGAAAACAGCCATCCGGTTTTTCTCGCCCAACTGTTGACCTATCTCAAGCTCACGAACAAGCAGCTCGGCTTTGTCATTAACTTCAACGTCCCACTGATCAAAGATGGCATCCAGCGCGTCGTCCACCCAGCCCACTAGTGACTTGCCATCAACCCACCTTCTTTCCTTTGCGTCTTCGCGTCTTTGCGTCTTGGCGTTAAAGCTTTAACCTGTGGACGTCGACATCGAGCTCTACCGCCGCGAGGTGCGCATCTCCACTCAGCCGATCATCCGGCTGAGCGCGATTGATATCGCCCCCGACCACCACCGCCGCACCCTGGTTTTCGTCCACGGCCTGGGCGGCAACGCCACCCAGTGGCGCTACCAGCTGCAAAAGTTCTCCGGCGAGTCGCGCGTGATTGCGCTCGACCTGCGCGGCCACGGCCAATCCGACAAGCCGCGCAGCGATTACCGCATGCCCATGCTGGTCAACGACCTGGTGCTGGCGCTGGACGTGCTGGGCGTGGACGGCCAGATGGTGATGGTGGGCCACTCGTTTGGCTGCGCTATCCTCACCGAGTATGCCGCCGCCCACCCCGATCGGGTGGACCGGTTGGTGCTCATTGCCGGCGCGGGCGAATACAAGCTGGGCCCCACCATGGCCGCCTTGCTGCGGCTGCCCGAGTGGCTGCTGGCGGCGGCTTTTGCCGTGCACGTCCGCAAGATGATCGCGTCGACCGCATATGTGCTTAAGACCATGAACCGCAGCCTGGCCGCCTGGAACGGCTGGAGCCTGATGCGCGGGCTGACCATGCGCGTGCTGGTCATCCGCGGCAGCCGCGACAAGGTGCTCGACGCGCGCGCTTTTGCCGAGGTGGCCAAGGTGATCCCACGCGCGGAGGAAGTGGACGTGGGGGTCAGCGCGCACATGGTGATGCTCGAGCGGCGCGAGGCCGTCAACCGCGCCATCGAGCGCTTCATCACCGACGATGGCCGCCCGGCCAACAACCATGGCCGCGAGAGCGAGGCCGAAGCCGACCGGCGCCAATTGCGCCAGGAGCGGCCATGGCTCGACCACTACCCAGATGGCGTGCCCTACACCGTGGGCCTGCCGCCCGTGCCGATGCACCGGCTGCTGCGCTCGGCGGCGCGGCGCTTTCCGCTGCGCACGGCCCTGATCTTCGAAGGCGGGCGCATGACCTACCGCCGCCTTAACCGCGAGTCGTCGCGCTTCGCCAACCTGCTGCGCGCCCTGGGCGTGGCGCCCGGCGAGCGGGTGCTAATCTTGTTGCCCAATCTGCCCCAGACGGTGATCGCCTACTACGGCACGCTCAAGGCCGGGGCGGTGGTGGTGTTCACCACCCCGCTCTCTGAGCCCGACGAGCTGGCGCGCCAGGTGGTCGATTCGGGCGCGCGCGTGCTGGTCACCCTCACGCGGCTGGCCGACACCGCCCGCGCCGTGAAGGCCAGGACCCAGCTCGAGCACGTCATCCTCACCAACGTCAAAGACTACCTGCCCGAGCCGCGCCGCTGGTGGTTCACGCTCACCCGCGAAGCCAAAGAAGGCCACCGGCTGGCCCAGCCGCTGGACGCGGACGCGGGCCTGCACCTGATGTCGGCCGAGCTGGACAAATATGGCCCGCACGCGCCCGAAGTGGAAGTGCAGCCCGACGACCTGGCTCTGATCCAATATACCTCCGGCACCACCGCCCAGCCGCGCGGGGTGATGCTCTCCCAGCGCAACCTGGTGGCCAACAGCCTGCAAACCCGCCACTGGCTGCCCGAGCTGCGCGAGGCGGGTGAGGTGTTCCTGTGCGTGCTGCCCTTCTCGCACTGCTACGGCATGACCGTGGCGTTGAACGTGCCGGTGACCATTGGGGCCACCATGATTGTGCTGCCGTCATTTGTTACCGAAGACGTGCTGCGCGCCATCCACCGCTACCACCCAACTATTTTTCCGGGCGTGCCCACCATGTACACCGCCATTAACAATTTTCCGGGCGTGCGCCGCTTTGGCATCCAGTCCATCAAAGCCTGCATCTCGGGCGCCGCGCCGCTGCCGGTGGAAGTGCAGGAGTCGTTCGAGAAGCTCACCCACGGCCGGCTGGTGGAAGGCTATGGCCTGACGGAAGCCACCACGGTCACCCATGGCAACCCGCTGCAGGGGCTGCGCAAGGTGGGCAGCATCGGGATCCCTCTGCCCTCCACCGAGGCTAAAATTGTGGACCTGGCCAATGGGCGCAAGCTGCCCCCTGGCAAGGTGGGCGAGCTGGCGGTGCGCGGGCCACAGGTGATGCTGGGCTATTGGAACGCCGGCGCCGCCTCGCGCGAGTTTGTCACCCGCGACGGCTGGCTGCTGACCGGCGACCTGGCCCGCATGGACGAAGACGGCTATTTCACGGTGGTGGCGCGCAAGCGCGAAATGATTTTGGCCGGCGATTACCAGGTGTACCCGCGCGACGTGGAGGAAGTGCTCTACGAAAACCCCAACGTCAAGGAAGTGGCGGTGGTGGGCGTGCAGCCGCCGCGCTGGCCGTTCCAGCGCGTGAAGGCCTACGTGGTGCTGCGCGACGGCGCCCACGCCAGCGAAGAAGAGCTGATGGCCATGTGCCGCCGGCGGCTGGACGAATATGCCGTGCCGTGGAAGATCGAGTTCCGCCAGGAGCTGCCAAAGAACTTTGTGGGCAAAGTGCTGCGGCGGGTGCTGGTGGAAGAAAGTACCGAGTAATTCGGTGTGGGGGCGTGGGCGTGTGGGAGTCAGAGCCCATTCCCGTACCCCCATACGCCCACACTCCCATACCTTAACAAGGAGTCAGCATGGCCAAGAACCGAAAACCCTACATCGGCGTCGACCTCGGCGGGACCAGCATGCGCGCGGCGGTCGTGGAACACGACGGCACGGTGCTGTCGTTTGCCAAGCGCAAGACCCATCCCGAGCTGGGGGCGGCGGCGGTGGTGGCCCGGCTGGCTGAGACAATTGACAAGGCCATCGAGCTGGGCCACTTGAAGAAAAAGAGTGTCGGCGGCATTGGCGTGGGTGTGCCCGGGCCGGTCGACACCGAGAAGGGCGTGGTGCGCGTGGCCGTGAACCTGGGCAAGGATTGGACCAACCTGCCCCTGGCCGACGAGCTGCTCAAGCAGGTGGGCCTGCCGGCCTACATTGACAACGACGTGCGCGTGGGCGCGGTGGGCGAGCATACCCACGGCTCGGGCCAGGGTCTGGACGACATGGTGGCCATCTTTGTCGGCACCGGCATCGGCGGCGGCCTGGTACTGGGCGGCGAGCTGCGCTCGGGCTGGCGCGGCAGCGCCGGCGAGGTGGGCCACACCGTGGTGGCCGATGGCAACGGCATCATCGGCAAGACCGGCCAGCCCGGCACCGTGGAGCCGCTGGCCAGCCGCACCGGCATGGAGCGCATGATGGGCGAGCTGGTGGCCCAGGGGCGCGAGAGCGTCGTGCCGCAGTTGATGCAGAGCGTGGGCGGCGGCCGCATGACCAGCAGCGTGATTTATCAGGCCCTAAAGCAGCAGGATGCCGTGATGGCCGAGGTGCTGGCCCTGGCCCAGCACACCCTGGGCCTGCTGGCCGGTAACGTCATCAACATCCTCGACCCGCAGATGATCGTCTTTGGCGGCGGGGTCACCGCCCGGCTGGGCGAGCGCTTCGTCGCTCCCATCCGGCGCGTGGCCTATGCCAACCTGGTCAACAAGCAAAATGCCCGCCAGATCCGCATCGTGGCCGGCGCCCTAAAAGACGACGCCGGCGTGGTGGGGGCCGCGGCCCTGGCACGCAAGAACGTTGGATGATTTTTTTCTACGAATTGGCATGGGCGGGCCGTTCCGGCCCGCCCATGCCAATTCGTAGCCCCATTTCTGCGAAATTCTGCTTTAATACGCAAATCATAAAGGAGCCTTCTCATGCCCAGTAAGCGGCGCATTGGTATTCTCACGGGCGGCGGCGACGTGCCCGGTTTGAACGTGGCCATAAAAGCGGTGGTGATGCGGGCGCAAAACCACGACATTGAGGTGGTGGGGCTGCGGCGCGGCTGGGCCAGCCTGCTCAACCTGAACCCGGATGACCCGAGCACCACCGAAAAGTGGTTGATGCCGTTAACCCCCGACCGCGTGCGCACCATCGACCGCACCGGCGGCACTGTGTTGCACACCTCGCGCACCAACCCCAGCAACGTCAAGCCGAGCGATGTGCCGGCGCACGTGCGCGCCGAAGATCAAGTGCTCAACGACAAGGGCACGGTCGACACCACCCGCCACTCGCTGCGCGTGTTGGAGTGGCTGGGCCTGGAGGCGCTGGTGCCGATTGGCGGCGACGACACGCTGAGCTATGGCAGCCGGCTGCACCAGGAAGGCTTCCAGGTGGTGGCCATTCCCAAGACGATGGACAACGACGTCTTTGGCACCGACTATTGCATTGGTTTCTCCACCGCCGTCACCCGCTCGGTGGAGGCCATCACCGCCTTCCGCACCAGCGTCGGCTCGCACGAGCGCATCGGCGTGGTGGAATTGTTCGGGCGCAACTCGGGCGAGACCTCGCTGTTCGCCGCCTACCTGGCCGATGTGCACCGGGCGCTGATCTCGGAAGTGCCGTTCGACGTGGACCGCGTCTGCGGCTTCCTCAAGGAAGACCGCGCCAACAGCCCGTCGAACTACGCCATCGTCACGGTGTCGGAGGGCGCGCACCCCAAGGGCGGCTCGATCGTGGAGAGCGGCGAGGCCGACGCCTACGGCCACCGCAAGCTGGGCGGCATCGGGCAGTTCCTGTCCGAGGAGATCAAGAGCCGCACCGGCGTCAACATCATGCTGCTGCAGTTGGCCTATATCATGCGATCCGGCGCGCCGGACTCGCTTGACCGCATGGTGGCCGTGTCGTTTGGCAGCCTGGCGCTCGACCAGGTGTCCATGGGCCACACCGGCCGCATGGTGGCCCTGCAGCAGGGCATCTACACCACCGTCCCGCTGGACCTGATCATCGCCGGCAAGAAGCGCGTGGACGTGACCGCCCTCTACGACGCGCAGAACTACCGGCCCAAGGTGCGCGACATGCTCGGGAAACCCATGTTCTTATACTAACAACGCAACGAAAGAGCTGAAAACAGAGAATGGTGCGCGAGAGCACAGCTCTCGCGCACCATTCTCTGTTTTCAGAAATATCTTTGTATTCAGTGAACAACATAGCCCGCTCATGGGCTCCAAAGCGTGTTACACTGCGACCGCCAGGTCTTAGCTTAGCGCCACCACCCACTGCATCGACACCCACTGGTTGCCGTCCGCCGCAATGCACCCCCAGCCCGTCGCCAGGTTGGCCGGTTGGTAAACGCCCAGCACGGTGATCACCGCGCCCTGCTCCAACGTGCCCACCAGGGGCGGCACCGCCGCGCCCACCCATGGAAACTCGCGAATGTTCAGCTTGATGGCCGTCACCCGGTGTGTACCCACCCGGACCGGCTGCGGCGCCGGGCCGGGGTCGGCCGGCACGGGTGGCTCGGGGGCGGGAATCGGCGCCGGGTTAGGTATCGGAACTGGCACCGGTATTGGGTCCGGCACGGGCGCCGGAGCCGGTGGAGCGTTATTGGGCTTATCCCGTTCCGCCGCCAGGTAATTGAGCACGGCGCCATAGGCATAGGTGTAATCGCTGTTGCGCCAGGTGTCGTCGGGGTCGATGGTAAATGGCAGCACCGCCAGCACAAACGGATCCTGGCGGGCCAGCCGGTCATACCAGGCGAAGCGCGCCACCTGCTCGGCCGGCGTCAACTGGTAACTGCCGCCGGCATAGAACTCGCTGATCACCAGCGGCACCACCTCGTCGCGCGCCGCCAGCAGTGAATATAGATAGCGATATCGAAAACACAAACTGCCTGCACCGGGAACCACCGGCGAGCCGGGGATCAGGTCGCCAAAGCCGTTATCCACCGGCTGGGCGCCAAACACGCCTTCGTGCACCGTGAGGATGTGGCCGCCGGCTTTGAGGGCGGCGAACAGGCCCGTGCCCACCAGCGCCTGCGCTTCGGCCCATTCGGGGGTGCCGGCATTGAAAGCCGGCAGGGCCAGCTTCATGCCGCGCTGATTGCCCTCGTCCACGATGATCGACAGATACTGGCCAAATGCCCGCCAACCGTCTACGCCCGGCGGGTCGGCTTCGTTGATCGGCTCAATCCAATCCGCTGCGGCGCGCTCCTGGGCGTTCAATCGCAGCCAGACGAAATCCAGCGCCCGGCGAGCATGTGCGCGCATGTCAGCGGCCGTCCAATGCACCACATCCTGGGCGGCATCTTCCTGTAGATCGACGAAACGCACAATGGTCATGGTTTTAGGCTCAATGCTTTTGACGTCGATGGCGATGCCGCCGTTATCCACCGCTTTGACCAGCGGCCACACAACACCGCGAGTGTGGGCCTGGCGCACGAGCGGGATCACCTGGTTGGGGCGAATGGCGTGCATGCCAATCTTCGAGCCCTGCGCGACTACCGGAATGGCCATGGCGACCTCGATGGGGGTGATGGAACGGGGCGAATTATAAGCCCCAATGAACTGTGACGACCAACATCGGTGAGGCGGCCAATGATCATCACGGTACGGGCGGGTCTACCCTAATGAGTCTTGACGATCAAGACCGGTAATCTGCTGGGCGACCGTCGTTGGACATTGATTGTAGGGGCGCGGTTTCCCCGCCCTGACGCACAGATGGATTGGGCTAGGCGGGGAAACCCCGCCCCTATCGCAATGCGTGACCGATGTTGCTCGTCAAGCCTCATAAGGGTGCTACGCAAAGACCCGCCCCTACCGTGATGAGTCATGGTGGCCTTGCGGCCAGCGCTGTTTGTGCTATGGTTGCGACTGCCAATCGATCGCGCCAGGAGTCCAGCATGCCATCTGCCCTCGACCTGCAACCTACCTTCCGTTTCTTAGCCCAGCTTCGCAAAAACAACGACCGCACCTGGTTCGAAGCCCACCGCGCCGAATACGAAGACGCCAAAGCTCGCTTTGAAAGCCTGGTTGATCAGATCATCGCCGGTCTGGCGCCGGTGGACGGCCTGGCCGGCTTGCAGGCCAAGGACACCACCATGCGCATCTTCCGCGATGTGCGCTTCTCCAAGGACAAGAGTCCTTATCGCACCAGCATGGCTGCCAACCTGGCGCCGGGCGGCCGCAAATCGCAGAAGTATGGCTACCATATGAGCCTGGCGCCCGGCGAATCGATCATCGCCGGCGGGATGTATATGCCCGAGCCGGCCCAGCTCAACCGCCTGCGCGAAGCCATTGCTGCCGACGCGCGGCCGCTCACAGCGGTGGTGCAAGACAAGAATTTTAAGAAGTACTTTGGGGCGTTGGAAGGCGAGAAGGTCAAAACCGTTCCGCAGGGCTACGACAAGTCCCACCCCGACATCGAGCTACTACGCTTCAAGCAGTTCCTGGCCGTTCATCGCATGCCCGACGAGATCGTGCTGGCGCCGAAGTTCGCGGCCTATGCGGTCAAGGTCTGCGCTGCCATGCGGCCGTTTAATGATTATCTCAACCAGGTGCTCGTGTAACACGTAATTGGTAAATAGTAATTGGCAATTGGAGAGCAAGCGCCATCTGGCATGTCATTGCCAATTACGAATTACAAATTACCAATTACTTTTGACATATAAAGCTCGCCCAGCTCAAACCCCTGTTTGCGATAATACTCGCGCGTGCCGATGGCCGAAATGACCGCTAGGCGCGCATAGCCGGCGGCCACGGCCTGGCGCTCGGCCTCGGCGATGAGCGCGGCCCCCAGGCCCAGGTGCTGGGCCTCGCCCTGCGCGCTGTCGCCCAGCCGCACCACCGGCCCATACACGTGCACTTCGCGGATGATGGCCGCGCCGCGCAGCTCATCCAGCCCCGTGTCGGCCACGGCTTCAGCCGCCGGCAGCGACAGCCGCAGGAACCCCGCCAGCTTGCCCGCCTCCGTGTTGAAACTTAAGAATCTTTCTTCCCCGCCCGTCGTGTCATATTGCTCACTTACCAATTGCAAATTACCAATTACTCTTTGAGCCTTTATTTCGCGGCACCGGATGCACTGGCAGGCTTTCCCCTGGGCCGCCAGCCGGCGCTGCACCACCTCGCGCAGGTTGGAGGCGGTGCTGCCGGCTACCACGTGGCCGGCCGGGATGTCGCGCACGATGCGGCTGAGGCGCACATAGCGCGGCGTGTGCAGCTTGCAGTCGGCCAGCAGCTCGATCAGCTCCTCGTCGGTGTAAGGCTGATATTCGCCGCGCTGCCACCAGGCCACCAGCTCGGCTTCGCGCACCAGCGCGCACGGATAAATCTTTAGCTCGTCCGGCCGCAGGCCCGGGTCAGCCCACAGGCGGTCATAGTCCAGCCGGTCGCTGGCGGGCGTGGCGCCCAACAAATTGGGCATCCAGTGCAGGTGCAGCTTGAACCCCGCCGCGCGCAGCAGCCGAACCGCCTGGCGCGTCTGTTCCACGCTGTGGCCGCGGCGGTTGAGGTCCAGAATGTGGTCGTCCAGGCTCTGCGCCCCCAACTGCACCTTGGTCACGCCGTAGCGCCGCAGCCGGCGCGCCTCGGCCGCGTCCACGTAGTCCGGCCGGGTCTCGATCACCAGCCCCACATTGCGCCGCGCGGCCGTCTCATTAATCCGCTGCGCCTCGTCCAGGCTGGCCGAGTCACAGCCGTTCATGGCGTCAAAGCAGCGCTGGATGAACCACTCCTGATAGTCGGGCGGGTAATACGACCAGGTGCCGCCCAGGATGAGCAGCTCCACTTTGTCGGTGGGGTGGCCGATGTTTTCCAGCGCCTGCAAGCGGCTGGCGGTGGTGGCGTACGGATCGAACTGATGAAATTCGGCCCGGATGGCGCCCGGCTCGTCGGCCAGGTAGCTCTTGGGCATGCGCACATCCGTGGGGCAAAAAATACACTCGCCCGGGCAGGGGAAGGGCTTGGTGAGCACGGTGACTGTGGCGACGCCCGACAGGGTGCGCACCGGTTTCATCTGCAACCGGCGCAAGGTCTCGCGGTCGAAGGTCAGCCGGCCCTGGTCGCAGAAACGCCGATAAGCCGCCACGATCTGGTCTTTGGCAAACTGGCCGTTGGCGCGCGGGAAGCGCCGCAGCAAGCGGGCCATATCGTCCGGCCCGAATGGCGACAGCCCGGCCGCCTCCTGGATCAGCCGCAGCAGTTGCGCATCGTCGGCCGTATCCGGCGCCTTGGTATGTTTATCGTGCCAGGCTTGTGCGGTCATCGAAACAGATGTTAACACATTCCATTTTTCGATGGGGTCAACCCGTGCAAGGCATGGGCTAACGCTTCGAAATTCGGGGCAAGGTCAAAGGGCAATCAATGCAATCGCCGCGACACATAATCCGGCGCCAATCCATTGCCAGCGCGAAATGCGCTCATGCAAGATGACCCAGGCCAGGATGACCGTGGCAGCCGGATACAGCGACGCGAGCACGGCCGCCACATCCAGCCGGGTGTACTGCCTGGCCAGGATGTAGAAAATGTTGCCGCCCGCGTCGAGCACACCGGCCAGCAGCGCCACCGGGCTGCTGGTGAGAGTCGGCAGCGGCAGCCGCCGCACCACCAGCAGCACCAGCGCCGTCAGCAGCGTCAGGCTGCGGGCAATCACCAGCGGGGTATAAAGAAAGCCGCGATCCACCAGCCCAATAAACACAAAAAAGCCGCCGAACCCAACCCCGGCGGCCAGGGCCAGCAGCAGCTCTTGCCGCGTGAGCCTGGGCCCATCCTGGGCTGGCGCTGAAACCAGCCACAGCCCCGGCACCGCCACCGCAAAGCCCGCCAAAGTGCTGACGCCGGGCAGCCCAATGATCAGCGCGCCCGCCACGGCTGGCAAGATGGCGCTGATCACGGCCGTCATGGGCGCCACGGCGGCGGCATGGCCGAGCGACAGCGCCTGGTACAGGCAGGCAATGCCCACCGCCCCCGACAACCCGGCCAGCCCCGCCCACCACCAACCCGCCGGTGATGGCCAGCCCTCGCGGACCAGGATCGCCAGTATGATCACCAGGATAATGCCCGAGAAGGCCGATAACGCCAACACGTGATAATTGCTGCTGGTGCGGGTGGCATAGCCGCCGCTAAAATCACCGCTGCCCCAAACCGCCGCTGAAGTTAACGCCAGGAACGCGCCCAGAAAGGTGGCCGGCAAGCTAACGTCCTTTTCTTCTGTCCGGCCTCAGGCCATGGGCGCCGCTGGCTCGCTGGGCGTTGGGGGCGGGGTTGGCGCCGCTGGCACTTCGGGCGCGGGCGCCGGTGTTGCCTGCTCCGCCGGTGCGGGAGTTGGGGCGGCTGCGGGCGCTGCGGCTGGCGCCGGCGCGGCAACCGGGTCCGAGGCTGGCGTTGGTTCTGCCGCAAGCGCCACGGCGGCTGCAGGCGCCGCGGCTTCCGTGGCTGCCGCTGGCGCACTGGCCGCGCCGGTCGCCGGCTCGGGCAATACCGTCGCGTGGCCCTCGATCACCTGCCCACTCGCGGCCGAATGAAGCACATCGTCATTCAGCGACTGGCGCACCAGGCGGGCGTCAAGCTGCTCCAGCGCCTGCGTCACCTTGTCCACCCAATCGAGCGTGACCATGGCGATGATGGCCGAGCTGCCCGGCGGCAGCAGCGCGTCGATGTCTTCCAGGGTCTTGTTGGAAAACCCCATATCGATCTGGTGCGCCGCCAGGCCGCCGGTGGCGGCGCCGGCCGCCGCGCCCACGATGACGCCGGCCGGCCCGCCCAAAAGCCCCACCAGCCCGCCCACGATCGCGCCAAACACGGCCCCGGCTGGGGCGCGCACATCGCCCGTTTCCTTGATGTGCGCGTGGCCGGTCTTGGTCTTCACCAGCACCGCCGCGTTGACGATGCTGACCACACCGTCCGCTTGCATTTCCTTCAGGGCCTTCAAGGCCGTTTCCGCGGCACCCTCACCGTCAAAAGCCGCGACCAGCAATTCAATTGGGGCAGACATGGGGTTGGCTCCCTTCAGCCTTCATCCTTCAGCCTTCATCCTTGATCTAATATAATCGTGCCCAATGGAATTGTCCACCGCGCAGCAGCTTGCCGCCCTCAATAGGCTCTTTTACGACGAGCACGCCGAAAACTTTGCCGATTCGCGCCCGCGGCTAGCGGCCGGCGTCCTGCAAGTGCTGGCCCAGGTGCCCGCCGGCGCGCGGGTGCTCGAAGTGGGCTGCGGCGACGGCAAGGTTGGCCGGGCGCTGGCCCGCGCGGGGGTGGGGGTGTATGTGGGGCTGGACGCCAGCGAGGCGATGCTGAGCAGGGCCAGGAGATATACGACGGACCCCCTTGGAACGAAGGGGGCAGGTAACGAAGGACGAACCCCCTTGGAAGGAAGGGGGCAGGCGACGGATCCTGGCATACAACCATTCGTCGTTCGTCCTCCGTCCTTTGTCTTCTTGCTCTGCGACCTCACGACGTCAGATTGGCAAGATGCTGTCGCGGGACAATCCTTCGACTGGATGTTGGCGTTTGCCGTATTTCACCATCTGCCTGGCTACGACTTGCGGGTGGGCGTGCTGCGGGCCATGGCCGAACACCTGGCGCCGGGTGGGCGCATCGCGCTTTCGAGCTGGCAGCTCACGCGCAGCCCTCGCCTGCTGCAGCGCATTGTGCCCTGGTCGGCCGCCGGACTCAGCGACAAAGACTTAGAGCCCGGAGATTACTTACTGTCGTGGGAGCGCAACGACCGGCGCGGTTT
>Ga0070730_10004834_pt1 | contig 11715 bp, 11 predicted proteins | sample Coa_R1_3_FD_66447 | JGI IMG/M metagenome (GOLD analysis project Ga0070730, IMG submission 66447) | Surface soil microbial communities from Centralia Pennsylvania, which are recovering from an underground coalmine fire - Coalmine... | ecosystem: Environmental > Terrestrial > Soil > Unclassified ... | reverse complement strand
CGATCCAGCCAGTAACGTCGGTGTCGGCCGGACCACCGTTGGGCGGGTTGTACTTGATGCCACCGTCTTCGGGCGGGTTGTGCGATGGGGTGATGACGATCCCGTCGGCGAGGTGTTCATGGCGACCGCGGTTCCAGGTCAAGATGGCGTGTGAGATGGCCGGCGTCGGGGTGTAGCCCTCGGCCGCGTCGACTCTGACGTCCAGGGCGTGGGCAGTCAAGACTTCGAGCGCGGTACGGAATGCCGGCAGCGACAGGCCGTGCGTATCCCGACCAAGGAACAGCGGGCCGTCGTTACCCGCCTGCGCCCGGTAGCGGCAGGTCGCCTCGACGACCGCCAGGATGTGGTCTTCGTTGAAGGCAGCGTGAAAGGCCGAGCCACGGTGTCCGGAAGTGCCAAAAGCCACACGCTGACCCGCCACTGCGGGATCCGGTCGGATCTCGTAATAGGCGGCGATGAGTCGATCGATATCGACGAGCTGAGCCGGATCGGCCGGCTGCCCGGCGGCGGGGGTGCTACTCACGGCAGTCTGGTCGGCCTCTCACCAGGCAAGTATCGTGCGCGAGGTGGTCAGTCTGCCGCGCCGCCGGCTTGACTTGCGGTACCATACGAACAAATGTTCGTCAGGTGGCAGGCGTGACTGTCGTTGACGAGCCGCAGGCGCTGCTGGCCGCGCGCTTCGGTCTGAGCACCTTTCGCCCGGGCCAGCGCCAGGTCATCGACGCGCTGGCCACGCGCGGGGCGGCCTTAGCCGTGTTTGCCACCGGGGCGGGCAAGTCGCTGTGCTACCAACTGCCCGCGCTGATGTTCGAGGGCATCACCCTGGTCGTCTCGCCACTCATCGCGCTGATGAAAGATCAGATCGATTACCTGCAACGGCTAGGCATTGCCGCCGAACGCATGGATTCGTCGCTCAGCGCGGCCGAGGCCCGCACGGTTGGCGAGCGGCTGCGCTCGGGGGCGTTGCGCATCCTGTATGTCGCCCCCGAGCGCTTCAACAACGAGCGCTTTCTGGACGATCTGCGCCGGGTGCGGATCGGCCTGTTCGCCGTAGACGAAGCGCACTGCATCTCGGAGTGGGGGCACAACTTTCGTCCGGATTACCTGAAATTGGCCGAGACCGCCCGCGAGGTGGGTGCCGAGCGCGTTCTGGCGCTGACCGCCACCGCCACGCCAAGCGTGGTCGAAGACATCTGCGCGGGGTTCAACATTCCGCGCGAGTGCGCGGTCCTGACCGGGTTCCATCGCCCGAACCTGGCGCTGTACACCACGCCGGTCAGCGTCGACGAGCGCGACGGCGTGTTGCTCGATTGTTTGAGCAGCCGCCCGGCGGGGCCGACGATTGCCTATGTCACGTTGCAGAAGACCGCCGAGCGCGTCGCCGAGCGGATCGCGAGAGACGCCCATTTGCCCGCCCGCGCCTATCACGCTGGCATGGACAGCGAAAGTCGAACGGCGGTTCAGGAGTGGTGGACCGCTTCGGGTGACGCCATTGTTGTGGCGACCATCGCCTTCGGCATGGGCATCGACAAGGCCGACGTGCGCTACGTCTACCACTACAACCTGCCCAAAAGTCTGGAGAGCTACAGCCAGGAGATCGGCCGCGCCGGACGCGACGGACAGCCGTCGATCGTCGAGATGCTGGCGTGTCCGGCCGATGTCCCAACCCTAGAGAACTTCGCCTACGGCGACACGCCGACACACGCGGCGGTCGAGGCAGTGGTGACCGAGCTGCTGGCCGGCGGCCCGGCGTTCGATGTCAGCGTGCCCGAGTTGTCCGCGCGCCATGATATCCGCCAGCTCGTCCTGCGGACCATCCTGACGTATCTCGAGCTGCTCGGCGTCGTGCGGCAAGGCACGCCGTTCTATGCTGGCTACGAAGCCAAGCCCCTGGTCCCGCTAACCCAGATGCTGGCGCGCTTCCACGGCGAGCGGCAGCAGTTCGTGTCGGCGGTCTTCACGGCCGCGAAGAAAGGCCGCCTGTGGTACGCGCTTGACCCGGCGGAAGTCGCCAGACGCTTGAGTTCGGATCGGCAGCGGGTGATTCGGGCACTGCAGTATCTCGAAGAACAGGGCTTGATCGAGCTGCGGGCCAGCGAACCACGCTTGCGCTACACCAGGGTCGCCACGGCGCCGGTCGATGCCCAGGCACTGGTGACAACGCTTGAACAGCGCTTCCAGCGGCGCGAAGAGCAGGAAATCGCGCGCATCCAACACGTCCTGGCGCTGGTCCAGGAGCAGGGCTGCCAGACGGCGGCGCTGGTCGGCTACTTCGGCGAGCAGCTCGCCGGGCCATGCGGGCATTGTTCGGCGTGCCGCGACGGTCGAGGCGCGGCACTGCCGGCCGTAGCTTCACGCGCGCCGATCGCCCAGTCCGTCGATGCTCCGTTGTTTGATTCGGTGTGCGCCACTCACCCGGGCGCGTTGCACGACGCACGCCAGCAAGCCCGCTTCCTGTGCGGCTTGAGTAGCCCGGCCATGACCCAGGCGCGGCTGGGCCGCAACCCGCTGTTCGGCGCTCTGGAAAGCTACCCATTCGTCGACGTGCTGACCTGGTGCCGCGAGCGCCAGACTGTCGGCTGCCTGACATAGTTCGCTATCGGGCAGAATCCGGCCGCGCTCCCTGCTTACAGTTATCGCGCCGCACGGACCGAAGTGCACCCGTGTGGGATCCTGATGGCGCGCGCAGAGGAAACGCGAGATTCGTCATTTACAGGCCAGCTCGACAGCGTAGCCCGCTGGAACGGTCATGTCCCAGTATCGGCGCTGACCCCGCGCCAGCGTGAAATCGCGGGTTTGCTCGCCAGAGGCCTGCCCAACGCCGAGATTGCCCAGCACCTGGTCCTGACGACCGGCACCGTCGCCAACCACGTCGCCAGCATTTTGCAGCGATTGGAGCTCGACTCCCGGACGCAGGTCGCCGCCTGGGCGGTCGAGCACGGTCTGCACGGTGGGCAGGACCGCTTGTTGACCACGCTCGAGCGCCTGCTCGAGGCCCAACCGGCAACTGTCAAGGCCGCCCTGGACCATGTCTCCGGCCTCGTTGCCGAAGCGCTCGGCGCGGACAAAGTCGATGCCTTCCTGTACGACGACGCCACCGCGACGCTCGTGGCGGTCGGCACCAGCGATACTCCCTTGGGCCAGAAGCAACACGCGCTGGGGCTCGATCGTCAGCCCATCGCCAACGGCGGACGCGCCGCCCAGGTTTTCGTCACGGGCAAGCCTCACTTCGACGGAGACGTGCAACAGGATAAGGAGGAGTTGATCGGAATCCGGCGTGAGCTGAACGTCCGCTCACAACTGGCTGTGCCGCTCGAGATGGGTGAGGTCGGTCGCGGCGTGCTCACGGCCCAGTCAAGCCAATCAGACTTTTTCGCCGAGCGCGATCTGCTCTTCCTGACTGCCGTAAGTCGCTGGGTGGCCAACGCGGCGCAGCGTGCGGAACTGGCCGAGCGCAATGCCGCGGCCGCCCTTGAACAGGGCCGGCGTATGGCTGCCGAAGAACTGGTCACGGTGCTGGCGCATGACATGCGCAACTACCTGGCGCCGATTCGTGGCCGCCTGGAACTGCTGCAACGTCGGGCCACGCGCGAAGGGCACGCGTCGAACGTGCGCGATACGACCGAGCTGCGCCGGGCAGTCGACCGTTTCAGTCAGCTCATCTCCGAGCTCCTCGACGTTGCGCGGATCGACCAGGGTCTCTTCGAGGTCACGCCGGAACCGATGGACCTGGCCGCGCTGGTCCGTGAAGAGGCCGAAGCGGTCGCGCTGCCCGGGCTGCTCATTCAAGTGCAGACCGACCCCGAGGTGCGCGTCGTCGCCGACCCGGCGCGCGTCCGCCAGGCTGTTGCCAATCTGTTGGCGAATGCAGTCCAACACGCTCCACCTGGCACGACCGTGAGCGTCAGCGTTGCGTATGAGGAGCTGAAGCGTCAAGTGTGTGCGGTGGTCGTGGTCAGCGATCAGGGCGCGGGTATCGATCCGGAGCTGCTGCCACGTCTCTTCGAGCGCTTCGCCCGATCACCGAAATCGGTCGGTCTCGGCATCGGGCTCTTTCTCGCCCGCCAGATCGCGGTGGCGCACGGCGGCAACCTGGAGGTCACATCTTCGTCGAGCACTGGCACACGCTTCAAGCTGTTTCTACCAGCCGAGCGTCCCTGAAAGTGCTCACCGGCGTGAACAAAGGTGCCGGGCTGCACGTGTCAGCGTCCGCCGATTTGTAAGAAACTCCAGGATGTGTCCACGGACGGGCCGCCCACATCTCGCGAGCTCAGTGCCCGGGACGTGTCGCGGATTGCCGAGGCATTTGAGCTGCCGCGCGATGTCGTCCTGGCCGACGTCGCGCTGGTTGCGGGTTGGCTCACGAGCGACGAAGCGCTGCTCGGCCGACTGCGCCACGGCCACAATTGGGATGAGAGTATGGGTCCGTTCTATCTGTTCTGGCTCAGGGGGGACGGCGAACAAGCGGCAATCCCGCGCTGAACTCGCGGCTCAGCGCACCAGGCCGTACGCCGCCAGCTGCCCGTCGGCGTCACCTGTGGCCACGGCTTGCTGCTCGGCGACCCAGCTCACCAGCTCTCTGACGCCATCCTCGAACGCGTGGCGCGGCGTGTAGCCAATCGCATTTTTGATGCGGCTGATATCGGCGAAGCAGTGTCGAATATCGCCCGCGCGGAATTTGCGGGTGATCTCGAACCCCCCGGTCCAACCCAGCTCACGGGCGAGTAGCTCGCCCACCTGCAGCACACTGATCGGCCGGCCGGTGCCCACGTTGAAGACCTGGCCATCGGCAGCGGTGTTGTCCATCGCCAGGCGACAGGCCTGGACGATATCGGCGACGTGGACAAAATCCCGCTGCTGGTGCCCGTCTTCGTAGATCGACGGCACCTGACCGGCGAGCATCCGCCCGGAGAAGATCGCCGCCACCCCCGTATACGGGTTCGAGAGCGCCTGGCGCGAGCCGTAGATATTGAAGAAGCGCAGCGCCACCGCCGCCAGGTCGTAGGCGTGACCAAACGCGAGGGCCATCTCTTCGTGGTCGCGTTTGGTGATGGCGTAGATCGAAGTCGGGAAGAGCGGTTTGTCCTCATCGGTTGGTAACGGCCGCAGCTCGGCGTGGCAGGTCGGGCAGCGTACCTCCCACTGCCCGGCCGCGAGCTGCGCGTTCGGGCGCAGTCTTGGCGCGACGCGACCGCATGTCTCGCACTCGTAGGCTCCCTCGCCGTACAGCGACATCGACGATGCCACGATGAGTTTGCGGAGTGGCAGCTCGGCACGTTGAGTGGCGATTGCCTCGAGCAGGGTCGCCATGCCCATGGCGTTGACGTCCGTATAGCGGCGCACCTGGTACATGCTCTGTCCGACGCCGACCATCGCCGCGAGATGAAAGATGACGTCGACTTCGCGCACCAGCGGACTTAGCGCGGCCAGGTCGCGAATGTCGCCGCGTTCCAGCCGGTGCCGCGGATCGAGGTAAGCGGGCCGCTCGAGGCCGGCCGTGTGCACCTGCGGCTCGAGATTGTCGAACAGGATTACTTCGTGCCCGGCGTGGGCCAGGGCATCAGCCAGGTGCGAGCCAACGAAGCCGGCCCCGCCAGTGATCAGGACGCGTTCACTCATCGCGTGCTCAGCGTAGCCGAGGCAGCCTGTGCGCGAGCACCGCCGTGGCCACCGTAGGTGAGACCGCTCAACACGCCGGCGACGCCGACATCGTCATCCGCGAGTGCCTGGACGGCACCCGAACCATGGGCGAACAGGTGCTGATTCTCGGGCGCGCGGAACGTCAGCACGCGTTTGCCGTGGGCCACGGCCGCGCGGCAGACGCGCTCGGTGCGGCTACCCGGCTCGGCATAGGCCACCAGCAGCACGTCGGCCAGATCGGCGACGAATTCGTTGCGCTGCATCGCCGTTGCGCGTGTGATCCGGCGCAGGTTGGCTGCGAACGGCGAGATCAGCAATAGCCGACCAGCCTGGAGCGGCGCTTGCCAGTCTGCCGGCAGCCGCATGTTCTTGACTGACCGCGCCGGGCAGACGATCACCGGCGACCCGCCGCGCAGCACCAGGCGTAGACACTGTTGCTCCATCGGCGAGTGAAAGCCGCCGACCAGCGTGACGCCCGCATCACGCAAGCCGCGCACGAGCTCATACGTGCGCACGACGAGCTTGCCTGGGCAGTGAATCGAGCAGAACAGGCCCAACTTCACGTTGCCCAACAAGGCACGGCTGCCAACGGCCGCACACTCAGCCAGGGGATCTGGCGGCACCATGGCCAGAGTATACTAGAACATGCGTTCGCCGTTCGGTTCTTTTCGGCCGCCTCAAAATCCGCCAGCCTATCCGAGCGCGAGCCCTGGCATGTCGATTTTGGCCCGCCTGATTCGACGAATAAGTAGACAACTCCTAAAGGCGAAAGGACTTATCAGATGACCAGCGAGCAGATCGTCCAGCTACCCAGCCTCGATGCTGACTACCGCTTCGGGCAGCCCAAGACGTACCTGGCGGCGCATGAATTGGCGCGGCTGACCATCCTGCGTTCGAAACTGGGCGACACCCAGGCCGAGCGCGCCGCCGAACGACTCGTTCGGCCCTACCGGCTGACGCTACGGTCCGGTTCTAGAGCAGGTTGAGGACGCGCTGGGTGGTCCATTCGAGACTGGCCGTGTGGCCAGCGAACGCCTGGTAGGCCAGTCCGTCCAGGCCGATGGCCAGCTCGTAGCAGCGCATGCGTTGCTCAAAATGAGGGACCGCCAGGCAGATCTCGCCGTAGTGTTCGCGCGCCGCCGCGCGCAGATCGACCGCGCTCCAGGCTGTGTACCACGGCTGCCAGAACGTGAACCAGGCCAGGTCCCACAGGAAATCGCCATACATTGCCGACCCCCAGTCCAATACCGCGCTGATGCGCTCGCCGTCGACCAGGACGTTGAAATAGAGCAGGTCGGAGTGGACGAGGTGACGCTCCTCGGGACAGAAATCGATCAACTCGCGCAGCCGCATGGAACCGTACTTGAACGCGCGAAGAGCACTCGGCGATTGGTCAAGTCGCTCGCGCCAGCCGTGGATGCGCTCGCCAGCCGCCGGCATTGCCAGCACCGCGGCCCGCCAGGTCGCGTGCGGCGCCAGCCCATCGACGCCACGCCACAGGCCGTAGCCACCGCCATCCGCCAGGACGATGCGGCGCGCCGCGTCCAACGTCGCGAACAACGACGGCAGCAGCCGGCGCATGCCGGCCTCGTCCAGTTGTTCGATGAACTGGCCATACGCCCGTTCGGAAAGCGCGTAGAAGCCACCACCGGCCTCGCCGATCTCGACGATCTTTGGAACTGGCAGCTCGGCGGAAGCGTAGCCCATCGCCCGCTGGTCTTTGAGAAAATCGTCATCGGTCGCGCCAAACCTGACGACGAACTCTTCAGCACCAGCAGCACTGAGTTTGCGCAAGCTGAACGCGGTTGACCACTCGCCGTGGCCGATCCGTTCGACGGCGTCGATGTCGCCACCGAGCCGCGTGCGGACAAACGCGGCTACCTCTGCCGAGTCGAGCTCCATCAAGCTACCTACTGTGACACGTAGATTGCGCTGGAGCGGTCGCCGTGGGCCCGGTCTTACAGCCAGGTTTCGCCGTTGGCAAGGTCCTGTTCGCCAGGGTACGCACCGAGTTTTGCTTCGAGGGCGGTCACCAGGAGTCCAACCGCGGCTGTGCTCAGACGAAACGTCACTGGGACAAAAACAAACCCAGAGTGCCCGTCGCTGCCGGGTGTGATGAGTTCGGCACTTAAGGGTCGGAAGTCGCGCAGATTGGTCGTGACGATCGCACGATGCTGACTGCGCGCCAATGCAACAACCTCCCGATCGGGCAGCCCCGCCCAATCCGGATGATCTTTGATTGCCTCGCAATCGTGGCCGCGTGCGCGCAAGGCTCGCGCGACGGCCGGCGACAACATCTCGTCCAGCAGGAGCTTCAACCCCGCAGCTGACGCTAACGCTGAAGTGCGACCTGACCAGCGAGCCAGGCGGCGTGCGCCTGTTCGCTGTCACGCCTATTCAACTCCATCCACTCGTCGATCTCGTTGGCGTAGGCGCCGTAGTAGGTGACCGCGGCCTGAACGAGCCCCAGCGGGGCTTCGAGGTAGTCTGCGGTGGCGCCAATGTCACCATCGTTGTCCCGAACGACGGCGATCACCGCCCACACGTCCAGCGCCGTCCCGACCAGGCGTGGCCGGCGCCCGGCGACCCCGTCCACGAAGCGCACCAGCGGATGGTCGTCCATGCGCAATCCCTCCTCGACGTAGCGCTGGGCAAGCGTCCGCGGCGCCAACCGCCGTCGACTGGCATGTACCGCCAGACGTTTCAGGGTCACCTCAGGCAACCGTAGACTCAGCGGTTGGCTCATGTAGCGCATGGTAGCACCGCGCGCTACGTCATCTATCTATGCTGGCTCGCAGCGCGTGGAGGAGGCGCCGTTAGACGTCCAGGTTGCGGACGTATTTGGCGTGAGTCTGGATGAACTTCTTGCGCGGGGGGACCTGGTCGCCCATGAGCATGTCGAACATCTCGTCGGCGGCGGCGGCGTCTTCCATGTTCACCCGCAGGAGAGTGCGGGTGGCGGGGTTCATGGTTGTGTCCCAGAGCTGCTCGGGGTTCATCTCGCCGAGGCCCTTGTAGCGGGTGACATCAGGGTCGCGTGCGTTCTTGTGTTTTTCCTTGATCTCGGCAATCGCCGCCTCACGTTGTTCGTCGGTGTAGGCATAGAAGTTTTCTTTGCCGTACACGACTCGGAACAGCGGCGGTTGGGCGATGTACAGATAGCCGTCGGTGATGACCTGGCGCATCTGGCGGAAGAAGAAGGTGAGTAACAGCGTCCGAATGTGTGCGCCGTCCACGTCGGCATCAGTCATGATGATGACGCGGTGGTAGCGTAGTTTCGCCGGGTTAAATGCATCGCTATTCCCTGCGCCCATCGCCGTGATCAAAGCGCGAATCTCTTCGAACGCAATGATCTTGTCTTCGCGCGCGCGTTCGACGTTCAGGATCTTGCCTTTCAACGGCAAGATCGCCTGGAAGCGCCGATCGCGACCCTGCTTGGCCGAGCCGCCGGCCGAGTCACCCTCGACCAGGAACAGCTCGCAGCGGCTGGGATCTTTTTCGGTGCAGTCGGCGAGCTTGCCCGGCAGCGTCAGGCCTTCGAGGGCGCTCTTGCGGATGACCAGCTCGCGCGCTTTGCGGGCCGCTTCACGCGCCCGAGCAGCCGTGAGACACTTTTCGATGATCCGCCGGCCGTCCATCGGGTTTTCCGACAGGAACTGGTCGAGACCAGCGTTGACAATGGTTTGCACCGCGGGGCCGACCTCGGCATTGTTGAGCTTGTTCTTCGTCTGCGATTCGAACTGCGGATCGAGCACCTTGACGCTGATGACCGCGGTCAGACCTTCGCGCACGTCGTCGCCGCTCAAATTGGCATCCGAGTCTTTGAGAATGCCCGATTTGCGCGCGTAGTCGTTCAGACTACGCGTGAGCGCCGAGCGGAACCCGCTCAGGTGTGTCCCACCGTCGACTGTGTTGATGTTGTTGGCGAAGGTGTAGACGCTCTCGGCAAAGCTGTCGTTGTACTGCAGCGCCACTTCAACCGCGGTCTCGCCAACCTTGCGGTCGACGTAAAACGGCTTCGGATGCAGCGGCTCGCGGCTCAGATTCAGGTGCCGCACGAACGACACGATGCCGCCCTCGAAGTAGAACGTCCACTCGCGCTCTTCCGCGGGCCGCTGGTCAACCATCCTGATCGTCAGGCCCTTGGTCAGGTACGCCATCTCACGGAAGCGCTGGGCGAGGGTGTCGAAGTTGTACTCAATGGACGTGAAGATGGTCCGATCGGCCATGAACGTCACAGTGGTGCCGTTCGGTTCGGTGGTATCACCGACGCGCTCGACCGGATCGAGCGGAACGCCTTCCATGTACTCCTGGCGGTACAGGCCGCCGTCTTTGCGGACCTCGACGAGCATCCACTCGCTGAGCGCGTTGACCACGCTCGCGCCAACGCCGTGCAGGCCCGAAGACACCTTGTAGCCACCGCCGCCGAACTTGCCACCCGCGTGGAGCACCGTCATGACGACTTCGAGCGCCGACTTCTTCAGTTGCGGTTGCAGGTCGACCGGGATGCCGCGACCGTTGTCCGAGACGGTAACCGAGCTGTCCGCGTGAATGACGACTTCGATGTGATCGCAGAAGTGGGCCAGGGCTTCGTCGACGGAGTTGTCGACGAGCTCGTAGACCATGTGATGCAGCCCGTATACATCGGTGTTGCCGATGTACATGCCCGGCCGCTTGCGAACTGCTTTGAGGCCCTCGAGGACTTCGATGTTGGCGCCGGTGTAGGCGCCGCCGGTCTGCAGGTCGTACGCGTCGGCTTCGGTGATCTGCTCGTCTTCGGGATCGTTTTCGTGAGGAAGTGCCACTTGTGGTGCTCCGTTAGCTCGCCAGCTCGGTACGCTGGACGTAGAAGATCATGCCCGCGGCGATCAGGCCGCTGGCGATGTAGGCATTGCCGAAGATGCTCAGGGCAACACCGTACGGTGATTGGAGACTATTGGCCAGGACGTCCCAGACGCGGGCCATACCGGCCAGGATGAGCCAGGTCAGGACGATCAACGCCAGGCTCGGCCGCAGATGGCGGCGCACGACGGCTACACTGCGCCGGATTGCGGCCAGCGGGCCGGCGTTCGAGACAAAAATTGCGTCGATCGCGAAAAACAGGTAGACGGACGCAAACAGGATTCCGGCGGCGACGAGCGCGCCACCGAGCACCGCCACCGGCGGCGAGACCAGCGCCGTGAAGCCGATGAGCAGCAGCAGTGGCAGACCGAGCAACAGCGCGATCCCGAGGACGGCTCCGACCAGGCCCAGGACCCCGACAACCGCCCGCGGCGTGTCCCGCCCGGCGGCGAGCGGACCGTTGCGCACCCCGTTGCTCGCCGCAGCCAGGCCACCGTAAAACCAGCCACCGAGCAGGAAACTGACCCCTATGCTGGCGACCAGCAACAGCGCGCCGTCGAGCCAGCCGCTGACGAAGGCCAGGTCCTCGTTGGGACTGGGCAGCGCGGCCAGGCTGGGCAGGGCGATCGGACCCCAGGCCAGCAGCGCCAGGCCGTTGGCTTCATCGGCGCGATCGATCAGCCACTGACGCGTCTCGTCGAGGCTGGTGGGCGAGAGGTAATCGGGCGTGGTCGCCGCGCGCCGCTGACCGAGGGCGACCTGGCGCGTCCATTCGGTGGCGTGGGTGACAGCCGGACCGACCAGCGGCGAATAGGACACGTGCGGCCCAAACCACAGGAACACGTCCAGCAGAATGGGCAGCACCAGCACCCACAGATGGTGGTTCACGGCCGAATAACCGGCTGAGAGCGTTTCGATCACCCCGGCCGGCTGCGCCTGTCGGCGGGCCGCCAAGGGCTGCTGCACGAGCCAAATTGTACTCGATCTGCCCCCTTTCCATCCGCGTTTTGGCTCACCGGCTACCGCCGAGCCGCAAGCGGCGTCAGTTCGACGAATGACGAGTTCGACGGCGCGGGTACTCCGAGTGGGGTGCCCAACGTTTCACGTTTTTCATTAACCGGGCGGCCGGCCGGTTTGGCTAGCGAACCGGGTAGTGAGCCGGTTTTGGTGGGCTTCTTCGACGGGCCGGCCGGTGCGCTGGTATACTGCGGCAGTTCGCCCGACGTGCCCACC
>Ga0070730_10004832_pt1 | contig 11716 bp, 11 predicted proteins | sample Coa_R1_3_FD_66447 | JGI IMG/M metagenome (GOLD analysis project Ga0070730, IMG submission 66447) | Surface soil microbial communities from Centralia Pennsylvania, which are recovering from an underground coalmine fire - Coalmine... | ecosystem: Environmental > Terrestrial > Soil > Unclassified ... | reverse complement strand
CTTTCTTTCATCACGATGATGCGGTCCTCCTTCGTTGTTTGTGCTCTTGCTATGGCGAGCTCCAGCTGGTTTCGGGTCTGTTCTCTAGAAAAAATCGCGCAGCCACCTCACTGTTTTTTGATACGTCGACCCCAGCGACACCTGCTGGCGTCCGTTCTCGAAATCCCTGGTGTGGGCTCGCGATCCCCACTTGACGAGGCCGACCGCGACCGCGAACGAGGGGCCCTGGCAGCGATCGGCGAGCCCGGTCAATCCGACCGGCTGGCCCAACCGCACCGAGGCGTCGAACACGGTCTGCGCCGCGTCGGTCGTGCCCATGAGACGTGCGCCGCCGCCGCTGACGACGACGCCCGCGGGCAGCAGCCCGTCGAAGCCCGTCTTGCGGACCTCCTCGCGCGCCATCAGGAAGATCTCCTGCATGCGCGGGCCGATGATCTCCGCGAGGAATCGACGCGGCAGCGCCTGGATGCGGTCGCCTCCCACCTGCCGGACCTCGACCTTTTCTCCGTGGTCGATCACCTCCGGAAGCGTGTGCCCGTAATTGAGCTTCAGCGTCTCCGCCTCGTCCAGCGTCGTGCGCAGGCCGATGGCGATGTCGCTGGTCACGTGGTTGCCGCCGACCGGCAGCACCGCAAGGTGCCGCGCCGAGCCCTCGTTGTAGATCACGACCGCGGTGTTGCCAGCGCCGATGTCGACGAGGCAGACGCCGAGGTCGACCTCCTGCGGCGTGAGCACGCCCTCGCCGGCGGCGAGCCCGGCGCAGACGACGTCCTCGATGTCGAAGCCTGCCCCGTGCACGCACTTGATGACGTTCTGGATGGCCGTCTGTGCGCCGGTGATGATGTTCGTCTCCACCTCGAGGCGCTGGCCGGTCATGCCGACCGCGTCGCGCACGCCCTCCTGCCCGTCGACGGTGTAGGCGCGGGGGATGACGTGGATGACCTGACGATCGGACGCGATGCTGACGGCTCGCGAGGCCTCGACGACCCGCTGGACGTCGTCCTCGCCGATCTCCCGGTCAGGCCGGGCGACGGCGACCACGCCGGTCGAGTTCTGCGACCAGAGGTGCGTGCCCGCCAGCGAGACGACGACCGACTCGATCCGCTGGCCGGCCATGCGCTCGGCCTGCACGGCGGCCGCCTGGATGGACGCGATCGTCTTGTCAAGGTTGACGACCACGCCCTTGCGCAGGCCTTCGGATGGGCTCTGGCCCACGCCGATGACGCTGACTGGACCCCCTAGGTCGTCAGACTCGCCGATGACCACCGCGACCCGGCTCGTGCCAAGGTCAAGACCGACGGTTTTCTTCCGCCGTGACAAAGCTGTGCTGGGATGCCTCCTGGAACGTTGAGATATTGTGGCGGGTTGCCGGGGATTATATCGGCTCCCGGGCGGTTGCGGACTAGATTTTGTGGGTGGCGCGGCGGCCGAGCCTAGGCCTTGTGTCCAGCTGTCACCTCCGGTATCACAGATAGTGACGCCGAATGGCGCCCAAATTGTTGAAGATGCGCACTCCGAAAGCCACGATGGCGGCGATCGACAGGTCGACGCCGAGCTTGTCGCCGAAGTACGTCAGCCCGGCCGCGAGGGCCATGTTGGTGAGCAGGCCGCTGAAGAAGACGCGGGCCTCGAACGAGCCCGCGATGTACGCCTTGTAGGCGCCGAAGATCGAGTCGAGCGCCGCGAGCAGGGAGATCGCGGTGTAGCGGGCATAGGTGATCGGGATGGTGACCGGCGACAACAGGCCGAGCATCACGCCCAGGAGCGTGAACAGGACGGCGACGACGATTACTTGCATATACCCCACCAACTCGGAGGCTTCGCCGCGAGTTGGCGGGGACCCCCTATTTGCATGTCGGAGCAGGGGACGGCGACGGCGGCGGCGCGCCGGGGCTCGGGCTCGGCGCCGCGGGCTCGAGCGAGTGGTAGCCGACGGCCGGTTCCGACGGGTTCATCACGTTGATGTAGTCGACGTCGCCCGAGTTGTAGTTGACCTTGCCATTGATTGCTTTCAAGGCCGCCATCTTGTCACGAAGCGAGGCGAATTCTTCGGGCGTGAGCACGCGGCCGAAGTACACCTTCCAGCCGCGCATCGAGACCATGGTCAGGTTCCCGCACGAGTCGAGGACGAAGCTTCCGACGTGCTGCCCGATCAGGCTGGGCAGGAGGCGCTGGATGTTGACCAGAGCGACCAGCAGCTCGGGGTCGAGCGGCCTGTCGCCCACCTTCGGGTCGGCTCCGCCCGGTCCCTGGATGATCGTCAGCCCGCCGGCGGAAGCCGCCGGGCCCAGCACCACCGCCTGGTCCGAAAGCAGGAACACCTTGCCTCCGCCGCCCGCGTGATACGCGGCGACCGGCTGCCACTCGCTGACCTGAACGGTGACCGTCCCGTCGAGCTGCGCCTGCACGCTCGCGGCCCGGATCCAGGTCTGCGCCAGCAGCCGCTGCTGGTCGGACAGCCCGTCGACCATCAGCACCGAGCCGTTGGGATTCAGTCCGGCGGCGCTGAGCACCTGCGCCGTGGTCAGGTGCTGCGCTCCGCTGACGTGGACGGTGTGGATGGTGAAGGCGGGCCCGAAGACCAGCCACGCCAGCAGCGCGCACTCCAGGACCGCGACCGCGCCGGAGATCGCGCGTCGCGTCCAGTGCACGTCCGGCTCCTTCAGTGCTTTCTCGGAGCGCGTCCACAGCTGCCCTTTGAGCGGCTCGCTCGAGTCGATGCGCTCGCGCCAGTTGATGGCCGGGAAGCGGGATTTCCTTCTGCGCATCTTCATCGGAGGGGCGGCCCGATCCTTCTTTCCTGACGGCCCATGGCATGGTCGACCAGCCGTCTCACGAGCTCGTCGAACCCGATGCCGGCGGCCTTGGCCGCGTCCGGCAGCAGCGACAGCGATGTTAAGCCCGGCACGGTGTTGACCTCCAGCAGCCAGGGCGTTCCGGCACCGTCGACGATGATGTCGACGCGGGCCATGCCCGAGCAGCCGAGCAACGTGAAGGCGCGTCCCGCCGCTTGCGCCGAGGCCTCCCTCGCCGCCTCCGGGATTCGCGCCGGGATGATGTGGTGCGATTTCCCCGCCGTGTACTTCGCGTCGTAGTCGTACACCGGGTTGTCGCTGACGATCTCCAGCGTCGGAAGCACCAACAGGTCCGGGGTCGCGAGCACGCCGACCGTGATCTCCGTGCCCGATTGGAACTTCTGCACGAGCACGCGGCGGTCGTAGCGAGCGGCCAGCACGAGGCCGCTGGCGACCTGGTCGGTGTCTTTCGCGATGGTGATGCCGATGGTCGAGCCTTCGCGCACCGGCTTGACCACCAGAGGCAGGCCGTAGCGAGCGACCAGGCGCTCGACGACATCCGCCCTCACGCCTTCTTTGATCTCGACCTCCTCGAAATCGGGCACGTCGAGACCGGCGCCGGACATCATCTCGTTCGCGCGCGCCTTGTCCATGCACAGGGCGGACGCGAGGACGCTCGAACCGGTGTAAGGCAGCCCGAGGAGCTCCAGCATTCCCTGCACCGTCCCGTCCTCGCCAAAGCGGCCGTGCAGCGCGTTGAAGACGCAGTCGAACGCGCCGTCGCGAAGCACGTCCCAAGTGTTCGTGTCGATGTCGACTGCGACCACCTCGTGGCCGAGGCGGCGGAGCGCCTCCTGCACCTGCCCGCCGGACTTCAGCGACACCTCGCGCTCGGCCGAGCGCCCGCCGCACAGGACCGCGATCTTCATTTCCAGCGCCCCACGAACTCGACCTCGGGCTCGAGCTCGACGTTGAATCGCCGGCGCACCTCGGTGCGCACCTTCTCGATGAGCTTCGCCACGTCGGCCGCCCTCGCGCCCCCTTCGTTGACCATGAAGTTGCCGTGCAGCTCGGAGACCACGGCGTGGCCCACGCGCAGGCCTTTAAGGCCCGCCGCCTGCACGAGCCTTCCGGCGGAGTCGCCCGGCGGATTCTTGAAGACGCTGCCGCAGTTCTTGGTCTTGATCGGCTGCGTTTCGTTGCGCTCGCGCGTGAGCCTCGTCATCAGCTGCCTGGCCTCCTCACCGTCGCCGCGCACGAGCTTGATCGTGGCGTCGATCACCAGCGCGCCCTTCAGGGGCCCCTCGCGCAGCGCTGAGGTGCGGTAGCCCAGCTTCAGGTCGGCCGGCGTCCAGGTGACGCGCCCCCGTCCGGGAACGAAGCCGCAGACCTCGACCAGGACCTCGCGGATCTCCTTGCCCCAGCAGCCCGCGTTCTGGTAAACCGCGCCGCCGACCGTGCCCGGCACGCCGATCGCGAACTCGAAGCTGCGCAGGTCGGCGTCGGCGGCGATGCGCGCGAGCCGCATCATCTTCAGGCCCGCACCGGCGCGGACGCGCGTGCCCTCGATGCTGTGGTCGCGGTTGACGACGCGGATCACCAATCCCTCGACGCCGGTGTCGGCGATGAGCAGGTTCGTGCCCGCGCCGAGGAGCAGGTGTGGAATCTCGCGCTCGACGCAGCCGGCCAGGGTCTTCTCGATCGCCTCGGCTCTGCCGACCTCGACGAAGAAATCGGCGGGGCCTCCGATGCCGAACGAGGTGCGCGTGGCCAGCGGCTCACGCTCCGCCACCCCGGGCAGGCCGCGCAGCCATTGGAGGCTAGATCTTGTGCGCCAGCTCATCGCCCAGCTTCTCCCTGATGTCGCCCGCGCCCATGATCAGCAGCAGGTCGTCCGGTCCGACCAGGCCCTGCAGCGCCTCGCGGGCCGCCTCGAAATCGCCGACGTACAACCCGCGAGGCATCTGGTCGGCCAGGTCGCGCGCGCTGATCCCGGTGGGATTGTCCTCGCCGGCCGAGTACACGTCGAGGATCAGGACGCGGTCCGCGCCTTCGAAGGCACGCGCGAAGTCGTCCAGGAGTGCGACCAGCCGCGAGTAGCGGTGGGGCTGGAACACCACGATCAAGCGCCGGTGGCGTAGCTCGCGCGCCGCCTGCAGCGTGGCGCGCACCTTGGCCGGGTGGTGGCCGTAGTCGTCATAGACCGCCGCCCCCTGGAAGACACCGATGAACTCCAGCCGCCGGCGCGCGCCGGCGAAGTTCTCCAGGCCGGCGGCCACGCCCGCGAAGCTGACGCCCGCCTCGAGCGCCATCGCCGCGGCGCCGGTCGCGTTCTGGACGTTGTGCCACCCCGGCTGGCGGAGGTTGATGCGGCCGAGCTCCTCCCCGCGCCGGTAAAGCGGAAACGGGCGCTCGCGACCGCAGCGGTAGTCGGCCTCGGGCGAGAAGCCGTAGCTCACGCGGCGCGCCGAGGACTGGAGCGCCGCGGCCCTCGCGTCGTCCGCGCAGACGACCGCGAGCCCTTCCGCGGGCAGACCGTTGAGAAATTCCTGGAACACACCGGCCACGTCGTCGACGTCCTTGTAGTGGTCGGCATGGTCGAAGTCGATGTTGCTGACCAGGGCCCGGAGCGGGTGATGGAGGACCAGCGAGCGATCGGACTCGTCGAGCTCGGCCACCAGCCACGGCGTCTTGCCGACTCGCACGTTGGCGCCGTCGCCGACGAGCACCGTGGGGTCGAAGCCCTCGGTTGCCAGCACCGTGCCGATCATGTGCGTGATCGTCGTCTTGCCGGCCGACCCCGCGACCCCGATCGAGTCGGTCTCAGACACGATCTCCGCCAACGCCTCGGCGTGCGCGAGGACCTGCACCCCCATCGCCCGGCCCGCTTCGATCTCGGACGCGCCTGCGCCCGTGGTCGCGCGCCCGAAGACCAGGCGGTCGCAGCCGAGGACGTGCTCGGGGTCGTGGCCGATGGAGATGCGCACGCCGTCGTCCTCCAGGGCGAACGTGGTCTCCGACTCCTTGACGTCGCAGCCCGACACCTGCTCCCCTCGGGCCAGGTACACGCGCGCGATCGCCGACACGCCGGTCCCGCCGATGCCCATCAGGTGGACCCTCACCTGCCCGCTGCCACCTCATGGAGAACGCCTAGCACGCGCTCGGCAGCGTCGCGCCTACCGGCGCCGGCGGAGGCTCGCGCCATCGACAGCAGCTGTTCAGGCCGGAGCGCGTCGACGACCTCGACCAACCGCTGCGGCGTGAGCTTGGCGTCACCGAGCCGCACCGCCGCGCCGGCCTCGACCATCGCGGCCGCGTTCGCCTCCTGGTGTCCGCCTCCGAACGTGCCAGGGACCAGCACCATCGGCAGCCCGACCGCGGTGGCCTCGGCGATGGTGCCAACGCCGGCGCGGCTGACCACCAGATCGGCGCGGGCCATCAGGGCGGCCATGTCGTCGGCGAAAGCCAGGCCGTGATAGTGCTCGTGCCGGTGCTCGGCGATGCCCTGCTCGCCCTGAGGCCCGGCGACGTGGATCACCTCCTCGAACCGCGCACACAGCTCGTCGAGCGCGCCCCACACAGCCTGGTTGAGGTTGCGCGCGCCCTGGCTGCCGCCGGTGATGAGGAGCACGCGCGACGGGACGGCCGGCGTCCGCGCAGCGAAGCCCTCGCGCAGCGGCACGCCGGTCTGGACGATCCGCCGCGCCTTGAGCCGCCGCTCGGTTCCGGGCAAGGTGGTGCAGACGCAGGCCGCGCCGCCGGCGAAGAATCGCGTCGCCAGTCCGGGCCGCACGTCCTTTTCATGCAGCACGTAGGGGACGTGGCGCAGGCGGGCGGCCGCAACTGCCGGCGCCATGACGTACCCGCCCATGCCGAGCACCACGTCGGGGCGGAAGCGGTCGACGATGCGCAGGCCGGAACGCAGCGCGGTCGGGATGACGACCGGCAGGGCGAGGTTCTTCCAGGCGGCATCGCGGTTGAAGCCCTGCACGCGGACCGTGGCCAGCTCGAAACCGGCGGCCGGGACCAGCCGTTCCTCCGGCCCACCCGCGCGACCCACGAGAAGCACGGCGCCATCGCGGTCCTTAGCGCGGAAGGCTCGAGCCACGGCGAGCGCCGGGAACAGGTGACCACCGGTTCCGCCGCCAGCTATCAAAAGGCGCATCCGTCCTCCGTTTGGTTGTTTTGGGATTGCTCGAGCTGTGGCGCGCGATGCTCAGCAGCAGGCCGACCGCCGCGAGCGTGCTCGCCAGAGCGGTGCCGCCATAGCTGAAGAACGGCAGCGGCACGCCGGTGATGGGGATGGTGTTCGTGACGGTCGCCATGTTCAGCAGCGCCTCGAAGGCGATCCACGTCGTCAGCCCGGTCGCGAGCGCGACGCCGAACGTGTCCTGCGCGCGCATGGCGATGCGGTACCCGCGCCAGCCGAAGAACAGAAAGCCGACGAGGACAAGCGTCGTCCCGACCAGCCCGGTCTCCTCGCCGATGATCGCGAAGATGAAATCGGTGTGGGCTTCGGGCAGCCAGCCGTACTTCTCAACGGAGTGCCCGATACCGACGCCGAACAGGCCGCCCGACGCCAGACCGTAGATCGACTGCGTCGACTGAAATCCGGCGCCGAGAGGGTCGGCCAGAGGGTTTTGCCACGAGACAAGCCTCGCAAAGCGGTAGGGCTCGACGATGGTCAGGGCGACGAAGGCAAGTCCGAGCACGGCAACGAGCAGGACGATGTGGCGCACCCTGCCGCCGCCCGCCCAGTACGCGCTGAGGAAGATGCCGCCCATCACGATCGCCGTGCCGAGGTCCTTCTGGAGCATGAGCAGGACCAGCACTCCCGCGAGCATCGCCGCGAACGGGAGGAAGCCGCGCTGGAAGTCGCTGACCAGCGGGCCGCGGCGGTCGATCCAGTACGCGATGAAAAGCGCGAACGCGAGCTTGCCGAGCTCAGACGGCTCGAAGGTGCCGAGCGGACCCGCGTCGAACCAGCGCCGCGCGCCGTTGACGGTGACGCCCAAGTGCGGGACGAGGACGAGGATCATCAACAACCCCGCGGCGACGGCGCCAGCGGGCGCCAGCGGGCGCAGGCGCCGATAGTCGACGCGGCCGAGCACGAAGAGCGCGGCAAATCCGATGACCATCCAGACCGTCTGCCGCTCGGCGTAGTAAAACGCGGACTGGTGCTGGGTGTAGGCAAAGGCCACGCTCGCGCTCGTCACCATCACCAGGCCCGCGCCGCACAGGAGCACGGTGATGAAAAGCAGGTAGCGGTCCGGCTGGTTCTGACGCGCGATCTCACGGGGTCCCCCCGAACTCATGGCGCAGCCTCCGAGTGCGTGGGGGTCATCGTGCTCATGCCGCGAACCTGCTGCGGACGAGCGCCTTGAACTGCCGCCCGCGGTCCTCGTAGTCCTTGAACATGTCAAAGCTCTTGTAGGCGGGGCTGAGCAAGACGACGCCGCCGGGCTGCGCCAGGCGAGCAGCCGTGGCGACGGCCTCCTCCAGGCTTGTGGCGCGCTTTACGTTCGGATGCCCGCGCAGCTCATCCGCGAGCAGCTCGGCCGACGCGCCCATCAGCACCACCGCCGTCGCGCGGGCCCTGACGTCTTTCACCCATTCCGCCAGCTCGAACCCGCTGCCGTAGCCGCCGGCGATCAGGACGAGCGGCGTGCCCGGAAACGAGGTGACGGCGACCCGGCCCGCGTCGGGGTTCGTCGCCTTCGAGTCGTTGTACCAGCGCACCCCTCCCCACTCGCCGACGAGCTCGAGGCGGTGCTCCACGCCCTTGAACGCCGCGATCGCACCGTCGATCACCGCGTCCGGCAGGCCGGCGATGCGGCCGACCGCAGCCGCCGCGAGCGCGTTGTCCACGTTGTGGCGGCCGGGCACCGGCATCGGCGGGATGGGCCGGTGCTGGTCGAACCAGACGACTTTAGCCCGCGTTCGCGAGGCCAGCCCGCGCACTACTGCGTCGCGGCCGTTGAGGACGGCAAAGTCGTCGGGGCCGGCGAACTCCACCGCTCTTGCTTTCAGGTCGACGTAACGCTCGAAGGTCTTGTGCCGGTCCAGGTGGTCGGGCGTGATGTTGAGGATCACGCCCACGTGAAGGTGAGCGTGCTCCACCGACTCGAGCTGGAAGCTCGAAAGCTCCAGCACCACCCAGTGCTTCTCGGTGATCTCCTCCAGGCGGTCGAGCACCGTGTCGCCGATGTTGCCACCCACGACCACCGGCAGGCGACCGGCCTCGAGCACCTCGCCGACGAGGGCGGTGGTGGTCGTCTTGCCATTGGTGCCGGTGACGCCGACGACGGTGCCGCGGCACAGCTCGAGGAAGCGTTGGATCTCGCTCGAGACCGTGATGCCGCGGGCGCGGGCGTCGTTGAGCAGGTCGGAGTCCCATGGCACGCCCGGGCTCGCGAAGACGATGTCGACCCCATCGAGCACGCTGCTGTCGTAGCCGCCCAGCCTGACGTCGACGTCCTTCGGCATCTGGGCCAGCGCGTCCTTCAGGTCCGAGGCCGGCTTGCGGTCGACGACACGGATTCGCTCGCCGTGGCGGGAAAGATGGTTGGCGATGGCGACGCCGCTGCGCGCCGCCCCCACCACTAGCGCGGTCACGAAGCCAGGTGGGCCACCCCGAGCGCGGCCAGAGCCGAGAGGAGCCCCGCGCCCCAGAAGGAGAGCGCGATGCGATTCTCAGACCAACCCTCGTGGTGGAACGTGTAGTGGATCGGGGTCATCTTGAAAACTCGGCGGCCGCCGCTGGCCTTGAAGTAGGCCACCTGAATGATGACAGACAGCGTCTCGAGCACGAACACGAGACCAACGAGCGGCAGCAGCACGATGAAGCCCTGCTGCACGGCCATCGCGGCCAGCGCATAGCCGAGGCCGAGCGCGCCGGTGTCGCCCATGAAGACGCGCGCCGGGTGACGGTTGAACACAAGGAACGCGACAAGCGCCCCAACCAGGGTCAGCGCGACGGCCTTCTCGCCCGCCGCCGCTGACGGCAGCAGGAGCGTGACGCCCGCGAGCGCGATCACCGACAGCCCTCCCGCCAGGCCGTCCATGCCGTCGGTGAGGTTGACGGCGTTGGCGGTCCCGACGATGGCGACAACCGCCAGCGGGAAGACGACCCATGGCGTGGCCGGCAGTAAGAACTGGTGCGAGGCGCCGTCGACCGTGGCCAGAAACGCGACCGGGACCGCGAGCACCACCTGCAGCGGGAACTTCAGGCGCGCGGGGATGCCGCGCGCGCCGACCTGCAGCTTCGAACGGTCGTCGGCAAAGCCGAGCAGCCCTCCGGCGACGAGACCTGCCGTCGCCGCGAGCGCGCCGGCGTGGCCGGCCACGGTCGCGAGCACGCCCGCGACGATCCCGAGGGCGACGAAAAGCACGCCGCCGGCGGTCGGGGTGCCCGCCTTCTGCTGGTGGCTCTCGGGCAACTCCGCCTGGATCACCTGGCCCGCCTTCCACCGGCGAAGCGCCCTGATCAGCACCGGGTAGGCGACCAGCGCGATCAGAAACGAAACGGCGAGGGTGATGAGCGAAGGGATCACTTCACGAGCTCCGCGACGACCTCGTCGAGACGTCGGCTGTGCGAGGCCTTGACCAGGACGAGGTCGCCCCGACGCGCGTGCTTGCGCACCCAGGCGGCAGCCGCGGCATTGTCGGGCACGACCTCCGCGCCGGCGGCCCGCGCCAGGATCCGGCCGAGGGGCGTGTCGACCACCGCAACCGAGTCGAACACCTGCGCCGCCACCTGCCCGATCTGCTCGTGCGCCTGCTCCGCCAGCGGACCGAGCTCGCCCATGTGTCCGAGCACCGCCAGCAGCCGGCCATCGTGCGGCATCTCGCGCACGGTCTGGAACGCCGCCGACATCGATTCCGGGCTCGCGTTGTACGAGTCGTCGATGACGAGCACGCCGCCGGCCGTCCGCTTCTCCTCCAGGCGGTGCTCGACCGAGATCCCGGCCAGGGCGGGCGCACCCTCGGCCACCGGCACGCCCGCCGCGTCGCCCGCCGCGAGTGACGCGGCTGCGTTCAAGGCCTGGTGCTGCCCGCCCAGGGAGAGCCTCACCGGCTCGCCCAGCATCGAGAACTCGGATCCGCCGTCAGGCTGCAGCTTGTAGTCCTCGACCCGGAAATGGCCGCTCTTCATCCCGAAGGTGGACACGGGCGCGGCCGAAAGCAGCGTGAGCTGGGGGAAGAACGAATCGTCGGCGTTGAGGACGGCCCGGCCGTCCTTCGGCAGGCCGGCGACGAGCTCGCCCTTCGCGGCCGCGAGGTCCGTCTGCGACGCGAAGAACTCCATGTGCACGACGCCGATGTTGGTGATCACCCCGATCCTGGGCCTGGCCAGCGCCACGAGCCGGCCGATGTCCCCGGCGCGCTGCAGGCCCATCTCGACAACGAGCGCAGTGTGCTCCGGCTCGAGCTTCAGGATCGTCAGCGGCACGCCGGTCTCGGTGTTGAGGTTGCCGGTGGTCCTCAGCACGTTGTAGCGGGCGCCGAGGACCGCGGCAGTCATCTCTTTCGTCGACGTCTTGCCGTTGCTGCCGGTGATGCCGACGACAAGAGGGTGGACCTGCTCCAGCACGAAGGAAGCCAGCGAATAGAGCGCCTTCCAGGTGTCGGCGACCACCACCTCGGCGATGCCGCTGGGGATGCCCATGCGCCGGTGGACGACCACCGCGGCCGCTCCGCGCTCGATGGCGTCGGACACGAACCGATGGCCGTCCATCTCCGCTCCTCGCAGCGCGAAGAACACGCCGCCCTGGGCCACTTCGCGCGAGTCGGTGTGGAACGTCGAGAAGGTGTTGCCGACCTGTGTGCCACCGATCTCTCCGCCCCCGGTCACCTCCATGATCTGGAGGAGGGACAACCTCATACGTATATGAGAACCGTTACTTGGGGTCGGGCGTTAT
>Ga0070730_10004831_pt1 | contig 11717 bp, 11 predicted proteins | sample Coa_R1_3_FD_66447 | JGI IMG/M metagenome (GOLD analysis project Ga0070730, IMG submission 66447) | Surface soil microbial communities from Centralia Pennsylvania, which are recovering from an underground coalmine fire - Coalmine... | ecosystem: Environmental > Terrestrial > Soil > Unclassified ... | reverse complement strand
GGCGAGGGCGGCGGTCAGGAGTCGGTTCATAGAATTCCCAAAATAGATGTCTACAGTACGCCTGAGTCAGGCTTTTCTCCAGTTGGACCAGTTGATCAGGACGACGGAGACGATCAGCAGGGCGAGGCCGGCGATCCGGGGGAGGTCGACCGGCTTGGCGGGGATCTGCACCCAGCCGAAGCGGTCGATGAGGAGGCCGGCGGTCACCTGCCCGGCGAGGGCGGCGACGATCATCCCGGTGACCCCGATCTGGGGCGCGGCGACCAGGGTGGTCGTCACGAAGAGGGCGCCGATCAGGCCGCCCAGGAGCTGCCACCAGGACGCCTGGCGCACGGCGCCCAGGCTCCCTTCGCCCCGGAAGAGCACGATCAGGACGAGGACGGAGGTGCCGACGAGGAAGGAGATCAGCGAGGACTCGAAGACGCCCACATGGCTGCGCAGGGCCGCATTGATGGGGCCCTGGAAGGCCATGAGCGCACCGCTCAGCACCATCATGCCGACGACCAGCGAAGGGTTCATTTCCGCGCTCCTCCCGTCGAGGGGCGCGATCTTAGCAGATCGCCCCCGCCACGGCTACTTGCCGCCTGCGCCTTTGAGCATGGTCACGAACTCCTCGCGCCAGGGTCCGACGGTGTCCGCGGGACCGACCATCTTGAAGTACCACGGGCCGTCCCCCGCCTCCACCACCGCGGCCAGGAGCCGCATGTTCTCCTGCGGACCCGCCTGATTGTCCCCCGTATAGGTGCCCTTCAGGTCCACGAGGGTGATCTTGCACTTGCCCTGCAGAACCTCGGACTTGGGATCGGCGGTCCCCATCTGGGTGGCCCAACGCTTGATGTTGTCCGCGAGCATCTCGTTGTTCGGACCGAAGTAGAACAGCGCCAACTGCGCGTCCTTCCCTTTCTTTTCCTTGTCCGGGATCTTGTACTGCGCCTTGCGCATGGTGGAGGACGGCTCCTCCTTCACCCAGTCCTTGGGCGCGTCGAACTTGATGAGGTCGACGGCGGGGCGCGGGGGCCGCTCCGGCGGCATCATCATCGCCGGCTCTTTCCCGGGCGTCTCCGGCGCCTTGGGCACAGGCGGCGTCGGGTCCGGAGAACACGACGTCAGGAGGAGGAGCAGTGCCATCGGAAGTTTATTCATGCGGGAGATTATGCCAGCTAGAATGCCCCGACTCAAGGAGGTCGAGATGAAAGCCATCCGCGTCCCGGCGTTCGGCGGACCCGAAGTCCTGAAGCTGGAGGAGCTGCCGGCGCCCGCCGCCGGTCCCGGCCTGGTCGTCGTCCGCATCAAGGCCGTCGGCGTCAATCCGGTCGACGTCTCCATCCGGACCGGCGCCTACAAGAACGTGGTGCCTCCCTACACCCCGGGCTCCGACGCCGCGGGCCTGGTGGAGTCGACGGGCGAAGGCGTCTCCCACGTGAAAGCCGGCGACCGAGTCTTCATCACCGGGACAACCTCACCCAGCTTCACCGGCGCGTACGCAGAGCTCGCGCAGTGCCGCGCGGGCCAGGTTCACCCGCTCCCGGCCGCGCTCTCCTTCCCCCAGGGCGCGGCGATCTACGTCCCCTACGGCACCGCCTACCGCTCGCTCATCCAGCGCGCCCGCGCCCAGGCCGGAGAGACTGTCCTCGTCCACGGCGCCTCCGGCGGTGTCGGGATCGCCTCGGTCCAGATCGCCCGCGCGATGGGCCTCCGGGTGATCGGGACGGCCGGCAGCCCCCGCGGCCGCGAGCTCGTGCTCGGTCAGGGCGCGCATCACGTCCTGGATCACAAGGCCCCCGACTACCTCCAGCAGCTGACGGCGCTCACCGGGGGCCGGGGCCCCGAGATCATCCTCGAGATGGCCTCGCACCACAATCTGGGCCGGGACCTCACCGTGCTGGCAAAGTACGGCCGCATCGTGGTCATCGGATGCCGCGGCTCCGTCGAGATCAACCCGCGAGAGGCCATGATGCGCGACGCGGCGATTCTGGGCATGCATCTGGGAAATCCCACCGAGGCCGAAGCGGCGGCGATCTGGGCCGGACTGGCGGCGGGCTTCGCGAACGGGACGCTCCGGCCGGTGATCGGGAAGGAGCTGCCGCTCGGCGAGGCGGCCCAGGCCCAGAAAGCGGTGATGGAGGAGAACGCTTACGGGAAGATCGTGCTCATCCCATGAGAACGTGCGTGCTGAGGAAGGCGAGCCTCTCAAAATAGGCTTTCGCTTCGGCGTCCAGGGGAAGTTCCACGAGCGCCCGGGCGATGAGCTCGCGGTGCCGCCGGAGGTCGGCTCGCTTGGGCTCGGGGACCTGCCGCACGAGCCCGTCGGTCCGGAGGGAGGCGGTCAGGATGGCGCCCGCGGCGGCATCGAGCTTCACGAGCTTGATGCCGTCGATCGACAGCGGCAGGCAAGAGGGAGGAAACTTCGCCTCCTGCTGCGTCCGCCAGAGCGAGGCCGGATCGGTCATCCCGACAGCTTACCCGATCCGGACTCGGGAGACTACGCCGACTGCCGAAGCGCCGACTGCCGAAGCGCGTGCGGCTGCGCCAGACAGTTCCGGACCACGCCCAGGAGGACATCCTTGCGGTAGGGCTTGAGCAGGAAGCCCGCGGCGCCGGCATCCTCGGCGCAAATGCGGACCTGCTCCTCCGGCATCGCCGACAGCAGGACGACGGGGACGCCCTCGATCTCGGGGACGTCCTTCATTAGTCCCGAGGCGGTGGCGCCGTCCATGCCGGGCATCATGATGTCCATGATGATGAGCGAGGGGGGGTCCCTGCGGGCGACGGCGACGCAGTCGAGGGCGGAATGGACCGCTTGGGAGCGGTAGCCGGCGGCCTGGAGCATGAAGACGATCGAGTTGGCGATGGCGCGGGTATCGTCGCAGACCAGAACGAACGGTTTGGTGTCCATGGCATCTCTCCCTTCTACTTTCCGGTTCATCTCGTTTCCAACCATGGCTGGGGGTATTGCAAAGGCCGGGCCACGCTGAAATCCGCGATTTTCAGCGGATTTTGGCCCTTCTTTCCCGCTCACCCGACTTTTCCGGCCCGACGAAAATGTCGGCCGCGCCGGACCAACTCTTTCTTTGGCCCGCCCGGCGCCGGGGATATACTGTCGACCGGCGGGTCTTCCACTCCGTGGGAGGTATCCATGAGCATCCTCGCGGCGACCACTCTTGCCCTGTTCCTCTCCCCGGCCGCCCCCGCCCAGGACGACGCGGCCAAGATGGAGTGGGTGCTCCAGGAGGGCGACCGGTTCGATTTCACCTGGACCTACAACGAGCAGCGCAAGCGCGAGCCGGGCAAAGGAGAATCGACCGAGACGCATGACAAGCGCGACGTGGCCGCGGAGCTCGTATGGAAATCCGAGGGTATCCTCACCCTTGTCATCAAGAAGGTCGGGTGGAGCTACGGCACCCAGGATTTCGAGGTCACCCTCACGTATGTCGAGGGCAAGAAGCTCGATCCCCAGATGAAGATGAAGATCACCGAAAAGAACTCCGGCTTCGCCGTCTCCAAGGCTGACGCGGATCACATGGTCGAGTACATGAAAACGATGACCGACGGGGTGTTCACGGTCGACACCATCACCGAGAAGGGGCGCACGATGGTGCTGTGGAACGGCGGCAACCTGCGCGAGGGCGGCCAGCTGTCCCTTCTGGCGCGGATCTTCACCCATCCTCTGCTTCCCAGCGGCCCGGTCCGCGTCGGCCAGATCTTCAAGGACCCGCTCGACGTGACCAACCTCACCGCCGGCCTGACGGAGGTGAAGGAAGTCGAGAGCAAGGTCACCGCGGTCGGCGACAAGGGCCTGATCGCTAAAGGAGGCGTCAACATCCCCGTCGGCAAGTCGATCGTCGCCAACGGCCAGACCCAGGTCATGACCGGCAATTTCACCTACAGCTGCGAATGGAACTACTCCCCGCAGCAGTACCTTCAGGGCTCGAAGGAGGAAAGCAAGTTCACGAAAAAGGTGGACGCCAAGGGCAAGGACGCCGACTTCTACCGGGAAACCTTCAACCACACCATCAGCCAGGCGCTCACGATCAAGAAGAAGGCTCCCAAGCCGGGCGAGGACAAGAAGAAGCCGGCCGAGGAGGGGAAGCCCGGCGTGGAAAAGAAGCCGGACGAAAAATAGGGGCCCGCGCCGCGGCGCTTCCGGCCCGTGCCTCGCTTAGCTGAAGTCGATCGTCACGTCCTGTGCCACGCTCCCCAGGAGGTGATACCCGCAGTTCGTCTCCTGCAGGATCGAGCCGGGGACCAGGGTGTTCACCGGCCCGTGCGCGACCAGTCGGGCGATGAAGCGTTGCCAGGACATCGCGGGGCTCCCGCAATCTCCGTCGAGCCAGAAGCTGCGGTCGCGCGCCCCGAGGATCTCGCGCGGGCCGATCGACGCAGCCTTGGGCGGGACCCACGACCAGTCGCTCGAGAACGTGTGCAGGGCGTTCTGCATGATCGTCATCGGGTTGAGCTCGACGATGCGGCCGTGGGCCTTCTTGTAGGACTCCAGATCGTCGCCGAACTCCAGCCCCAGGTGCGACTCCCAGAAGGCGATGTGGCCGCACCAGCCGATCCCCCCGTAGCAGCAGTCGGCCCCGCCGGCATCCTCGATCATCTTCCAGTAGTCCCCGATGTTCTTGTGAGTCGGGAAATGGATGTTCTTCTCGGGGGGCCGAAGTTTCGAGTCGATCCTCGAGAAGAACGACTGCCGCATGGAGGTGGCGAAGGACCCCTCCCAGTCCGCGGGCGCGGTCTCCCCCTGGTCGTTGGCGTACTCGTCCATGTTGAAGGTGACCAGATGCTTGCAGCTGATCCCCAGGCGGTTGATCATCTCGGTCGCGATGCGGTACTGGGGAACGGGGCCCACCGGGAGGATGAGGACACAGCCCTTCCCCGCCTCCCCGGTCTTCTGGATGCGGGTGACGATGTCGAGCGCGAAGCGGCTGTAGAACTGGGCCTTGTCCTCGATCACTTCGATGCGGAAGTCGCGGTTGGGGTGCTTGGTGATGTCGGCCCGGCGGATCCCGCGCGCCTTGGCACAGGCCTTCTCGTTCCGGAACGGGATGAACTTGGACATGGAGTAGCTGAACGGCATAATGCCTCCTTGAGCCTCCGGCGGGGGCTCACCTCGATTCCGTCTTCGACAACTCCTTCGCCCGATCTCCCCCGCTGAACACGAGCTTCGCGCCCAGCGCCTGCGTGAGCAGATCCTCCCTCGGGAACCCGTGTCCCAGGTGGGGCGTGAAGCCTTCGGCCGCCTTCACCGCGGGATCCTCCAGGTCGCGGGCGCGGTCGGCGCCGTTGCGCCGCATCCACAGTAGGTACTCGTCCTCGCCATGCTGTTCGCGGAGCCACGAACGCTGTGAATCGTGCGCCGCGAGCATCCTTTCCTTCAGGTCCAGGACGGAGGTGATGTCGACGATCAGGCGCGCCGGCACGCGGCGCCCCAGGGCGTCGATGTTGTCGATCGGGTCGGCGTAGAGGATGGCCGGCATCTTCTTCGCCGCCTTCGGGGATTTCCCGTTGTAGGTCGCCTTCCAGTTGGGGATCGTCGACGCGAACGCGGCCTCGCGGGCGATGCGGGTGCTCTCCGTGTGGTCGGCCATGTAGCAGTCCGGCGAATGCAGGATCAGGAGGTCGGGCGCGACCGCGCGCAGGAGGCCCGTCACGACGCGCTTGGATTCCGGGCTGTAGGCGACGGTCAGATCGTCGAAGCCGAGGCAGGAATAGCCCGCGCCCAGGAGCGCGGCCGACGCCGCCGCCTCCTTCCGGCGGATTCTCGCGATCGCCGCGCGCGAGTGCTTCATCGAGCCGAGGTCCCCCGCGGTCATCGTCGCCAGATGGACCTTCCACCCCGCGCGCTTGAGCAGGGCGAGGGTCCCCGCGCAGGTCAGCTCGATGTCGTCGGGGTGCGCCATGACGGCCAGGACGGTCGGCATGGTCCTACTTCATCTCCGACATCTTCACCGGACGACCTTTGGCCGCGGACAGATCGGCGGCATAGACGACCCGGTGCGTTTCGAGCGCGGTATCGAAGTCCGTGAGGGGCATCCTCTTCCCGGCCTTGGTGCAATCGGTGAACGCCTGGAACTGGGGCTGGTAGGGGTGATCCTTGACGTCTCCCGAATCGATCGGGTGCGTGGCCAGGGTGCTCCACTGGTTCTTGATCATCCCCTTGAGCTTGGCGGAGTAGATCTTCGTGTCCAGCATGCTGCCTTCGCTTCCCACGAGGTGGGTGTGGAAATAGTAGGGCTGCAGGCAGTCGGTGATCGAGGCCACCTTCCCCACCCGGCCGCCCTTGAACTTCAGGATGGTGACCGTCGAAGTCTTGTACTCGTAGGGCTTGAAGATCTTGTTCGACGAGGTCGTCGCGTAGCTCGTCACCTCCTCGACCGGCGCGTCCATCAGCATGAGGAGCGCGTCGAGGGCGTGACAGCCGGCGGTCAGCAGGCTCGATCCGCCCATGCTCTTCTTCACGTTCCAGTGGAACTGGCCGTACCAGGGTCCGATGCCGTGATAGTAGTCGACCTCGGCGTAGTGCAGATCGCCGAGCAGGCCCTGGTCGACGACCGACTTTGCCAGCGTGAACTGGGCGCTGTAGCGCACCTCGAAGCAGACCATGGCCTGGCGGCGGGCCTTCCGGATCGCGTCGCGGACCGCCTTCGCGTCTGCCCAGCTGAGGCCGATGGGCTTCTCGATGATCAGGTGCTTGCCCGCCCGGGCCGCCGCGATCGCCTGCTTGGGATGGAAGGGGTGCGGCGTGCAGATGTCGATGACGTCGATGTCCGGGTCCCGGAGCATGAGCTCGTAGTCGGAATACACCTTGAGCGGAAGGCCGTACTTTGCCTGGAGCTCCGAGGGCTTCTGCTTGCGGCGCGAGCACACGGCGGTCACCTTCGCGCCGGTGACATGCTTGAAGGTCTCCAGGTGGGCGCCGGCCACCCAGCCCAGCCCGACGATGCCGATTCTCAGGTCGCCCATGGTCCGTTCCTCCCGGGAGAATTTATTTTCGCGTTCGGCACACTTCTCACTCCCCTCCTAGTACACAAAAACGTATCATTAGTTGCAAATGAAATTAAATGGCTCCCGGCACCGGACGGAGCTTCTGGCCCGGTTGCGCCCCGGACGCACCCATTCCCGCCTCGAGCTCGCCGCCGCGACGGGGCTGTCCGTGGCGACCGTGTCCCGCATTACCCGCGACCTGGTCCGCCGCCGGGTCCTCCTGGAGATCGAGGGAGCGAAGTCCGGCCTGGGACGGCCGACGCAGGGCCTCGAGCTCAACGGGGAGACGGGCGGCGTCCTGGGCCTGAGCCTCCTGTACCCCCTTCTCAAGGGCGTCGTCCTCAATCTTCGCGGCGAGGTCCAGAGGCGCAGCAGCGTGCCCCTTCCCTGGAACCGCGGACCCGCCGGCGTCCTGCGGGCCCTGCGCCGGATCATCCGGTCCCTGTCCCGGGGCGGTCCACGGCTGGCCGCCGTCGGCCTTGCCTTGCCCGGGCAGTGGGACGCGGCCCGCGGAATCTCGATCCAGTATCCGCGCATCCCCTCGTGGCGCGACGTACCGATCCGGAAGCACCTGGAAGCCTGGGCCTGGGTTCCAGCCACCCTGGTCGGCTACGCGCCCGCGATGGCCGTCGCCGAGCTGTCGCGGCGGCGCCCCGCGGAGCCGCGCAACCTGATCACAATTGAGGTCGCGGAGAACATCGCGATGGGGGCGATCGTCAACGGCGCCGTCCTGGAGGGCGCCTCCGGCAATGCCGGCGAGCTCGGTCACATCCCGATGGATCCCCGGGGTCCGTCGTGCTACTGCGGGAGCCGCGGCTGCCTCGAGACGCTCGCCACCTGCTCGGCGGTCCGCGACGAGTTGGGCAGCGGTTCCTACGAAGACGCCGTGCGCCGGGCCAAACGCGGCGACCGCACCTGTTCGCGGCTCCTGGGGCGCGCCGGCAGCCTGCTCGGCACGGGCCTGGCCACTGCGCTTAACCTGTTCAATCCCGAGGTCCTCGTCCTGAACGGGCGCTTCTTCGACGCGGGAGACCTCGTGACGGGGCCTGTCCGGACCGCGATCCAGGAGCATGCCATTCCCAGCACGCTCAAGCGGCTCTCGATCGAGCAGTCCGTGCTCGGACCCTTCGCCGCGCCCCTGGGGGCGGGACTGGCCGCGATCCATGACGCCGTGCGCCGAATGTAGAGAGGACACCCTGGAGACACCGATGCGCCAAGGAGATCCCGAAGGTAGGGACTTCGTTCTGGAGGTGGCATGAGCATACTTCTGTCGGTCGCCCTGGTCCTGGCCGCCGCCGGCGGCGACGGCCAGCTCAAGGCCGGGTTCGGCTCCGCGGACATCACCCCGGAGGTCGGGTCCAACATTCCCGGAGGCTTCCGCGCGAACCCCAACCGGGGGATCCGGGATCCCCTCTTTGCCGTCGCCTGCGTCGTCAGCGACGGAACGACGCCCGTCGCCGTGGTCGGAATCGACGAGCTGTTCGTCATGAAATCCACCGTCCGGAAGGCCCGTGAACGCATCGACAGGACCACGAGGATCCCGGCCGGCAATGTGCTGATCGCCGCCAGCCACACACACACGGGCGGGCCAATCGCGAGCTGCCTCGGCAGCGAAAGCGACCCCGCCTACGAGGATAAGGTGGCCAACGGCATCGCCAAGGCGGTCGAGGATGCCTGGGCGGACCTCGAGCCCTGCGAGGTGGGGATCGGGCTGGGCCGGGAGGACAGCATCTCGTTCAATCGCCGCTTCCTGATGAAGGACGGCCGCGAGATCACCCATCCCGGGAAGCCCGGGACGAAGAATCACGACCAGATCGTCCGGGCCGCCGGGCCGATCGACCCGGACGTGGGGGTCCTGGCCGTCCGCAGGCTGGGCGGCGCCATCCGCGGCGTGGTCGTCAATTTCGCCTGCCACTGCACCGTCGTGGGAGGGAACCAGATCTCCCCGGACTACGTCGGCTACCTCCGGAAGGAGCTGAAAGCCGTCTACGGGCCCAGCACCGAGATCGTGTTCCTGAACGGCGCCTGCGGCGACATCACCCAGGTCGACAACCAGTCGACCGCGAAGGAGTTCGGACCCGAGCACGCGGCGATGATGGGCTCGAAACTCGCGGCGGAGACCGTCCGCACCATCAACCGGCTGGCCTGGCTCAAGACCCTCGCGACGGCCTCCGCGACCGAGACCGTCCCGGTGAGGATCCGGCCCGAGCCCGATCCGGCGGCGGAGAAGCCGGCCTTCGGATTGGGCAGCGGCCCCGACGAGGTCTACGAGGCCGAGCGGAAGAAAGTCGCCGAGGAGCGGGAACGGGAGCCCGTCCTGGGCTGCGAGGTCCAGGGCCTCCGGGTGGGACCGCTGGGCATCGCGACCAACGGCTCGGAGTACTTCGCGGATTACAGCCTCCGGATGAAGGCGGCTTCGCCGCACCGCTTCACCTGGTTCGTGGAGCTGGCGAACGAATATATCGGCTATGTGCCGACGGCCCAGGCCTTCGTGAGCGGCGGCTACGAGCCGCGGACGGCGCGGTCGAGCAAGCTGGCGCCCGACGGGGGACAGAAGCTGCTCGAGGGCGGCCTGAGCGTCCTACGCAAAATCGCACCCTGAAGTCGGTAATCCTGCAGTCCCTTTCGGAGTACATAAGGCCATGAACAAGCTGCTGGCGATGCTCGTCCTGTCGCTCCTGGGCCAGGAAAAGCCCCGCGAGATCAAGAGCCCGCTGACGCCCGACCAGGCGCTGGCGGAATTCAAGGTCCGGCCCGGGCTCCGCGTCGAGCTCGTCGCCGCCGAGCCCCAGGTTCAGAGTCCCGTCGCCGCCGCTTTCGACGAGAAAGGCCGCCTGTTCGTCGTCGAAATGCTCGACTACCCGATTCCGGACAAGTCCAAGCCCCCGCAGGGGCGGATCAAGATGCTCGAGGATAAGGACGGTGACGGATTCTTCGAGACGGCGACGGTCTTCGCCGATGGGATGCTCATGGCCCAGGGCGTCATGCCGTGGAACGGCGGCATTCTCGTCACCCAGGCGCCGAACATCCTCTTCCTGAAGGACACCCACGGCGACGGCAAGGCCGACGTGCGGGAGACCCTCTACAGCGGATTCGCCGTCGAGAACCCGCAGCTTCGGGTCAGCTTCCCCACCTTCGCGATCGACAACTGGATCTATGTCGCCAACGGACAGCGCGGCGGCAAGATCAGGAGCCAGCTTCACCCCGAGGCGGCCCCCATCGACATCGGCGGCATGGATTTCCGCTTCGATCCGATCCACGACCATGCCGAAGCGGTGACGGGCTTCGGGCAGTTCGGCCTCACGTTCGACGACTGGGGACGCCGCTTCGTCTGCACGAACCGGAACCATGTCATCCCGCTCGTCATTCCGAATCGATACTTCCAGCGCAATCCGTACCTCGCGGCGCCGGGACCGGTCACGGACAACCAGGGACCCGGCGGCGCGGCCCGCGTCTACCCGATCAGCAAGAACTGGACGCTCTCCTCCGTGCACAGCGGCTCTTTCACCGCGGCCTGCGGCGTCTTCATCTACCGCGGCGAGCTGCTGCCGAAGGAGTACGAGGGGCACGTCTTCACCTGCGAGCCCACCGGCAATCTGATCCACGAGGAAGAGCTCGTCTCGACCGGCGGTTCCTTCGCCTGGAAGCCGCCGCACGAGGGCGTCGATTTCCTCGCGTCCCCGGACAACTGGTTCCGACCCGTCAGCATGTTCCCCGGACCGGACGGGGCCCTTTATGTCGTTGACATGTATCGCGCCGAAATCGAGCATCCCGACTGGGTCCCCGCGGACCTGAAGAGCCGCTTCGACTGGAACCACTCCCGGACCCAGGGCCGCATCTGGCGCATCGTGCCCGAAGGAAGGCGCAATCCGAGCCCGCGGCCGCAACTGTCGGACCTGAAGACGCCCGATCTCGTCGCCCTCCTGGGTCATCCGGACGCCTGGTGGAGGATGACCGCGCAGCGGCTGCTCATCGAGCGCCAGGACCGCGACGCGTGGGGGCCGCTGCGGAAGCTGATCGCGAGCCCCGACCCTCTGGCCCGGCTCCACGCGGCCTGGACGCTCGAGGGGATGCAGCAGTTCGGCGTCGATGTCGCGCTCCGACTCCTGGTGGATCCGAGCCCCGGCGTCCGCGAAAATGCAGTACGCCTGGCCGAGCGCTGGGCCGCGGAGGGTCCCGTCGCGGAACTGCTGGAGAGAATGGCGGACGATCCCGACGAGCACGTCCGCTGGCAGGTCGCGCTCTCGATCGGCGCGCGCGACAACGATTCGATCCTCCGGCCCCTGGCGAAGATCGCCAACGCCCGGATGGACGACAAGTGGACGAGGCTGGCGGTCGCGACGTCGGTGCCGACGCGCGCGGGGAAGCTCCTGGCGTCCATCTCGGATCCCGCATTCTGCCGCGAGCTCGCGGCGATCGTCGGCAGCCGGAAAGACCGGGACGAAGTCGCGATGGTGATCCGCGATGTCGCGCAGTCCGACGCGCGGCGCCAGGCGGCGATCCTGACCGGACTGGCCGAAGGCATGAACCGTCGCTCGACCAAGCTGGGCGACTTCCTGGGCTCCTTGCCCGAGGCCGAATTGGCGAAGGGAATCCTGGCGAAGGCGGGCGGAGTCGCCTCTGACCCCGCCCGGCCGCTGCCGGAACGCATCGACGCCATCCGCCTCCTGGTCCATGTCCCGTGGGAAATGGCGGAGCCCGCCCTTTCGGCGCTCCTCGGGGAGCAGGAG
>Ga0070730_10004830_pt1 | contig 11718 bp, 10 predicted proteins | sample Coa_R1_3_FD_66447 | JGI IMG/M metagenome (GOLD analysis project Ga0070730, IMG submission 66447) | Surface soil microbial communities from Centralia Pennsylvania, which are recovering from an underground coalmine fire - Coalmine... | ecosystem: Environmental > Terrestrial > Soil > Unclassified ... | reverse complement strand
ACCGATCGCTCCACGGTCGGAAAGCAGGCTCACGGTCAACAACAGCGGTGTCTCAGATCTCCCCGGACTGTCTCACAAGACTCCGGAACGATCCGTCTCAGATCAACCCGGTCAAAACAGCGGATAGCGAAGGCTCCTCTTGGTGAGTTTTGGTGAGTACGCCAGGCGACTCCAAGGGGAAACCGAGCCCTCTGCTGAGCCCGTAAGCCGCTCAACCGTCCCCTCCAGTCCCCCACAGACCCCATCCGCGCCCGCTTCACACGCGGGAGGTCGCTGGTTCGATCCCAGCCGCGCCCATCACGAAAGATCTGCAAATCACCTATTTATGTTTGCAGATCAGGCGCGATGGCTGAAGCAGACTGCGTCTTTGGCAAGTTTTTGGCAAGTAGAGACTGATTCGCGCCATCCCGAACTTCCGTGACAACGGGGAACGGCGATCTGGACCCTGCCGACGCTGCTGACGCTGAACCCGCTGGGCGCACCAATTGCCCACATCGGGCTGCACCTGACGGCGGTCGCACACGCCTACAAGACCGAGCCGTTCCTGCCGCCACACTGACCCGCGGCGAACGAGTTATTCAAGTGTGATCGCCAAGGCGGCGCCGTCGGCGACGCTCTGCTTGCCGCGAAGTCGACGCCCGAGTCGGTAGAACGCCATCACGACGCGGTAGGAGATGCTGTAGCGGTCGAGCAGAAGCTTCTGGACGTGCTCGAGTTCCGCGACTGAGGTCAGCACCTCCGCGCGTGCAGCGAGGGGTTCGCGTCTGAGCTTGCCGTCGACGCGACACGAGGCGACGAGGACTTGAGGGTTGTTGCGTATGCGCCGGATCTTGGCTGAGTGCAGGTCGGTGAAGGCGAACAATCGCTCGTCGTCGGACACGAACCAGACCGGCGTGGCGACGGGGGTGCCGCCGCGCTTGAACGTCGTCACGCTCAGGTAACGGCCGGGAAAGAGCGCCTGCAAGTCTGGCCGCAAGCTGGTCTGCCGGTCGACGGCCCGCTCGAATGGACGCTCAATCGTCTCGGTGCTCATGGCATCTCCTTTCGTGGTCACGCGTTAGCGGGGTCGCAGGGTGAAGGTCGTGCTGACTCGGGCGCAGTCGACGCTGCCCGTCTCGGAGACGACAGTTCCCTGGGGTCCCGCTCCACGAGTCCAAACACGACTCGCATCGACGCGGTCTTTGCGGCGTCGTTGGCCCGAGGAAGCCGAGCATCCCGGCCGGGGGCGACCGACATCGAGCAGTCATCGAGCGCCGGAACCCGGCCGAACCGTTTCGTTAGGTGATCGAGGGTCAGCATCGTCGGTTACCGGATTTCTTCCTCATCGCTTGTGGCTCGGGCTTTCGGTACGGCGGCGAAGACGACTCCGCCGCTGATCAGCAGCAGCACGAAAGCGACGCCGAGAACGCCGGCTCCGTACCAGAGCAGGTTGGGGAACTTGCCGCCGACGTCGATAGTGCTGCTGACGCCGGCGCTGCCGTCGGCGTTCATCAGAACGACTTTCCAGTCACCGCTCTTCGGCTTCCAGGTCAGCGCTTGTGAGCCGGAGCCGATCACGGACGCCGCCCAGATGTGCTGAGCGGCCGGCGCCGTCGACGGCGCTCCGCCTTCGTGGAGCGTGTAGTCGGAGGCCGGGGTCGTGAAGCTGTTTCCCTGTTCGCGCGACACCGCGCCGAGGTAGCGATCGACGGCAGCGGGGGTGGCGATGCCGACGAAGACGGGCTTGGCGCTGTCGCTGGTGATGCGGGCCGTGCCGATGACGTCGCTCAGTGTCACGAGGTCACCGGGCGCTCCGCCTTTGTAGGTGCCGGAGACGAAGGCGTAGGTGTTCGTCGTGTAGTCCTCGGCTCCGCTCATCAGATAGCCGGCCGAGTTGCGTTGCGTCTGGTCGATGACGACAGCCGCCCCACCTGCGGCCAACCCCGCGAGAGACACGAGACCAATCAGCCCGCCGACGATCAACAGCGTGATCCGTCCGGCTCCCCAGCGCTGGGTCGAGAGCACGGCCGGGCGCCGGGCTGCCGGTGCGCCAACGACGAGCGCCGCGGCTGCAGGCTCGGACTCGCCCATGTCGAGACGGAAGGGTGGATATTCGTCGGTCATCAGGCCGGCGTAGGCAACGACGCGCAGCACCCAGCGGTTCATGCCGAGAACGAACTCGAAGATCGACTTCGGGTAGCGCCCGGTGAACAGCAGCGCGACGACAGCGATCAACACCAGGAGTGCGACGAGGCCGCCGTGCCAACCGACATAACCCATACCGCCGGCGAAAACTGCCACCACCAGGTAGTGCGGGAGTGCCAGCAGCCACCACTTGATCAGAACGAGGCCGCGTGAAAGCCGCTCGGGATAGGCGATCTCGAGTGTCGCCGGGTAGTCGACTTCGGCCAGGGTGAAGGGCGGGTAGCGGTCGGTGCCGTTGGCGCTGAAGGCGTAGAAGCCGACCCTCCAGCTCCAGCGCATGACGCCGACGTTGAACTCGAACAGGCTACGCGGGTAGCGCCCCGTGAACAGGATCGAGAAGAACGCCACGACGCTGACGATCGCGAAGGTGATCCACAGGAAGGTGAGCACGATCACGTGCGGGATGATCAGCAGCCACTTGACCAGCCACAGCCAACGCGAGAGCTGCGGGTCGAGGTGGCCTTCGACCCGTACCGGGTAGGTCGGGGTCGAGACAGACATGGTTCATTCCTCCTCTCAGGCCGACCGCGACACAAAGGAACGCCTGTCGACGGTGCGGCTTCAGGTTTCGGTGGAATCGCTCCCTGAGCGGCTGCGACCAAAGCCCCTTCGCACAGGGCGCGGCCACCTATGTCATCAACGGCCTTCTAGGCGGGGTTGACGCGTGGCGCAAGGTGGCGGCCAGCCACAGGAGCACGATGTCTGCCACCAACAGCGACAGCGGCGTCAGCGACCCGGTGGCGATGGCGACGATCGCCAAGACGAAGGCCACGACGCCGAGCGCCGCCAGCATCCGTGTCGCCGCTCCCTCGCCGGGCTTGCCGCAACCGCAGGTGGCCATGCCGAGCAAGGCGATAGCCCCGGCAGCCCAGCGATGGCTGTCGCCGATCAACGGCACACCCCATCCTTCGTGCGTGGCCAGGAAGGCCAGGACAACGAGCACCGTGAATACGGTCGCTGCAGCATCTCTACGCGTCAGTGTCATTGCGCTCTCCTTTCGGGTTGCTCACATCGGTCATCCCCGAGCCGATACCTGCGATCGTCCGGGCACTCACGCAGGCGTTCTTCGGCTTTCCCGCGCTTCTTCCATGCGAACGGCTTCCCGGGTCCCTGGCAACGACGGACGGCATTCGCTGGCTCGTGACCCTTTGCTCGCCGGGCTCGATGCAGCATGTCCATGCTTCCGCTCGCCGAGAAAGAACCCGCCGGCGACGACCGCGCAAAAGGCGGCGATGCGGACACCCCCGAGCACGCCGTTCGGCAGCGGTTCGGAGAAGATCGTCATGCCGGCGACGATCGGCAGGGCATTGGTGAGGAGGGTGGCGATGCCTGCGGTAGCGAGTGGGCTTCCGTGCTGGAATCCGGCTTGCAGGACGAGCGTCCCGGCGGCGTAGCAGGCGACGAGAGCAGCGACGAAGGCCAGTTCGCCGCCTGCCTCGACGGCACCTTTGGTGGCGACGTCGCCGGCGGCAAACAGCAGCCCGGTTGCGAGTCCGTACGCCGCTCCACCGCCGAGGCGGGGCGCGATCGCGACCGTCAAGACGAGAGCGGCGGCAATCGAGGCTCCGACCCAGGCGCCGACCGTCAGCGCCGCGGCTCCGCTCCCCTCACTGTGTCCGCCGGTCAGCGATATGCCCAGTAGGGCGAGCCCGCCGACGGCGACGAGAACGCCAAGCCGTTCCTTGCCCGACAGAGGTTTCCTGGTGAAGCGAACACTGAGAACGGCGAGGATGCCCACACCGCCGGCGGCTGTGGCCTGGACGAGCGACAGTGGGGCAAGAGCGAGTGCGACCACGAATAGCGCCCATCCGCAGGCCTCGGTGGCGAAGCCGCCGAGCCAACCGGGCGCGGTCACCAAGAGCTCGAGTGAGCGGAGCGGGTGGTGAATCGAGAGTGAGGCGATGCGGCCGACGGCGCGATGCTCGAGGAGATAGCCGAGGTTGAGGGCGCAGGCCGAAGCCAAGGTCGCGGCAAGCGCAAGGAGGATTTGCGTCACTGCCGCACCTCAGCCGCGGGGCTTCTCGGAAATGCTCTTGGCCACCTCATGGCTTCTTCCTTCTCCGCCGCTCGTCGCTGACTGGCGTCGGTGGTATCCCGTAGATCGTCGACGGCAGAGGTGCAACGCGCAGCCGTTCTCGGTGCCGGGGAAGACGCTCGCCGAGAGGCGGTCGAAAGAAACCGCCTCTCGGGTAAGGGAAGGCTTGCTCGCTACGCGCGAGCGAAGCTGTGGTTCACGAGCTTGTCGAGGCGGGCTGCGAGACCGGCCAGGATCTGCTGTTCGCGGTTGGCCGTGATGCGGCCAGCCGCGACCGCCCTGTCCAGACGTGTCTTCACCCAGGACTCGACCGCTTGTTCGAGACCGGCGGTCGTCTTGCCCTGAACCGTGGCTACCTGCGCGAGCGTCTGGCCCGAGCGGAGGTCAGCCCGCAATTGCGCCGGCGTGAGGCCGAGGTAGGCCGCTGACGCCCGAACCAGACCCCGCAGCCAAAGATGGGCGCCCACGAGTGCGCCTGGGTGAGCGCTGTTGACCAGCTTGTCGACCCTTGCGGGCAGCTTCGACAGGATCAGCTGCTCACGGCTGCCGCTGATCTTGCCGGCTGCAACCGCCTGGTCAAGCCGAATCTTCACGGCGGCCTCGATCGTCTGCTCGAGGCCGAGCACCGACTTGCCTTGGGCCGAAGCGATCTGAGCGAGCGTCTGGCCAGCCGCCAGGTCTGCACGCAACTGCTGCCTGGAAAGACCGAGGTAACTCGCGACCGCGCCGGCGACGGCACGGCGCTTGGATACGGGGGAGTTTCCGGCGGCAAGAGCGGCGCCGCCGCCGGCGACCACAGCAATGGCGATTACAGCCGCCACCAGTCGCCATGACTTGTTGTTCATTTTGGGGGTTCCTTTCCTCTGGACGATGCAGACCGAGACAGCCTGCACTCTTCCACTCAACCAACCGTCACTGAGACCACACTGAGAAACAGGCAAGACCCCTGTAAACCCACGTTGGGCCGGCGCCCGTTGTAACGATGTCCGGTCCGGGGACCCTCGCAAGCCGAGAGGGAGCCGAAGCTCCCTCTCGATCTCGGCAAGAGCCGCTGTCTACGCGTAGGGCACGTAGAGGGTGAAGTAATGAGTGGAGTTGTCGCTGTTCACCCCGACTGCCACGTATCCGTTGACATGGCCTGCGGGTGTGATCAACGGCCTGACCGAGATGTAGCCGAGCTTGTCGTTGGCCGGATAGGACCAGCTCGCCGTTGCCCCGGTCGCCTGGTTGCCGTCGGGCACCGTGACGGTGACCGATCCCGAGTGTCCTCCAGCGACCCAGACGCCGGCCTGGGCGACGTGCATCGTTCCGATGACACCCGCCGGCCCCTGGAGCCCGCGCTCTCCCTGCGGTCCCTGCGAACCGGTCGCACCGGTCTCACCCTTGTCGCCCTTCGGGCCGGCCGGCAGCTGCCCGGCAGCGAAGTCCTTAGCCAGAAGCGAACCCGGCTGGATAAGGGCGCTGGTGATCGTCTGATGGGCGATCTTGCCCCTGGTCACGGAGTCGTTCCGCAGCTGTGCCGTTCCGACGCTGTTGTTCGGGATCGCGGTGACAGCGGCGATCCCGGTCCCGCCGAGAGCGACGAACAGCGCGATTAGGGCGAGTCCGAAGGCCGGGCTCGGTCGACGGAATTTGAACATCGACCTCATCCCCTTTCTGCGTGGTTGCTTGCAACGCCGTTGTCCCCCTTGGACGAAGCGGTGTGTGAGCGAACTGTTGCCCGGGCGTAAGAAGGCGGCAATTCAGCCGGACCGGATCAACCCGAAGCGGCGATAAGCGAGTTCCCCGATGTAGGCGAGCGTGACCCGGCAGACGATGTCTCTTGAAACCAGTCTCAGGGGAGGCGCGTCAGCACGGCACGACCCTGCACTGCAGACAGCCAGCGGCGTAGTCGGACGTCGACGACAACGATGACCGACGAACAACTTGCCGAACGAGCTCAACGTGGAGATCGCGCTGCATCTCGTCTACTCGTTGAGCGCCATCTCGTGCTCGTCCGTCGCCTGGCTTCCCGCTATCGCAACCTCGGCTTGCCATATGAGGACCTTGTCCAGGAAGGCTCCCTCGGCCTGCTCGACGCCATCGAACGCTTCGACCGCACACGCGGCGCCGCCTTTCCCACCTTCGCCTACTGGTGCGCGCGGAAACAGCTGACTCATGCGCTTACAGAAAAAGGCCATCTGCTCCGACTTCCGAAGCGCCTGGTCGAGCGAAGAACCGTCATCGGCGCCGCGGCAGCCAATCTGTCGGCCCGCAACGGCCATGAGGCCTCCGTCACCGAACTCGTTGACGAGACTGGTTTGCCGGCCGCCGATGTGCGCGAGGCGATACACGCGCCGACCGCTCTCGCTTCGCTCGACGAGCTCGTCGGCGAAGGCGATCTGCCGGTGAGCGCGTTCGTAGCCGATGAGGCCGCTCGCGACCCCGCGGACGAAGCAGTTGCCCACGAGGCGCACGAGATGATCAGCGCAGCCATCGCCGAACTGCCGGCAAACGAGCAGCTCGTCGTCCGTCGCCATTTTGGCCTAGACGGCGCCGCCGAGTCGCTCAATGAGATCGCGGCCGAGGTTGGCGTATCGCCGCAGAAGACGAGAGTGATCAAGGATCGAGCGCTCTTCCACCTGGCCCGCTCGTTAGGGCCTGCAGCCGTCGCGGCCGCTCGTTCGAAGCGCCGCGTGTCATCACTGGCTTTGCAGATCGGGCCGCTGGCCGCAGTGCTGGCATCGAAGATCGCGGCACTGCTCGAGCACGGCGACGTTCAGCCGCCCCTCTGAGGCTTCTTAGCTGACGCGACCAGCCTGGAGCGCCCGCAAGGCGTTGACGATGACGGCCACGTCGATGCCTTCTTGAAGGAGTGCTCCGCCGACCGGCGGGAGGAAGCCGAAGGCGGCGAACGCCATGGCTACCAGACTGAGGCCGAGTCCGACGGTGACGCTCTGCACGGCGATGTGGAGCGAGCGACGCCCGATTTCGACGGCTTTGGCGATGCGGTCGATCCGGTCGACGACGATGACCGCGTCGGCGGTCTCGGAGGCGATCGTGGCACCGGCGACGCCCAGGGCGATTCCGACGTCTGCCAATGCCAGTGCCGGGGCGTCGTTGATCCCGTCGCCGACCATCAACACCGGCGCCAGTTCGGGGCTGGCTTTCAAGGCGTGTACGACCTCGAGTTTTTCCTGAGGCGATTGCTCTGCGTAGATGCGTTCGATCCCGAGCGTGGCGCCGACGCGCTCGGCGACGGCTGCGCGGTCGCCGGTCACCATCGCCAGATGCCGGATTCCCGCGCGCTGGAGCGTTGTCGCCAGCTGCCCGGCGTCCGGACGTGGTCTATCGGCGAGGATGATGGCGCCGGAGACGAGCCCATCAACTCCGACGAGGACTCGCGACATCCCGGATGCGGCTTCACTCTGGTCGAGACGCGCGGTCTCTCCGGCGTAGCCGCGTTCGCGTAGCCAGGCACGGCTGCCGACGGCAACCCGGCGGCCTTCGACTACTCCTTCGATGCCCCGACCCGGTCTTTCCTCGACCTGCTCGGGGAAGGCCAGCACCTGTCCTCGCCGCTCGGCCCCGCGGACGAGCGACTGTGCCAGCGCGTGCCCGGAAATCTGGTCGAGCGAGGCAGCCAGTCGCACCAGCTCATCTGCGGCAATACCGTTGAAAGTGAAGACGTCGCCGATCTCGGCAGTGCCGATCGTGAGCGTTCCGGTCTTGTCGAGCAGCACCGTCCTCACCCGGCCCAGCTTTTCGATTACTCCGGCCCCTTTGACGACGATCCCGGCTCGCGCCGCTCGAGAAACACCGGCGACGAGGGCGATCGGCGCGGCCAGAATCAACGGGCACGGCGTGGCGACGACGAAAACGGCGAGCGCCCGCACAGAATCGCCGGACAACGCCCACGCCAGTCCGGCGACAAGCGCGGTTACGGGCAGGAACAAGATCGCGTAGCGATCGGCGAGCCGAACGAAGGGTGCTCGCTGCGTTTGCGCCTCCTGCACGAGTCGGACGATGGCGCCGTACGCGCTCTCAGCGGCGGAACGGACCACACGCATCTCGAACGGGTCACCGACGTTGGCCGTGCCGCTGCGCACTGCCTCGCCGTTTCGCAAGGTCACGGGCAGTGCTTCTCCGGTGAGCGCCGACTCGTCGACCACGGCCTCACCGCCGAGAACTACGCCATCGGCGGGAATCACCTCGCCGGCACGGACGACGAGGCAATCGCCGACGGCCAGGTCTTCCACCGACACCTCTTCAACGCTCTGGCCCTGCTTGCGGTGCGCCACCCGCGGCGCCCGCTGCACCAGCTTCGTCAACTCCTGACGCGCCCGCTTACCCGCGAACTCCTCCAGTGCGTTGCCGCCGGCAAGCATGAGCGCGATGACGGCGCCCGCGGCGTACTGGCCGAGCGCGAGCGCTCCGGCGATCGACACGAGGGCGATGGCGTCGACGCCCACGTCCCGGTGCAGCAAGGAGTGAAGCACCGACCAGCCGAGCGGCACGGTCATGACAGCCAGGCAGACGGCCCAGAGGATGTCGCCGGCGGTTCCGTGACCGACAAGGTGAAGGATGCCACCGGCCGAGACGGCAGCCAGGGCGCTGAACGCGAGCAGGCGCTGTGTCATGCCTCCGCGCATGCTCAGCCTCCGACTCGAGACCGGCATCGGGGCGGGCACCTACGGTGCCTACGCGATTCCCACGATCGGTGGACGCGATCTGTTCGTGCCGAAATCTTCGTAGTTCGAGGCCCCGGATCTGCGGGAATCCGCGGAGGCGCGAGACGCCTTATGGGGGAGAAGGACAGTCGACAAGGAGGTCGACCGTGCCCAGAACTCTCAGCGACATCAATTCCGCGCCGCTTACCGGCGGCCGGGGAGTGTTCAGCCGGATTCTCGTCGGCATTGACGGTTCGGAGGAGGCGCTCGAGGCGGCACGCCAGGCCGCGGTACTCGGTGACGTCGACGGCGACATGACGCTCATGGCGGTTTGGGACCTGGCGCCGCCGGTCGTGTTCGCCGAAACGGCCGGCTATGCCGGCTTCGATCCGGACCCCCGGCGGGCGGAGGCCGAACGCGCACTGTCCGATGCTCTCGGGGCCGTGGCTCCGTATGCCTCTCCTATCGGCAAGCTCGTGCGCGGCTTGCCGGCGCGTCGTCTGATGGAAGAGATCGACCGTGACCAGGACACGCTCGTCGCGCTTGGCACTCGCGGCACGGGAGGGCGCCTTCTCGGGATGCTTGGAGGCTCGGCCGCGACCGAGCTGGTTCACGAGAGCCCGTGCTCCGTTCTCGTCGCGCGCGGGTCTCCCGACCCCTTCCCGCGGTCGATCGTCGTCGGCATCGACGGCTCACCGGAGTCAGCTGCCGCCTTCGCTGCCTCTCGGTATCTCTCCAAGCGATTCGACGCGGAGCTGATACCGGTTGTCGGCGGCGGCGGCGAGATCGACGACCGCCTCGTCGCGATCATCCTCGGCGAGCACTACGAGGAGACCGCCGGTGACCCGGTCGACGTACTGGCAGAGGCCGCCGCTGATGCCGATCTGCTTGTCGTCGGCAGCCGTGGTCTCCATGGCCTGAAGGCGATCGGCTCGGTCTCCGAGCGCGTCGCTCACGACGCGCCCTGTTCTGTCCTGATCGTCCGCGAGCCGCCGTGGCAGCGCGTCCGAGAGGAGCTGACGCTGTGAGACTGGTGGTTGCCCTCGGCGGAAACGCGCTCCTCCGCACCGATCGGGAAGACGTCCACCTTGATCGGACCGTCCAACACGACCATGTAGCCCGCCTGCTCCGACAACGGCTCGCAGAAAGCGGCGAGCGGCCCGAACGATGCTATGAGCGCGGGGATCTCCGCGATCATCCCTTCAGGGTCGCCATCCAAGTAGATGTCCCAGTCCGAAAGCTCGGTGGCTGTCCCTTGTGCCCGGTACCGCAAGATGATAGGCGCGCGCCCAATGTCGAGTTCCAGCCCAGCCAGGTACTAGATGCCGGGCTGCAGCGCCCTGAATCTGAGATCTCACGCCTCCGTCAACGGCGGTCGGTGGCGGCTTCTGCTGGTTACGCCTCGGCCGCGTACAAGTGCCAGTCGCCGGTGATGCCTTTGAGTTGGTGGGTGCCGCGGTCGTGGAAGCTGATGCCGGAGCCGGCGACGAGGTCTTTGACGGTGCTGGACACGAGGATTTCTTGGGGCCCGGCGAGGGAGGCGATGCGTGCTCCGGTGTGGACGGCGATGCCGGCGAACTTGTTGTCGAGGCGTTGGCATTCGCCCGTGTGGAGGCCTGCTCGGACATCGAGGCCGAGTTCGCGGAGCGCTTCGATGATGGCGCGGGCGCAGCGGATGGCGCGTGCTGGCCCGTCAAAGGCGGCGAAGAAGCCGTCGCCGGCGGTGTCCATTTCTTTGCCTCGGAAGGTGCGAAGTTCTTGGCGGACGAGTTCATGGTGTCGCTGCAGCAGTTCGCGCCAGCGTTGATCGCCGAGTTCGGCTGCTTTCTCACTGGATCCAACGATGTCGGTGAACAGGACGGTGGCGAGCACGCTCTCCTGCGGGTTTGGCATGCCGGTGCAGATGGGGACGACGAAGTCGCGGATAGCGCTCACGATCGACGTCCAGTCACCGTAGTAGGGCATGTGCGGTCCGCCGGGCAGTTCGACGAAGGTCGCTGCGGGGATCTGTGTTGCCATCCAGTGCGCGCCTTCGATCGGCATCGGGTCGTCTGTGCGGTGAAGTACGAGCGTCGGCACGCGGATTAGCGGAAGCACTGGTCGTACGTCGATCTCGGCGTTCATCCGCGCCAGTTGCATCACGGCACCGGGGCTCGCTGTCATCCTGTGTCGGCGCGCTACCCGCTCGACGGCCTCGGGCGTGATCTCGATCCCTTGCTCCTCGAGCAGCTCGCGGGCCTCCTCATCGCTACCCCAGATCGCCGCGAGCGCCTCGGCTTCCGCCAGGTACTGATGTCTCGGCTCCCGCCACGGGAAGCCAGGCCCGCGAACGAACCTTGGCAAGGAGCCGTAGTTGACCAACGCCCGTGTGCGCTCCGGATAGGTTGCCGCGAACAACAAGGCCATCGGGCCGCCCTCTGACACGCCGGCTACGGCTGCGGCGTCGCTCGTGGCTGCGTCCATGACAGCGCGGATGTCGTCCATCCGCGTCTCCAGATCCGCAATCCCCGACACCCGATCCGATAAGCCAGTGCCACGCTTATCGAACCGAATCAAGCGACAGAACGACGCGATCTCGCCAAAGAACCGCGCCTGCGCCGGCTCCTCCCAAGCGAGCTCCAGGTTCGAGAATGCCCCTGGCGTCCACACCAGATCGAACGGCCCCTCACCCACGACCTGATACGCGATCGAGACGTCGCCCGAACGCGCATAACGGATCTCCGGCGCCTCCACCCAAAACAGTGTCTGGCCACGGAGCCTCCTACGCAAGTCATCCGAAGGCTTCGCGCCAGCAGCAGCCTTGAATGTTGAGTTGTGGTGAGTACGCCTGGCGACGCCAGGCGAAACCGA
>Ga0070730_10004829_pt1 | contig 11719 bp, 9 predicted proteins | sample Coa_R1_3_FD_66447 | JGI IMG/M metagenome (GOLD analysis project Ga0070730, IMG submission 66447) | Surface soil microbial communities from Centralia Pennsylvania, which are recovering from an underground coalmine fire - Coalmine... | ecosystem: Environmental > Terrestrial > Soil > Unclassified ... | reverse complement strand
GATGGATCTGGTCGCGAAGCTGCAGGTAGTCAGGGCTGGTGACGTTCAGGAACTCGGCGCGGCCGCGCATCATGAACATCTGTCCTATTTTTTCTTCAAGGCTGAGTTTACGCAGGGTCTTGTCGGCCCATTTTTGCGCGTCGGATGTGGTCTGAATGGGCCCGGGTTTTTGAAAATCCTTGGCGAAAGAATGGATGGCCAGCAATAGCAGAAGAAGCACACGCTTATGCATGATGGCGACAATAGCAGAATTACCTCATGGCGTCATCGGGGATTTTGCAGTCAACGTGTGATTAAGGCGGCTTCGGGGGTATGACTGGGGTCTTCGGGGTGTTGCAGGCGATGCTCGACCAGGGAGTCAATGCGGTCAATGAAAGAGCGTCTCCTGGCCAGCTCGCCCTCGGCCAGCCCCTGGGCCCGATCATGCAGCAAACGGAGGGCCTCGGTCGCATCTTGAATGCGGCAGACCTGGCGGGCATACTCTTTGTTATCGCCTCCGCGCTCAGCCAGACTATCCATATAAGCGCGCAGGAGTTGGCGCAAATGGTCCACCACCGCCTTGAGTTCAGCCAGCAAGGCCATATCGAGCAACAAGCTCACCAACCGCAGGTGCTCCTCTTTATCCAGAGGACCTGAACCCAGAGGTTTGGAAGCCGCCATCTGAGAAATATCTTTCTCGATGGCGCGCAATTCTTCCGTAACCCGCCGCAGACGGATTGTAAAGTCATCTGGGTTGGGAACAGCGGTAGCGAGTAGATTCATCAAAGTGGCCTTGTTATTACTGTTACATGTGAGATGCCATTTTTACAGGTTCGGTGTACGAACGGGGATTACGAAAGGTCTACAACCCCATAGTTTCGAGATAGTTTTCCACAAGCGCCAGCGCTTCGCTTTGCACCTGGGAATCATCGCCAAAACCGTTGAACCAGTGAACATCCGGTTCGCGACGGAACCAGGTCATCTGCCGCTTGGCATAGTTGCGGTGGGCCTGCTGCGCGGCGGCCACAGCCTGCTCGTACTCCATTTCACCGCGAATGAACTGCATGGCCTGCCTGTAACCCAACGAAGCCAGGGACACGGCGGTGTCGCCATATTTTTTGTGCAGGTGCCGGGTCTCTTCGATCAAGCCAGCGGCAAACATGCGGCGAGCACGGTCATTGATGCGGTCATAGAGAGCACTGCGCTCGGGGTCGAGCCCCAGGCGCAGCACACGAAAACCGATGAGCGGATCGCGGCCGCGCTGCCACAGGTCGCTCATGCGCTGCTGCGCCGAAAGGCACACTTCAATGGCGCGCACCAGCTTGGGGAGATCGTTGGGATGAATCTTCGCCGCCGATTCGGGATCGAGCTTTTGCAGGACGCGATGCAGGTGGGCCGTACCTTTATCAGCCGCTCGCTGCCGCAGCCGCTCGCGCAGCTCCTCGGAACGCGGCGGGCCGGCGAAGAGCCCTTCCAGAAGCGCGCGCAGATAAAGTCCGGTCCCGCCCACCACAATGGGCAGAGCGCGGCGTTGGCGGATCTGGTGCAGGGCGGTACGCGCGCAACGCGAGTAATCACCAGCGGTGAACGGTTCGGTAGGCGAGACGATATCCAGCAGGTGATGGGGAACAAGAGCGCGCTCTTGCGGTGTGGGCTTGGCGGTCCCGATCTCGAACTCGCGGTAGACCGCGACCGAATCGCAGTTGACAACTTCGCCATGAAAGCGCGCCGCCAATGCCAGAGAAAGCGCGGTCTTGCCCGAGGCGGTTGGCCCCAGCACGACTACCAGCAAAGGCAGGCTGGGGGGCGATGAATACTGCGATGCCCTCTCGCTCTCTGCCATCAGAAATTTTTCCAGTGAATTGCCTTCCAGAAGCGCGCCAAGGTGAATAGAAGGATGAGCAGCGCAATGAGAATGAGGCCGAGCGTATTCTGGCGTTTGGCGGCGGGCATAGGTTAAGTTCCCTTGGAGCTTGTAGCTGATTTTACTAGCGCAAGTCGCCCTTTTGCGGATTGTAAAAGAAGTGGATACGCAATGCGAGGTATTGCCCGTGAAATTCCTGGGGCAACCGCTGGAAGGGATTGGAACCTGTGATTCCACCCCAGGCCGCACGGTCGAGGGCTACGTCGCCCGAGGGTGAAATTACGCTCATGCCGGCGATGGAACCATCTTTCAGGATGGCGAACTCAATGGAAACCTTGCCCGATTTCATCAACGGCGGGCGGGCCTCTTCTGGAATCACGTTGTACCAGTTCTGGCGGATGGTCTCTAATGCGCGCGACAAGTAAGGGCCGAAGTCTACCCCCATGGTGTCACTCAGGATGTCAATATCGCTGCGCAATTTTGTAGGCTGTGCCGATGGGCCCACGCCATAGTCGCCAGCGCTGCCATAATTGCGGCGCTCGGCCGATTCTCGCGCCGCCTGTTCGATCACCGATCCGGGAGACGCAGCCGCTGCAAATGGATTATTTCTTCCGCTTCCCCGCGCGGCCACCGGAGGCTGCTCCAGGCGCGCCATGTTGTTATCAGGTTGTTGCTGTTGCTGCGTGGGCTGGGACTGCTGCGCCGGGGTGGACTGCTGGTTTTGTTGCGCGGGCTGTCCAGGTGGCGGGGTCTTCACCGCAGGCGCGGAAACTGCTACCGGAGAACCGGCGCGACGCGCCTCTTCCAGTTCGCGCAATTGCTGCAGGTCAGGGTGGCGCAAGGCCGCGCGCCGGTCCTGGTCAGATATTTTGTTGGTATCCAAAGGCTTTTGTACGGGCGCGGGCGGCATCTCAAGGAATGTTATCTGATGGTCTTGCAACATTACCGCCAAAGGATTGGATGTGGACTGATAACGCGCCAATAACCTGGGAAGTAACAACGCAATGATGGCTATGGCGATAGCATGGATGGTCAGCGAAATCCAAAAGGCCTCGCGCAGCTTCGAGCGCTCCAGTTGCAACTCCAAATCGTCTTCCAGCAGGGCAAACGGAGTTTTATGGAGACGATCGTCAAACGGCTGCGAACCGGGACTGGGGAACAGCGACCCCTGCGCACCAGAATTGCCGTTGCCATTGGCAGCGGCAGCTTCCGACTTGCGCATCTCCTCCAGCAACGGAATTTGAATAATCGTCGGCATCTCGCGGAAATTGCAATCTTGAGGCTGTTGCTACTTAGATGCTTAAAGCCTGCACTCGTTACTATTTTCTCATTGTTTTAGAGATTCGCGCCTCAGTAGAAATACCCCTGTACAAAACTTTACATACTTACGTAAAGAGCAGTAATTACAGTTATTAAGCTTAAGAACGCTGTGAAGCCTCCAACTTGCAGACTGGAGCTGCTTTTTACAGCAGCCTATCCAAATTGACGTTGCGCGAGTGCTGCCGGATTACTTCCAGAATCTCAAGCGCCACGGCCAGGGCTCGCCGGCCATCATCGAGGGGAACCACGGGAGAGCTGCGCGTCACGACCGAGTGCAGAAAGGCGCATAGTTCAGCGCGCAGAGGCTCTACGCGCACCACCTCGGGCTTGGCAATCTTGATTTGCGGGCTGGAAGGGTGCTCTGAATCTTCTTCTCCCATGCCGGCTAAGAGCCCCGACAGGCCGCCGGAGCCGGCCCCGTTGGACGACACCGTGAATGTCACTACATCCTGGCGGGTGTAGTCGAGCGATATGTATTGCTGCGGTTGAAAGAAGCGCAGTTTGCGCACGCGCTCGGTGCTCACCCGGCTGGCGGTAAAGTTGGCTACGCAGCCGGAGTCGAACTCCATGCGCACGTTGGCGATATCCACTTTGGGAGTGAGGATGGGCAGGCCCACAGCGCGAATTTCTTTTACACGCGACTGCACGAAGGAGAGCACCACATCAATATCGTGGATCATCAGGTCGAGGACAACATCCACATCGAGCGAGCGCGGGGTGAAGACGCTCAAGCGGTGCACCTCAAAGAACATCGGCTTGGTGAGCAAAGGCAGTGTGGTGCGCACGGCAGGGTTGAAGCGCTCCAGTTGGCCGGCCTGCGCGATGCGTCCATGCTGCTGGGCCAGATGCAGCATCTCGTCGGCATCTGCCAGTGTGGGAGCTATGGGTTTTTCCACGAGCACGTCAACGCCGTTCTGCACGAGCCCACGCATAACCTGCAGATGGGCCTGGGTGGGCACGGCGACGGAAGCCGCCTGCGGCTTGCCGCGCTGCAGCAACTCCGGGAGCGAGGCAAAAGCCTGGGTCCCGAACTCGGCGGCAACCTGGGCGGCGCGCGCGTAATTGGAATCGACGACGCCGACGAATTCCACCGCGCCTGCTTCTTCTTGGGCCAGGTCGTGATAGACGCGGGCGTGATTGCGCCCAAAAGCTCCGACGCCGATGACAGCTACACGAATTTTTTCAGGATTTGCCAGTTTGGAGGCCCCCTTCTTATCAGTACTCGGTCCTCAGTACTCAGTACAGAAATGTTCTCGATGAACATTTTAGTTTATTCGGTTCCCAGTCCATTAAGCGATAATCCCTTGGCTGGCGGTGATGCCGCTTTCAAGGACCGGCTCTCTTTCCAGGGCATGCCCTACTTCTACAGGCTCCCTTTTCCAGTGTCAGGAATGTCCCCGGTCTATTCTGTCAGGGATGTCTCCGGTCCATACCCCCCGAAGTAGTCACCCCCTCCCCCCATTACTCGAGTAGTCGAGGCGCTGATATGTTGTTTATATTCAGCGGCTTACGCGAATGCAGTAGTGCCCACGCGACTGCCGGCGAGACGCCGGCGCTACGTCAGGCTGAACCATTACCAAAATTTGAAGAAATTTGAAAATGGCCGTTCGTGTTTGGAGCTGTTGGGGGGTGGGGGTTACTAAGTAACCTTTTAGGCGTGGGCAGAACTATCCCTTCGCCGCCCTGGAGCCAGGGAGGCGCCGCTTCGAGTTTTCAAAAGATCGGCTGGGCAAGGCACCCAAAATAGATCATGCCAGCAATTCCACAAAAGGCAAGAATTTGATACCAGAGTTCAATTTTTTGATTGATATTGATACAGATGAAAAAACCACACTTCGACAAAACTGCTACCGCGGATTTCACGGATTACGCGGATAAGAAACGCCCGCCGATTTGCCGGCGGGCGTTGTGGTCTCAAAATTTGATTTTAGATCCAGGCAGAGACGTAGCGAGCTACGTCTCTACAGGAGATTTATCTCTAGAACTGCAGCCTCAAAGCCAACTGCATGCGGCGCTTGAGGAGGGCGCCGGTGTATTGTCCAAAGCTTTGGTTCACCTGCTGCGGGGGGCTGCCGAAAGAGTCGACCTGGAATTGCGCACTTGTATCCACGCTGGAAGGCTTGAGCAACTTTGGTTCACCATCGCAGGAGTAAGGGGACCAGCGCTCGCCGGCAGCAAGGAAGTGTTATTTTCCAATGACTTACGGCACAGCTAAAGCTGTGCCCCTCCGAAAGATTTCCCGGAAATTGCGTTTTTCCGCAGCCTCTAAAAGCCGTGCTCTTCCACGGTGGTGGATACAGTAACTGTGGAACCGCCATAGCGGCACGGATAAATCCGTGCCCTGACAAGTGTCTCTGTCCTGCGAAAGTCTACAGTAACCTCAAAAATGCTCTAAGCAATCAAGTTACTTCAAAACGAGCTTGGTTTGGGGCCCATGGTGGCTTTGGCGATCCCAGTCGTCTGGAATCCTGCACTGTCATTCGCCTGTACCGATATGGAAAATGCTCCGTGGCTCAGGTAGCGATGTGAACCCTGGATTTGGAATACGCCCCCTCCTCGGGAAATCAGGGTGGCTGCGGCCGACGGTGTCCCATCTCCCCAGTTGATGGTGGCAGAAAGATTGCTGCCGGTTTCTCCGGTGTCCGTGTCCGTTAGATCGGCCACCACCATGGTGAAGGGCAGGCCGAGGCGGAAGCGTAAACGCCTTCCACGCAGCGTGAGAGGAAGATCGGTGACGACCGCGACATTCGTGCTGCCGTTGACCGCATTCCCTGAGTCGGTCGCGGTGAGGGTGAGGGTTGCGGGCGCGGCTCCTGTAACCGTGGCGCTGAATCCGTGCACTCCCTGGTCGCCTGCAACAAAGGTGTACGTTGTAGGCGGCTGGATTGTAGCCGCCACTCCACTGGAGGTGAGCTGCACTGTCCCGAGATAGGAAGGTACGGTGTTGTTGAACTGGTCCTGTGCGGCAACGGTGAAATTAAACGGGTAGCTTGTCGAGGCTGTAGGCGGCGCCACAACTCCCAGGTGATTGAGGCCGGCGGGACTGACGTTGACCTGCGCCGTACCCGCGAGTGAAGAGGTAACCGTGTCGGCGACGGTAATGCTTTTCGTTCCCGCCGTTTTCAGCACTACTCCCGTAAATGTATGCACTCCAAGATCGGTGCCGGGAACAAAAGTGTAGTTGCCCGGCAGCACTGCGGCGGGGTCGCTGCTGGTGAACTTCACCGTGCCGCTGTAACCCGAAATCGTGTTGTTGTAAGGATCGGAGGCCGTGGCTGTAACGCTGAAGGCGCTGCCCGCAGTGGTGCTGGCCGGGGCTGTTAGTTGGAAACCGCTCATGGCGGCAGCATTCACTTGGATGTTGACGGTCAAAGCTACCGATGTTGCTGTATCGGTGATGGTAATGGACGGATTTCCGGCCTTGTGCAGGACCAGCCCGGTAAAGGCATGGAAGCCTTGATCAGTCTCGGTGAATGTGTAGTCGGCGGGCAGCACGGCGGTGGCGTCGGCGCTGGTGAAGTGAACAGTCCCCCCGTAACCTGTGACTGCAAAGCTGCTGTTGTCTTCAGCGGTAACGTTCATGGAGAAAGTCTGGCCAGCGGTCACCGGTCCCGGATTAGGGTTGACCACGAACTTAGTGTTGGCGATCTGAACCATGCCCCACCATGTGCCCCATCTCCCAAAATCTCCGGTCGAGCCGACATTGGGGTTGGCAAACTCCTGGAGCGTCCATAGATCGGTGTCGTTGGTGGGATCCACAGCCGCGCCACTGTAAAAGCCCCAGTAATTGGTTGTGTTGGGTGCGTTTGCCGATGAATAAAACTTCACATACGGCCCAAGCCCGCTATGAAGCAACTGCTCCGGCTCACTAGATTCTGTATCGCGGTGCGACGAGAAAGAATAGGCGGCGCTGGCATACGTGCCCGCTGAAAACGTGGAGTAGCCGATGAGCGCGTCATCAAACTTGTTCACCGCGATGCTGGGATAAGCGCGGAATTCATTTCCCGTCGGGTCGTCAATAAAGTCATAAAAAACATTACTAGTGTTGGTGGGATCAAATGCATACCACAGCACCGAGCTATGGGTTGGCGTCGAAGCCGGAAGAAAAACCGTCTGCGCACCCCACAGGAACCCGTCGCGATATGTCAAACTTTGCATTCTGTCATCGAGGGTATCGATCAATGTCGAGTTCCCGGCCTGGGGTGCAAATCCTCCATTGGTGATTCCGCCGGTAAATGCCCATGGACCGAAACCGGCGAAGCTTACCTGAAAGTTGATGCTGGGGGGAGAAGGCGGCGTCCCCGTGATTGAGCCCAGCCTCACAAATCCAGCGCCATTGAAATTTTCGTTCCATTTCTGCAGCAGATAGAGCGGCGTTGTCGCACTGTTATCAAAGGTGACTGCAGGCATATAGGTTTGGGCGCCGCTGGTGGCATCAGTAAACTTGGTAACGGTGCCTAAGGTGTTGGCATACAGTTGCGCCTTATTGAAAACATAAATGTTCTCTTGTTGAAAGCACTTGCTGCTGCAGCCTATTTGAAACATATTCATGCTCACTGCAATCCAATTGGCATTGAAGCCCAACGTAGGAAAATTTGCCCAAGACCCGGAATCGGAATTAACCTTAAAAAGGTTCCACGTGCTGGTGGGGTTTGAGTTTTGTGAGACTCCGATTAACAGCACCGAATTGATGGTATTTGCGTTCGCCTCGGCAGCCATGATCCAGCGGCTGTTGTAGGGATCATAGACGACCCTGGCATTCACCGCCCCCGTAACGCCGCCCACAGCCGCCCAAAAATTATCCATGAAAACCGTCTGCAACACACCGCCAGTACGGTTCTGCACTGTAAATGTGCCATTCACCGTCTCCACTAAATATGTTGGACTCACCGCTCCGCTTGGACCGGGAGGAATCCGCAGTTGATTGTCGGAGGTGCCGGCAAAGCTCAGTCTCGCTCCGGGAGAAAATGGCGAGGGAGACAACGATTGTGGAGACGCTACGGCAGGTCCGGACGCAGATGAAATCTGGCTTGTGGCATTTCTCCCAGTTCTGTTCGTCAAGCGGATCGTGGCCGCTCCAGGTGGCACCGGCAGATTCATGTGCTCTGCTTGCGGGACCGCGACGGCCTGCTGCTGGATCACCGTAGGATGCAGTTTTTCCTGCTGCGCGAGTACTTCGAAGTTGACAACCGCATGGGCGCTAACTGCTATCTTTGTGCCCGCGCCGGTTTGTGCAAACACACAACAACTACCCAATAACAAATATGCCGCTGCGGAGAACGCCTTGGCAGTTCTTCCCGGGAACCATAGGTTTCTTGTATGGGCGTGAAATGACGTGGCGTGCTGACGCATAGCCGGTCTCCTCGAGGCTGTGGTTAGACCTTCCAGCTCTTGATTTTTAAGGGGGACGAGGAGTAAAGATTAACCCGAATACACCGCCAGAGCAAGCTCTATTAAGTGTCTGGGCATTACCACCGGGTGGCCTTTTCTTTCCATCCGGGCAGAGAGAAAGCTTGCGATTCAGGGTGCTTGGTTTATGTTAACTTGCAAACAACTAATGAGGATTGTTGCGAACGGCAATTGGCGAATCTTAATTTGAGAACAAATTATGGCGCAATCGGTATTACGTGGAGAAACTGATATCGGTTCAAATCCCCGCCCTAGCAAAAGAAGCTAGGACGGGCCACCCTCGACAGTAATCATGAAGACGACTGTTTAGGACGGGCCACCCAGCCGTCATCAACATCCGCGGCGACAGCTACCGGCTCAAGGAAAAACGCCACGCCAAAGGCTCCGCCCATGCTCAGGAGGTGACCCCAACGGAATAGCCCCCACCCTTACCGCTCATTTTTTTGACCCCAAGGGGGGTCAATTTTAAGTGATCGCTAGGGGGTCAAATCTAAATGAGCGTTGACACTATTGCGCGGTCTAGTCAAATCATCGCCGTGTGCTTCCATCCGACGAAGCACATCTCCATTTGCATCATTGGGATGGATCATCAAATTACATTACATCCTTTGATTCGCTAATCCCGATCGCATAGGCAAAACTCGCCGAATCGCCGTACGCACAGTGATGTCGCAGGGAACGCGGGTGACCGCCTACCAATGAAAATACCTCGAAAATCTACGCATCTCTACTGTTCGGAAAATATGAATTTTCAATTAGTGATGCCTCGAATAGAAACTCCAAATCAGATCGAGCAACAGAGCCGTAAACCCTAAGACGATAATCCACCATCCAGCGCCAAGCTCTCGTTTGTGGTTTTCGGTTTTAGTTCTCCGAAACACAAAAAAATAATTCATTAGGATCAGAACACCACCAGCACAGATTGCCCACAAATGCACAGGCGTTTTTCCGGGGACGATGAACAGCGAAAGCACAATACCTATGAGCCCGCCAACGTTTACCAACGCGAATTTTTTCCACCTTTTCACTCGATGATTCCTATTCTACGGCACTGCAAAGTCGTGCTTAACGAGTTTTGGACATATATGCCTACAAATGCCCGTCTTGCTTTCAAAGTCATACCTTTTCACTATCTTGTCCCCGAGCACGTTCCCGCCTCAGCGGCTTCAAGCGTAGCGGCACCCGTCATAGCAGCTGATGACAATTCCATACCGCCAATAAGAACTTGCCGTCGAGCAGCACCTCCCGCACCCATTCGCTCATGGTCTGGTTCTGCGCTTGCGCCAGGGCTTCCAGTTCTTTGTACTCGTCATCGGTGACGCGCGTGCTCACCGTCGCCGTTCTCAGTTCCGAATAGGGATTCTGCTTCGTCGCCATCTTGCCGCCCTCACTTCATTGGACGCTCCCTAGTGCCGGTTCTTTAATGCTTTTGCCCAGATCGTTTGTTTTCAACAAGTACACCGGCGTAGACGCGCCGTCAACGCACTTTCCCGCAATCTCGCGTAACTGCTTGCTCCCGCGATGGTTGCCGATTTTCTCGCGCGCGTAGACGCGCGTCTACCACAGTGTGGGTGGTGTGTCACCCCGTTAAGCACGTGCGAAGCACGTCGCTCGCACCCACCACACTCTTTCAGGTTCGGAAACCATGCCCAGCACCTCCCGGAACTGCCTCCATAGGGCACCTATGGGGCAGCCCGGCCAGGACGCTGATCGGCGGCTCACCGCGAACGGGATTGGGAGGAACAAACGGAAGGGCTACACCTGGCGGTGTAGCCCTGGGGGCAGAGACAGTGAGTCAGCGGGCTAACTGAGCCTAGCGCACTTCACAAACATTCCGCAAAGTGCTTACGCAAGAGTGCTTCCTCTTCCTCGCAATGAGGCTCCACGTTGTTCACGAGCGTCAAGAAAAAGCTGAGGTGATCGACGATATTCCGATCCTTAGGATGCTTTTGAGCATCAAGAGGAAAAATCACGGCTCGAACAGCACTAACCTCTGGATGGTGTATTTCTCTTCCACCATGTTTTTCGTCAAGATACTTCCAGCACTGCACGATCATCTTTGTCACCGATTCAAGTTCAGTACGTCCTGTTCGATAATCTTTCAAAAGATCAAGAGCCTCACAAGCAATTGGAGGCAGGCGATGTCGGATCAAAGATAAACATTCCACGCTGAACCCGTTGCATTGCTCACTCCCAATCGCGGGATTGCAATTGATCTCAATATCGTTTAGAAGATCATCCAACCTCTTGTCAGACAGAGAACTAGTCATGATTAACTCCCATCTGATCCATCACATGTCGGCAAGTTGAGCATGGAGGATTTGGCTGCCCATGAGAAGGATTCCCCGGTTTGCGGATTTTCGCGGTTGCCATCCTACTCCCTTGCACTTCCGCGCCAGCGTTTTTTGCTTGATTTAGGCAACCGACCTCAGCGCACCCACCATGATACGGGCTTCGCTCTGCTGCGGGAACGTTGTCCAAAGCTTGTTGAACTTCTGGATGATTGACGCCGGCTGGGGCTCCTTTGCCGGCACTCACATCTGTGAAAGTTCCGTCCGCTGTGCGAAGTGCTGCCGCTGTGCCGCTCGTGCGCCCTTGTGCTTGCGCGGCATCTGCAGTAGCTACCGCGGATGAGCGCACACCAACTGCCCCAATGGCCTCATCTACTGCTACGGCAGTTTGGATAGCCGCAGTAGTAAGCATCATCACGTTTCCAACAACTTGTCCATCCGCCTGCCCTTCATTCTTAGGTTGTATTGCCGGGATCTCTTGACCCGATGGTGTTGGACCATCCAATGAGAGAAAGAAAAAGTTAATCGTCCCAGTGACCGCGTTGGCAACCGACTGTAATACTCCGACACTCATATCCGTAGTGGCCTGGGCTTTGTTCGCAACATCGGCTTGTGACATTGTGGTTATGTTTTCACAGATACCATCCGGGCAGTGCCCATCGGGATCGCCGAAGGTCGTCGGATTGTTCTGGACATAGCTGTAAAGATTTAGCGATTGTGGATTGCCGAAGTGGGCATAGGGAACGGCCGTAGGAGCACCAGCCCAATCAGGCGTGATGAATCTCCCGATGGGATTGCAGTAATAACGTGCCCCAAAATAGTCGCATCCGGTTTCGGGGTCGCGTTCTTTGCCGGT
>Ga0070730_10004828_pt1 | contig 11721 bp, 11 predicted proteins | sample Coa_R1_3_FD_66447 | JGI IMG/M metagenome (GOLD analysis project Ga0070730, IMG submission 66447) | Surface soil microbial communities from Centralia Pennsylvania, which are recovering from an underground coalmine fire - Coalmine... | ecosystem: Environmental > Terrestrial > Soil > Unclassified ... | reverse complement strand
GCGATAAACGAGGCGCGGCAGGTAACCTACCCCACCGCGCCTCGCTTCTTTGCCAAAGGCATCGACATCACGCCGCCTTCGGCGTCTGACTACCGCCCGAGCCAGGAGGCTGCCGCTCCTTGCGCTTGAACGGTCCCAACACGTTGCGGGCGCTCGCCCACGCACCCATCAGCTCGGGATCATCCCCGAACCGGAACGCCACGACACCATCGAGCAATCTCACCTGTTCGGCGATTTCGCTGCCGATGGTGTCCAACTCGGCACTGGCGCCGGCGTGCTCGCGTCGACCTTCCCGCGACGCCGCCAGCGTCTGCGCGTACTCATCCAGCGCCGCCGTCAGCATGTCGAGCACCAGCGGCGACATCCCCAAGGCCACGAGCACATCCTTCTGCGCCGTCGCTTTGTCCAGCGTCGCTCGACCCGACGCCAGCAGATCCTTTTGGCTGGCGTTCTGCGGCGGCAGCGGGAACTGATTCGTGAGCTCTCCCTTTTGCTTCGCCGCCACAGTACCCACCACGCGCACATACCGCAGGATCTTCTGCAGCAGCGCCTTGCGCACTTCACGCCGGTGCTTGGTGGCCGACCGCGTCATCGCCAACCCAAGCTTCTGCTGCTCCACCAGCGCATCGGCGCGCTGCAACAACTGCTCGAGCTTGGCCAGCCCGAGGCCCTCCCCAACTCCGTCCGTCTGATGGGCCCGCAGGAAATCGCGAACCCGCTCGGCCATTTCCAGCCGCCTACGCAACACCGCATCCATACAACCTCCATGCCGGCACGGCGTCGGGCTCCGTGCCCCGTTTGGACATCTCCCGACGTCTGGCATGCCAAGGAAAGAATCGTTCCACGACGGATCGTGCTCAATTCATGAGAACGAACAAAAAAAAGTCTCAATTTTAGGACACCCCGTAGGACACTTTTTCGCGCGAACGCCAATCGTGTGGCGCGCGTACCAGGGATTTCCCTAGTCGCGATCGCGTCATCGCGGATCGCGATCCTGTCAGCGTGAATCGCGGTCGAGTGAGCGTGCATCGCAGTCGCGCCATTGTCGGTCGCGGTCGATTCCGCGTTGAGCGCAAGAGATCCTGCGCGCCATCACGGACATCCAGGGCGCATCGCGGTCGATTCCGCGTCGAACGCAATCGATCCTGCGCGCCACCACGGACATTCTGCGCGCATCGCAGCCCGGTCTTGGGTGCGCGCGGTCACCATCGACCGCCACGCAGGAGAGTCGCGGCGCATTTTAGTCGATTCGTGTCCGAAATCGGTCAACCCGCGAACCCATGCAACCTTTCCGGCATTTAGAGCGTCATACGGACTGAACGATTCGATCACGTCTCTAGCTGGAGGGATGCAAATGCGCGGCCTGACTCTGCTGATCGCGACGATCCTGACCCTCGGATATGGCTTCGCCGCCCAAGCCGCCATGACCTTGGACCGCGCGGCGACGCTGCGGCGCGTGTCCGGAACCGTGGACACCCGCACCCCGGTGGCGGACGCTAACCGCGTCTGGTATGGGGGGATGCTTACTCCCATCGTCGTGGAGGCCAAGGCCGCACCGGCCTGCACCCATAGCTGATCAGCGCTGGGGGATGTGAACCGGCTGTTTCCGCCCGCCCAGTTTTCGGCGGGCGGTCGCATATCGGGACGAAACTTATAAGATTGAAGGTGCGTAGCACCCTTAAATCATGAGCACAGCCTTGGATCACACACAGCCTTCGCCCGCGAAACGGTTTTGGCGCACCTGGCGGCGCGAGATCGTGCGCGGCGGCGTCCTGTTCGGGCTCGTCGTCGGCGCCGGGCTTTTCATTCACAGCATCAAATTCCATTCGCCCATCTCATTGCCCGACTTCACTTCGCTCGGCGGCTTCAATTGGGACGGTGACAACGGCGGCGATCAGTTCGGCGCTGGCCGCCAGGTGGGCGATGCGTGGAACTACAGCATCCTCCTCAAGCCGTCACAGCAAGTCTGGATCCGGAACACGAATGGTCCGATCGACGTGGTCGCCGGCACCGGTGACAGCGTCGTCATTCGCGTCGAAAAGAGCTGGAACGCATCGGATCCGCAGCTAGTGCAGATCATTCCGGTTCCTACTGAGCGCGGCCTCACGGTGTGCGCGGTTTGGCAGGCAAGAGAAAGCCGCTGCAATGACGGCGGCGACTACCACGTCAGCGGGCTGGCGAAGAACGACGTCGCCGTACGGTTCACTGTGCAGCTGCCGCACAACGTGCCGATCGACGTGTCGACGCTGAACGGCGGGCTGCAGGTGGAAGGCGCGAGCGCGCCGGTTACGGCCACAACCGTCAACGGTCGCATCGCCGTGCGTACGACGACCGGTCCCGTCAATGCGCAGACCGTCAACGGCAGCATCGAGGCCGTGATGCAGTCGCTGCTGACTGGCGACATGCACTTGAGAACGGTCAACGGCTCGGTGAGCGCGGGCCTGCCTCGCGAGCTCAACGCCACGATCGATGCCTCGACCGTGACCGGCCGCGTGGAAACCGACTTTCCGGTGAAGGTGAGCGGCAAGATCAATCCGCGTCAGCTGCACGGAACAATCGGGCACGGCGGTCCGACACTTGCGTTCTCGACGGTGAACGGCTCGATCACCTTACACGACGCGGATACCTATCGGGTGACTCCCAATCGCCCGCAGGCGCCGGTGCCGCCGCGCGCGTCGCGGCACCTGCACATGCGGCCGCCTACGCAACAGCCGTAGTTCAACTCAGCGGCCCAGACTGTAGGGCCACGGCGTCGGACTGAGCGCCGCAAACGCAAAGATCATCAGACAGGCGCCCGTCAGCGCGATGTTTTTCCAGAAGTGTGCCGACTGATTGGCTGCCTGCATCGGATCGGTGATTCCCCAAAATTTGTGAACGGTGAACGCCGCGGTTACGAGAAACACCGCGATCACGAGTGCGCCCCAACCGGGCTTCACTCCGAGGAGAATGCTGAAGCCGCCGGCGAGCAACATGACACCCGAGACCGCCGTCGCGAGCGTCGGCGATGGAACGCCCGAAGCGCCGGCGTACTGCGAATAGCTGCTGAGCTTGGTGAGATGATTGAAGCCTGAATAGATAAAGAAGTACGAAAAGACGACCCGCCCGATGAGCAGCACTAAACCACCCATGTTACCCTCCCAAGTAGCGCGCGACTTCCGCGGGGAACGTGCGTACGTCGATGGGCTTCGTGATGTAACCATCAAATCCGGCGGCGCTGGCGCGCGTACGATCCTCCGGCAGTGCATGCGCCGTCAGCGCAACGACCTTCCATGAGCGTCCCGGCAACTCTTTCAGTTCCGCGAGCAGCGCATAGCCGTCCCGACCCGGCAGCTGAATGTCCAACAACACGAGGCTCGGCGCGGGCTGTTGCGTTCTCACCACCTCGGCGAGCCGATCTCCGTTCGGCAGGCCGATGACCTCATGGCCCTTAATCGTGAGCAGCGTCGTCAGCAGCTTGAGATTGTCGGGCTGGTCCTCGACGATGACGATGGTCGCCACGCTCACCGCGCCTGCGGGAGCGTGAACCAGAACGTGCTGCCTTTTCCCATTTCACTGTCGATCCCGATCGTGCCGCCATGCAACTCCACCAGGCGGCGCGAGAGCGCGAGCCCCAGACCCGTTCCTTCATACTTACGGCTGGCCGAGGCGTCGAGTTGGGAAAACTCCTTGAACAGCTTGGGCTGATCCTCGGGGGCGATGCCGATCCCGGTATCGGTCACCGCGATACGGACCTCCGCGCCGCCGCCGTTGTGGGCTGCCGCGACCAGCGTTATCCGACCGCCGTCCGGCGTGAATTTGATGGCATTGGACAGCAGGTTGAGCAGCACCTGGCGGATGCGGCCCGGGTCGGCGAGGACGCGCACGTCGGGTGATGGCGCCGTCACCTGAAGGCTGTGGCGGTGCTTTTGCGCCTGAGCTCGCACACTGCCGGCGGTTTCGTGCAGAAGCGCGGCTACCTCGACCGGCTCCGGTTTGATTTCCATTCTGCCCGCGGCGATGCGCTGCAAATCGAGCAGCTCGTTGATGAGCTCGAGCAAGTGCCGGCCGTTACGTGCGACCGTCTCGAGAAAATCGTGCTGCTGCTCCGACAGCGGCGGGCCGAGCTCCTGCGTGAGGAGCAGGTCGGTGAATCCGATGATGCTGTTGAGCGGCGTGCGGAGCTCGTGCGAGATGTTCGAGAGGAATTGGTCTTTCGACTTCATCGCGCCGTCGAGCTCGGAGTTCAGTTGTTCGAGGCGTTTGGCCGTCTGGCGGACTTCGACCGCGAGCCGTCGCGTGTTCTGATGCGCCGAGCCGCGTTCGCAGGCGATTGCGAGGTTGGGAGCCGCCTGGTCGAGCGCGGCGCGCTCATCGTCACCCAGCGCCGTTCCGGGCACGACGCCGAGCACGCCGACCAGTTTGGCGCCCGCGCGCAGCGGCACGAGCACCAGTCCCTGCGGCATCGGGACGGTGAGGCGCAGCTGATATCGCACCGCCTGAACGGCCTCGCCGTGGTAGTGCACGGCTTGCGTGGAGTCACCCATGAGGTCTCGCATCGTCGCCCGCGACACGGGTCGGGCCTCCACGCCCCGCACCGCTGTCGCCGCCCATTCGTTCGAATCGTACGCCGGCTGGTACAGCATGATCGCGGTCGCCTTGGTGGCGCCGGCAATGACCGCGAGCGCCTGCGACAGCCCTGCCGCGGCCTCATCGGCGGATGTGTTGAGCGCAGCAAGTAGCTGAGACAAGTACGCGTGCAAGTCTTCGCGCCAGGCGAGCGCCTTCGCCATGTGATTCACGCCGCGAGCGATTGCGCCGAACTCGGCCGGCTGATTCTCCGGCAGCCGCTCGGCGTAATGACCCTCGGCCACGCGTTGCAGCGCCAGCGCTATTTGGGCGAATGGCGCGGCGAGGCGTCGACGATTGTACCAGAACCCGAGTCCGAGGACGGCGAGCATTGCGGCAAAGAGGATGGTCGATGCGATCGCGGCCTGTACGGCATCGTCGCCCGCCTCGGCCGCCAGCTCGGCGGCGGCCGGTTGGTTGGTGCGATCGAGCCGCGCGGCGATATACACCATGGCGGCTTGCGTGGCACGCGCGTTACGCCAGGTCGCGACTTGCGTGACGAGGCCGACGAGCGCCACGGCAATGAACGTCGCGGCGAACAGTCGCGTGATGCTTGGAGCGCCGCCCGCGCCGCCCGCGCCGCCCGCGGGGCCCCTTCCCAGACCGGCTCGCATGGGGCTCCATAATATGGAGGCGACGTGTACCTTCCAAGCCGTGCGGCCCCAGACGCTCGGCCTGATCGGACTTGGCGCGATCGGCGGCTCGATCGCGCGGCAGGTGAAACGCACTGTCCCTTCCGGACGAGGTGACGGCATCACCGTCATCGGCTGGTCGCCAGAGCCCGCCGAGCGCGCGCTCGCCTCGCAGGAAGGCGCGCTGGACGATGCACCGGCTCGGCCGGCGGATGTCGCGCGGGTGGCGGATCTGCTCATTCTGGCCGCGCCACCCGCCGCCAATCTCGCGCAACTCACCAGTCTGATTCCGCACTTGAAGACCGGTGCACTCGTCACCGATGTCGCTTCGGTCAAGCGCGGTATCGTCGCGCGGGCCGAGCAACTGGGCATCGCGCGACGGTTCGCCGGGAGTCATCCACTCGCGGGCACCCATCGCCACGGTTTCGAAGCATCGCGCGCCGATCTGTTTCGCGGTGCCGTCGTCTACGTCACGCCATGCAACGACGGAGCGGATGCGGCGCGGGAGATAGCGCACTTCTGGAAGGACGTGCTCGAAGCCGAGCCGGTCGTGTTGGACGCAGCCCGCCACGACGCGCAGCTCGCGGCGACGAGTCACGTGCCGCAGGTGATGGCCTCGCTGCTCGGCGATTTTCTGGCGCGGCATGCGCCGCCGGGCTCGACCGTCGGCACGGGAGCAGCGGACACCACACGACTGGCCGCGAGTGAGCCGGAGCTGTGGACGGAAATTCTCCTGATGAACCGCGACGAGGTATTGCCGGCGCTGCGCGCCCTCGAAGAGTCCCTCGGCACGGTCGAGCGCGCGCTCGAGGTGGGGGACGCGGGCGCCCTCACCGCCTGGCTCACGCGCGCGGCCACCTGGCGCCGCCGGATCGGTGGCGCCTAGCGTGCGTCGGGTGGGCGGAACAGTTCGGCCACCGGGTGACAAGAGTATTTCCCACCGGGTGCTCATGCTGGCGGCGTTAGCAAAAGGAAAGAGCGAGCTCAGCGGTTTGCTCACTGGCGACGACGTAAAGTCGAGTGCCCGCGTATTGCGACAACTCGGCGCGAAAATCTCGACGATCCGGGAGTCAGGAGTCGGAATCACGGGCTCCCGGCTCCAGGCTCCCACGTCCCGCTTGAATTGCGGCAATTCCGGCACCACCGCCCGCCTCCTACTCGGGATCCTCGCGGGGCAGAAATTCAACGCCATCGTAACCGGCGACGCGTCGCTCAGGCGGCGGCCCATGCGGCGTGTCACGGAGCCGCTGAAGCAGATGGGCGCTCATATAAAGGAAAAGGGTGATGGGCTGCCGCTCACGATCCGTGGCGGCAGCCTGCGCGGGCTGACGTACACCAGTCCCGTCGCCAGCGCGCAGGTGAAGAGCGCGTTGCTTTTTGCCGCGCTGACCGGGAAGGTGCCGGTAACTATTCGGGAGCCCTACCGCTCCCGCGATCACACGGAGCGGCTGTTCTCGCATCTCGGCCTGGAGATTCACGACCGCGAAGGGGCGATCAGCTATCAGCCGTCCGCCGTCGGCATCGCTCCTTTCAAGATCGCCGTGCCCGGAGATCCTTCGTCTGCGGCGTTTCTCATCGCCGCCGCGGTCCTGGCGGACGCGGGCGAGCTCGTGATCGAGAACGTCGGTGTAAATCCGACGCGCGCGGGATTCATCGTCGTCCTCGAGCGCATGGGCGGGCACACGGAGCGCGTGAACCTCCGGGACGAGGGTGGCGAGCCGGTGGCCGATCTGCTCGTGCGCCCCGCCGAATTGCGAGGGACAGAGGTAACGGCGGCGGAAATCCCCACGCTCGTCGACGAAGTCCCGATTCTCGCAGTCCTCGCGAGTCGCGCGCGCGGGGCAACGGTCTTCCGCGAAGTGGGCGAGCTCAGAGTGAAAGAGAGCAACCGGCTCGAGCTGATTGCGGTCAATCTTCGCGCCGTCGGCGTGACGGCTGAGGTGCAGGGCAACGATCTGCACGTGGCCGGCACGGAACGACCGCCTCGCGGCAAGGTCGACACGGCCAAGGATCATCGGCTGGCGATGGCGTTTGCGGTACTCGGAACAGTGCGGGGCGCGAATGTGCGTCTTTCGGAGCGGCGATCCGTCGCGATCAGTTATCCCAACTTCTTTCGAGATTTGCAGCGATGCTTCGAGTCATAGCGATCGACGGCCCCGCGGCATCCGGGAAGAGCTCCACGGCCGAGAAAGTGGCCGAACATCTTGGCTGGGCACACCTCGACTCGGGGGCGCTGTATCGGGCGTTGACGCTCGCGGCTCTCGACAACCTCGGCGAGGCGGGAAGGCGCGAGGGCGAAGCGTGGCCCGCGCAACACGTCGTGGCTCTCGCCGAGCGCCTTCCCGTTCGGCTCGTGCTCGTGGAGAACCGGTTCCGGCCGGAGGTCGCCGGCGCGGATGTCGAGCAGGCGATCCGGGGTGAACGCGTCACACGCCTCGTGTCCGTCATCGCCGCCATCCCGGAAGTGAGGACCTGGGTAAACACCCAGCAGCGGATGGCGGTCGAGGGCGGTCGAGGGCGGGGGGTCGTCGTCGACGGACGAGATATTGGGACGATCGTCTTTCCCGAGGCGCCACTGAAGATTTTTTTGACGGCCACACCCCACGCGCGTGCTCGCCGCCGCCTCTTCCAGCGGGGGCAGCCCGTCGACCAAGCGCTGGTGCACCGCGAGAGCGAGGCGTTGGCCGCGCGGGATGCCGCCGATTCCAACCGCCGGATTGCCCCCCTGAAACCCGCCTCCGACGCGGTCTTGCTCGATACCACGGCGCTGACGCTCGACCAGCAGGTCGGCCGCGTCGTTGAACTGGCGCGCCAACGCTTCCCTGGGTAGGTTTCCGCCCGTACTTTCACGGCCTGAAGGGCGTGCTCGGCAAACACTGTCCTGAAAGGACAATGAATGACGAGGTAACCTCAAACCAACAACCGAACCGGTGTACCGCATGCTCGTAGAAGCACGTGACGTGGAAGAATTCGAAGAAGATCTCCCGACCCGCAAACCCCCCAAGTCGCCACTCCGCGTCCGCTCCGGTCTCGACGAGGAATACTCCTCCGACGAGATCGAGAAAATGACCCTGCTGTACGAGGGGACGCTTTCCAATATCGAAGAAGGCGAAATCGTCAAATCGAAAGTGCTGCGCGTAACCGACACGGCCGTCATTCTCGACGTCGGCTTCAAGTCGGAAGGCGCGGTAGCGATCGACGAGTTCAAGGATCCGAAGAGCCTCAAAGAGGGCGATGAGATCGAAGTCTTTCTCGAGCACCTCGAGGACCAGGAAGGCGCGGTCGTCCTTTCGAAGAAGAAAGCGGACTTCATGCGCGTCTGGGAGCGGATTCGCGAAGCCCACGAGAAAGACGAAGCCGTCACCGGGACGTTGGTGAAGAAGATCAAGGGCGGCGTCGTCGTCGACCTGATGGGCGTCGACGCGTTCCTGCCCGGCAGCCAGATCGCGCTGCGTCGCGTCCCCAACATCGACGAGCTGCTGGGCCAGAGCTTCGAGTTCAAGATCATCAAGCTGAACAAGCGGCGCCGCAATATCGTCGTCTCACGGCGCGTGCTGCTCGAGGCCGAGCGCAAGACGAAGCGCGACGTCTTGATGAAGGAGCTGTCGGTCAATCAGGTGCGGAAGGGCGTCGTCAAGAACATCACCGACTTCGGCGCGTTCATCGACCTCGGTGGCGTCGACGGGCTGCTGCACATCACCGACATGAGCTACGGCCGCGTGTCGCACCCGAGCGAGATGGTGCAGATCGGCCAGGAGCTCGAAGTCAAAGTCCTCGACATCGACTGGGAGCGCGAGCGCATATCGCTCGGTTTGAAACAGCTGCAGCCCTATCCGTGGCAAAATGTCGCCGCCAAGTATCCCGTCGGCACGCGCGTCCAGGGCAAAGTCGTGTCGATCACGAACTACGGCGCGTTCGTCGAGCTCGAGCCGGGCATCGAAGGCCTGGTGCACATCTCCGAGATGAGCTGGACGCGCAACGTGCGCCATCCATCGAAGCTCGTGTCGATCGGCGAGTCGATCGAAGCGGTCGTGCTGAAAGTCGACGAGACCGAAGAGAAAGTCTCGCTCGGCATGAAGCAGACGGAGCAGGATCCGTGGATGGCGCTGCCGCAGAAGTATCCGGTCGGCACGCGGCTGCGCGGGAAGGTGCGCAACCTGACGTCGTTCGGCGCGTTCGTGGAGATCGAGCCGGGCATCGACGGCCTGATTCACATCTCCGACATGTCGTGGACCAAGCGCGTGCAGCATCCGTCCGAAGTCGTGAAGAAAGGCGACGAGGTTGACGTTCTCATTCTCAATGTCGATGCCGAGAACAAACGGATCTCGCTGGGCCTGAAGCAGGCGCAGGAAGATCCGTGGCTCCGCATTGGTGAGACCTATCCCGTCGGCACCGAGCTGCGCGGCCGGGTCATGCGGCTGATGGACAAGGGCGTCGTCGTCGATCTCGGCAGCGACATCGAGGGCTTCGTACCGATGTCGCAGCTTGGAATCCCCGACATTCAACAGCCTGGCGACGCGGTGAAAGAAGGCCAGGCGGTGGAGCTGAAGGTGCTCGAAGTCGATCCGATTCATCATCGGATCGTTCTGGCGGCCACGGGATTCCCGAAGGGTGATATTATTCCGCCGCCCGCGCCGGCCCCGGTGCCTGAGAGTGAGGAGACGCCGAAGGTAGACGCCTAGCGGCCGAGCGGCCGAGGGGACATGCGTGCGGAGGGGCGAGGCAATCCTCGCCCCTTTACGTTTCCAGTCCTACATTCTCCGCATGTCCATGCGAGAAAAACTCGAGCTGCTGCAACACAGGCGTTCTGAATCAGAGCAGGGTGGCGGTTCCGATCGTGTCGCCACACAACATCAAAAAGGCAAAATGACGGCGCGCGAGCGACTCGACGTCCTTCTCGATCCGGGGACGTTCGTCGAGCTCGATCGCTTCGTCACGCATCGCGCCACCGATTTCGGTCTCGCCGATCAGAAGGTGCTCGGCGACGGCGTCGTCACCGGCTGGGGCCGGATCGAAGGCCGGCTGGTCTACGTGTTTTCGCAGGACTTTACGGTGTTCGGCGGCTCGCTCTCCGAAGCGCACGCGGAGAAAATTTGTAAAGTGATGGATCTCGCCGTGCAAAACGGCGCGCCCGTGGTGGGGCTGAACGACTCGGGCGGCGCGCGCATTCAGGAGGGCGTCGCATCGCTCGGCGGATACGCCGAGATCTTTCTGCGCAACACGCTGGCGTCGGGCGTCGTCCCGCAGATCAGCGCGATTCTGGGGCCGTGCGCCGGCGGCGCCGTTTATAGCCCGGCGATCACCGATTTCATCTTCATGGTGCGGGGCGTCTCGTACATGTTCGTGACCGGCCCCAACGTCGTGAAGACGGTCACGCACGAAGAAGTGGACTTCGAGAAGCTGGGTGGCGCGGACGTTCATGGCGCGACCTCGGGCATCGCGCATTTCGTGCACGATTCGGAGCTCGAGTCGATCGCCGCGATCCGCAACCTGCTGTCATTTTTGCCCGGCAATAACCTCGACAGCCCACCGGCGCGCACGAGCGATGATCCGCCCGACCGCCGCGATGAAGCCTTGCTCGACGTCGTCCCGGACGAGCCCACCAAGCCGTACGACATGCACGACGTGCTCAAGTGCGTCGTGGATAATGGCGCGTTCCTCGAAGTGCAGGCCGATTACGCCAACAATCTGCTCGTCGGCTTCGCGCGACTCGCCGGCCGGCCTGTCGGCGTCATCGCCAATCAGCCGGCCGCGCTCGCCGGGGTTCTCGACATCGCGGCATCGCTGAAAGGCGCGCGGTTCATTCGGTTCTGCGACGCCTTCAACATTCCGCTCGTCACGTTCGAGGACGTGCCCGGCTTTCTCCCGGGCGTGGCACAGGAGCACGGCGGCATCATCAAACACGGGGCCAAGCTGCTGTTCGCGTACTGCGAGGCGACAGTTCCCAAGCTCACGGTGATCACGCGCAAGGCGTACGGCGGCGCCTACGACGTCATGAGCTCCAAGCATATCCGCGGCGACTACAACGTCGCGTGGCCGAGTGCCGAGATCGCGGTGATGGGCCCGAAAGGCGCGGTCGAGATTCTGTACAAAGGCGAAGCGAGCGAGGAGCGGACCAACGAGTATCGCGAGAAGTTTGCGCATCCCTACCAGGCGGCCGCACGCGGCTACCTCGACGATATCATCGACCCGCGGGACACACGCCCGCGGCTGATCGAGGCTCTGCTCACGCTGGAGACCAAGCGCGGGCGCAATCCACCCAAGAAGCATGGGAATATTCCTCTCTAAGGCTGTCGCCCTCCTCCTGGTGTTGCAGAGCCCGCGCCCCGCGGACTCGACGGACGGTGCGGCGTGGCTGGAATTGGGGCGCACGTACCTACTGCGCGCCGTGGACTATCATGCGCACAAGATGCCGACGACGGTCGATACCGTATGGGCGCACGCGACGCTCGACACGGCGCAGCAAGCCTTCGACCGCGCCGCG
>Ga0070730_10004826_pt1 | contig 11724 bp, 6 predicted proteins | sample Coa_R1_3_FD_66447 | JGI IMG/M metagenome (GOLD analysis project Ga0070730, IMG submission 66447) | Surface soil microbial communities from Centralia Pennsylvania, which are recovering from an underground coalmine fire - Coalmine... | ecosystem: Environmental > Terrestrial > Soil > Unclassified ... | reverse complement strand
TGACCTCGTCGTAGAGCTCCGCCATCACGCCCTTGAAGGCCGCGTACGTCGAGTCGTAGGCGCGGCGGAAGTCGCGGCGCGAGCCGGCGTCGAGCTGCTCGTCGACGCCGATCATGCCCTGGCGGGAGATGGTCTCGCGGATCGGCCCGGTCAGCGACTCGCACGCGCGCGTGAACGCCTCCTCGGGGCTCGCGCCCTCGTCGAGGTAGCGGTGGTACAGGGCCTCCACGATCCCGTGCACCGCGCCGAGCAGGATGGCGCGCTCGCCGAACAGGTCGGACACGACCTCGGACTTCAGCGTCGTCTTGAACGTGTACGGAGCGCCGAGCGCGACCGACCAGCCGAGCGCGATGTCGGTCGCCCGCCCGTCGAGGTCCTGCTCGACCGCGAAGCTCGTGTTGATGCCCGCGCCGTTCACCTCCCGGCCCTGCTCGTACAGCCGGCGCACGGACGGCCCCATGCCCTTCGGGCACACGGCGATGACGTTGACATCGGGAGGAAACGCACCGCCGACCGTCTCGAGGTAACCGAGCAGGAAGCCGTGCGACAGGCCCAGCGTCGAGCCCGGCTTCAGGGCTTTGAAGATCTCGGGGTAGAGCTGCGCCTGCGCCGCGTCCGAGATGAGAAGGATGGTCAGGTCGGACCCACGCACGACCTCGAACATCTCGCCGAGCGTCGCATTGTCTTCCGAGAATCCCGCGGCTCGCGCTTCGGCGAACGATTCCGAGCCCGACCGCAGCCCAACGGCCACGCGGATGCCGGAGCCGGCCAGCGACTCGCGCAGGTTCTGCGCTTGCGCGGGGCCCTGCGAGCCCCAGCCGATGACGCCGATCTGCTCGATGCCGGCGAACGCCCTCGGCAGCAGCTTGAACAGGTGCCGGCCGCCGCGCAGGAAGCTTTCCTGCACGCCGTCGAGCTCGATCGTCTCGACCGCGAAAACCGAAGACTCGAAGAGATTCGGCGTCCTCATTCGGCCGCCGGGTAGCTGCCGAACAGCTTGACTTCCTGCGCCTCGGATTCCAGGGCCGCGAGCGCGTCGGTCGCGGCCGCGGTGTCGCCGATCTCGAAGTCCAGGTAGAAGCGGTACTGCCACGGCCGGTTGGGCACCGGCCGCGAGTCGAGTCGCGTGAGGTTGAGCCCGCGCTCGGAGAAGCAGCGCAGCGCGCTCACCAGGCTCCCGGGCTTGTGCGCGCCGATGAAGGCGAGCGATGCCTTAGTGAGGCCTGCGCTCGGGCGCACGGCGGCGCCGCGGTCGACGATCACGAAGCGCGTCTGGTTCGAATCGTCGTCCTGGATGCCCTCGGCGAGGATCTTCAGGCCGTAGCGCTTGGCCGCGGCCGCGCTCGCGATCGCCGCGCTGCCCATCACCATGCCTTCGGCCACCGCGCGCGCCGCGCCCGCGGTGTCGTGGAACGAGACGGCCTGGATGCTGCGCGCCTCGAGGAACCGCCGGCACTGCAGCAGCGCCTGCGGATGGGAGAGCGCCCGCACGACCGGCTCGCCGCGGCCCAGCAGGCAGTGGCGGACCGGGTGGATGACCTCGCCGCTGACCCGCACGCCCTGGCGCTCCCACAGGAGGTCGTTGACCTCCTGAACGATGCCTCCCAGCGAGTTCTCCACCGGCAGCACGGCGGCGTCGACCTCCCGCGACCCGAGCGCGTCGAAGGCGCGGGTGAAGGTCGGAAATCCGATCGTGGTCGCTGCCGGGAGCACGGCGAGCGCGGCCTCTTCCGAGTAGGCGCCGGGCTCGCCCTGGAAGCCGACGCGCGACCAGCCAGGATGGGGTTCCACGCGGGCAATCCTAGCCACGGCGCAGGCGCCACCGCCTGTGGATCCCCAACAACCCGCGCCGGCCGGCTACGCCTCCGGGTGACGGTGGAGCGCGGTCCGCAGGTCGTCCAGGTGCCGGCGCTGGTGCTCGAGCATCTCCGCCATCGCCTCTCGCAGCGGCCTGCCGGCGAAAGCGCCGGCGTGGACGGGCTTGCTCAGGTCGAGGTCGGTCAGCGCCTCCACGAGCCGGGTCGTGCCCACGTCGAACTCGGCCAGCAGGTCCTGCGGGCTGGTGCCGGCGCGCTTGCGAAGCTGGGAGGCATTCCAGCGGTCCGCGTCGAACGGCTCGGCTCGGGGTGGCGCGGGCTCCGTCGACGACGCCGCGACCCTGGCGAGCGCCGCCTCGCTGCTCGAAAGGTGCGCGAGAAGGTCGTGGCACGTCCATCCCTCGTAGCCGCCTCCGGCGGCCGCCGACCACTCGCCGTGGAGGGCGCGAACGATGCTCGCCAGCTCGATGAAGCCAGCCTCCAGCGAGCTCTCTGAAATCCCGTCAGCCATGGTCGGATACTAACGTTGAACGCATGCTGAGATCGATCGACCCGGCGACCGGCCAGGAGCTGGCCACCTACCCCGAGGCGGACGAAGCCGCGATCGAGGCCGCCATCGCGGAGGCGTGGAAGGTGCGCACCGGATGGCGCGACGCCGGGATCGAGCACCGCGCCCGCCTGCTGAAGGCCGTCGCCGGCGTGCTGCGAGCGGACAAGGCGCGCTACGGGTCGATCCTCACCGCCGAGATGGGCAAGCCGATCGTCGAGGCCGAGGCGGAGGTCGAGAAGTGCGCGTGGACGGCCGGCTGGATCGCCGACAACGCCGCCCGGCTCCTCGCCGACGAGCAGATCGACAGCTCCGCCAGCCGAAGCTACGTGCGCTACCTGCCGCTCGGCGTGGTGCTGGCCGTGATGCCCTGGAACTTCCCCTTCTGGCAGGTCTTTCGCGCGGGTCTGCCTGCGCTCGCGGCGGGCAACGTGATGCTCCTCAAGCACGCGTCGAACGTGCCCCAGTCCGCGCTGGCGATCGAAGAGGTGTTTCGGGAGGCGGGCCTGCCCGACGGCGTCTTCCAGACGCTGCTCGTCGGACCCAAAGCCGTCGACCGGATCATCAACGACCGACGGGTGGCGGGCGTGACCCTCACCGGCTCGGAGGCCGCGGGTGCGCACGTCGCGGAGACCGCCGGCAAAGCGCTCAAGAAGAGCGTGCTCGAGCTCGGCGGTTCAGATCCGTTCATCGTCCTGGCCGACGCGGACGTGGCTACCGCGGCGACCGTTGCGTGCCGGGCGCGCAACCAGAACAACGGCCAGAGCTGCATCGCGGCGAAGCGGTTCATCGTGGTCGACGAGGTGGCCGACGACTTCGAGAAGAGATTTGTGGCCGCGGTCGGCGCATTGAAGGTCGGCGACCCCATGGATCGCGGCAACCAGGTCGGCCCGCTCGCCCGCGCGGACCTCGTCGACGCGCTCGAGCGCCAGGTGCGCGAGTCCGTCGCCATGGGCGCGCGGGTCCTCACCGGCGGCAAGCGGCTTGACGGCAAGGGCAACTACTTCCAGCCGACGGTCCTCGGCGGCGTCACGCCGAAGATGCCCGTGTTCCGCGAAGAGTCCTTCGGGCCGGTCGCCGCGCTGATCCGCGTCAGGGACGCGGAGGAGGCGGTGCAGGTCGCGAACGACTCCGACTTCGGGCTCGGCTCCGCCATCTGGACGGCCGACGTCGAGAAGGCGCGCGAGATGGCGGGCCGCGTTGAGGCGGGCATGGTGTTCATCAACGGCATGGTCGCTTCCGACGCGCGGCTTCCTTTCGGCGGGGTCAAGCGATCGGGCTTCGGCCGGGAGCTTTCGGAGATCGGCATCCGCGAGTTCACCAACGCGCAGACCGTATGGATCGGGCCGGCGCGCACGTAGCCGAGCGGCGGATCGGCCTCATCGGCGCCGAAGCTCCGGCGCGGGCTTCACAGGCCGCAGCTCGGCTCAGGCTGTAGACATGCTCGCGGCCGGCGCGCCGGGTCTCTTGGCGGACTTCTTCTCCGCGGCCACGAATTTGCGGGCCATGATCGAGTAGCTGTCCTTCACCGCATTCGCCGGATCGAGGCCGAGTTCGCGGGCAATGTCCGGGATCGTCTCCAGCGGGCCTTCGACCTCGACGAAGTGGCCGAAGTCGAGGCGGTCGAGGGTCACGTTGACGTTGCCCGCGACCCACACGGCGCGGTGCTTCCGGTAGATCACGAGCACCTGGAAGCCGAGCTGCGCGAGCAGGTCGAGCGTGGCGTGCGCGTTGTTCACCTCGATCTCCGTCTCTTCGCGCACCTTCACGCCGGCGAAGAACTTCGCCGCGCCCTTGGCGGTGAGCATCCCCCGCGGCCCGCCGTCCAGCACTCGCAGCCGCAGGGTCACGCGTCGCGTGGTCTTGCCCGGGCCGAGGAAGCGGTAGTTCTCCTCGTCGTACGTGCCCTCGAGCTTGTAGCCGAGCTTCTTCAGCGCGGTCCTGACGCGCGCATGGTCCTTCGGCCCGCCGACCCGGAACTTGAGCTCGGACTCGATGCTGCGGTCGCGGAGCTGGCGGTGATGGCGGCGTCGCGGCATGTCTAGTGGACTGTAACGGCCAGAGCTGGAGCAGGCCGAAGGCTCGAAGACCGGCGTTCCAGGCGGCCGGTGCCAAGGCGCGGGTGGCGAGAGGACGATGGCATCGGTAGATGCCTGAGGACGATCGCCGGGGCCCGCAACGCCGGCATCAGCGCCCGCATCCGGGTCCCCGCGGAATCCTCAGATTCCGTGGGGTGGTCAGGGCGCCCGGCCGTCTGGGACGTCGGATGCTCCAGATGTGGCCGGTACGGTCCACTAACGCGGAACTATGACCTTCACGCCGCTCGGTACGCGGCCGAGCTTGACCTCGCGGTCCTCGACCACGAAGTCCAAACGCTCGCCCGCGAAGTGCAGGCCGGTGACCTCGAGGCGCGTGAAGAGGGGCGTGGAAAGGGGCGCGATCCGAAGCCGGCGCTGCTTCGAGTCAACGTTGAGCCCGAGCAGCGTGCTGAGCAGCGAGAACACCGACGCCGCGGCCCAGTTCTGCGGGCTGCAGCTGGCGCGGTAGTCGTCCGGCAGCTCGCCGGGCTCCCGCGACGTGCCGCACCACAGCTCGGGAAGCCGGCGATCCGGAAACGCCATGCCGGCCTCGAGCACCATGCGCGCGAGCAGCTCGGCCTCGCGATCGCAGCCGGCGAGGCGCATGCCCGCCGCGGCGATCGCGCAGTCGTGAGGCCACACCGAACCGTTGTGATAGCTGCACGGGTCGTAGTTGACCGCGAGGTCGCCCAGCGTGCGCACGCCCCAACCGGACCACAGGTCTGGCTCCATCAGCCGGGTCGCGACGGCCTTCGCCCTTGCCGGCGGAAGGATCGAAGTCCACAGGCAGTGGCCGGGGTTGGAGGTGACGGCCTGCACCTGCCGGTGGTCGCCGTCGAGCGCCTGGGCGACGAACTTCTCGCGCGCCATCCAGAAGTCCTTGTTGAAGCGCCGGCGGACGTCCTCGGCGCGGGCCTTCAGCTCGGGCCGGCGCCGCGCCATGCCCAGCAGCGCCCGATACCAGTAGCCCTGCACCTCGCACAGGCCGGCGGGATTGCGGGCGAGACGGCCGTCGGTGTGCGTCAGCGAATCGTCCGAGTCCTTCCAGCCCTGGTTGCGCGCCCGGGCGCCGCGATAGTCGATCCAACCGTCGCCGTCGGTGTCGCCCCATTTCTCGCACCATTCGAGAGCGCGCTCGGCCGCGGGCAGCAGCTCTTCGAGCAGCGCGTCGTCGCCCGTCCAGTCGTGCGTCTCCACGAGCCCCACGACGAACAGCGCCGTGGCGTCAACCGTCCCGTACAGGATGTGTGGCCAGCCGCCGAGCTCGACAGCATCGCCGGTGCGCACCTCGTGGAGGATCTTGCCCGGCTGCTCCTCGGTCTCCGGATTGTCGACCTTGCCCTGGTGGAGGGCGAGAAATCTAAGCGCACCGCCCGCGATGCGTGGGTTCAGCGGCAGCGCGAACATCGACGTGAAGAGCGCGTCGCGCCCGAACGGAACCGCGAACCACGGCAGGCCGCCGGTGGGATAGATGCCGGTCGGATAGCGGTCGCAGAGCATGCGCATGTCGTCGCGGCTCTGCTCGATGAGCTCGTTGAGCGCGGGATTGTCGGTTTCGAAGTGCGCGCACTCGTGCGCCCAGGTGTCATAGATCTCGCGGATCTTCGCCGCGCCTTCGTCGAAGCCCGGCACTTCGATGCCGGCGCGGGGCAGGACGTGGACCTCGATGGTGAACGTCTCGCCCGCGGCCAGGTGCAGCGAGTGCTTCGAGCCCGCGGGCTCGATGACCACCTCGGTCAGTCGCCGGGAACCGTCGCCGTCGCGGATCAGCAGGCCGCGGCCCGACACGCCGAGCGCGCCGGGCGGCCGCGGCGGCAGGCGCACCAGGCCGCGGACCTCGAGCATGGCCGCGAAGTCGGCGCCGAACACGAACTCGAGCTCGGCGGACTCGGGGCCTTCGCTGTGGTTGGTGACCTTGATGCGCTCGTGCAGCCCGCTGGCGAGGTACCGGTCGCGCGTGATGAGGAAAGGGCCGGACCGCAGGTTCCACGTGACGCCGCCCGGGTGGGCGTCCAGGCTTTCGGGCTCGGCGGGCTTGCCGTTCACGAGCATCAGGTACTCGGACAGGAAGCGCGTGTCCCCGAGCCAGAGGCCGTGACCGTCGACGCTGCCCGCGACCATGGCGCCGTTCCGAGCCGAGACGGCAAAGAGGCGATCCTCTTTGATGATTACGCGCTTGCTGTAGAGGTAGTTCTTCTGGCTCAGGACGGCGTCGCCTGCGCGGCCGGCTGGCGCGCCGCTTCAAAGACCGGCCGCGTTCCGACCGGGTAGACGGTGAACTCGCTGCGCGCGAGGAGATCCGTGGCGAGGGCTTCCAGCTCGCGCACCCGCATGTTGGCCCGCATCGCCTCGCGGATGGAGAGGATGCCCACAGCCGGATGCCGCTTTTCGATCACGTGGCGGAGCATGTTGAGGTGCGCGTTGTCGGGCACTCCCGGCTCGCGAATCCGGCGGATCGCGGCGCGCACCGTGGCCTGCGTGCCGTCGATCGCCTCGCCGCGGCCGAAGTCGAACTTGTAGCTGGGGCTCCGGCCCGACACGCGGCGCTCGCCGCTGAGCTTGATCCACTTCGCGTTGTCCGCGCCTTTGCCCACATCAATGACCAATCGCACCGAGCGGCCGTGGTACTGAAAGCTCGAGCTCATTCGCGCATAGCTTTCGCGCTGGCCCGTGAGCCCTTCGTGCCGGCCGATGCGCAGCGGTGACTCGGCGTCGAGCACGATGCGGTCGATCGGCGTCAGCAGCGAGATGATCGCGAACGCGTGGGGGATGAGGTCGGCGATCACGCCGATGTCCGCCGCCGCGCCCGTCAGCGGCTGCTCCTCGAGGATCTCGATCCGGATCTCCTCGACGCTGTCGAGGAAGTCGCGCAGGGTGCGCTCCTCGGTCAGCAGCATCTGCAGCAGCCGGACCTCGAGCTTGAAGTAGTAGTGGTCGGCGGCGACGATCTCGACGCCCCCGGCTGCGGTGTCGAGGAACTCGCGATATTCCTCCGGAGGCGAGCCGAGCGGCTTCTCGATCAGCACGACGTCCGAGAGGTCGTAGTAGAGCCGCAGCGTCGCAAGGTGGGTCGCCGCGGGCGTGGCGATGTACGTGATGACGTACGAGCTCGACTCCAGCTCTCGCTCGAGCTGCTCGCGCGCGGGCAGGGACGGCGTGTCCCAGTAGAACGCGTCGCCGTGCTGCACGACCTCGGCGTCCTTGCCGGCGAGCCGCTCTTTGGCGCCCGGCGCATCGCGCTCGACCACGTGCGTCCGGAAGTTGAAGAACTGCTTGAGCGTCAGCAGGTGCTGATAGGCCTTCTGGCCCCACTGCCCGAAGCCGATGAGCACGAAATCCTTCTGCAGGTGGCGCTCCTCTTCCGCCAGGGCGTGCAGGCGCGCGTTCTTGATCGCCACCGCGGCCTGCAGCGCGAGGCCCTGCGCGCGATCGACCTCCTCGGTTGTGAACGCGTGACGGTGCTCGCGCTCGGCGAGGATCGCCGCCCCGATCGGCTGGCCGTCGGCGACCAGCGGCAGCGCGAGCAGGGAGCGGACGCCGAACGCCTTCACGTATGCGTGCGGCACCTGCTCGGCGGCCTCGGCGTCTTCGATGACGATGGGCTCGCCGCGGTCGAGCACGTCGAAGAGAAACGACGGCTGCGCCCGCTCGCCGCGCTGCCGGCGCCAGAGGTCTTCGAGGTCCGACGCGGCGGCGCCGTACCAGCCTTCCCGGTCCTCCTCGTAGAGCGCGATCTGACACATCGAAGCGTCGACGAGGCGCGCCAGGTTGTGCGCAACCAGCGTCAGCGCCTGGTCGAGGTCGATGGAGGACGCGATGGCGCGGCTGACGTCGGCCGTCAGCGCCAGCTGCTCGGCGTGGCGCTGCGCCTCTTCGTACAGGCGCGCGGTCTCGACCGCGGTCGCCACCTGCGCGGCGGCCGCGCGCAGCGCCTCGACCTGGCCCCAGTCCGGACGGCGGTCGTACGAGCGGTGATAGCCGACCTCGAGCACGCCGGTCGCGGGCACGCGCGGATCGGGACCGAAGGGAAGGAAGATGCGGATAAGGTCGGCGTGACCGCCTTTCTCGAACACCTCGCCCGCGAGCGTGAACGGCGGGGCGGACGATTCGACGCCGTTGGCGCCATCGCCCAGCACCACCACAGCCACATGCCCGATCACCGCGCCGGTGCTCCTGACCACCGGCACCTCGGTCCACGCCGACTCGCCCGGGATGGCCCCGGTGACGACGTCGCCTCGGTCGTAGCCGCCGCCCTTCGGCAGCGAGCCGACGATGACCGTATGCCACGTCTTCGCGACGTACACCAGCACGTCGTCGGGCGCGAGCTCGCGATCTTGCTCCAGCGCCCAGCGGGGTACGCGCTTCGGTCCGCGGCCCGATCCGCCTGACGCGCTCTCGGTCGCCTCGATGGCGGCGGCCGTCGCCGCGCCCGCGGCGAGGCGAACGGTCGAGCCCTCGTCGGACCCGGCACCAAGCAGGTAGACGGTCGCGAAGTTGAAGTCGAACTCCGGCACGGAAGCGTCGGTGAGGTGGCCGACGACCGCCTCGATGACGTCCTTGCGACTCGCGCCGGGTCGCAGCATCGCGGTGGTCATGTCCCCCAGTGCGCCAAGCAGCCGGTTGCTGTGCTCGAGGCCGTCGATGAGTCGCTGGCTCGCGAGCGCGCCGCCGATGAGCTCCGCGCCCGCGCGCAGCAGCACGTCGGTGGCCGGCGCGCGGCGGACCGTGGCGAGGCGGTCGCGACTCATCACGAGCAGATAGCCGTGCGGCTCGCGGGTGCTGCCGAGCGCGTAGGTCGCGATCGGGTGCAGGTCGGCGGTCTCGGTCACCGCGCCGACCGCGTCGCTCAGCGCCGACTCCCAGCTGGAGTGGCCCGCGCGCTCGACGCGCACCGGCGCGGCGATCGGCGCATGCGCGGTGACCAGCTCGAGCGACGTGCGGTGTGGCGCGAACTGATAGATGGCAGCGGCGTCGAGCTCGCTCGCGAGCAGAAGGTCCGCGAGCGCGATGGACAGGATGCGGCGCAGCTCTCTGATGTCGCTTCGCGCGTCACCCGCGGGCTCGCTGAGCAGCGACGTCAGCCGGCCGAGGCCGTCGAGCGCCGCGCGTCCCGCCGCGGCGAGCGCGGCTTCGATGGTCACGGCGGACGCCGCAGCCAGCTCCTCGAGGTCCGCGACGCGCGCGTCGTCGGGCTCATTCGCGCGCGTGCGGTAGTTGAGGTAGATGAAGCCGAGCATCCGCTCGCCCGCGAGCAGCGGCAGCCCGATGGTCGTCTGCACCTGGTAGCGGCGGATGAACGTGCTGTCGATCTGCGCCGGCGCATCGCGCGCCACGAGCCGCTGGCGCGTCACCGTGAGCCAGACCGTCGACCCGTAGTTGTGAACGCCGAGGTCGGCCGGCGCCTTGCCCTGTGCGGCGTCGCTCGCGTAGCGCGCAAGCTGCTCGCTCATGTCGGTCAGCGAGTCGAGAAGGCTCTCCTGCGGCTGTCCGGCGGCGAAGGGCGCAAAGTATCTTCGCCCCGACTCGTCATACAGGAAGATGGACACGATGTCCGCCTTCGAAGCCTGCTGCATCTCGGCGACGATGCCGCGAAGCGCGGTCGCCAGACCGGTTGCCCGTTGCGGGGTTTGGCGCATCCACCCGCATCATAGGTCTCGCTCCGACGCTTAACCCACCAGGCGCGCCACGTCCGGAATATCCGCGTCCCCGGCTGCGCCGGCGGGACTGGGTGAACCTCAACGGCGAGTGGGAATTCGGCCTCGGCGAGACGCGCGTGTTCGACCGCCGGATCCTGGTTCCGTTCTGCCCGCAGGCCGAGCTGTCCGGGATCGGCGAACGGATCGAGGAGGACATCCTTTGGTACCGGCGACGATTCGACTGGTCCACCTCGGGGCGCGCGGTGCTGCACTTCGGCGCGGTCGACTACCGCGCGACGGTGTGGGTGAACGGGGAGGAGGTGGCCGCGCACGAAGGCGGGCACACGCCGTTTTCCGCCGACGTCACCGCTTTCGTGCGCGAGCAGGACAACGAGCTGGTCGTGCGCGCGGAAGACCCGCTCAGCGACCGCACCATCCCGCGCGGCAAGCAGTACTGGAAGAAGAGATCCGAGGGCATCTTCTACACGCCGACGAGCGGCATCTGGCAGACCGTGTGGCTCGAGCCGCTGCCCGAGCGTCGGCTCGGCGAGATCCGCGTCCGGCCCGATCCCGCGGAGTGGGCGGTCGAGCTCGACGTGGAAGGCGAGGGACGCAAGGAGATCGCGATCACGCTCGAGGGCCGCGAGGTCGGGCACTGGCGCGGGTCAGACGATTCCGCGCGCGTCCACCTCGAGGAGGTCGTCGCGTGGAGCCCGGAATCACCACACCTCTACGCGGTCGAGGTCACGCTCTTCGACCGCGCCGGCCGGCCCGCGGATCACATCTCGACGTATTTCGCGCTGCGCACGGTCGGCGTCGCGGAGGGAAGGTTCATGCTCAACGGCGAGCCGTACGTGCCGCGGCTGGTGCTGGACCAGGGCTACTTTCCGGGCGGTTTGCTGACCGCGGCCGACGATCGCGACCTGAGGCGCGACATCGAGCTGGCGAAGGCCATGGGCTTCAACGGCGCGCGCAAGCATCAGAAGGTCGAGGATCCGCGGTGGCTGTACTGGGCGGACGTACTCGGCTTCCTCGTGTGGGGCGAGATGCCGGCCTTTCATCAGGACACGCATGAAGCCGAGCGCCGGCTGGAGATCGAATGGGAGGACGCCGTACGCAGGGACCTTGCGCACCCATGCGTCGTGACGTGGGCGCCGATGAACGAGAGCTTTGGCCTCCAGGACACGGATCCCGAGGCCGAGGCGCGTCTGCTCGAGCGCGTCTACCGGCGGACGAAGGAGCTCGACGGCTCGCGGCCGGTCGTCAGCAACGATGGCTGGGAGCACACCCAGACCGATATCTGCACGATCCACGACTACAACCCACCGCACGTGCTGCGCCGGCGCTACCGCGGCTTGAAGACCGCGTTCGACCCGGCCGCCCACCCGCGTCCTCTGTACATGTCCGGACACGAGTACTCGGGCGAGCCGGTGATGGTGACCGAGTTCGGCGGCGTCGCGCTTACCGGGTCGGCCGGGTTCGGCTGGCTCGAGGCAACCGGGCAGGAGGGTCTGCTGTCGACCTACCGGGAGCTGGTCGAAGCGCTGATGGACGAGGGACCGGTCGAAGGCTTCTGCTACACCCAGCTGACCGACGTGGAGCAGGAGCAGAACGGGCTGCTCACCTTCGACCGGAAGCCCAAGGTC